>Ga0308162_1000012_pt1 | contig 329398 bp, 295 predicted proteins | sample PhySR2_FD_201370 | JGI IMG/M metagenome (GOLD analysis project Ga0308162, IMG submission 201370) | Phyllosphere microbial communities from UC Gill Tract Community Farm, Albany, California, United States - DLSLS.R2 | ecosystem: Host-associated > Plants > Phyllosphere > Unclassified | place... | reverse complement strand
GGATGAACCTTCTGACCCATATCAAACCCCTACCTTAACGGTGATGTGACAAGTACGCTTAGTAATACGATCTGCACGGCCTTTAGCACGTGGCATAATGCGTTTCAGGCTCATGCCCTCATCCACATAAATCGTAGAAACTTTAAGGTCGTCTACATCTAAACTGTTATTGTGTTCAGCGTTTGCAATTGCAGATTCCAAAGCTTTTTTCACCAGTACCGCAGCTTTTTTATTGCTGAAGTTCAAGATATTAAGCGCGTGAGCAACAGATTTGCCACGAATAAGGTCCGCAACCAAACGAGCTTTTTGTGCCGAGATAGCGGCACCGCGTAATTTAGCAGTAACTTCCATCATAGCACCTTAACGTTTAGACTTCTTGTCAACACCGTGACCACGATAGGTACGAGTTGGCGCGAATTCACCGAGTTTATGACCAACCATATGTTCAGTAATAATTACTGGAACATGGTTACGACCATTATGAACAGAAATTGTTAGACCAACAAAGTCTGGGAGGATCATCGAACGACGCGACCAAGTTTTGATCGGCTTACGGTTATTAGCCGCAACAGCCGCTTCAACCTTAGCGAACAAGTGCGCATCGACGAATGGGCCTTTTTTCAGAGAACGAGGCATTAGTCAGATTCCTTTACTTGTTACTTAACGCGACGGTCGCGAATAATCATCTTAGTCGTACGCTTGTTGGTACGTGTCTTGTACCCTTTAGCTTTTTGACCCCATGGGCTTACAGGTTGAATACCTTTGTTACGCCCTTCACCACCACCATGCGGGTGATCAACTGGGTTCATCGCCATACCACGTACGGTAGGACGAACACCACGCCAGCGTGCAGCACCAGCTTTACCCAGTGAGCGAAGGTTGCTTTCTTGGTTAGAAACTTCACCAATTACAGCACGGCATTCAACGTGAATTTTACGCATTTCGCCTGAACGCAGACGAACAATTGCGTAAGAACCGTCACGACCCAACAACTGAACAGAAGTACCAGCAGAACGTGCTAACTGCGCGCCTTTACCAATTTTCAGTTCGATGTTATGTAGTGTAGAACCAAGTGGCATATTGCGAAGTGGCAAGCAGTTACCGGTACGAATTGGAGCATCGTTACCAGACTGTACTTTATCGCCAGCACGCAGACCTTTAGGCGCGATGATATAACGACGTTCACCGTCAGCATACTTCAGCAATGCGATGTGTGCGGTACGGTTCGGATCGTATTCAATACGCTCTACAGTCGCAGGAATACCATCTTTGTTACGTTTGAAGTCTACGATACGATAGTGCTGTTTATGACCACCACCAACGTGACGAGTTGTAATGTGACCGTTGTTGTTACGACCACCAGTACGTTTTTTAGCTTCAACCAACGGAGCATAAGGAGCGCCTTTATGAAGATGGTCGTGAACGACTTTCTCTACAAAGCGACGTCCTGGAGACGTTGGCTTACATTTTTGAATCGGCATAATTTTCGTCCTTATTCCGCTGCGCTTTCAGCGGTATCGCCCAAGTCAGCCATTTCAACATCTTGGCCAGCTTTCAGGGTGACGTATGCTTTTTTAACATCAGAACGACGTCCCAATGTTTTACCAAAGCGTTTAGACTTACCTTTAGTAATAGTCGTGTTTACTTTAACCACTTCTACACCAAAGAGTTGTTCAACTGCTTTTTTGATTTCAAGCTTGTTTGCATCAATCGCAACCTTGAATACTTGAACACCAGCAGTTTCACCTAAAACTTGTGCTTTTTCTGAGAAGACTGGTCCTTTCAGAATCTGATAGATACGTTCGTTGTTCATCCGAGTTCTACCTCAATTTTCTTAGCAGCAGCTACAGACATTACAACTTTATCGAACGCGATCAGGCTTACAGGATCGATTGCAGTTGCATCTACCACATCAACGTGTGGAAGGTTGCGTGCTGCAAGATATAAGTTCTCATCTACCGCATCAGTAACGATCAATGCGCGAGGTGCGTTCAAGTCGTTCAGTTTTGCAAGCAATTCTTTAGTTTTAGGAGCAGAAACCTGAAGCTCTTCAACCAAAACCAAGCGATCTTGGCGAACAAGTTCAGCCAGGATACATTGCATTGCACCGCGGTACATTTTGCGGTTAACTTTTTGAGACCAGTCTTGTGGACGAGCAGCAAAAGTTTTACCGCCGCCAACCCAGATTGGGCTACGAATAGAACCAGCACGAGCGCGGCCAGTACCTTTTTGACGGAATGGTTTTTTACCACCGCCAGATACGTCAGCACGTGACTTTTGAGCTTTTGAGCCTTGACGACCACCAGCTAAGTAAGCTGTAACAACTTGGTGTACAAGTGCTTCGTTAAACTCACGTCCGAAGGCAACTTCAGACAACTCAACAGCAGAGCCGGAAACAGTATTTAAATTCACGTTATTTCCCCTCAGGCCTTGATGGTAGGACGAACGATCACGTCGCCACCAGTTGCACCAGGAATAGCACCCTTAACAACTAAAACAGAACGTTCAGCGTCAATAGATACAATTTCAAGACCTTGTACTGTTACGCGTTCATCACCTAGGTGACCGGCCATTTTTTTGCCTTTGAACACGCGACCAGGAGTCTGGTTTTGACCTGTAGAACCTAAAACACGGTGAGAAACAGAGTTACCGTGAGTAGCATCTTGCGTACGGAAGTTCCAACGCTTCACACCACCTTGGAAACCTTTACCTTTTGATTGACCAGTTACGTCAACGATCTGACCTACTGCGAACAAATCAACACCGATAGAAGCACCAACTTCACGACCTTCAAGCTCTGCTTCAGTAACACGAAACTCTTTAACCAGACGACCAGCTGCCACGCCTGCTTTCGCAAAGTGACCTTTTTGACCGTTAGTAACGCGAGATTCGCGACGTTCACCAGTAGTTACTTGAATTGCTTGATAACCATCAGTTTCAAGCGTTTTGATTTGCGTGATGCGGTTTGGATCAACTTCGATCACTGTAACTGGCACAGAGACGCCGGCTTCTGTGAAGATACGGGTCATACCGCACTTGCGACCGACTAAACCAATAGCCATGTGTGTAAACCTCTAAAAAAGCGGCTTAATTAACTTAGGAGCTAATTAACCGAAAGCCTTAACCCAATGCGATCTGAACGTCAACACCAGCCGCAAGATCCAATTTCATCAGCGCATCAACAGTTTTGTCTGTTGGCTGAACGATATCGATCAGACGTTTATAGGTGCGGATTTCGTACTGATCACGCGCATCTTTGTTTACATGCGGTGAAGTAAGAACGTTGAAGCGTTCGATGCGAGTAGGCATCGGAATTGGACCACACACTTGTGCGCCAGTACGCTTAGCGGTTTCTACGATCTCTTGAGCAGATTGATCAATCAGACGATGATCAAAAGACTTAAGACGGATACGGATTCTCTGGTTAGACATACCAGTAAACTCCAAGCCAAAATATATAAAGAATCACCCTTGACGCACCTCACCTATTGGTAAGTGTCAAAGGCAGTGAAAATCACTAAGGTCATGATCGATGCCACGACTGTCACGATCCTAACAACTTTATTCGCCGTTAGTGCCCCAAATTTAGGGGTTGCTCATTATAACGATTGTTTAACTCTTACGCAATTCTCTTTTTCAATTTTCCTGATTTTATCTGGGTGATTTGATATTTAAGGAGCACTGGCATGTTAACTACGCAATACGTATTGAATCGCTTCATTCAAAATAGAGTTCCCCACGACAAACTGTTCGGAAACCGATTTTTTTAAGTGTATGGTGGACTGTATGTAATCACCGTTGAATATGGATAACTCCTCATCATCATCCAGAAAAAGCCTCAAGGTATTTGGAGTGATTTCTGGATGGAACTGGAAACCAAGTACATTTTTTCCGACCTGGTACATCTGGTTGGCACACGCTGGGTTTTCTGCTAACTGGATAGCCCCGTGAGGAATTTCAAATGTTTCCCGATGCCATTGCATTACTTCGAACTGGGCAGGTAGAGCAAAACAGTCTTTGGGAACAGTTCGGCTACGATAAACTGTAGTCCAGCCAAGTTCCTGATGATGATTAGGCTTAACTTTTGCACCCAGCGCATTGGCAATCAACTGTCCGCCCAGACACAGACCAATTGCCGGTTTTCCAGCTGAAATATAACGGCGAATCCACTGCTTTTCTACTTTTAACCATGGATAGAGTGCTTCATCATTTACACTCATTTTTCCACCCATGACAATTAGCAAGTCGACATCATCAATATCAGGCAGAGCCTCAAGATCTACGGGAAGGTTAAAAGGCAAGGCAAAAAATTCTGTTGCACTAATCTGGGCTTGATGCTGACGTAAAAAATCGTAACAACTTCCAAAACCCTCACCGGCAATATGTTGAAAATAATGGACCTTTAAATTTTTTTTCATAGTATTGACCAATCATTAATGTATTAGCCAAATATTTGCAAAAATGACGCCAATTTTGGATAAGTGGAAAATTGATTACGCATTTTCACAAATTCATTTGCAAAATCTGGAAAAATCACTTTATCTGTCATTTTAATCCACATTAGCGTTACCAGTTTATTATGTCTAAAATTCAGAATAAACAGACGTGCCTAGTTCACGCACCACGTAAAGCTCCTCAATATATTGAAACAGTGCAGCCTCCCCTCTTTCGTGCATCCACTATCATTTTTAAAAACACCGATGCCCTGTTTAACCGGCACTGGACTGATGCATATGATTATAGTTATGGCACACACGGTACACCGACAACTTTTACCCTGGCAGATAATATTGCCCAGATTGAGGGTGGGCAGCACAGTCTGCTTACCCCTAGTGGGCTATCAGCAATTAATCTGGTCAATTCCTGTTTCTTAAGTCACGGGGATGAGGTGTGGGTTCCAGACAATATTTATGGTCCAAACATGGAGCATTTGCGCAATCTGCATCAACGTTATGGTATTGAGGTTAAAATTTATAATGCGCTGGAGTATGAAAGTTTTCAGCCTACTTCAAAGGCCAAACTTTTATGGCTGGAAGCAGCAGGATCAGTCAGTCTGGAGTTTCCAGATTTAAAAAGACTGGTTAGAAAAGCCCGGCAGTCAGGAATACTTACTGCACTAGATAATACCTGGGGAGCCGGTCTTGCTTTTAATGCTTTTGATTTCTCTGATGAGCATTTGAGTGTAGATCTGACAGTCCATGCCCTGACCAAATACCCAAGTGGCGGTGCTGACATTCTAATGGGAAGTGTAGTTACACGTGACCGGAAACTATATCAACAACTGTTTCGCATGCATGCCATTCAGGGAATCTCGATTTCTGGAGATGATGCAGCCCAGATACAACGCAGTCTGGCTCATATGCAACTTCGCTATCGGCAGCAGTCTGCCAATACCATTGTGCTCTTGAACTGGTTGAAGCAGCAGCCTGAGTTTGTACAGGTATTACATCCCGCAGATGAAAATTCACCCGGTCATCAATATTGGAAAGAAACCTGTATAGATAAACAAAGTGCCGGACTAGTCAGCGTTATTTTTAAACCTGAATATGATCTTGAGTCAGTACGAAAATTTTGTGACCAGCTCAGACTCTTTAAGCTAGGCTTTAGCTGGGGTGGACCGGTCAGTTTAGTTATGCTGTATCAGCTCAAAGAGATGCGGACGCTTGAATATACCCACCTAAAAGAGGGTGTTTTAGTCCGTTTTTGTATTGGTCTTGAAGCTGTAGATGACCTGATAACTGATATTCAACAAGCTTTACAGATTTTAAGATAATTTTAATTAAGGAGAGCTTACTCTCCTCTTTTTTTATTCATGTCATAAAAATTATATTCTTAATGGGCTGATTAAATTTAATTAACAGTAGATTGTTCAATATAACTACAATTTTTCGCTTTTATTTATGATTATTTCATATTTAATTAGAACCACTTATCTTAAACCATAAAAAAAATATGGTTTTTGTATGAGCAATCTATTGCATAACAATTTTTAAAAATGTATTTTAAATATATCTTTTTAGATACCTTGAGATTCTCAACATGAATTCACAACAAATCGAACTGGTCCAATCTACTGTTCCTGTACTGCGTGAAAATGGTGTGACATTAACCAGCTATTTCTACAAACGCATGCTAAACAACCATCCAGAATTAAAAAATGTCTTCAATCTGGACCATCAAAGTACAGGACGCCAGCCACGCGCACTGGCTGCTGCGGTACTAGCTTATGCAGAGCACATTGAGAATCCTGCTGTTTTAGCTAAGGCCGTTGAACGCATCACTACCAAACATGTCAGCCTCGACATTCAACCTGATCAATATGCAATCGTGGGTGATAATTTATTGCATTCGATTAGTGAAGTACTGGATGTACCATTCGAATCGGAATTGATCGAAGCATGGAAACAGGCTTATTTACAATTGGCAGATATTTTAATTGGGGTGGAAAAACAGAAATACAGCAACTTGGCAGAGCATCAAGGTGGTTGGGCTGGCTGGCGTTCTTTCAAGATTACACAGGTTGAAGATGTAGAAGGTGGTAAACGCTTTACCATAGAGGCAGCAGATGGTCAGCCAATTTCTCCGGCTGATGCGGGCGCGTTTATTTCAGTCCGTGTCCATGTTCCTGGTCAGGAACTGTTACAACCACTCCAGTTCAGTTTTCAGGAAGCTCAAGAAAATAGTTATACATTTGTGGTCAAGCCTGAGCCAACCCCGACGGAATACTCTGTAGAAGACATTCTGCTTAACCACTATAAAGCAGGCGACCAAGTGGATGTGACTGCACCGGTAAGTTTTTGATGTTATGAATATAAAGATTTATATAATGTACTGAAAGTTTCTTTCGGGAAGCTTTCAGGCTAAGATAGTGTCCTATTTCCCTGTTTCCAAAGCTGGCTGGTCATGCAATTAAATAAATTCACTGATTATGCTTTGCGTAGCTTGATGTATATTTCACGTCCAAGAAATACGCCATATACCATTGCAGAAATTGCAGTAGATCTACAGATTTCTCATAATCACCTGGTCAAGATTGTACATTTTATGGGTAAACAGGGCTGGCTGATTACATTACGTGGCAAAGGGGGCGGTATTCAGCTGAATCCGCAGGCACTTGATTCACGTGTAGGTGATATTGTTCGGATACTGCAAGGTGACCAGCCAATTGTAGAATGCAATTCACCGCCTTGTGTGCTTCGTTCAGATTGTGGCCTTAAAGGTATTTTAGATACAGCAGTTGAACAGTTCTATCAGAGTCTGAACCAATATACATTGGGCCAGGTTCTAAATATTCAGCCTGTTCAACCACATCTCTCTACTCATTCAGCAATTACTTTACTCAATCTTTCCTGAATTTTTGCTAATCTGTATAACTTGATAGTACAAGATTCGCGAGAATCCTTTACTTCCTTTATACTAGGCGCTGTAATCTCAGTAACGCAAGTGAAGTGCTATGCATCGCAGCAGTGGTAAATCTAAAAACAGTAAAACGGCGCAGGCGCCTAAGCAGAAAATCAGCTATGAAAAAGCGCTGGACCCTGCTATTACCGAATACTCTGTACGAGCACTAAACTGGTTACGTAAAGCCGAGTTCCTGATGAGTGCACCCAAGCTTTCGCTTTGTGTTGAAGATACCGGTTACGAAATTGCATTTGCAGGTCGTTCAAATGCTGGAAAATCCAGTGCCATTAATGCATTAACCAACCAAAAACAACTAGCACGTGCCTCTAAAAAGCCTGGCCGTACCCAGATGATCAACTTTTTTAGTCTGGGTAACCCTAACCAGCGTCTGGTAGATTTACCTGGTTATGGTTATGCGGCCGTTCCAGAGACCATGAAAATTGTCTGGCAAAAAGAACTGGAAAATTATCTGATTCACCGTGAAAGCCTGCAAGGTTTAGTACTGCTCATGGATATCCGTCATCCGTTACAGCATTTCGATACCATGATGCTGGAATGGGCACATTCCCGGAAACTGTTTGTACATATCCTGTTGACGAAAGCAGACAAGTTAAACCGCGGTCCGGCTAATAAAACTTTGCTTGAGGTCAAGCAGGAATTGAAGAAGATGAAGCTCAATTTCTCGATCCAGCTATTTTCTTCATTGAACAAACAGGGGTTAGAAGAGCTGGCCAGTGTTATGGCGGGTCGTCTGAACTTTACGCTAGAACAGTCCACACAGTTTGATCTGGACAGTATTCCAGAAGCAGTTGAAGAAGATGAAGCGGATACTGTAGAAGAACTAGAAGACTTTTTACCAGAACAGCACGCTGAACAAAAACCAGAATAACCCGGTAAAGATACAGAAATTATCCTACCGGAATATATTCTTTCTCCGGTAGGAATACTTTGCAGTCCATGTTAAGGAAATACAGAACACAGTTCTTTTAAACTTCGGACTGGAGATCTTTAGCCGGCTGGCTATAACGGTCTACCACTACACTAATCATCATATCACCCTGCACATTCACTACAGTACGCACTGTATCAAGTAAACGGTCAATCGGCAGTAAAATAGCAATTGCTTCGGCAGGCAAACCTACTGACTGTAATACCATAATCATGGTAACCATTCCCGCACTTGGAATTCCCGGGGCTCCTAATGAAGCAATCATGGCAGTCAGGCAAACAATCACCTGTTGTCCCAAGCTTAAGTCCAGCCCGATCAGGTTCGCAATAAATAAAGCCGCCGCAGCTTCATAAAGAGCCGTCCCATCCATATTAAGCTGTGTGCCCAAAGGAATTACAAAACCGGCAATATGAGGTCGTACTCCCAGATTCTCCTGTGCAGCCTTCAGGCTCAAAGGCATGACTGCTGAACTCGAACTGGTTGCAAAAGCTGTTACCAAGGGAATACGTGCACCACGGAAAAAGCGTATCGGTGACATCCGGCCAAAAATCCAGAGCAGTAGCGGCAAGACTACCAGTCCATGAAAAATTGTTGTGCCGGTTACTACCGCAGCAAATTCAGCCAGTCGACTCAAAATAGAAATATCTTCAGTCGCGACCAGTTTTGCCAGGAGTGCCAAAATACCCAAGGGAGCCAGTTTCATGACCCAGCCGACCAACATCATCATTAGATCAAAAAACTGCTGACTCAGTCCGCGAATCGAATTAAACCTCTCCCCGCCTTTCACCAGTGCAACCCCAAGAAACAATGCAAACACTACTACAGCCAGCACATTACCATCGCTAAAAGCTTTAAACGGGTTAATAAGAGTATTTTGAATAAAGTTGGTAAAAAAAGCAGACGGCGTCATTGTATCTGGGGTCTGATGTGACTGCATGGCTTCCTGGAATAAATTAATATTCATCCCTTTACCCACTTCAAACAGATGGGCACAACCAATACCTAAAATTAGTGCCAGGGTTGTAGTGGTCACACAGCAAATTAACGTGGTTTTCCAGACCCGGCCCAATTGCCCACCAGACTGTAGGTTAGAAACACCAACCACAATCGAGCTGAAAATAAGTGGAATGAGCAACATCTTGAGCAAACCAATAAATATACTGCTGGCAATGCCGAGCAGATAAATACTGCTGTCAAAAAAACTGAGGTCAGGGTTATATTTTAAGAAAAAACCGAAAGCCAGCCCGATAATGGCAGCAAATAGAATCTGTGTATTTAGGCTCATTAGAGTAAGTAGTAGTCAAGTAGTCCCTTTCAGGCACTATGCCATGAGCTTCCACAAGAATCGAGGCTATTTATAGGGACTTTTATTAATATTTAAAAGCCACTCCCTGAGGAGGGCTTTTAGAATGTACATTTTAGCAGATATTACTGGGTTTCAATTTCACGTAAACGCATCAGGCCTTCTTGTACAGTACTGCACACTAGCTGGCCATTTTGCCACATGCGGCCAAAGTTTAAACCGCGTGAGCTGGCACTGACTGTTGCCTCCATGTCATATAACATCCATTCATCCGCGCGCAAAGGGCGATGGAAATAAATTGCATGATCCAGACTGGCACATTGCAGACTTGGTGAAAGATAGCTTAAGCCATGTGGACGTAGCGCTGTGGTCATCAAGGTGAAATCAGAATAGAACGCTACAATGGCCTGATGCAGGGAAATTTCATCGACTCCGGTTGCAATCTGGTCATGGGTCCGTAAATAGTGGGCATAATAAGGCGCTTCAGGTTGGGGCTGAAATGGGTTATCTACATTTACCGGACGGATTTCAATATGACGGTCCCGCATAAAGCTGGCACGTACATTTTCAGGGATAAAGCTGATTAAACCTTCTTTTAACTCCTGCTCGGCTTTTAGTGTTTCAGGTGCAGGATAACTTGGTTCCTGATGCTGGTAGTTCAAACCTTCTTCCGGTTCTGCAAAAGACACCATCGCAGAAAAAATGGTACGTCCATGCTGAATGGCTCGCACCTGACGGCTGACAAAGCTTTTTCCGTCACGCAGACGCTCAACTTCATAAATGATAGGCGCATTAACATCGCCACCAAACAGGAAATAAGCATGCATGGAGTGTGCGGGACGGTCCGCAGTATAAGAGGCTGCACGTAAGGCCTGTCCAAGTACTTGGCCTCCAAACACCCGTTTACCGACCAGGTTGCGGCTTATTCCCCGATAGATATTATCTTCTAGCTTTTCCAGGGTTAAAAGCTCAACAAGTTCTTGAGTTAAAGTATTCATAAGATACCTTTAATGAATGAAAGACCGAAACAGCCCCATGAAATGATGAACGAAAACAAGACAGATAAACTATTTTGCCATATTTTCTGAGTAAAACGCTAAACTTTCCTGAGAGCTGCTGCCATATTTACTTTTGAGTTATAATCCCTAAAAATACGATTTTTAACGATAAAAGCTAGCCATTCTCTTCTATTTTAGCAGAAAATGGCAGACCCGTTTTTCTGTTCGATTTAATACAAAATCAGTCGATGACCGGATACCGGTTTCAGTCGTCTAGCTAGGAGTTTTTATGTCCAAGAGTGGATTTGGTCAGTTATATCGGCGGCTTTCAAGCAAGCTGCTTGACCTTGTCGTAACCCCCCATGTTATTGGCGAAGTTCCAGGCAAGTCACCGGCTGAAGAGCAGGAATTGGCTGAAGTTAATAAAAAAATTACCTGTTATGTCCTGCAAAACTATTCTCGCAGTAATGCCTTAATTGTAGATGCAGAAACCCGACGTTTACAGCTTGCTCCGGCATTGGACCCGCTGGTCATTGCCGAGCATAAAGAAAAAGCTTCGGTTCTTTTTCTGCAACATCATGATGAAAAAAATCTTTTAAATCCGCCAGCTCATAATTTTCCACCCCGTTTACTTCGTCTGATTGAGCTTCTCGACCAGTATCCACAGTACGATATTGAACTGGTGCCGGTTACTGTGCTTTGGGGCCGCTCGCCAGATAAAGAAGATTCTTGGTTTAAACTTTTATTTACAGATACCTGGGCGACGCCGGGTAAAGTCAAACAGCTGGTTAATATTGGTTTACATGGCCGTGAAACGTATCTGGAATTTCATGAAGGCCAGTCTTTACGTACACTGGTTGAATACGCCAAAGAAAATTATCCGAACCTCTCAGCAGCGACTTATATTATTAGTACCTTAAATGACTATCTGGATTGCCAGCGCGAAGTCGTACTCGGACCAGACTTATCTGACCGTCGCAATGTGATGCAGTCTTTGATCAAATCGCGTGATGTTCAAGAAGCCATTCGCCGTGAAAGCATCCGTGGCAAAATTAGCATGCTGGAAGCTGAACGCCGTGCAATTGGTTACTTGAATGAGATCGTATCGGATTATTCAGCTTCAGCAGTACGGTTTGCCGATATGGCACTGACCCGCCTCTGGACGCAGCTCTATGATGGTGTAGAAGTACATAACTTTAATACTGTTCGTGAACTGGCAAAAGACTATGAAATTATCTATACACCATGTCACCGTAGTCATATCGACTACTTGCTGCTTTCTTATGTGATCTATAAGCGTGGTTTGATGGTTCCGTATATTGCGGCAGGCGACAACCTGAATATGCCATTCGTGGGCCAGCTGTTACGTGGTGGGGGCGCATTTTTTATTCGCCGCTCTTTTCGTGGTAATGCACTGTATACTTCGGTATTTAAAGAATATCTATATAGCATTCTGTCACGTAATACACCGCTTGAGTACTTTATTGAAGGTGGCCGTTCACGTACCGGCCGTCTGCTGCCACCCAAAACCGGCATGCTGGCGATGACTGTGCATAGCCATCTACGTGGACGTGCTAAACCTATTGCCTTTGTACCCACCTACATTGGCTATGAACGTCTCATGGAAGGCGCAACGTATGTAGGTGAAATGCAGGGCAAACCGAAAGAAGCTGAATCTATTTTTGGAATCTTGCAGACCCTGCGTAAAATCGAACGGATTTTTGGTAAGGTCCACGTAAATTTCGGTGAACCTGTGTTTCTAGATGACTTGCTGAAACAGCACGGCGCCGAAAATATAGTCATCGAGAAAAATGATGATCCGGTTCCTGCAGCAGTTTCAGAAGCAATTAATAGCTCGGCTGTTGCTATTTTAGAAAATATCAACCGTGCGGTGGTAATTAATCCAGTATCGTTATTATCACTCATCTTACTGGCCACTCCGAAACATACACTTGATGAAGAAGTATGTATTAAACAGCTTGATGCTTACCGACGTCTGGCCTCTGCACTGCCTTATGATGAACGTACTCAGGTTACGCCTTTATCTGGTAAAGAAATAATTGCCTATGGCTTGAAACTAAAACTGATCAAACGGGTTCAGCATGTACTGGGGGATATTATTGCAATTGAAGATAATCAGGCAGTCTTACTGACCTATTTCCGCAATAATATTTTGCATTCGTTTGTTTTGCCTTCTCTGGTTGCATCACTGGTTGAGCACAATGGTAAAATCAGCCGCGGCGATCTGATCAGTGTTATCCGTACTTTATATCCATTCCTGAAGGCCGAGTTATTCCTGAAATGGAATACTGATGAATTGAAAGAGCAGATTTGCCAAAATGCAGATGCCCTGATTCAAGGTGGCCTGATGAGCCAGGATGAAGAAGGCAATCTGCTCAGTTCTGCCCCAAATACTGAAGAACATAATCAGCTGGTTGTATTAGCCGCCCCAGTAAAACAGAGCCTAGAGCGTTATTACATGACCTTGGCCCTAATTACGCAACGGGGTTCTGGCACCATTTCTGCAAAACAGGTTGAAGATTTAAGCCATCTGCTGGGTCAGCGCCTGTCTGTACTTTATGAATTTAACTCACCAGAATTCTTTGATAAGGCCCTGTTCCAGAGCTTTATTAAAGTCTTAACCCAACAAGAATATATCCGTACCAATGAGAATGGCTTAATTGAATTCGATGCCGGTTTTAGCAATATGGCCGAAGGCGCTAAACTGGTACTGGATGAAGTGACCTTGCAAATGTTGCATCACATTACTGACTTTAGTGATGAAGAACTGCAGGAAGCTTTAAATGCAGTCGCTGCACAACAAGCTAAACGCCGCTTGATGCGCAAGAGAAAGTAAGTTAAAAAAAGCCGCTGACAGCGGCTTTTTTTAGACTGGTTAAGCTGACTGACTTAACAGGTCAGCATAGACCTGAAAACAGTCAGGATAATTAAGCTGGAAACCGCTGTCCAGCATACGGCTGGCATATACCTGTTTACCACTGGCTTGCTGCGACTCAAGGGCCAGTATAGGTAATCCTAGCCGCTGCTGAAACCACTGAATAATACTAGGCAAAGGCAAAGGCCGGTTATCCGTTACGATATAACTCAGTTGCGGAGTTTCAATACAGATTAGAAGTGCCAGAAAACCTACCAGGTCATCAATATGAATGCGGTTGCTATAATGCAGGTCTGGATAAGTCTTTCGGCTCTGGGCCAACTTTTGCATTCGTGCAACCGATGTACCATAGATTCCGGTCGGCCTCACAACTACCACTTGTTCAGGGCAGACTGCCTGCCATTTCAGCTCCATTAATTGTAATAGAAAGCCCTGTTCATCACATGGATAAACTGTAGTTTCATCATTAATTTCCTGTCCTGCCTGTTCACCATAGACCCGGGTAGATGACACTACTACAATACGTTTTACCGGATGGCCATTTAAAGCAGCTGCTAACGATTCAATTGGAGATACATAGGTCTGTTGATATGCCTCAGCTGTACTTTGGTCTGGACTTAGTAAAATATACACCCAATCAACAGGGGGAATCTGGCTGAAGTCAGCCTGCTGTACATCCTGAATCAGATGAGTGGCATAAGGATCAAATTTCGGACTTCGGCTGATTGTGGTAATTTGGTGGCCTTGCTCAAATAACTGTTTTGCAAGTCTTTGAGATGTTTTACCATAACCAATAAATAGAATATGCATGGTATGACCTAAGTTAGGGGGACATGGCTACAGTCCATCAATTACAGGGTGTCGGTACAGCGTCAGCTGCATTACTCGAGAAACTGAATATTTTTACTACTGATGATCTGCTATTTCATCTTCCGCGTGATTATGAAGATCGTAGCACTATTATTCCCATGAACCAACTTGTCGTGGGCCGTAGCTATTTGCTTGAAGGAACGGTAAGTTCTATCGATTTTCCGCCCGGCAAACGCAAATCTATGGCGGTATTGCTCGAAGATGATTTTGGTAAGGTTACATTGCGCTTTTATCATATCTACAAGGCCCTGATTGATAAAATGCGTAGTGGCAACCGGCTGCGGGTATTCGGTGAAGTCAGGGTGGGCGCTCGTGGACTGGAACTTTACCATCCTGAAATTCAGCAAATCAATGCACAAACTGCTCTGCCTAAAACCCGCTTAACTGCCATTTATCCTTCTACCGAGGGCCTAACTCAAGCCAAGCTACGTGAATACGTACGCCAAGCTCTCGAGCAGCACAGCGAAAATCTTCCTGAACTTTTACCAGAAAAATTCACCAACGGTTACGCCTTAAAAGAAGCGCTTGAATATATTCATGAGCCACCCATTGATGCCAATATGCAACAGTTAATGCAAGGTTCACATCCCGCACAGCAACGACTTATTTTTGAAGAACTGGTTGCTCATCAGATCAGCCTGTTAACTCGGCGCGCTTATATCCGTGAAATTGAAGCACCCGCTTTTGAACCCAGCACAATACTGGCTAAAAAATTATTGGCTAATCTGCCTTTTAATATGACGGGCGCTCAAAGAAGAGTATCTAAAGAGATCATGATTGATCTCAAGCAGCATCAACCCATGTTACGGCTGGTCCAAGGTGATGTAGGTGCAGGTAAAACGCTAGTTGCAGCAGTGGCCGCCTGTCATGCCCTAGAAGCCGGCTGGCAGGTCGCACTCATGGCACCTACAGAAATTTTGGCTGAACAGCATTATTTAAATTTCAAACGCTGGTTCGAACCACTGGGCATTCAGGTGGCTTGGCTATCAGGCAAACAAAAAGGTAAAGCCCGGACACAGGCAGAAGCAATTATACGGGGTGGACTAGCTCAATTAGTTGTAGGCACTCATGCCCTATTTCAGGAAAATGTCGAGTTTGCCCGTTTAGGTCTAGTTATTATCGATGAGCAACACCGCTTTGGTGTCGATCAGCGGTTGGCTTTACGTAACAAAGGGGCTGAACAGATGACTCCACACCAGCTGGTGATGACAGCTACACCAATTCCACGTACTCTAGCCATGAGTGCCTACGGTGACCTCGACACTTCGGTGATTGATGAGCTTCCTCCCGGACGTACACCGATTCAGACTGTGACTATACCACTTGACCGCCGTGAAGAAGTTTTGCAGCGAATTGCTACCAACTGTCAGGAGGGCAAACAGGCTTATTGGGTCTGCACCTTGGTAGAACAGTCCGAAACACTGGATGCCCAGGCTGCTGAAGCGACTTATGCAGAAATTAAGGAACGCTTTCCTAGCCTGAATATTGGACTGGTACACGGCAAAATGAAAGCTGATGAAAAGCAGTCAGTCATGCAACAATTTAAAAATAATGAACTACAACTTCTGATTGCGACTACAGTAATTGAAGTCGGGGTCGATGTACCTAATGCCTCAATTATGGTGATAGAAAATGCCGAGCGCCTTGGGCTGTCACAACTGCATCAGTTACGGGGCCGGGTTGGGCGGGGAGCAAAAGCCAGCTTTTGTGCCCTACTTTATAAAACTCCTCTTTCACAAAATGGCCAGGAGCGGCTTTCTATTTTAAGGGAAAGTAATGATGGCTTTGTGATTGCCGAAAAAGATCTAGAACTGCGGGGTCCGGGGGAACTACTTGGAACCAAGCAGACAGGCGATATGGGCTTTCGCGTGGCTAAACTGGAGCGGGACGATCATTTGCTGACTCAGGCACACTATGTAGCCGAACAAGTCCTCAAGGATTATCCTGTAAATGCAGAAGCTTTACTTAAGCGCTGGTTACCTGAGGCACCACGTTATGCCTATGTTTAACCCATCTTCTTTACTCAGACCTATCTCACGGCTACTACCCTGCCCGCTTTGTAGCAGCAGTTTGCAAATGCAGCATGGGGTTTGTCATGATTGCTGGGAACAGCTGCCTTGGTATCGGCAGACTGTAGAACGACAAGAATTAGACATTCATGTTGCCTGTGGCTATCAGTATCCAATAGATCGCATCATCCAGCAGTTTAAATATGAGCAGCAGTTAAACTATCAGCAGTTACTGACTGCATCGATACAAACCCTCAGGTTACCTAAAGTTCAGGCCATTGTGCCTATGCCCATATCAACCGAACGTTTAATTGAACGCGGCTATAATCAGTCACTGGTCATTGCAAAAATTCTAGCCCGTGAGCTGAATGTTCCGGTCTGGCAACCTGTAATTCGGCTGGCTCAGCATTCGCAAAAAGGCTTATCGCGACTCGAACGTCTGAACCAGATTGAAATGCAGTTTCAGCCGATCCTCACCGAATGCCGGCGTTACCGCCGGGTATTAATGCTAGACGATGTAGTGACTACAGGCAGCTCACTTTCGGCCTTGGCTCAAGCCCTGACTCGGCTGGGCTGCCAGCATATTTTTGCTGCGTGTATTGCAGTCGCAGAAACAGCCTAGGTTTTTTTCAGCAATTGCTGCTCGCACCAGGGTATAACAATCTCACGAGTCAGCGGAGCAAGCAAAGTGGTCTGATCATCCAGTCTGACCCACTTCATTTCAGCAATTTCTGCGGCAATCCGGGGTGACTGGCCTATAGCAACCAGATATAGGTAACTGATCAGCTCATGGTCAGGCTCATTAGCTGCCTGTGTTTCGAAACGGCCAATGAACTGCTCTACTTGTGCCTCGCAACCAATTTCTTCCTGAATCTCGCGGATAATTGTCTGCTCTGGTGGCTCATCTATTTCCAGCTTGCCACCAACTTGCATAAAATATTGAGTATTTTGCTTACGTACTACTAGTAATTCATGCTCTTTATTTAGAATTACGGCAGCTGCCACAGTAATTTTTTTCATCAATTTGCCTTATGGATTTACGCCAGAAGTTCCCCACTTCGGTGCAGGCGGTTGATACTGGTCAAACTGCTGCAAGATTTGTTCGATATTGTCCGAGGCAATTAATTTTTCAACAAACCGGCTATGGGTAAAACCTTTATCGACTGTAAACTGAATCATTTTAAGCAGATCATTATAAAAGCCATCCAGGTTTAAAAAAGCACAAGGCTTCTGGTGAATCCCTAATTGAGCCCATGTCCATTGTTCAAATATTTCTTCCAAGGTTCCAGCGCCACCCGGCAGTGCAATAAAACCGTCTGAAAGTTCTGACATTTTAGTTTTTCGCTCATGCATATTCTGAACGACATGCAATTCAGTCAGGTCTGGATGTGCCAATTCACGGTCAACTAAAGCATGGGGAATCACGCCAATCACTGCTCCCCCTGCCTGTAGGGCGCTATCTGCAATAACACCCATTAAGCCGGAACGTCCCCCACCATAAACCAAAGTCTGCCCACGCTGGGCAATTGCCTGTCCGACTGCTTGGGCCGTTTCTAAAAAAACAGGCTCAGTTCCAATGGCAGAACCACAAAAAACACCAATAGCTTTCATAATATGTTGACCATGTTGTAAATTTTTCATACTTTTCAAGTAAGCTTAAAGCAGAATTGCAAAGGAGACTAAAAAAATCTCTGTTGGGGTGTGTTTTTCCGGCAATCCTTGTCTAAAATACTCACCCATCTTGAACGCCAATACTGCGCAAGGGAGCCAAAGATATGCTTGAAGCCTTTTACGCCACAGAGCGCGGTAGTTTGGAAGATGCCACTATTAATGGTGGCTTTGATTTACATCCAGAACTTGTATGGATTGACCTGATTGCGCCCTCACAGGAGGAACAGCAATGGGTCGTAGATGCCTATAACCAAAATTTACCGACTTTAAAGTCTCTAGAAGACATTTCTTCATCAGCACGATTCTACCGCGATGACGATGGAATTTTGCATATCAGTACCTACTTTTTAACGAAAAATAAAAATTACCAAGTCGATAATGAGACTGAAGATGGAATGAGCCGACTGGCTACCGTACAGACTGTGGCTTTTATTTTACATAAAAATCATCTATTCACATTACGTGGCGAAAAACTGGTGGCATTTCGGGCATTCCGGGCACGTGCGCGCCGTAATGATTATGAAATGGATTATAAAGATCCGACTTGGATTTTATTAGGGTTATTAGAAGCCAAACTGGATGAACTTGCGGATATATTAGAAGATATCCATAGGGATCTGGAAAAATACTCTACTGAGGTCTTAAATAATCATCATCGCGAGCAGATTCTGGATCTGGACGACATGATTACGCGGCTAGCCCAGCAAGAAGATACTCTGGGTAAAGCCCAGCTCTGCCTGATTGACCTGCGTCGAGTACTAACTTTTTTATCGCGTCCGCGTGCTCTGAGCAGTCATATTTATGATGCAGATATTCGTGAATTAAGTGAAGATGTACGTTCTTTGGTTGAGCATGATGCCTTCCTCTTTCAAAAGGTTCGCTTCCTGCTGGATACAACTTCAGGATTTATTAATACTGAACAGAGCGATACGATCCGTCGCTTTTCGATTTTACCTAGTATGCTGGCGCCACCGATGCTGATTGCCAGTGTTTATGGTATGAATACTGATGTGCTTCCATTTGCTAAAGGCACCACCAGTTTCATGGTAGTCATCAGTATATTGATTGCCTTTTTTGTAGGTCCTTTAATTTACTTCCGCTGGAAAAAATGGATATAAAAAAAGCACCTTATGGTGCTTTTTTAATTTCAGTTTAGCTAAGCAGTTGCAAGTCATTTTCCAGATGGCAGGCCTGAATGATTTTCATCATCTTGTCTGGCACACTCTTAAATTCCAAACCCTGAGCCTGTGGAGTTTGCCTTAACCAGCGGATCAGCACCGCTAAGGCCAGCGTACTCCCATGCTCTAGTCCAGCCAAGTTAACTGTAAGTGGGTAATGCTGCTGAGACTGAATAAGCTTGAGGCCCTGCTGATAATATTGTTCCGCATTAGCGTAATCAATTTTCCCAGTGACCTTAAGCTCCTGCCCAATTAATTCAACCACTCTGCACCTGCCCTAACTAAATCTTATTTTTTTGCCTGACTGACTGCAGCATCTGCATCCGGCTGGAAGTTTGCAATTGCTTTATCTAGATTACCACCATTACGTTTTACCGTAGCTGCAAACTGATTACGGAACTGCAAGCCCAAGTCGATACCAGAGACATTGATATTACGGATTTTCCATTGCGTACCTTTATCTACCAGCTGGAAAGAGACCGGAATTTTCTCGCCCTTATTGTTAAAGTCGACAGTAACTACAGGATTTTTGCTGTTAGTGGCTTTATAAGGGCGAATGCTATAAGACTGGTTACTATATTTTGCAAAAGCACTGCCATAATTTTCAATCAGAGTTTCACGGAAATTTTTCTCAAATTGAGCACGCTGGGCAGCTGAACTGTATTGATTGGTTGCGTAAGTACCCATCACAATACGTGTAAATGCTTGGGAATCAATGTAAGGGTCCAGATTTTCACGTACAATGGTTTTGACTGCAGCCGGATTAGTTTGCAGCTTGTTATGATCAGCTTTTAAACGGCCAATCAACCCATCTGCTACACGTTTAATGAAAGCCGGAGGAGCTTCAGAAGGTGCAGCAAATGCTGTACCTGCCAATAAGCTGGTTAATATACTTACTGTCAGGGTTTGTTTAAATAAAGTTTTCACTCAATCACTCCTCTACATTACTCGACAAATGAAGTCTGAGCATTATTTGCTTCAGCCGTTTCAGTTGCCGAACTTTCTGATGATTTACCCGCACCACCTGTAATAAATTTACTGATTAAATCTTCCAGATCCATAGTGCCCTGCGTATTGGCAATTGTTTCACCACGTTTGACATAGTTCAGTCCACCGCCTGGAACAATTTTCAGATATTTCTCGCCTAACAATCCATTGGTAGCCACCATAATATAAGCATCTTCATCAATACTGGTGATGGATTTCATGTTACTGATCAGTTGCTGTTCCATAGCTTTTTGTTGTGCCGGTGCCGCAGCAGCATATTCACTACTGTAGCGTAATTCCTCTATGGCATTTTGCTGTACAGTTTTTAACTGCTCAGGATTAAAACCTGTAAGTTTACCATCAAGCTCAAAATCCACCTTGGCCAGACGCGACACTGGATCTAGGGTAATATCGGTTACACGTCCAATTGTGACGCCACTCATGGTAACCTTAGCTCTGGGTTTCAGTCCGTTTACGTTGTCGAACTGAGCACTCATTTCATAGCTGTCACGTAAGCTGGTACCCGCCAGACCACTGACTTTCATGGCAAGAAAAAATAGAGCGATGCCGAAAAGAATAACGAAAATACCTACGGCCAGCTCACTAATACGTGATCTCATCAAACCCCTCCGAACATGACCGCAGTCAACACAAAATCAAAACCTAAAACACATAATGAAGAAAAAACTACTGTGCGGGTGGTTGAAGTAGCGATGCCTTCTGAAGTCGGTTCACAGGCATAGCCCTGATAAACTGCAATCCAGGTACAGATTAATGCAAATACAATACTTTTGATGATGCCATTCACTACATCATGCCCGAACTGTACACTGCTTTGCATTCCACTCCAGAAAGAGCCTTCATCTACACCCAGAAAATCTACGCCGACCAGTTTGCCGCCCAGTATGCCTATTGCACCAAAAATTACGGTAAGCATGGGAAGACTTACTATACCTGCCCATAAACGTGGCGAAACGATCCGTTTAAGCGGGTCTACCCCAATCATTTCCATACTGGAAAGCTGTTCAGTGGCTTTCATGAGACCAATTTCTGCTGTCAGTGCAGAACCAGCCCGGCCAGCGAATAGTAGTGCCGCGACCACTGGAGCCAGTTCGCGCAGTAAGGTTAAGGCAACCATGGTACCCAGCATGGCTTCACTACCCACATTCACCAGAATTGAATAGCCCTGCAGCCCTAATACCAATCCAATAAAGAGTCCAGAGACCGTAATAATCAATAGCGACATCACCCCAACCCGGTACATCTGGTAAATAAATAGTTTTACCCCAAGCCAGGTCGGCAATGAAAATATAATCTGCAGCAACATCAAGGTTGCTACACCAATACCACGCACCCGTTCAATAACAAGTCGGCCTAACCAGGCAATGGCATTCATGAACCAACCTCATTTTTCAGATAAGCCTGATTGCTAAATTGGTAATCCACAGGCCCCTCCACAGCACCAGTTAAAAACTGGCGAACAAAGGGTGAAGCATCAGCCTGTAACTGTTCAGGTGTACCCTCACCCTGAATCTTGCCCTCTGCAATTACATAGATATAATCAGCAATTGAAAGAGTCTCAGCAACGTCATGTGAAACCACAATTGTCGTCAGATCTAGTGCTTCACGTAAAGAACGGATCAGGCGGGTAAGTACCCCCATGACAATCGGGTCCTGTCCTGCAAAGGGCTCATCATACATAATCAGTTCAGGATCAAGAGCAATCGCACGCGCCAGTGCAACACGACGGTTCATGCCACCTGAGAGTTCGGAAGGCATCATTTGTTCGGCACCACGCAAACCGACTGACTCGAGTTTAAGTGCAACAAGTTCAGTAATCAGGTGCTCGGGCAACTGCGTGTGAGCACGCAATGGAAATGCGACATTTTCATATACAGTCATATCTGTAAACAATGCACCGCTTTGAAACAGCATCCCCATACGAGCACGCGCTTTAAACAGCTCTGAACGCGACATTTTGGCAATGTTATGGCCATCAAGCAATATCTCGCCCTGATCAGGTGTAAGTTGACCACCAATCAGGCGTAGTAAGGTAGTTTTACCCGTACCGGAAGGGCCCATGATTGCAGTAATCTGACCACGACGGATGCTTAAACTAACATTGTCATAAATGATACGTTCCCCACGTTTAAAACTCAGGTTCCTGATTTCAATCAGGGGCCGAGTATCAAGAGAACTTGGGTAATTCATAACTGAGAATTTCCTGCCTTTTTCAGCTCGCCTACTATAGCATCGAACCATTAAAACTTGGTTGTATTTTAACAATTTGTCCTATGAGAGTGCCAAAGGATTAAGAAAAAATGCTAAGATCATTCTATTTGATTCAAATAATGAGATTTGAAAAGACTTAAACTTGAAAGCTATAACTTGATATTCAAGAAGTTTAAAGTGACATATACAAAATAAATCGTTTGATACTGCTTCTTTTTTATTGGTTCATTATTTTTATAAAAATAAGATGTTGTCCCATTAAACTTAATTAAATTAAAAGTATAAAAAAGCCAGTTCAGGAACTGGCTTTTTTATTTTATTACAGCTTAGTCTTGAAATTTACGGCGACGTTCACTGCCAAAGTCGCGACGTGGACGGTCTTCACCACCAAAGCTACGCTCGCCACGCGGTTTGTCATCAAAACTGCGGCGTGGACGGTCTCCACCGGCTGGACGCTCACTACGGTCGCCCGCAGCACGGAATCCACCAGTGCGTGGTTTATAATCTACGCGGTTTCCACGGTTGTCATCATTTGAGTCAAAACGTGGTTTGTCATTAAAACCGCCTTCACGACGTGGACGATCGCCACCAAAATTACGCTCGCCACGTGGCTTGTCATCAAAGCTGCGACGTGGACGGTCTTCACCACCAAAACTGCGTGATTGCGGACGATCACCAAAGCTACGTTGTGGACGGTCTGAATTAAATTCACGACGTGGGCGTTCAGCACCACCAAAGCTACGCTCACCACGTGGCTTGTCATCAAAGCTGCGCTGTGGACGGTCGCCAAAATCACGGCGGGCTGGACGGTCACCAAAATCACGCTTAGGACGATCATCACCAAATGGACGTTCGCCACGCGGTTTATCATCAAAACTGCGACGAGGACGATCGTCACGACCGCCTTCACGACGTTTGAAGTTTGATTCACCTTCAAAGCGGCGACCACCACCAAAACCGCCACGACCACCATCACGGCCGCCCGGGCGTTTACCGCCACCACCTTCACGACGCGGACGAGCCGGTGGTGGGGATGGCTCTAGGCCTTCAATTTCTGAAACATTCAGACGAGTTTCCAGGTAATCTTCCAAAGCACGGATCTTGCCACGTTCACGGTAAGTTGCCAGTGTAATGGCTTTACCGGTACGGCCAGCACGACCAGTACGACCAATACGGTGTACATAATCTTCATGCTTCATCGGTAAACCGAAATTGATTACGTGCGAAATGGTTGGTACATCCAGACCACGCGCAGCTACATCAGTTGCCACTAGAATTTTAGCTCGGCCTTCACGAATACTGCGCAGACGACGGTTACGTACGGTTTGTGGCATCGCACCATGTAATGCAACAACAGAGTGACCCGCTTCAGCCAGTTCTTCAGCCAGCATGTCGGTATCTTCTTGAGTGCTTGCAAACACAACAGCCTGATCCAGAGTTTCGTCTTCTAACCAGTGAGTCAGCAGTTTTTTCTTGTGCTCAAAACCATCAGTCCAGTGTAATGTCTGGGTGATGTCAGTATTGGTTGAATGACCTGTTTCAATAGCAATACGCATTGGATCTTTCATCATGCATTCAGCAAGACGAATAATACGATCAGCAAAAGTTGCAGAGAACATTAAAGTCTGCTTGCGGTTTAGAGCAAGTTCGCTGATCGCTTCCAGGTCTTCAGAGAAGCCCAAGTCAAGCATACGGTCAGCTTCATCTACAATTAACGCATCAACTTTATCCAGTTTAATCTGGCGACGGTTTACCAAGTCAAGCAGACGGCCTGGAGTGGCCACTACAACCTGCGCACCTTTTAACTGCTGGATTTGTTTACCAAAAGGCATACCGCCCATGATCGCAGCAATACGTACACCTTTCATGTGACGTACCAGCGCGATTGCATCTTGACAAACCTGCTGGGCTAATTCACGAGTAGGCGAAATCACCAGAATATTTGGTTGAGTCACTGCACGCATACGTTCTTTAAACGGCAGGAAAGTATCTTGATCAGCAAGAGCATTTAATGTTGGCAGTAAGAATGCCGCAGTTTTACCAGAGCCAGTTTGGCTTGAAACAAGAAGGTCTTTACCTTCTAAGGCAGCAGGAATCGCCTGTTCTTGTACAGCAGTTGGCGCTGTAAAGCCCAAGTCTGTCAGTGCTTGGGTAAGAGATTCATGTAAAGAAAATTCAGCAAAAGTTTTGCTCATAGAGAGTGTTCACCCTGTTTTGGGTGCTCCATTTAATAAATACAAATATGGACATCGGCACAAAGCGGCACAGCGACTAGAAGCTGAAAAAATATAGAATTCAGCAGCGATCCGAATAACGACGATGTGGATTAAACGCACGCATGATTACGGCCGCAACCTGAAAGAATCGCTTAAGCGATTGGGGCGCGAGGAATAGTCCTCTCTATGGACAGTACGCGCATACACAATGATTAGAAGAGAATGTTCAGGTAATGAACGGAAATTTAAGTGCGTGACAGCATGATACCAGAAACATTTTAAAAAGTAATCATTTTTTTCGATTAAATCTAAAACAAAGAGCGATTTTAGCAGTAATTGACTCATTTTTAAGTAAATTTTGATTATTTTTTATACAATTAATTTTTAAAAACCTTAATTCAGCATTTGTGGAAACTTGTATAGAGAAACAAACCTTAATATATACATCGTACCAGTAAGTAAAAAGCCCTCAATTGAGGGCTTTTTAAACGTTATTGCAGAGTTTATTTAGCTGCATCGCCCCAAGCAGGAACTACAGTTTGCATCAACGGTTTTAACATTTTCATTGAAGATGCCAAGACCTGTCCATTTGACATGGATTCAGAACCACCACGCGCATCCACTACAGTACCACCCGCCTCTTTAACCAAGAGCTCACCTGCTGCAATATCCCAAGGCTTCAGGCCAACTTCAAAAAAGCCATCAAAGCGGCCAGCAGCCACATAAGCCAAGTCCAGCGCAGCAGAACCGCCACGGCGAATTTGTGCACCAGCTTTAGTCACAGCCAGCAAAGAAGCAAAATGCTGCTCGGCATAAGATACTACTTCACCAGCACGCTGAGTACGGTAAGGATGACCTACTGCCAGGAAGGTATTGTCCAGGCTGTCCTTAACATTTACACGAATGCGGCGCTGGTTCATCATTGCTCCGCGGCCACGGCTGGCAGAGAATAACTCATCTTTTACCGGATCGTAGATTACGCCATGCTGGGTAATCCCTTTATGCTGAACAGCAAGAGAAATACAGAAATGCGGAAAACCATGAATAAAGTTTAAAGTTCCATCCAGTGGATCAATCACCCAGCACCAGTCGGCATCGTGACCTTTTCCTTCCTGAAGACCGAACTCTTCACCCAAGAAACTGTGATTTTTGTAGCTTTTACGAAGTGTATCGATAGTTAACTGTTCCAGATAACGGTCTACACGCGTTACTGGACCATCAATTCCTTTTTCTTCCACTTGTAGATCGAGCTTATGACGATTTTGATGCGCTTTTAAAAGCTCTTGACCAACTGTTTGAGCCGCACGCGCAGCCATCACCACCATAGGTTCCATTGAACACCCACTACAGAATAGAAAAATTTTGACAAAGAATAGTGCATAAAAGCGCATTCATTTTATCAAATGAATGCGCTTTTAGGGAGAAAATGTTGTTAAATTTTAGAGCCTGTTTTAAGGATGTAAAGTCAGCTTAGCCCAGCACTGTGCAATTGAGCGCTGAATACCGAGTGCATCGAGGCCGCTTTCCTCTAACATTTGTGCATGAGACGCCTGTGGCATAAAGCTGTCTGCCAGCCCCAGATTTAATACTGGCTTCACAAGAAGGGCCTTGGCCAGGAACTCATTAACAGCACTACCTGCGCCGCCCATCACTGCATGTTCTTCTACAGTTACAAATAATGTGGTCTGTCCAGCCAGCTGTTGAATAATTTCTTCATCTAGCGGTTTCACGAAACGCATATTGACTACACGAACACCAAGTTTGTGCGCAGCGGCCAGTTCCTGTCCTGCTTCGAGTGCAGCCTGTACCCGGCTTCCAAACGCCAGAATACTGATCTGCTGCTCATGATGCGGATTAAACTCAGCCAGTAATTCAGCACGGCCAAGCTCTAGCAAACTCATTTCCTGCTGAACATCTACCCCTAAGCCTGAACCCCGTGGATAACGTACCGCAGCAGGTCCTGGATAGACATAGGCTGTATGTAGCATCTGACGACATTCATTCTCGTCTTTAGGCGCCATAATAATCATATTTGGAATAGTCCGCATATAAGCATAGTCATAAGCCCCTGCATGGGTTGGGCCATCTTCACCTACCAGACCGGCTCGGTCAATTCCAAAAGTAACATCCAGATTCTGTAATGCGACATCGTGAATCAGCTGATCATAACCGCGTTGCAGAAAAGTAGAATAAATGGCCACGACAGGCTTGAGGCCTTCACAAGCCATACCGGCAGCCAGCGTGACGGCATGCTGCTCTGCAATTGCCACATCAAAGAAGCGTTCCGGATAGTCCCGAGCAAAATCAACCATACCCGAACCTTCACACATGGCAGGCGTGATTGCCATGAGACGCTTATCCTGCGCTGCCTGATCGTATAACCACTGCCCAAAAATCTCCGAATATTTAGGTGGAGCCTTTTTAGTCGCCAAGGTTGGTTGGGCAGGCAACTTGCTAATAGCATGATAAGTAATCGGATCAGCTTCGGCAGGTGTAAACCCTTTTCCTTTCTTGGTATATATGTGAACCAGACGTGGACCTTTGCGTTTTTTCAGGGCATTGAACACCTGAACCAGCTGGTCGATATTATGACCATCAAAAGGACCAAAATAGTCGAATCCGATAGCTTTGAACAGGTTATCAGCTGCACTGGTCGCTGATTGATGCAAACGTGAATTATAAATCCACTGTGGATGCGGCTGTACATAAGCCTCGCCATTTTCATCAACATTGACAAATTGTCCTTTTTCCCAGATTGCAGCCAGATGTTTGGCAAAACCGCCGGTACTTTGCGAGATTGACATGTCATTGTCATTGAGCACTACGATCAGATCAGCATCATGAGCCACTGCGTCATTCATGGCTTCAAAAGCCATGCCCGCAGTCATGGCACCGTCGCCCACCACACATACCACTTCACACGGATTGTTTTGATAACGACGTGCAAGTGCCATACCCAGGCCGGCAGAAATTGCTGTGGATGAATGTCCCACACCAAAAGTATCGAATTCAGATTCATCTCGTGCAGGAAAGGCTGCCAGACCATCTTTGGCACGAATTGTAGTAATTTGTTCGCGCCGGCCAGTCAGTACTTTATGCGGATAGGCCTGATGACCTACATCCCAGATCAAGCGGTCATCTGGTGTATTAAAGCAGTAATGCAGGGCGACGGTCAGTTCAATTACACCCAGGTTTGCACCAAAGTGCCCGCCACTTTGTCCGGCCGCATATAAAATATATTGACGCAATTCATCTACAACCTGAGCCAGTTGTTCTTGGCGAAGCTCACGTAATTGTTGTGGATGATCAATACCCTCTAACAAGGAGATTACGGGGCGTTGAGTGGGAATTTCGGTATACAGCATATGTGGCAAAGCCTTCTAAAGCCGGGCAAATCTAAGCTAGGTAAACGGGTTAAATCGATAAATTATCGAAAGAAATCACCTTCCATCAGCCACATTTCTAGCGACGTAATTTCGAGCATTATCTCATAGGGCGTTGTTTAGTGCACAGGATTATCCTGAATAATCTTACTATTTATCAACTATTATTGTGTGCTTTCTACAAAAAAGAAAATCTTATCAATAATTTCAGTATTGCAATTCTACCAATAGCCGAGCATTAGGCTATACTTTAGCGATTTTCTATGACAAAGACGAGCTGAGCTGTGCCGATTGAATTTGTTGCCACATCCAAATTACCCACCAAGTTTGGTGAGTTCAAGATCAGTGTATTTCAAGATCCGGAGACCGGTGAGGAACATGTGGCACTTTCCAAAGGGCTGGAAACTCCGCCAAATGGCCCGGTGCTGGTCCGTATTCACTCTGAATGTCTTACTGGAGATGCCTTTGCATCACTTAAATGTGATTGCGGTCCACAATTACAGGCGACCCAGCAGTTAATCAATGAAGCAGGTCAAGGTGTGATCCTGTATTTGCGTCAGGAAGGACGCGGGATTGGCCTGACTAACAAGATCCGTGCCTATGCCCTGCAGGATCAGGGTCATGATACTGTCGATGCCAATTTAATGCTAAATCTGCCTGCAGATGCGCGTCATTATGATATGTGTCCAATTATGCTTAATCATCTTGGAGTTAAACAGGTACGTCTGATCACCAATAATCCATTAAAGATTAAATCGCTGCAGGATCAGGGTATAAACGTGGTAGACCGTATTCCATTAACTGTGGGCTTAAATCCATTTAATGAAGAATATTTAAAAACTAAACATAAGCGCATGTCACATCTTTATAAAAAAGATGACTTCTGATTCACTTTCTTTAAACCAGATAAAATAAAAACTTAAGGGATTTTTTCAATATTATTAGAAAAAATCCCTTACTTTTTCTATGTCTTTATGCTTTGATGTGATTAACCTTTTTTATTTCTCCCTCGAGGGTCATCATGCAGAATCCAACTTCAGCTGATATTCAACGTGTTCGTGAATTTCTTCTTGATCTGCAGGCACGTATCTGTGCCGGGTTAGAGCAGCGGGAACAGGCCGGCGGCGGAACGGCGCAATTTATAATTGATGACTGGGAGCGCCCTGAAGGTGGTGGTGGGCGCTCGCGCGTATTGCAAAATGGCGAAGTGATTGAAAAAGGTGGAGTGATGTTCTCTCACATCAATATCTCCAGACTTCCAGCATCAGCTACCGAACGTCATCCTCAAATTGCAGGTGCCAAAGCACAGGCTCTAGGCGTATCACTGGTCATTCATCCTAAAAATCCGAATGTCCCAACCTCACATGCAAATGTCCGTCTGTTTATTGCTGAACCAGAAGGCCAAGATCCGGTTTGGTGGTTTGGTGGAGGATTTGACCTTACTCCTTTTTATCCAGATGATGAAGATGTACGGGCTTGGCACCAGAAAGCCCATGATCTCTGCCAGCCTTTTGGTGAAGAGGTATACACCGAACATAAACAATGGTGCGATGACTACTTTTACCTGAAGCACCGTGATGAACAACGCGGAGTAGGAGGCCTGTTTTTTGATGACTTAAACCAGTGGGATTTTGAAACCTGCTTTAAATATATACAAGCTGTAGGTAACGGCTACCTTGAGGCGATTTTACCAATTTTCCAAAAGAACCAAGAAAAACCTTATACTGAAGCACAGCGTGAATTCCAGCTGTACCGTCGTGGCCGCTATGTTGAATATAATCTGGTCTATGACCGTGGCACCCTGTTTGGCCTGCAAACTGGCGGACGAATTGAATCCATTCTGGTCAGTTTGCCAAATCTGGCCGCTTGGTCATATCGCCCTGAATGGGAACAGGATTCGCCAGAAAAACGCCTGACTGATTATTATTTAAAACCTCATGACTGGCTGAATGAACTGCAATAATATTCAGCATTTAAAGTATGGGAGCTGCTTTATTTAAAGCAGCTTTTTTATGCAATTTTAAATTACATCTTTGCACTTTGTTAAACAGCTTCACATAGTGTTTCATTCATTAGCATTTTAATACTTATAAATTAAAAAATATCAGGTACACTTTATGTACTTGGTCAGGCTATTGATCCTGATTATAGATCAGTTCTCTTGGTGCATATTTGCATGTTCATGAAGAGAATACATTAGCCTATTTCTTTAGGCCCGGTTGTCGCTCTTACCTATGAAAAGGTAATGATAGGTCTGCCGAGTTATACCGCTACTATTAAACAGGTTATCTTGAGCAAAATAATGTTAAGAAAATCAAATAATCATACTGTGATTTTGTCATGGTGTATTTTCTCTATTCTTCTATGTTCCATTGCTGTAACAATTGTCTCTGATAATACGATCTCAGATGGCGTATCCATAACAGTCAGTGTGATTGCTGGTATTGCCCTGGCTTTAAGTCTGGTTACAGTCCTTATTGATGTTATCCGCTCGATTTGTGATCCTTAAGTCAGATTAAAGATTTTATTTATTTTTAGCTTTCAGTTTTGATTGAAACCGTTTTTAACTTCAGTGGGCAAAAATTACTGATTGACGTATATTGTCTGCATTTCATTTAATGGATACTGTGAGATGAATCAGCAGTTTGCCGTCATTGGTAACCCGATTGAGCAGTCCCGCTCTCCTGAGCTTCACCAGGCTTTTGCCCAGAAAACCGGCATTCATCTAAATTATGTCAAACAACTGGCAGCACCTGATGCATTTAAAACTTCGGTTGAAGCTTTTTTTGCACAAGGCGGCCGAGGCATGAATGTGACGGTACCTTTTAAGGAAGAAGCATTTGCCTTATGTGATGTACTGACTGAACGTGCCAAGATTGCCAAAGCAGTCAATACGTTATGGCGGGAAAATGACCAGCTATATGGAGACAATACCGATGGGCAGGGCTTAGTGGCCGCCATTACTGCTTTGGGCTGGCCATTAAAAAATAGTCAAATTCTGATTATTGGGGCAGGTGGCGCTACTCGCGGTGTGATATATCCTCTGGCTCAGGCAGGTGCCAGAAAGATTGTTATAGCTAACCGTACCTTAAGTCGTGCTGAACAGCTGGTTCAGGATTTGCAGCAAGCCGTACCACAAACCACGTTGCAGGCCATGGCATTAAACGAACTGAGTGGAAACTTTGACTTAGTGATTAATGCGACTTCAGCCAGTTTAACTGGTGAAGCATTGGTTCTACCTGAAAGTATGAGCTTTCACTATGCCTATGAGATGGCTTATGGCAAAGCTTCAAGCTTTCTGGAACAAGCCAAAGCACGCGGAGTAAAGTATGCCGATGGGTATGGCATGCTCGTCGGGCAAGCAATTGAATCATTTTCAATCTGGCACGGTGTTAAACCGGAATTGCAGGATTTTCTAGATTAAATATAAAAAGAACCTCAACTGAGGTTCTTTTTAGAATAGAGAATTAAACTGCCTTATTTAACATGCTGCTTTAATTTTTGATAAGTCTCTTGGTATAAATCGAAGTCAATATAATCGGCCTGATCTAAAGTCAGCTGCTGAATACTTCTTACCGAAAGATTATTCTGGGTAGTGTCTTTATATGCACGCGCCAGTACTGTTGCGGCTGCTTTCAGAAAGGGACGGCTAGCTGGCTCAACTTCATATTCCTCATTAAAACGCTGTATATAATACTGAATAAAGAGAGCTTGGGGCTGTTTGTACTGGGTTGCCAGCTTGTTCCAGTTTTGACGGTCTTCAGCACCTGCAATCACTTCCGAGACCATTTTGTCTACGCTTTTACCCAAGACCTCATCAAACTGGATACTTTCCTTGAGCTGATGTTTTTCCTGCAAGATTTTAATTTTTGCCAGTTCTTGTGTATCTGGTGTGTTCTGATCAACGTCCTGATAACGATACGCATAAACCTGAGAAATTTCTTGTAATGCCTGCGGACTGTAATTCTTCAGCAGTTCTGGCTGTTGAACTGCCAGTTCCATCAGGAAAACAGTCTGATAAGTTTGCTGGTAAGAATGAGTACGGGCGTAAGTCTTTTCTGCCAGCTTATGTACCTGCTGCTCAAAATCAGGCATTTCATTATGAGTATTGGTTCTGGATGACTCATCTTCACCCATAGAGCGCCCCACTCCTTTAATCAGGTTTTCAAACATTGAGCCTTTACTGACTTCCTCAATCGACTTGGCATTACGCAACTGGGCACGGTCAATTTTGGTAGCATTACCATAATTTAAAATATCCATGTCAGCTTTTACATCCAGTACACCATATTTTTGTGTTGTGTACTGCAAGCCATATTTAATCTGTACTACCCGGCCCTGCTGGTCTAGTCCAACATCCACCTGTAACGGTGTCTGCCGATGAAGCCCCCTCATTGCCTGCTGTATATCGGATTGGTGATTCTTCCATAAACCGGTAAATTCCTCAGCTGTAGTCAACTGCCGTTTTTCATAAGGGGTAAATACCTTCTGTAAATTCAGCAAAGCTTCATTGAGACTATAAAGTGTTCCCTTATCTTTTACATTTTTTTGAAAAACATCTAAACCATACTCATTTCGACAAGCATTCAGCTGCCCCATAGCAACCTGCTGAGGCTGTTGAAGCAATGCTTGACATTCCTCTTTGGTTAGGTAACCGCTCGCTTCCTCTTCAGCCGCTGTATACGTCTGCTCTTTAGCAGTATCTAAACGTCCAGAATCTTCTGTCAGTTGGGCTGCATCTCTGCAGTTCTTGTGGCTGTCCGTTATACAACTGGTTTCAACAGCACTGTCTGTTGCCATATCAGGATGTTGTAACTGGTTCAAGTGCTCATTAACCAACTGGGTTAATAATACACGTGACTGGTAAGCTTCTGTTTCGGCGCTACCACCTATTTCAGAAGATAAAACATCCAGTTCTACCTTGTGTGAAAAGTCATCCTTTTCTCTAGCAGCATCGGTTGCTATTTGATTGTCTTTAGACTGTACTGGCATACCTAAGACGGTATGAGATAAGTACCCTTTGTTGAGCTGACTAAACAGACTTGATTGTAAAGAAATAGCTTCAAGAGTGGTATCTAACCGGACTTTCTCAACCAGGCCTTGTTGACGGTCTTGAGCCGTTAGAGCGAGCGAATGTATCTGTTGCGGCTCTGCTAGCAAGTAAGCGACTGCATTCATCTGCTTAATGTACTCAGCCAGCTCTTGCAGGTTTACTTTATTGATATCACTTTTATATTTGGAAAAGTCAATATAGGCAAAGCTGCTCTGACTGTCTTGATTGACCAGATAAGGCATAAGCGCAAAATAATTGCTATAGAACTTATAGTCTTTAAAGTCCACGACCATTGGAATTTTGGCTTGTACCAGCAGAGTCGGTTTTTTATAGGTTGCCGTTAGATTAAGAGACGCCAGTTTCTGGCGATAATGTACCGAACCAGCATAATCAAACTGAATATTACTCAGCAGATTTAACGCCCAAACATCAAACTGGCGCCCGGAAGCTGTACTCGCTGCTCTATAACGATCAGCGTCCTTATACATTGCCTGATAAAGTTGCTGCTTTTGTTGTGTTGTAAGAGAAATATGCTGTTTCTTTAAAAACTGGTCAATCTGCTTTTGCAATGTGTGGTCGAACCGATCCGATTTCTTCTGTTCCTCCTGAGTTTTAGTTATATCTTGTAACGCAGATGCTTTTACTAAGAACTGGCCACGATAATCATAGCTCGAGGTTTCAAGCATGGAATTAAGACCATGTATCGCGCGCTGTCCAGCACTTTTAGCAGCATCTGGACTGGTTTTAATGACATGCTGTGTACACGCCCCCAGACTTAAACCTAACAGGCACAAGGTTAAATATTGTAATTTCATGAGGTTTTTCTAAACACCTTATTTATTTATAATTTAAACTAAAAAAACTGCAAATTAATCTGTACAGATAATCCGGCTTATTTTAACAAGCTCAAGTCCTTTTAAGATTGGCAATTGTGCTTAGATTAGCTTTTCTGACATTTTAATTTTGCTGTCATATCAATGTATTTTTATAGAATTTATGAATAATTGAATACATACACCAGATAATCCAAAACAATTTCTAGATTAGGATTAAGACCCATGCCAGCATATAAAGCTCCCCTTCGTGATACACGCTTCTTGATGAATGAAGTTTTTGATTATCCAGCCCATTACCAGACTTTATCCAATGGTGAACTGGCTGATAGTGATACCGTCGATATGATTCTAGAAGGTGCAGCAGATTACTGTGAAAATGTAATTTCCCCCCTGTATCAAACCGGCGATGATGAAGGCTGTCACTGGAACAACGGTGAAGTCACTACCCCTAAAGGCTATAAAGAAGCATATGACCAGTTTGTACAAAGCGGCTGGCAGGGATTGTCTTATCCGGAGCAGTATGGTGGACAGGGTCTCCCTATGTCACTCAATCTGATCAAGTCGGAAATGATGGGCACAGCCAACTGGGCGTTTACCATGTATCCAGGTTTAAGCATGGGTTGCATGAATACTATTTTGCAATTCGGGACTGAAGAGCAGAAAGATATTTATATGCCACCTCTGGTTGCAGGTACCTGGTCAGGGACCATGTGTTTGACTGAGCCCCAATGCGGTACTGATCTGGGTCAATTAAAGACTAAAGCTGAACCTCAGGCTGATGGTACCTATAAAATAACCGGTACCAAAATCTTTATTTCTGCGGGTGAACATGACCTGACTGAAAATATTGTACACATCGTGCTTGCTCGTCTGCCAGATGCACCTGCGGGTACAAAAGGTATTTCACTGTTCATCGTACCGAAGTTCCTCCCAACTGCTGAAGGAAATGTCGGTGAGCGCAATGCAGTGAACTGCGGTTCAATTGAGCACAAGATGGGTATCAAGGCCTCTGCAACAGCAGTACTCAACTTTGATAATGCTACCGGTTATCTGATTGGTGAACAAAATAAAGGGCTGCATGCCATGTTTACCTTTATGAATACTGCCCGGATCGGGACAGCGGTTCAGGGTATTGCACATGCTGAACTTTCATTCCAAGGCGCACTGCCTTATGCCAAAGAGCGCATGTCAATGCGTGCCCTGTCCGGTAAAAAAGATCCGGAAAAAGTTGCTGATGCGATTATTCATCATGCTGATGTACGCCGTATGCTACTAACACAAAAAGCTATTGCCGAAGGTGGCCGTGCCATGATTTATCATGCTGCACAGCTTGCCGATAAAATGACAGATGCCCTTACCCGTGGTGACAATGCTGAATATGAAGAATACGATGATAAACTCGGTTTTTATACGCCTATTTTAAAAGGCTTTCTGACCGAACTTGGTCTTGAAGCAGCTAACCATGGTATGCAGGTCTTTGGTGGTCATGGTTATATCAAAGAATGGGGCATGGAGCAGATCGTTCGTGATGCACGGATTGCCACCTTGTATGAAGGTACAACCGGTGTGCAAGCACTGGATTTGATTGGCCGTAAAGTTTTGCTGTCTTCTAAAGGTAAAGTCGTTCGTGATTATACCGCTGAAATTTTAAAATTCAGTGGCCGTCATGCACGCAACAAATATATGCGCCGTTTTGCCTGGGACCTGACTAAAATCTGTGCTCAGTGGAATGCTCTTACTGTACGTATCATGCTGGCTGCACGTAAAGACCGGGATATTGTTTCAAGTGCCTCTTTTGATTATCTCATGTTCTCTGGATACGCCATGATGGCTTATTTCTGGGCCCAGCAGGCTGCAGTGGCTTCAGAAAAACTTGAATCGGGTGAAGGTAAAGAAACTCCTGAATTCTATAAAGCTAAAATCAAGGTTGCAGACTTCTATTTCGAGCGTATGCTGCCACGTGCACAAGGTCATGCTGAAGCTATGGTGAATCCTTCACGCACCATGACTTCTCTGGCAGCTGAACATTTCAGCTTTGACTACTAAGCTCATCATTTCAATATAAGTTATTCTTTAAAAAGAGCGCTTAGGCGCTCTTTTTAACTTCAGACTATTATTGATTCTAAATTATTCCAAGTCTTAAAACTCTACTGCATCTTTGACCAGTTTATAGGGCTGTTCAGGTAATGGATGCTGCTGTATAAAAGTCTGTATTACCCGCTGATCATTAGCATGCAAGGTCTTATAGAGATTCATGACCAGATTCTGCTTGGGATCAACACGATAATAAAAATTGATCCCTTCAGCGAGGTGCACAATAATTTCATTCTTAGCCTGATCAACAGACCAGTGATCTTTGCGATAAAAACGGCGCTGCGCTATATCAGGCCTGTCTACGCCAGGTTGCACCCGGCCAAATGTAGCGATCATACGGTGGGCACTGCCATCAGGCAGCAAATTTAAAATATATTCTGCCCTTCCTTTGCCACAATTTACAAAAGCATCCTGACAGGGAACTTGCGTATAGTAACGTCCTGCATACTGTAAATTTGTACTGCGTACTTCTTCATTCTGCTCATTTTGCAGTACTGGCAAAGACGCACGGCCTGCAACCTCAGTCAGTTTTCGGCCTGTCACCAAACTTTCATCAGTATAATTTATATTATTCAAAGAAGGGAGCTGACCCTGACTTAGAGGTGAGCTTTCCCGTGTTTCTGACTGTGAGAGATCACAGCCACCCATCAATGCGCCTAATAACACAATGGTACAGACTCTGGCTAGAACAGGCATTTTTCTATTCATCACTCACTTGTTGGTCCGACGACATTCGGCTTATACAGGCCAATAAATGTATTTTCAATACACTTTTATCATTAAAATCAGGCGTTTCAATACCATTGTCGCTCAAGTTAAATTAAATACTCAAAAGAGTAGAGAAGGCATACCAATAAAAATAAAGTCGACTTCCTGAGTTGGAAATAACTTTAAGGGTATTTTAGTGGTCAAATTATAGAAATTTGAACTCCTGCTTACATAACTTAACCAAGTTACTGAACATACGTCTTTAAAAGGTATTCATTCATCACTATATAAATATCGAGGGTAATGATTTTTTCGTTATCAGATTTATTTTTTACAGCGAGGAGACTTCGATGTCAGATTCTGGCTTATATCGTTCTAACCGACAAAACATGATTGCCGGCGTAATGGGCGGTATTGCAGAACGTTTTGGCTGGAATGCCAATCTGCTGCGCATCATTTTTGTCTTGATCTCGATTATGAGTGCAGCTTTTCCTGGAATTCTGGTTTATCTGATTTTATGGCTATTGATGCCTAAACGTGATTATCGTCTGGATGCACCGCCACGAAATTATCAGCAGCCAGTACGTACTGTTTATGATGAACATAAAGTAAAACGCTAAATCGCTCTCCTCTCTAAGTGGTTTGGTCGCTACGGTTGTGCCCCTAGACAGCCGTAGCCTTTTTATTTATCTATCTATAAATTATGGTTTCTGGCGCAAATGCAGAATTTCTTGCTGCATGGCTGCAATCATATCTGCCCGGCTAATGATTCCAATTAGCTGTTCTGCTTCAACTACAGGTATATAGTTAAAAGATTTTTCTACAAAATAGGGCGCCAAATCTTGAATTGGCTGTTCAGGGTGAACTGTCACCACCTTACGGTTCATAATCTGTTTTACCAGATACTCCCATGATGCCCGGTAATCTGCACCGCGCTTAAACCACTCGACCACATCATATAACGCAAGTGTACCCACCAAATGCTCTGAGGCATTCACTACGGGCAGACTCATTAAATTGACCTGCTTGAACTTGTCTAAGGCTTTATGAATATCATCGTTTTCATGCAGCACAATGACGTCACGGCTCATAATATCACGACAGTGATAGTGTAAAACTATACGTTCATTTGCCCGTTCTTGGGCTTCTAGAATAATTTTTTCCAAGTCATACTGACTGATATCAAGAAGCTCGGACTGATGCTCAAGTGCCTGCTGGATATCCTGTGGCTGAATGGTCACCTTCTGGGTAGGCGTCGGGTCTTTGGACCGCTCATTTACCTGCCGTGGATGAGGATAATGCCGCCCTAGCAGACGATTAAAAAAAATAGCAAAACCCAGCAATAAAACCGAATTTAGTAATACGGGATAAAATAAAAAATGATAACCCAGATGATGTACGCCCTCGCCACCCAAAACTGCCGTAATTGCTACAGCTCCACTAGGCGGATGTAATGAATCTGTAGTCATCATCAAGAAAATAGATAGGCCAACGGCCAAGCTAAACGCAGAAGTAAGATCAGGAATCCATAAAGCGCAACTGACACCAATTAAGCCGGCAATGGTATTGCCCACCACCATGTTCCAGGGCTGCGCCAGTGGACTGGCCGGCACTGCAAATAATAAAACTGAGGAAGCACCCATGGGCGCAATATACCAGGCATTGATTCCGCCCAGTGCATACCAGCTAATAATTGATGAAATCGCCAGTCCCAGCAGAGCGCCACAACCACAGAGTAAGCGCTCTTTTAAAGGCAGCGTTTTAAAATTAGGTTTAAGGGTGTCTAGCCAAAACTGTGAATTACTCACTGCACAACCTGTTCTTGTTAGATAAAAAACAGGGCGAGTATACGCCTAAGCCTTATTAAGGTGCATTGATTTTATATCTTTACAATATTGGTTTTTTTGTAATGCAGTCACAACGCTTCTTAGCGTTACTTAACTTTTCTCGGCTTTATACTTACTTTGCTCTGTTATTTACTCATAATTGATCAGGGATTAATCAAGACTGGATGATATGAACAATAAAATCTATAGCAATACAGCTTTAATACGCTCTTTGCTTCTGGCACCGATACCAAGTCTGCTGGTGATTTTAATTTTCTCGGCAGCCGCCAATGGTGCAGGCCAGTTATCCTCTGTAGTCAGTATTCTGTTTGTAGCTGTCATGATTTATGCAGTTTACTGTATTTTAGCATTACCGTTTGCTTATGGCTTATCTCAGCTTATACAACTCAAATTTCATCTAAATCTGGGAATTATTTTAGTCGGCTCTATAAGTGTATGGTTAATTATGCTGACTTTGTTGCAGCTCATACTCAATCATAATATTTCAATGGGCTGGGAACTTTATTTAAGTGGCGGCTATTATATGATGGCCTTATTGACCGGATTCTTTTACTGGTTGCTACTTAAATATTTTGATTCACAGCCTGCCCCAGCGATTGCACATTTTAACAAGTTAAAAACCTACTGATGAATAGTTGAAGGGCAGGAATTCCGCTATACCTAAATCAGGTTTTATGCTGGTTTATTTTCTAGAATCTAGGTTTAAATACCTGTTTGGTGGAATTTTATCTGTATAAAAAAGTTGAACTGATTTTAATAATAAGCCTGGGCTGACTTGAAAATTCTGCTTTAACTCATGATTCGCACTCTTAAATAGAATTCTTTGCCACTCCCCTGCAAATTCCCTATACTTAGGGACAATTTTTTCTCATATTCTAGTGGATGCTACATGAGTCGCGCCATATCACATATTGATACATTTCAAGGCTTAATTCTTGCCTTACAAAATTACTGGGCCGAACAAGGCTGCGTCGTATTACAACCTTACGACATGGAAATGGGTGCAGGTACTTTCCACACTGCGACTTTTCTGCGTGCATTAGGCCCCGAAACCTGGAATGCGGCTTATGTCCAGCCATCACGCCGTCCTAAAGATGGACGTTATGGTGAGAATCCAAACCGTTTACAGCATTATTACCAATTCCAGGTAGTGCTGAAGCCGAATCCGGATAATATCCAGCAGCTTTATCTGGATTCATTAAAAGCTATTGGTATTGATACGCTAACACATGATATCCGTTTTGTAGAAGACAACTGGGAATCTCCAACACTTGGTGCTTGGGGCTTGGGCTGGGAAGTCTGGCTGAATGGTATGGAAGTGACACAGTTTACCTATTTCCAGCAGGTTGGTGGTGTAGAGTGCTATCCGGTTACAGGTGAAATTACTTACGGTCTTGAGCGTCTGGCCATGTACCTGCAAGGTGTAGACTCGGTTTATGATCTGGTCTGGACCAAGGGCCAATTTGGTACGGTCACTTACGGCGATGTGTTTCACCAGAATGAAGTAGAACAGTCCACTTATAACTTCGAATATGCGCCAGTTGAAAAACTATTTGAACTGTTTGATTTTTACGAAACTGAAGCCAGCCGTTTAATGGAAGCAGAACTTCCACTACCGGCATACGAACAGGTGATCAAAGCTTCACATAGCTTTAACCTGCTTGATGCACGTGGTGCGATTTCTGTGACTGAACGTCAGCGCTATATTTTGCGTGTACGTACACTGGCCCGTGCCATTGCACAAAGTTATGTACAGGCCCGTGCCAAACTAGGCTTCCCGATGGCCGAGCCTCATCTGCGTGATGAAGTCTTGGCCCAGCTTAAAGCTCAAGCGGAAAATGATGCTGCTCAGGCAGAAAAATCAGCGGAGAACAAATAATGTCTAAACATACAGTTTTATTTGAACTTGGCTGTGAAGAACTTCCTCCAAAAAGCCTGAAAACCCTACGGGATGCCTTACGGGCAGAAACAGTGAAAGGTTTAAAAGATGCTGGTCTGGCCTTTGATTCAATCGAAGCTTATGCTGCCCCACGTCGTTTAGCCCTTAAAATTGTGAATGTCGATGGTGCGCAAGCAGATACACAGAAGCGTTTTGATGGTCCTGCGGTTCAAGCGGCTTATGACGCTGAAGGCAAACCAACCAAAGCTTTAGAAGGCTTTATGCGTGGTCAGGGTATCAGTATTGATCAAGTATCAACATTCCAGGCAGGTAAAGTTGAAAAGGTCTGCTACTTAAAAGATGTAAAAGGTCAGAGTCTGGATGTATTACTGCCACAAATCCTGCAAACTGCTTTAGATCATCTGCCTGTGGCAAAACGTATGCGCTCAGCAGCCAGCCGTACTGAATTTGTACGGCCAGTCAAATGGGTAGTATTACTAAAAGATGATCAGGTCATTGAGGCTACTATTCAAGACCATACAGCCGCTAATGTAACTTATGGTCACCGATTCCATGCACCAGACGCAATTACACTTGCAAATGCTGATGCCTACCTAGATGCACTGCGTGCAGCTAAAGTCGTAGCTTCATTTGAAGAACGTCAAGCCATTATTGACCAGCAGGTAAAAGCTCTCGCTGATGAAGTTAATGCAATTGCCATTGTACCGGCTGACTTGCGTGATGAAGTAACTTCACTGGTAGAATGGCCGGTGGCTCTGCGTGCCAGCTTTGAAGAGCGTTTTCTTGCCGTTCCACAAGAAGCACTAATCACGACCATGCAGGATAACCAGAAATACTTCTGTCTGGTCAACAGTGACCACAAGCTTCAGCCTTATTTTATTACCGTATCGAATATTGAGTCAAAAGACCCGAAGCAGATTATTGAAGGTAATGAAAAAGTTGTTCGCCCACGTCTGTCAGATGCCGAATTCTTCTTTTTGCAGGATCAGAAACAGCCGCTGGCTTCACGTTCAGAAAAACTGGCTAACATGGTATTTCAGGCACAGCTTGGCACCTTATGGGACAAGACTGTACGTATCGCAATGCTGGCTGTGGAACTGACCAAGTTTACAAGTGCACAGGTTGCCGACGCTGAAAGAGCCGCCATGCTGTCTAAATGCGACCTGACTTCCGAGCTGGTAGGTGAATTCCCTGAGCTTCAAGGGATTGCAGGGACATACTATGCCCGACTTGAGGGTGAAAACGATGAAGTCGCTGAAGCGCTTGGTGAGCAGTATCTGCCAAAATTTGCAGGTGATGTTTTACCAAAAACCAAAACTGGCACTACGATTGCACTGGCCGACCGTCTGGATACGCTGGTAGGTATTTTTGGAATTGGGCAGGCTCCTACAGGTTCAAAGGACCCGTTTGCACTTCGCCGTTCGGCAATTGGTATCTTGCGCCTGATTATTGAAAATAATCTCGATGTAACGATTGAAGCACTGGTGAACTCTGCCCTGCATGCCTATGGCGCGCTGATTACTGATCCGAATAAAACCCGTAGTGATGCAGTTGCCTTCCTTGAAGGCCGTTACCGGGCCAAATATGAAGACCAAGGTGTTCAGGTAGATGTCATTCAGGCAGTCCAGGCGATGTCACCTGCTTCTCCGCTTGACTTTGACAAGCGGGTTAATGCCGTTAACCATTTCCGCAATTTGCCTGAAGCTGCTGCATTGGCTGCTGCAAACAAGCGTGTTGCAAATATTCTGGCGAAAGAAGCTGCACCGGAAGGTTTAGTAGTTGAAGCGAACCTGGTTGAAGATGCTGAAAAAGCATTATTTGCTGAACTTGCGAAAATTACGCCTGTGGTTGAGCCATTATTTGCTGCTAAAGACTACACTGCTGCATTGTCTGCACTTGCTGCTCTTCGTGCGCCAGTCGATGCGTTCTTTGACGGCGTAATGGTGATGGCAGATGATGCTGACCTGAAAGCAAACCGTTTACGTATGCTTGCTCAGCTTCGTGATTTGTTTACCAAAGTGGCTGATATTTCGGTGTTACAGCACTAAGTACTGATTGAAATAAAAAACCCGCTTTAAAGCGGGTTTTTTATTAAATTTTTGTTATTTCATAAACCTTCTTAGAGAGTTTATCTAATCTATTTTCAATTTCTTGATCTGTCCCTTTGAAATTATATTCAAGTAAATTTTGTAAAAATGGATATTGTTTACTTCTTAAAATACCCATTTTATCTTCAATTGATTTATTGGCTAAATCATTACTATTTATAGTTGTTGATACTAAGATTAAGTTTCCAATACCACCAACAATTTGTTCCTTTCCAGTATTAGTGTCTTTAAGTGTGGACTGCGAAACTAGATGCTCTATTGTTAGAGATTCATAATCTAAATTTAAAGCTGGATTATTTTCTTCCATCAATAGAGTAAACACATATTTAATAATATTACGGTTTCTTGTTTGGTCTGAAAGATAAATTAGCTGTTTAAACTTAACGTCAAATTCATCAAATTTTGGCATTTTTTCAGATAAATGTGTATGCAAATTATTATAGAATTTTTGAAAAGAATCATTATCTACTACTAATTTAAGCTCTAAAGCAAGTTTAGAATAGCCTGTTGCAATGGAACCAGATGAACGCTTTGATGCTATAGCATTATATTGAAAGTGAAAATGCTCGATAAGCTTTAAAGATTTTTTAAGGTTCTTTAGCGTAATATTTCCACTTTTATAAGCGGCTAGTAGTGCCAACACTAGAGAGGTCTGTTGCCTAACATTAAAAATTCTTAAACCATTCAAGCTATGTCTAATACCTAACATTTCTCTAGTAGTAATTGTCGAATTTGGCATCAGCATCTGTAAATAGTATTCAGAGTATTGCCCTAGCTCATTTAGAATTTTTTGAGCATTATTTTGATCAGCATTTATATACTTTTTAACTTTAGCAAAAAGCTCTTTTTCAGTCGTATATTCTCTATTAGCTAACCAATAATGTACGACATAGTTATCAACTACATCTGTACCTGATTTAGATAACTTATTTACGATTGAATTCCAAGCTTCTTTAGGTTTATCAACACTTTTACTACTAGACTTTATTTTCTGAAGTAATAAATTTTTGATTAAGTCAGAAACTCTTAGATCTTTACCTCTTGCATTTAGAGTTTCAAAAATAAGATATGCATCTTCTTCATTATCTAAATTAATAAAAACTAATTTGAGTGAGCGAATTTTGTCACGTATATTACGTAAATACTCTGTTACCTTCTTTTGATCATCTTCTTCTAGAGAAAAATTGTATTTTTTAACTTATCAAACTCATATTTCTTTTTTAATTGTAAGTCTGTTAGCTCTTTTATCAAATTATTTTCAATAAGATCAAAGGCATTTTTTAAATTTTGCTCTTCTATTCCTATATTATTATCTGCAACTATAATTTCATCAGGATAAGCTTGAATTTGAGAATGAAAATATGGGAAAGAAGTTTCAGCATTCAGGATATATTCATTTTCGTAATCAACATTTTCTCTTTCAATAAACTGATGAATACCTTTTGCTAAGTTATCGTTACCTAGCCTAAAAAAAGTATTTCTTAAAGCGGCTAACATTATTGTAATTGTGGTTAAGCGTTGTTGACCATCAACAATTCCGTAATAAGGCTTATTTATTTGGTATGCAACCATTGAACCAATAAAATAATCATCAGTAGAACCGTTAACTACATCATCCCAAAAGGTTTGTACTTCATCTAGTTCCCATGAGTATGGTCTTTGAAAACGCGGTATTTTGAAATAACCTAAATTGAGTATATCTCCAATATCCTTATCAGCAGCATCAATTTTCATTTTCAAAACCTTTTTATATTTAAATACTTTATTAAGTTCATCATTATAAAGTTAAATCGAAGAAAATTTCATATTTACCAATCATCTTACAACACTATAGGCAATTCACTATATATTTCATATACTCAAACTAACAACACTCAACAAGAGAGAATCATATGACATTTAAAACACTCATGTTGACGGGTCTTGCGAGTATCGCAGTTACAGCTTGTAGCTCAGCCCCAAAAATTCCTCAGCTTGATCTTGGCGTTTTACAGGAAGTACAAAATCTTGAAGTTGTTCCGGCAACTAACAACAACAAGGCAAAACTGACCAAATTCCTTGATAAATGCGTGATTGAATTTACAGGTGATATTGGTGAAAACCGTGTTGTGGAGCAGTGGTCATTTAAAGGTATGGGATTAATGAATGCCGGTTCGGCCACATTCCAGCGTGATGGCACCAGCAAAGCAGAGAAATTTAACCTGCATGATGCGAATGTTCAAAAGAATTTTGTTACCCTGCGCGATCATTTTGCCAAAGAAGCGCTAGATCAATGTAACTAGCAAACTCGCCCTGTTTTTATAAAAGATAGGGCGTCCTCTATAACGTTGCTGCATAAATCGCTGTATAACCGTTTATATCTTTTTTAAATTAAAATAATTATAAGATACTGCAATATTCTTCTTTAGCGATTCTTCACAGGATATTCATTGTTTTTAAAACATCATCCGCTACACTAAAACATTCAGACCGCTCTTTAACAAATTCGAGGTCGATTCTTAATGAATATTAAAACTCCAATACTTTTGCTCATCGCTCTTATGGGCGCTGTACCACTCCTCGCCCAGGCGAATTCTACTCAGACCTCTTCACAGATTACTAAACCGGTCACACCTTATGGTGAGAACCCAAATCTTCTGCATGTATTTGCCTATAAAGCACAAGAAGGCGTAATCAATACTGCGGAGAAAGTGGGAAAGGTGACTGAAAAAAGTATCGCCAGAATTAAACCAGATGTCGACCGCGCCTGGAACAACACCAAATCTGTTGCCTCAGATACTATTCAAAAGGTGGATCAGGGAACACAGCAGGCAGCTCAACAAGCTAACCAGAGAATCCAGAGCTCCCGAGAAGTATGGGGTGGTACACCGCAACAAACGGCGCCTATTATTCAGCAACCTCTAAGCCAGTCATCGACAGCTTCCCAAACTACAGCGCCCTCACAACCCCATTCAGGCGCTACCAGCTATGCAATCACAGAACTTTAAACTTACATGGAGTTAAATAAATATATTGAGCTAACACTTTTCTTTAAATGCTTAACAGGCTTACACAATATTTGAGCAAAAATATTAAAAGAAATTAGCAGTATGCAGCGCCCATACTTTGGAATGGGCTGGCTGGTTAAAACTCTTTACTAATTGACCTGCCGGATAGGCTGGCCTCGTTTAAAGGCTTCAGTATTTTCAGCAAGCTGCTCTAGCATACGCTGTCGCGCCTGAACACTTCCCCAAGCAGAATGCGGTGTAATAATCAGATTTGGAATATCCTCATTCAGTAAAATATTGCCCTGTTTAGGTGGCTCAACGGTGAGTACATCGCTGGCAGCTCCGGCGATTTCACCATTTTTTAAGGCTTGGGCCAATGCTGTCTCATTCACCAATCCACCACGTGCACAGTTAATGAGAAAGGCGGTAGGTTTCATCTGTTGCAGCTCTGCTGCTCCAATCAGGTTTTGGGTCTGTTCGGTTAAAGGACAATGCAGACTCAGAAAATCAACTTGCGGCAGCAGCTCCTTTAATGGAATCCGGTCAGTCCCCCCCGGACGGCACGGTAAAGAGGCAATCTTGACCTGCATGCCAAATGCCTCTGCCAGCCGGGCTACAGCCTGTCCAAGTTCGCCATACCCTACAATTCCTAAAGTCTTTCCAGCCAGTTCAACAATCGGGAAGTCGAGTAGACAGAACTGCTTGGCCTTGTTCCATACACCAGTCCGCACCGCATGGTCATATTTTAAAAAAGACGTCGCCAGACTCAGCATAAGCAATAAGGTATGCTGGGCAACAGCCGGTGTGCCATAGCCCTGACAGTTACAGACCACGATGTTATGCTCACGGGCTGCACTCAGATCTACATTATTGGTGCCGGTAGCAGAAATCAGAATCAGTTTTAACTTGGGAAGCTGACGAATCAGTTCGGCATTTACTCTGACTTTATTGGTAATAATGACATCGGCATTCTGTACACGCTCCAGAATTTCATCTGGTGCAGTAACTTCATGTAAAGTCAGCTGGTCAAACTGCTGTTGAAGATGGCTGATCTCCAGATCATTTTGGTTCAGTGAATTAAAGTCTAGAAATACGGCTTTCATTGGATTCATCTCCTGCGACTCTACTCTATTTAAACAGCTCGTCCATGTTTATTCCAGAGCAGTGCAAGAGATGATCCTTAGCCTACAGTTTTAGTGTTAAATTTCAGGTGACAGCAATTTGCGTTTTTTAATCACTGGTTTGTGCTGATGGCTTTTATAAAATTGCCAGGCCTCTTTTAAGACATATAGCGCGAACGTCAGCACTACCATGACTCCCAGACCAAAAACCAGATGTGGTGTATGTACTGCACCCGCATGAGCGAAGCCAGGGAATAAAAATATTAAGCTAAACAGCAAAGATGGATAAACATTCACATCTACACTCCTTATCTTTTTTCTTTAAATTTAGGTATTTATAAAAAACCTATTACTGAATCCCGACTATAGCCCACATACAGAATAAAGCAAGTTTGTAAGATCAGGTAACTTTCCTATTTAAATTCCAGCTATTTACAGACCCAAAAAAGCCGGGCTAAACCATGAAGGCTTAGCCCGGCTAACAGGCTAATCTGGCCTTTAGACCACCACAAATTTCTCTGTATTTTGAACGTGCTCTACAGAAAAATGGCAATTGCCATATTCATCACAGCTCAGGTTCAGGTTTTTATAACTGAGTACATAAAAATCCGGATATTTTTTTAGAACAATCGGACTCATGTCTGGAGAAAGTGCATCCTGCTCTTTTACCAGCCGCATAATACGGCGGTCATTCATTACCACCATATAGCGCTCATTATTCAGATCAACACTGAGCAGACCAGTTTCTTTCGCCTGTAGAGAGATCAGATACTTGTTATTGAGACTAATTGCATCCTGACTATAGCTTTCCAGCTTCTGTGTAATTAAATTAAATACCAGATAGGCCTGATGGCAGTCCTGCAACAGGCTGCGCTGCTCCTGATCATGGGGCATGTTGACTTTAATACCCAGCTTCAACAGATCCTGCTCATTTACCTGCTTGTTGGTCAGCAAGGTTCGGGTAATCAGCTGCTTTAATTGAGCATCCAGATATTGCCCGTCGAGCTGGAATTCACCATTTTTCAGGATTTTTCCAAGTTTGGCGCTGTGTTTTGGCAGGAACCTGGCAATAACATTACGGTAATAGAATTTACTGTTCTTTTTAACCTCACGTACCTGTTTATAAAAATATTGCTGGTCCCATTCATGTGAAATAAAGTCATTTAGTAGGGTCGAGCTGGCCAGTACAGCCAAGGCATCATGGCCGGTAAACGGTAGATGAATAGTATGCAGTTTCGGAATTAGGGGCTGAATTTTTGAATAATGTTCATGATCAGCTTCAAAATACGGGTCATAAACCAGAATATACTCACTATCTGGCGCAATATCAGAGCGTTCAATCCGCATATTGGCATTCAGTTCAGCATCAAAGAACTCGCTATAACGGCGGTCATTGACTTCATCTGGATTAATGGAGTATTGCGGAACAAAAGCAATGACCCGGTTCATGCCAAGCAAGCGAGAATATTTTATCGCAGCATAACCACCCATTGAGCCGCCATATCCAGCTACATAGTCGAACTGCGCTAAAATAGGCTGTATCTGTTCCAGCATGGCCTGCATACTGGCTGCTGGAAACCATGATTTCCGCTTGGGCATGACACCAATAACGTTGTAGTCATATTTAGAAAGAGATTTCTCGGCATTAATTGACATACCATTAGCTTTGGTAATTAAATCACCAAAGGAAAAAACCAGTTCACGAGAATGTCCTTTTAGAAAAATTACCCGGATATCGTCGTCTTCAAAAACTATCTGCTTGTCCATTCGCCTATGAGGCACCGTAGCGCCTACACTTCTCCTATAAAAATGAAAACAATAAGGCCTTTGCCTGAGCCAATTTGCTCAGTATCTTATTTTATCGAGGTCACTCAAATTAAAAAGCGCAAAATATGACACATTCACTACATCCTGCCGCACAAAAAGGCTTTAGTCAGGCTGCCCGACTTTATCAGGAGGTACGGCCCAGCTATCCTAAACAGGTAATTGATTGGCTAAGGAATGACCTGAATTTAAGTCAATCGTCGTATGTCGTCGATCTGGGCGCAGGTACAGGCAAATTTTTACCATATTTACAGGCTTTAACTTCTCATATTACTGCGGTTGAACCTGTTGCAGAAATGCTCGCAGAACTGGAAAAACGTTATCCGGATGTTGTCGCATTACCGGGCACCGCACAGCATTTACCTTTAGGGAATGAGAGTCAGGATGCCGTACTTTGTGCACAATCTTTTCACTGGTTTGCTGATATTCAGAGTCTGAATGAAATTTATGAGGTGCTTAAACCGGCAGGTTATCTGGGACTGGTCTGGAACCAGCGTGATATTGAAATTGAATGGGTGCGTGCGTTGGCTGAGCTGATTGCGCCATTTGAAGGAACTACCCCACGCTATCATAGTGGTCACTGGAAAGAAGTTTTTGATAACCAGTTTCTGTTTCAGCTGGAAAAGGTCAAGGTTCTATCACAAGTACAAAAAGGTACGGTAGAACAGGTGGTATCCAAACGTTTACTATCGACCAGCTTTATTGCAGCCATGCCAGAGTCTCAACAGCGGGCCCTGAAACAGCAGTTTGAAGAAACCGTCCGGCACTATACTAACAAACAACCTCAGGATGAAATTGAATTTCCATATGTAACTTATGCTTATAGCTTTAAAAAAGTCAGTTATAAATAACTGAAAAAATCATGTTTAAAATGAGGGAGTACATATGAATAAAACAGCCCGTCTCGCTTTACCTCTGATGTTCTGTTCAGGCCTCTTACTGGGCGGCTGCCAAAAGGAAAACCCGGAAACTGGTGATCTTTCGCAGCAACAGCAGGAAGATGCAGAAGTTATGAAACAGCTGGAAACGCCTCCAGTTAAACAATTTCCGGCTACTCCGAATGATGCTCACGATATTCAGCTACTGGAAGACTATGAAAGCCGTTTTTTAGCCATGAGTGATGAACTGGAGGAAGAACTTGGTAAAATGCGTCAGGAAGGCTCGCTCACTGAAGAATTTGAGCAGCAGCGCAAACGCGAGCATATTCAGTCAGCACGTAATATGTTGCGTGAACTGGACTTAAAAACTGAGCAGGGTCGCTATATTCAGGGGCTACATGCAGAATACTGGGATAACCAGGCCAAATTACTTGAACAGCAACCTGAACAGAAAGGTAATAACAATCAGGTACAGGGCTTAGGCGATTATTTACATGCGCAAGAGCAGTTGAAGCACTGGAAAAACCAGCAGCAAACTGCCAGCAAACAATCACAGCCACCATTTTCTGAACCTGCAAAACAGCAGTAAAAGGCGGAGCTAAAATATATAATTCTTGGTAATTATACCTTTGAAACTCGAAAACATATACCCAGCTGCATTATTCTGAAGTCGGGTATATGTTGCCTAGATTAAACTTCTTTTATTTAATTTCGTAACAACTTTAAATTTAACTTCTGTCTTTCTCGATCCATTGAATCGAGTTTACTCGAAATAACTCACAAGCCCCTTCTCCCAAATCAGTTGGAGTAAGTGATGAGGTCCAGACCAAATCTTTATCCTTCACTTCAACCAACTCGCCATGTAAACGGACCAGATCACCCCGTTTCACTTTCTTAATTTCCTGGGCAATTTTAGGATTGGCTGGAATAATATGCATATTTGATACCATTTGCATGGCCTGTTTCGGTGGTACCGGGAGCTTGTCTATTTTCCAGTTCAGGAAACGGTCATATTGGTTCACACTGATACGCCGGGCAATTTCCGGCTCGGCAAACATTCCCCAACTGACTGCATAATCAATTGGGGAAAATTTGGCTTGTTCATCATGAGTATAAATTTTTGAACCTAATATACGGAAATCACCAGCGAAAGGTTTAAGTACTGCAATAGACTGATCTTTTACAGCAGGTGCCAATCCTTTAGCAATATTATATTCAGCAGAGGTCGATGCACTGGCCTGTCCTACCCATAAGCCCAGTAATACACTACATATTAAGCGTTTTGACATCAACTTCCCCCTGTAATCAGCGTGTTTCTTAACTCTATATTAGAAGAAGAAAATATGAAAATAGTATCAAATTTTAGTAACAATCAGCATGGTTTAGGTTTGATTTTGTCTTGACTCTATTTATTTAAACGCGGGTCTAAGCGCTATACTTCATCAAAATCAATACGCACGGTCTCAAAACGTACCCGCCCGTCACGGATTGCCTGAGCAATTGCCTGCTGGCCTTTGGTTAAGCGTGCATTTCCACTTTTAATATCAATCAGTACTACTTCAATTTCATCTGCTCGGCCTTCGCCATCACGAAAGTCGGTATAGCCATCAAATACTATATAATCCACTGGGTCCCCTAAAAATTTGGCATCGCTCGGCAAATACTGGAACTCAGGCAGGATTGGAGCCAGCTGTTCGGCCATTTTGCCCTTAAGGACTGCACGGCTAGTGTTTACACTGCGCTTTTGTGCATGAGTCAGTGCCTGCTGGTGTTCACGTTCTAGCTTGGCAATATACTGTTCATATTCTGCCTTGATTCGTCCATTACGTGTATTTGACAAAATGAAAGTGGTAAGTACCACACCGATGCAGGCACCAATCAGCATGGCCATCCAGATTGACATATATATTCCTCATATTTCATGTGCATAGTAATGTATAGAGTCCTACAACTTTTGTCATGTGTCACATTTCTCACATAAAAAGCTGCTAAGCTAGGGTAGAGATAGATCATTGTACTAAAGTGAATGAAAACAATATTGATTGCTAACCAGAAAGGGGGCTGTGGAAAAACCATTGCAGCAATCACTTTAGCCACGGCACTCTCCCAAAAAGGTTATCGGGTCGGGCTAGCAGATGCAGATTACCAGAAGTCAGCCTTACAATGGTTGAAGCTACGACCTGAAACAGCCACGCCAATTATTGCTCTAGACTGGCGAAAAGAAAAACAGATCGGTGAAGCTCCCGCAGACCTGGACTATTTAATTATTGATGCGCCCGGTGCATTACGTGGAGAACATGCTGAACAGCTGATCCGTGAAAGCCGGCATATTATTGTTCCGCTTCAACCTTCTTTTTTTGATATTGACAGTACCCGGCGTTTTTTAAAACATCTACAAGAAATAAGGCGGATACAAAAAGGCAAGGTAAAAATTCTGTTGCTGGCAAACCGGATCAAGTCACCAAAAAGTAATCAGCAGGATATGCAGAGCTTTTTTCAAAAAGTTGGACAGGAACCTGTAGCCTGGATTGCAGAACGTTCAGCTTATGCCCAACAGGCCATGCAGGGGTTGGCTATATTTGATAAATATCAGAAAAATCTGCTGGTTTTACAAGCTCAGTGGCAACCGGTTCTGGATAGTATTATTGAAGATCCAACCGAGTGGTTCTGATTTTTGAGCTGCTATCCGCTCTTTTTATATCGTGTAATTTATTCACGGACCTACACCCGGCATTCATTTCCCCGGTGAGTATTTTCGGTTAATATGATTAATCGGCTATCAAAGATCAGAGAAATCAGTGCAACAATATGCTCCAACCCTACAGCGGGTTTTGTTATTTGGACTGTTTTTTATATTAGTATTTTTGGGCTTCCATGTGCTCAAATACTTTATTGTACCGGTCCTTTGGGCAGCAATTATCGCCTATATGACCTGGCCACTTTATCTGTCTATCCAGCGGATGTGCGGCCAGCGTTCAAGTATCAGTGCGTCTGTCATGATTGTTCTGATTATTCTGGTCATTGGTATTCCCCTGACCTTTGCTATTTTCATTTTGCAGCATGAAGGCCGTAACCTGTATTACGAGCTGCAACGCCAGATTTTTTCCGGACATGTTTCTGTACCTGATTTTATCCGCGAGTTACCTATCATTGGTAAAGAAGTTACCCGGACCTTAAAAGAGCTAAATACTGATCCGCAGTCCATTACCCAGAATGTAGCTGCCTGGATCCAAGGTCATTTAGGTTATGGCCGTTTCGTCCTGAATGAAATTAGCAAAAATATTATTAAACTCTGTTTTGCGATCATGTCTTTATTCTTTTTTTACCGTGACGGACAGACTATTCTAAGACAGGTCAGCACAGCCATGGAAAAAGTGATTGGGCCACGTATCCATCATTATATGGACACTATTTCAGAAACTACCCGTGCCGTAGTTTATGGTGTAGGTCTAACTGCAATTGCTCAGGCAATCCTGGCTGGCTTAAGTTATGTAGTGGCGGGGGTGCCTAATCCGATGGTCCTGACTATTGCAACTTTCTTGCTGGCATTAATTCCATTTGGTACACCGGTCGCCTATGGCTCGGTTGCTCTCTGGCTATTTTCACAGGGGCAGACGGTAGAAGCCATTGGTGTATTTGCATGGGGTGTCTGTATTGTCAGTACATCAGATAATGTTATTCGACCACTGGTAATCTCTGGTGCGACTCAAATTCCTTTCCTGCTTATCATGTTTGGGGTTCTAGGTGGAGTCGCCAGTTTTGGCCTGGTTGGTCTATTCATTGGTCCGGTAATCTTAGCCGTAATACTGGCAATCTGGCGTGAATGGCTGCATGAAACCACTGAACCCGAACCTGTGCCGGATGCTTCTTTGGCCTATGAAATCTTAAATGATGAAGAGCCGCCGAAATCACCGTAAATGATTAAAGTTAATAAACTTATACAAGACCATACTTAATGCTGATTGTGTATTGAATAGTGCTTTGCTTGAATTGGACTGCACAATAATCACAATCAGGATGCACTGTATGTTTCCCTCCCTATTTAAAGTTAGCGCGCTTTGTGCGCTGACTGCGGCGGTATCGGTAGGTTGTACTACCATGGATCATCACAATTCAGCCAAACAGCAGACCGTTACTGTGCATGCTGTTTCACCTGAAGGTGTAGGTAGTAAAATCGGTACAGTTACCTTTCATGACAGTCCTCAGGGGCTTATAGTCATGACCAATCTGTCTAGTCTGCCTTCAGGTCAGCATGGCTTCCATATCCATGAACGTGGCTCATGCGAACCAGCGATGAAAGACGGAAAAATGACTGCCGCCCAGGCTGCTGGCGGACATTTTAACCCGACAGGTACAGGTCATGGTACTCCAACCACTGGTCATCTGGGGGACCTGCCCGCTCTTACGGTAGATTCCAACGGGAAAGCTAACCAGACCTTGCTAGCACCGCGTCTGACCTTGAGCCAGATCCAAGGACTTTCGGTCATGGTACATGCAGGTGGTGATAACTATTCAGATCACCCTAAACCGCTTGGTGGTGGTGGTGAGCGCATTGCCTGTGGTGTAATTAAATAGAATATAGCTCCTATAAAAAAATGTGGACATCTCAACAGATGTCCACATTTTTTATTGCCTACTTAATGGGCATTTAATTCAGATCCTGCTGCTGACGCTGCTGCATCACTTTATTTAAAAGCATCCGTGGAAATGTAAACCAGAGCGCAATCAGTACAAGACATGCCAGACTGTATCCCAATAAATGAAACTGCTCGTAAAGCATACGAACCAGCTCGATAATAATGAAAAAACTGAACATCAATAGCATTGATACTGCGGCTGCAACTGTTCCCTTAGAAACCTGTGATGACATCAGGGCAAAGCGGTAAAGGACAGAAAAGCTGAGTCCCTCTCCAAAGCTGATCAAGGTCATTCCAATGATCAGACTCCACAAAAAATATGCTGGCCAGACCACGCCCAGAAGCAGGATAAAAGTACCGAATAGCATAATAGGCAGGCCTATAATTACTGTTTTTCCTAATGCCAGCTTGTCGATCACTTTAATCAGTACAATATTGCCCAGGATCAGACCGCCAAGTACCGGAAACTGTGCCATGCCATATTGCAGACTGCTGAGTCCGAGTTCTTCGACCAGCATGACTGGAGAGAGTGCAATCCATAACATCAGCGGCATGCTAACCATCGGTAAAGCGAGTGTTAAGCCTAAAAAATGCTTATCCTGATAAACCTTTTTGAAATCATAAAGAATATAGCTGATCGGCTGTTTAGGAATACTCTGCTTATACTCCGGCATTTTAGCTTTCAGACCAAACCAGCTTAAAAATGCCAGCAGGGCAATACCGATAAAACCCCAGTGCCAAGAAACATGGTCAATTAAAAAAGCACCTAAAATAGGGCCAAGCAAAGGTGCCAGCAAGGAGATATTGGCCATGAGTGCCATGACCTTAATCGCGTCACGCTCTTCAAAAGTTTCCTGAATAGCAGCATAGCCTACTGCGGTAATTACCGTCAGGCCAATGCCCTGTAAAAAACGCAGGGCCAGGAAAGTTTCAATACGTTGCGTCAATAAAATCAGCAGGCAGCACACTACAAAGAATAATACTCCAGAGAGTAGAACTTTTTTGCGGCCAAGACGGTCTGAAAGTGGTCCTAAAAGCCATGCAACACAGGCGCCACCCAATAGATAAAATGACATTGAAGAAGGTGCCCAGCTACTGCTGACTCCGAAGTCTCTAGTAATAGCAAGCATTGCCGGCTGGACCAGATCATTGCCGATATACACTGAAAATTCGAACAGGACCAAAGCCAATGGGAACATGAGCGTAGCGCGGCTCAATGTGGTGGTTTGAATATTTTGCATTGTTATCTACATATCTTTATCGGCTTGTAAGGCTGAGTATCATTTTTAGGGAGATAAACGTCAGCCCAATGACAAGCACTGAGTATTTAAAAATTAAGTTTTAGAAAATGCGCTTGAGAGCAGCGACTTAGAACACTGTATTCACAAAGTGTCTAGCAAGATAAAAACAATGATGTGAGATTTTATGACTTCACCAAGTACACCCACTTGGTCAAGTCAGTATAGTCTAACAGAGAATAATCTTAAATACTGTGAATTTTACAGCCGCAGAATTTATGTGTAGCAGTCTTCTTTTAAGAAAAAGAAATAATTATATTTTTTTACAGTGATCCACCCATTACAGAAAATAAGGCTATATCGAGCAGATCTACTTTTAGCCGAATTATCCCTATACATCAGTTATATATTTTCAGGGACACTGAGCAGCCTGAAAAGACTTGGTATTTTTACCACGCATGCACTGGTATGAGCGTTGGGTATTTACCAGTTTCCAGTTATTTTCAATATGTTTGAAACTATAAATAGTGCGAACTGAACGGACCGAATCATCTTTTAAGCCGGTTTCAGTAACCTTTACCTGAGCTGCTGTTGGACGCTCAATATTATTAAAAAACTGGCGTATTTCTACTGTAGCAAGATCTTTGAGCAGCTCGGGACGCTCCTCTAAAACTTGCTGTATAGGAGTATCAGACTTAAAGTTCATGAGCTTGCTGGTTGTAGCGCAGCCACTCATCACGCCCAGTAACAGCGAAGATAAAATAAAAACTCTTAACATTGCATGTTCCCCTTCAGCAAAAAAAAAGCGTAGCCATTGTGCTACGCTTTTTTTGTTTACACTATTAAAGCTATGTAGCCTTAAAGATCAAACAGTTTGCCCGGATTCATAATACCATTCGGATCAAATACTTTTTTAAGGGCCTTCATATATTCAATCTCTTCAGCAGAACGGCTATAGTCGAGATAAGGCTTTTTGGTCATTCCAACCCCATGCTCGGCAGAAATTGAACCATCATATTTTTTTACGGTCTCAAATACATATTTGTTAACGACTTGGCATTTAGCAAAGAACTCGTCTTTACTCAGATTTTCAGGTTTTAAAATATTCAGGTGCAGATTGCCATCGCCAATATGCCCAAACCAGCAGATTTCAAAATCTGGATAATTGGCCTGAACAATTGCATCAATTTCCTTAATAAACGCCGGTACATGCGTGATCAATACTGAAATATCATTTTTATAGGGAGTAAATGGGGCAATTGACTCGGAAATATCTTCACGCAGACGCCATAGATTTTGTGCCTGGTCCAGAGTCTGACTCATCACACCATCAAGTACCCAGCCGTGCTCCATGCAATGTTCAAAGATTTCCATTGCCTTATCCATGATTGGCTCATAAGGTGCTTCAAACTCAAGCAGAACATAAAATGGGCACTGGCTTTCAAATGGACGCTGTACATGACCATGGGCTAGCACTTTCTGCATTGCCAGTTCACCAAAGAACTCAAATGCTGTCAGATCGATCTTGCTCTGGAACGCATGCAGAATAGGCATGATCGCATCAAAATCTGGCACACCCAGTACCATGACCTGTAAGTCTTGTGGCTGACGTTCCAGCTTGATTTCAGCTTCAGTTACTAGCCCCAATGTACCTTCTCCACCAATAAACAGATGTTGCAAGGCATACCCGGTTGCATTTTTAATCATACCTTTGTTCAGGCGTAAAATATCACCTTTACCAGTTACTACAGTCAGGCCCAACACCCAGTTACGAGTCATGCCATATTTAATAACCTTAATACCGCCTGCATTGGTACCGATATTGCCGCCAATTTGAGATGAACCTGAAGAAGCAAAATCAACCGGATAGTACATCCCCTGTTCTTCTGCATAAGACTGCAACTGCTCGGTTACAATACCCGCCTGTACCCGTACCATCCGGTCTGCCGGAAAAAATTCCAGTACCTGGTTCATTTTATCCAAGCTCACCACGATTTCACCATTGGCTGCTACTGCTCCAGCAGAGAGCCCGGTACGCCCCCCTGAAGGGGTAATCGCAATATTAAACTGATTGGCCAGCTTGACGACTTGCTGAACCTGCTCTGTACTGGATGGAAAAACGATGACTGACGGGTTAGGTTCAAAATGCTTGGTATAGTCCCTGCCCCAGGCATCCAGACTGGCAGCATCGGTTTTAATACGGTTTTCCCCAACAATTGCAGAAAGTTGGATCAATAATTCAGGTGCTAAAGTAACTGGAGCATTCATCGTTTTGCGGACCTAGCAAGAAATAGATTAGAAGTGCGGCACTATAGAAGCTTCATTTCCAATAGAATTTAAAGAAAACCAATCTAATCATGAAATAGAAGCACTGCTTTGGACAAGATGAAAAAACCGTGAAATTTTTTCATTCCGGTATTAAAAGCGCTTACATTTTACCCCTAAGTCAGGTCGGGATAAAGCATGCTAAAAATATACTGTCACAACACCATATATATAAATACAGCAGGTTTTCAGGTTATGTTTGGCATGCTGGCGTTTTATAAAACCAGCCTAGCGACCATAAAGCAGGAAAATATCCACTGAGGCAGTCATAAAGCAAATGTCTATAGGGCGACCAATATGTTATCATACTGCCACTAAATTTGGCCTTTGTAGCGGAGCGGTAATGAGCCAACACCTTTCACTTCCTAAAGATAAAATTCGTTTCTTGTTGCTAGAAGGCGTTCACCAAAACGCGATCGACACTTTAAATGCTGCAGGTTATACCAACATTGACTATCGCAAGACTGCGCTTGAAGGCGAAGCGCTCAAGGAAGCGATCAGAGATGCCCACTTCATCGGTATACGTTCTCGCACGCAGTTGACCGAAGAGATTTTCGAAGCAGCCAACAAGCTTATCGCGGTTGGCTGTTTTTGTATCGGTACCAACCAGGTTGACCTAAAAGCAGCAATGGAACGTGGTATTCCGGTATTTAATGCACCTTATTCAAATACCCGTTCTGTAGCAGAGCTGGTACTGGCAGAAACTATCCTGCTGCTTCGTGGTGTGCCTGAGAAATCTACTTCCTGTCATCGTGGTGGCTGGAATAAATCTGCCAACGGTTCATTTGAAACACGTGGCAAAACTTTAGGTATTGTGGGTTACGGCTCAATTGGTTCACAGCTGTCTGTCTTGGCTGAAAGCCTGGGCATGCAAGTTATTTATTATGATGTAGTAACTAAACTGCCTATGGGTAATGCCCGTCAGATAGGCTCTTTAGATGAGTTGCTTGCAACTGCTGATGTAGTGTCTCTACATGTACCAGATGTTCCATCTACCCGTAATTTCTTCACAAAAGAACAGTTTACAAAAATGAAGCCGGGTTCAATCTTCTTAAATGCAGCACGCGGTACCTGTGTAGTGATTGAAGATCTGGCCGATGCTATTAAATCTGGCCATATTGCTGGCGCTGCTGTGGACGTATTCCCGAAAGAGCCAAAAGCAAATGGGGAAGAGTTCGTCTCTCCACTGCGTGGTCTTGATAATGTGATCCTGACACCACATGTTGGTGGCTCTACCATGGAAGCACAGGCAAATATCGGTTTGGAAGTAGCTGAAAAATTTGTGGCCTATTCTGATAAAGGTATGACACTTTCTGCAGTTAATTTCCCGGAAATTGCCTTACCGCTGACCGAAGGCAAACACCGTCTGCTACACATTCACAAAAACGTGCCTGGCGTACTGTCAAAAATCAATACTTTGTTTGCCGAGCATAATATTAATATCTCGGGCCAGTCATTAATGACTAAAGGTGACGTAGGTTATCTGGTGATGGATGTAGATGCTTCCGCATCTCAAGAAGCACTCGATACTCTGCATCAAGTAGAAGGCACAATCCGCGTTCGTGTACTGTTCTGATCCGTACAAATACTGACAAAGCCACAACCGTGAGGTTGTGGCTTTTTCTTTGTGCCAGTCCTATAGTGAACCTGATATTATCCTTTTGATTACTCCAGTCTTTTTTTCATGCTTAATATAAAACAGGCACCGCATTTACAAGCTCTGTTGCTTCTTATACTGGCGATGCTTTCAGTACAGGGTAGCGGATCATTTGCCAAAGTACTGATCAGTGAGTTTCCGGTCATTACTGTGGCAGCACTGCGTTTAATGTTTAGTGCACTCATTCTGGCTGCAGTGTTTCAAATCTGGAAAATTAATCTCAGGAATATCCGCTGGAAAGCCATCTTGAGTTATGGACTGGCACTAGCTGGCATGAACTTGCTGTTTTATTTATCTATAGCCCGGTTACCATTAGGAATTGCAGTCGCTTTTGAGTTTATTGGCCCTTTGAGTGTAGCTCTGTTTTTTGCCCGTCAGCGCTATGATTTTATCTGGATCGGCCTTGCGGTATTAGGCCTTTTATTACTTCTACCCTTAGATGAAACGCAGCAGTCACTTGATCTGTTAGGTATAGCTTATGCATTAGGGGCCGGCGCCTGTTGGGCTGTCTATATTATTGCAGGGCAAAAACCTTCGGGTATTTCAGGGAATCATACGGTCTGCCTGGGCATGATGGTCGGCACATGCTGTTTGCTTCCAGCCGCTTTACTGTTTACACCCGCCACTCTTAGTGCATTTGAATTACCTCATATAGGTTCTTTTATTGTCCTTGCCATACTGGCCAGTGCCTTGCCTTTTTCTCTAGAAATGATTGCACTACGTAATCTGACTGCACTTAGCTTTGGTACTTTAATGAGTCTGGAACCTGCGATTGCTGCATTTTCAGGTTTTTTATTTCTGGGTGAACAGCTGCTCTGGAGCCAGTGGCTCGCATTGGCAACTATTATTGCTGCTTCAATTGGCTGTACAGTAACAACTCAACGCGCGCGCCTACGCGCCCAAGCTAAAGATTCCTCGGCTTCTTCAAACTAGGTATTTTTTCCCAGCTCTATTTATCCGGGCTTTGGTTATAATAGACTCTATCTCTTTCTTTACGATCTGGGTAAATGCTCTGATCACGCGCGCCTATGTCAAACTCATCTTTGCTTGCTGTGCTATTCATGGTTTTATCCATGATTTCCTATCAGATCAGTGCATCCTTTGCCAAACAGCTTTTTTCAGTTCTGGATCCGCTGACTGTAACTATTTTAAGGCTGTGTTTTGCCGCTATACTCGTAACTCTCATGTTTCGTTCCTGGCGCATCATTTCAAGACTGCCTTATTTACGGTGGCGTGATCTGCTCTGCTATAGCGCATCACTTGGCCTGATGAATATTCTGTTTTATCTGTCACTAGATAAACTTCCTCAAGGTATTGCAGTTGGGCTGGAGTTTGCAGGACCGCTAGGCTTGGCTTTATTGTCGGTCAAATACCGTAGCGACTACATCTGGGTATTACTGGCTATTATTGGAATTGTACTGATGGTGCCTTGGGGCAGTGCCAATGCCGAGAATTTTTCAGTATTTGGAGCTGCCTGTGCACTGGGGGCCGGCTTCTGCTGGGCAATTTATATTTATTTTGGTCAAAAAGTAGTACAGCAAAATATTGGAATGCATGCATTGACGATTGCCATTATTATCTCGGCACTGGCACTCTTGCCTATCGGATTATATCAGGATGCTCCTGCACTAGTGCAAACCCAGCATTGGGGTAAAGTACTTATGGTTGCCTTATTGGCTACCGCTATACCTTATGCACTGGATCTGCTGGCACTGAAAAGCCTGAGTAAACTTAGCTATGGCACCCTCTCCAGTCTCTCGCCTGCACTGGCTGCGCTGGCTGGCATGGTCCTGTTAAAAGAACAGATTAATACCTGGCAGTGGGTCGCGCTTGGCTGCATTATGCTTGCCTCAGTTGGTGTAACGGTAGGAACTAGCAAACGTTCACGCCAACCGGTCACCGATTTCTAAAAGCCCAATAAACCAAAAAAGATGGCTCTTGCCATCTTTTTCTGATACTACAGCATGGTTTTACTGATTTCCTTATAGTGTTCATATTCGTTCAGATATTGTTTGGCCAATACAGTTTTTTGCTGCTCATCCAGAATTTTACCGGCCTGCTGAAAAAAACGGTGTTCTTCTTCAGTTAGATGGTGATGAACCGTCTCAGTCAGTTTTTTTGCCAGTGCCAGCCATCCTGTATTACTCATATCCAGCTCGGTGAGCTCTTCAACCATTTCATCCATTTCATGATGTTCAGCCAAAGCATGGCGAGTAATACCCAGACCGGAATCAGTCATCATTAAGGGAATATAAAAAAAGCGGTCTTCAGCCACTTCATGAGCGAACAGCTCGTTTTTAAGTGCTTGAAATACATTACGGCGCTCTGGAGAGTCTCCATGGGTTTTTAAAAGCTGGTCGGCAAGATCGCGCTGGCGTTCATGGCTCTCGCGCAATGCTTCAAATATATTCATACTGCTCCCCTTTCACTAAAATATTCATTGGCTAAGGTGATGATGCAACCCGTACAAAATATTTCCAGTTGGATATAATTTTATTAGAGTCTTATCTTTAATGTTTGTTTATATTAGCTTTTTTGCAGGCTTGACTTTGTCTTTAAAAAACCGTGTTTTTGTATCAGCTTGTATTCGCTGTGCTTTTTTATTTTACATGAAGCCTGCTGTTACCATCTGATAGGTCAGGCGTATAATCAGGATACTCACCAGAATTAAAAATAAAATCCGGATAAGGCCACTTCCATACTTTAAAGCCAGCCGGACCCCCATTAAAGACCCGAAAATATTGGCCAGTGCCATACCTAAACCAATACCAAACAGAACATGACCGGTTGGAATAAAAAAACTTAAAGCTGCCAGATTGGTCATTAAGTTACCAATTTTAGACAGTGCAGAAGCATGTAAAAAATCAACGCTTAAAAACCGGATGAAGAAGAAGATAAAAAAGCTACCTGTTCCAGGGCCAAAAATACCATCATAGAATCCGATTAAAATACTGCCGAGTGCCGCCATTAACAAGAAACTGGAGTTAACCGGACGTTCAGTATGCACCTGGCCGAACTGCTTTTTCATGAAAGTATATACCGCCATGATGATCAGCATAAGCAGTACCAGCGGACGTAATACAGAAACCGGAATCATCGATACACAGGCAGCCCCGATAAAACTGCTGACAAATGCACAGCTGGCAATGACCACCAGTAACTTCCAGACAAAACGCACCCGTCTGGCGTAGGAAAATGCAGCTGAAGCAGTACCTGCGATTGACGCCAGCTTGTTAGTACCGAAAATTGTTGCTGGGGGCAAATGCGGGAAAGTTCCCATCAGTGCTGGAATTTGGATCAGGCCACCGCCTCCAACAGCAGCATCAATCAGGCCGGCACAAAAGGCAAAAAAAACCAGACTGATAATAATTTCGATATCCATATCCAGATCTATCCTTGATGTTTAATATTGCAGTGAATCAGAGATTCAGCACCCTTTTTGGTACTAGCCGTTTCTTATCAGTAATTTCTGCCAGACCCAGACATTTTTCACCGTCAAATACCAGCACTTGGGTCTCTGCTATATGCTCGATATTACTTTCCATACCCCGGCTAAAATACTCGCTTCGTCCTTCTGGTACCTGTATTTTAGGAAAATGGTCAACCGGCGCATAAACTGGTAATAATAGTGCCTCACGTTCAGCTTCATTCAGACTTTCCAAATATTCGATGGTATAGCTGGGAATCAGGTCGAAAGGCCCTGTTTTTATACGGTGCAGATAAGTCAGATGGCCATAACTCCCGAGCGCCTGAGCAATATCTTCCCCTAGTACACGAATATAAGTTCCTTTAGAGCAGGTTATATCCAGCGTAATACTCTGCGCCGTAAATGACAGTAATTCAATCGCATAAATACTCACTGGCCGTGCTTCACGTTCAATTTCAATACCTTTACGTGCCAGCTCATATAAGGGACGACCCTCTTTTTTTAAAGCCGAATACATCGGCGGCACCTGCTCGATATTACCCTTAAACTGGGCCAGTACCTGCCGGATTCTCTCTTCGTCCAGTTCGGGTATCTCGGCCTGTAAAAGTATTTCACCTTCGACATCACCAGTAGTCGTACTGTGCCCAAGCTGTATAGTGGTCTGATAACGTTTGGTTGAATCAAGCAGATAATGCGAAAACTTGGTGGCTTCACCCAGACAAATGGGTAACAGGCCTGAAGCCAAAGGGTCGAGTGCACCAGTGTGCCCGGCTTTTTCAGCACGATACAGCCAACGTACTTTTTGCAGTGCTGCATTTGAACTGATCCCCAGCGGTTTATTCAATAAAAAAACCCCGTTAACCGGGCGGCGCTGAATCTTGGATGAGGATCGTTTCATGAGAAAAATCAGATTAGAGTAAGTGCCGTCATGTTATCAATCTGTTCCCACCTTTTACAACTTTTCTATAGGTTCCAGAAAATTTTATGGCATATTGAACCCGATTCTAAAAATTAAAATAAATAGAACGGCATTACAGGTGCATAGGAATGCAGAAATATAAAATATGGATGGTTTTATCTATTGTTATCATTTGTGTAGCAGGCCTGATTTTCTGGCTTATGCCTCAGGATAAAACCATAAAACAGCCGGTTGGACCAGCAGCGGCTTCTGGGCTGTTACCCCAACAAACCGTACTAACTCAAGCGCAGGTTAAAGCAGGTATTCCCTACCTGAGTCCAAGCCAGAAGGATACTGAAATAAACTGCCAGCTCCGGCTAGATTCTTCTAATCGCCTCATCATTAATGAACAGACCCGTAACTGTTTTGAATATTTTATTACACAATATGGTGAGAAAAATATTGAGCAGATCAAGCTCGATTTTAAGTCCTATATTCAGACAGTTCATAAAGACCCCGCACAGTCACAGATTCTGGGCCTGTGGAACCGTTATATTGACTACCGTATTGCTCTAGGTGACTTGCAGGCTTCAAGTACCGACAGAGACAGCACACAATACTATCGCGCTATTTTTAACAAGATGAAAAATCTGCGTCAGCAGTTTTTCTCGGCTTATGAAATAGAAGGTCTGTTTGGAACCGAAAATATTTATCATCAATATACACTGGACCGCATGGACATTCTGGATGATAAAAATCTGTCTGAAAGTGAGAAAGCACAGAAACTTAAAGAACTGTTCAAACAGCTTCCACAAGACTGGCAGGATAATCTTGAGCAGCTTAATAAACTCGAAGATTTAAGAAAACTTACCGCAGATATTCAGGCACGCGGTGGTTCAAATGATGAGATACGCCAGATGCGGCTAAATCTGGTGGGACCAGAGGCAACCCAACGTCTGGAAAGACTGGACACTGAACGTGACGACTGGAAAAGCCGGGTGAACCAGTATCTGAGCGCACGCGATCATATTAAGACAGGCGGGATGAGCGAGGCAGCGAAAGACCAGGCAATACAGCAGCTACGCCAGCAATATTTTAATAATGCACAAGAGCAGTTACGGGTTGAAACCTTTGAAACTGTACATGACCAGGGTGGCAAGCTGCCTTTTGCCAACTAATCTAATGTATGGATTACTCATCTATCAGTATAGCTCAACAACAGTTCTGCTTGATGAACAAGGTAAACAGTGACTTGAGCAATTTAGTCCAGCACTTTATAAACAGGAAAATTTTTATGTGCAATACACCAAATACAATGTTCAGGCATAAATATCAGAGTACAAAAATTAACCAAAACCCTTATCCTAAAATTCCAGAAAATGTATATTGATTTAACAGCCATTTAAAGAAGATCAGTAATTACTCGGCACTTTAAATATTCTGCTTATTTGCATGAGATAACTGAAAAATAAAAAAACCAGTTCATCAGGGAGGTACATAGCTATATCTAAATTGGACTTTATTATTTCATCACATCAGGGAGGAAAAACTAAAACAGGTGTTGCTAAGTCATAAATAAAAAAAGAAACAAAATTAAGGATAGATTATGGATTATACGAGTAAAAAAATAAAAATACTCAGTGCTGCTATGCTATTAGCCAGCATCACGTCCCTGACCACAATAGCGCATACCAAACCTGCGATATTACAGGTTCAGGAAAAAGCATTATCAGATTATGCCAAGACCAGATATCCAATTGTGATGACTCATGGCTGGTTAGGCTGGTCTAGAATTGGCAACTCAAGCTTTAATATTGATTACTGGTATCAGATTCTGCCAGATATGGCGCGTAATGGCTCAACTGTATTTGCCGCTCAACTCTCGCCGGCCAACACTACTGAAATACGTGGCGAACAGCTGCTGAGTCAGGTCGAAGATGTATTGGCCATTACTGGCCAGCATAAAGTCAATCTGATTGGTCACTCGCATGGCGGACCTACGGCACGTTATGTAGCCGCCATCAAACCACAATATGTTGCCTCGGTTACTGGCGTAGGTGGAACATTTCGTGGTTCAAAGGTAGCAGATGATATCCAGAATAATACAGCAACCCGGACCGTATTTAATATTGTCGGTGACTATCTAATCGCGCCTCTGATTTCATTGGCACAGTTGCAGTTTGACTTGCCCATTGATTTTGATGGCTCAATGAAATCCCTTACTGAAACAGGATCGGCCGATTTCAACCGGCGCTTCCCAACCTCTGCCTTGGCCTCTGACTGTAACCGGCAAGGTACTAAAGTAGATCGAGGAATTCATTACTATTCCTGGACCGGTACAGCACAAACAACTAATTTACTGGATATTGACAGCATCCTGATGCAATTAGGACCACTGTCCTATGGCAACAAAGACAATGACGGAATGGTTGCACGCTGTAGCACCCATATTGGCCTTGTGGTTCGGGATAACTACAACCTGAATCATACAGACCTTGCCAATATGATGTTTGGCTTAACAGGCCGCTTTGCTCCTGACCCGGTAGCGCTATTTCGTCAACATGCCAATCGCTTAAAACTTGAGGGCTTATAAAAGCTGACTGAACAGCACTTTCTCTCTGGTCAGTTACATCATCAGATGGATGACCCATTAAGAATCAAATCAGTATCAGAATAAAAAAATTGAGGATTATTATGAAATACGGACAATTCATTCTTGCTATATTTTTTGCCTCAGTAGCTTTAACAGCAAAAGCGGCAACCAGCGCTGAACAGGCTACGACCAAACTGATCGTTTCAAATTATGCTAAAACTAAATATCCAATCGTATTCAATCATGGTATGGCAGGTTTTATCAGTATTGGTACAGACCAGTTCGGTCTCGACTATTTTTATCAGATTTTGCCAGATCTGGCACGTAATGGAGCAAATACGTGGGCAACCCGGGTATCACCTTTAAACTCTACTGAAGTACGGGGAGAGCAGCTTGCGCAGCAGGTCGAAGAAATTCTGGCCCTGACAGGCGCACAAAAGGTGAATTTGGTCGGACACTCTCATGGTGGTCCTACCATCCGTTATGTTGCCGGAGTTTTACCTGAACGTGTGGCTTCATTGACAGCAGTCGGGGCACCTAATAAAGGTTCACCAGTAGCTGACCTGATTTTAAAGGCTGAAGGTACTGTCGTAGAGGCACCCCTGGTGGGCGTAGTCAATTTGGTTTCAAAAATGATTACTTGGGCTCAAGGACTTGATCCAAATAGTTATCCACATGATACCTTGGCAGGTGGCAACAGCTTAAGCCTGACAGGCTCAGCCCAATTTAACAGCAGATTTCCACTTGGTATGCCTACTACGAGCTGTGGTGAGGGCCCGTATCAGCAAAAAGGCATTTATTTTTATTCATTTACAGGCGTAGGAGCTATTACTAATGCCCTTGATCCAGACTCGGCATTAAAGGCCACCAGTTTACTGATTGACCAGGGTCAAGATAATGATGGGCTGGTTTCACGCTGTAGCGCCCGCTTTGGTAAAACAATCCGTGATAACTATCACTGGAATCATTTAGATGAAGTGAATCAGGTTTTAGGTTTAAGAGATGTGTTTGCACCTGACCCGGTAGATGTTTACCGGCAGCATGCCAATCGCCTAAAACTTCAGGGATTATAATATATTACTAATTATAAAAAATGCGCCAGAAGGCGCATTTTTTATGCTGTATAAAACTGATTAAGCTTCAGTTTTACGAGCTGGAAGTTTTTCACGGATACGTGCAGCTTTACCAGACAGATCGCGCAGGTAGTAAAGTTTAGCACGACGTACAGCACCGCGACGTTTCACATCAATACGAGCAACGATTGGAGAGTGAGTTTGGAATACACGCTCAACACCAACACCGCTAGAAATTTTACGTACTGTGAACGCAGAGTTCAGACCACGGTTTTTCTTAGCAATTACTACGCCTTCGAATGCCTGTAGACGTTCACGGTCGCCCTCTTTTACTTTTACCTGGACAACTACTGTGTCACCTGGTGCAAAAGCCGGGATGTCTTGTTTAAGCTGAGCATTTTCTACAGCTTGTACTAAAGGATGCTTACCGCTCATGGGGTATCTCCAATATGCGCGAGTCAGAAGAGGTCTGATCATCGCTGGGTATAGAGGCTAAAACGCATAAACCCGATTGACTTTCCCTTTATGCTTGACCGCTTCAATGCATAAAGAGCCTATTGAAATACTTCAGGCAAACTGCCTGTAGTATATATGCTTGGACAATACCTATTATTTGGCCTGTCTTTGCGAATCTTGTAGCCATTTCTTTTGCTGCTTGGTCAATTCAACTTTTTCTACCAGCTCGGGCCGGCGTTCTAAAGTACGTTGATAGCGCTGCAAAAACCGCCATTTTTCAATATTGGCATGATGTCCCGATTTTAAAATCTCTGGAACATGCATTCCCTCAAAATGGTCTGGCTTGGTATATTGCGGGCAGTCTAACAGACCATCCACAAAAGAATCTTGCACATGAGATTGCTCATCAGACATCGCACCCGGAAGCCTCCGGATAATACTGTCTAATAAAACCATCGCCGGCAGTTCACCACCCGATAACACGTAATCACCAATTGACCATTCCTGATCAACATATTTCTGGATCAGACGTTCATCAACCCCTTCATAACGGCCACACAGTACAATCAGTCCGTCATATCGAACGAAGTCCTGTACCGCAGCCTCATTTAGGGTTTTTCCCTGTGGCGACATATATACCACAGGAACATGAACTGCACCTGCCTGCACAGCAAGCTCTTTGGCATGATGAATTGCTTTTGCCAGAGGCTCAGCCATCATCACCATACCGGGACCTCCACCAAATGGACGTTCATCCACCCGTTTGTAGTTCCCTTCAGCAAATTCGCGTGGATTAATACAATGTATTTGCATTAAATCGCGTTTTGCTGCGCGCCCGCTAATCCCAAAACTTGTAATCGCTTCAAACATTTCAGGAAAAAGCGTAATGACTGCAAAAAACATCACAGACTCCTCTATTTTCCTGCTGCGTTAATCCTAAACAGAATTAAAAATCTACGCCCCAATTCACGTAGATACGACCAGTTTCGAGATCAACCCGCTGTACCACATCTTTATGCCATGGAATCATTCGCTCTTCGCCGTCAACACTGTCAGTGGTCGCGCGTACCACCATCACGTCATTGGCACCTGTTTCAAACAGTTCATGAATTTGTCCGAGATTAACTTCCTGCTCTTCTTCATCCAGACCCAGCACAGTGAGTCCTTTTAAATCTGACCAGTAATACTCATCCACACCTGGTTGTGGCAGTTGCGATTTTGAAATCCAGATATTTGCGCCAACCAGATTGTCTGCTGCGGTACGATCACTCACACCTTTCAAGCTTACAACCAGGCCTTTACCATGTGGTTTCCAACGTTTTACATCGACAATTTGCCAACCTGCTTTGGTTTCAATGTACCAAGGCAGATAGTCAAATATATTACTCATGGGTTCTGTATTGGAATAGACCCAGAGCCACCCATTTAATCCATATGCTGAACGTAACTGTCCAATCTGAATACGATCTTCGGGAACATTCTGTGTTGGTGTCATGGGCTAACTACTACCTGAAATTAAGCAGCAGTTGCAGCTTTTTTAGCTTGAGCAGCCAAAGAAGCAACACGTTCAGAAGGTTGAGCACCTTGAGAAACCCAGTGAGCAAAACGGTCAGCATCTAAACGAAGTTTTTCTGCTTTACCTTGAGCTGTAGGGTTGAAGAAACCGATACGTTCGATGAAACGACCGTCACGTGCATTACGGCTATCAGTCACAATGATTTGATAGAACGGACGTTTTTTAGCACCACCGCGTGCAAGACGAATAACAACCATGATAGAACCTTATAGTTTTTACGGATTATCCCTGTACCGACCATCGATACGTTTCAAACCCCTTTCATAGAGGGCAATATTTTACGCGAAGTTTACCCTGAATGAAAGATTAAAAAGTATTTATCCGCAATTTTGAATTTAAGTTAGCGGCCGTCCCAGTTGGAGGTATTAGATAAAGCACAGGCACTGGCACCTTTGACCCAGAATTTTTGGCCTTGGTGATTCAGACAAATAACCCCATCATTAGCCTGAGATGTGCTGCTAATTGGTGTCGCTATTAATGTCCATTCATTTGCTGTGGTCGGGGAGGGACTAAAAGTTAAGTTATAAAGCGCTGTTCCCTGTTTCGGGATCACGCTGCTTCCATAAACTGTATTTATTGTAGCACCAGCGAACGTATTATTAGCTGCTCTATAGGTTTGCATACGCTGTGCAACTTGCAACATTTCACTTTGTGCATCTGTACGTTTGGTTCTTATAATATATTGGCTATAAGAAGGATAGGCAATCGCTGCTAAAATTCCAATAATAGCTACTACAATCATAACTTCTATAAGCGTAAAACCATTATATTTACCAACTTTCATAACCACTAGCCCCACAATTGGCATAACCAGCAATAGTATTTTTAGTCATACATCGTAGTCCTGCACTATTTAGTAAAATATTATAATTTTGAACCTGTGTACCTGCTGTGCTCTTGGTTGCTTTAATAACCCAACTCTGACCTAGTGCATCACTTGCAGTTAATAGCTTTGGAGAACTTTGACTAATATCTTTAATTTCAATTGTATAATCCACATTAGGGCCACCTAATGGCAATGATAAACTCTGGTCACTGTTCAGATAATTACTAGAAGTACCATTAGCAATATAGTTATATAGATAACTAGCATCAAATCCTTTATAACTAAAGTTTCTACCTTTATATCTTTCTAGCTGCTCAGCAAGTTTAAGCATTTCTTGCTGAGCATTAGAAAGCGCATTTTTACGCTTATATTGCTGATAACTTGGCAATGCAATTGCAGCTAAGATTGCAATAATCATTACTACAACCATCAGCTCTACCAAAGTGTAAGCATGCTGATATTTTTTATAAGCGATAAATCTCTTATCTCTTATATTAACTTGCTTTCGCATACTTTTCATACCAACGCTGAGATATAAGCTTTAGCTTACCTGGATAGTTAGGCAAGACCTTCCCTACGGGTTTAGATACGTTTAGAATTAATGTCCGGTCTGGAGAAGGTGTCCCTGTCGATCCACCAAAAGCAATACCAATATTACCTTTTCCTAGAGGTACATCTTTTAATCTCGTTCCTATAACTTCTGAACCATTTTTTATTTCAGAGCATTGTCCATACGGTAGGCAAAATTGCTCTACATTGCTTTCCCCCCGTACGCCCCCACTGCAACTTAAAGCATCCAGATCCTTTGAAGAATCAAAAACACTTACATATAAATCACCAGCAATAGCGACGGTATCATTTAAAACTCTAAGTTTATTTGCTAGAGGATAGTACCAGCCTGCCCGAGCAAGAGTAGTTTTAGTATTACCATCAGTATTGACTGCTAATGTATTGCCAGAACTACCTATAACTATATTTCGTGTAATTAACTGGTTATTTGTTAACTGATACAAATTGGCTTTAGTAACATCTTTATCAAAAATTACATAGATATTATCTTTACCGCTAGAACTTTCAGCAGACATAGGAGAACTCAAGTCTCCCGACCCTAAAGAAATCGTAGCAAACAAACCAGAAGCTCCGCCATTATGTATGGTAAAACTAGGGGTCGTATAAAAACGTGGGCTACTACCGTTAGTTTTATTTAAATTTAAAATTTTTACTGCTCTCTTGGCGAAAGCATCAGTAAGAGTTTTAGTATTATTTAAGTCAACACGCCAAACCTGCCCCCCTAAATCTCCAAAATATAAATGATCGACTAATCCATCATTATTACGGTCTACCGTTTTGATCTGGCTGACCACACTATATTTCATATCATCTACTTTCAATGCATTAGGGGAATTTTCAGAATTTACATCTGCTGCCAAATTACTACTGGCCCACCATAATAAATCGCCATTGTCAGCATCAAACATGTACACACCAGCCCCAACTCCATTGACCTGATTATATACATCAGCTTCGTACCCCATGTCATAACCGCCTCCGACAAACATAACTAATTTACGTTTGCCTTTCCAGTTTACCCAAGTAATATTAGGCTTAGACCAGCTTTGACCCATATAACTTAAAGGTCCACTACTTGTGGCAGAAGGATTTATACGAAATTTTAATTTTGGTACCGAATTATTATCAGTTGAAGAGATATCCGTTAAGTCTAGTGCGTAATAGCTTCTCCCTCCCATACGTAAACCCCCATATACCCACTGTTTCCCCCCCTTTACAGTAACTACAGGTTCATCCGTTGAATTGGAACCCTTTTGAGTAACGTATTCTGTATATGCTGTCCATTGACCATCTATTCCATATTGTAGTGTACCTGATTGAGATTCCTGATTTAGAAAGGCTTCAGCCTGATTTTCGATCATTTCATTAGGAACAAAAGTAAATAATTCTTTTCCTGCCTCAGTATCTGTTGCAGTTTTCCCAGCTTTTACAATATGTAATAAACCTTGTGTTGTACCAAATAAAATTAAATCATCTCGATCATCATAAGACAGTACCTCATTCTCATATTTCGTAGTCCCTTGCTGGGTTAACAAAATAGGACGAGAATGCATGACCGCCCCCATCTGCCTTAATAATGCAGAGTTAGAAGAAACTAGTCTTTCAAGTTGAGTCTGGTTTGTATCATTTTTAGGTAAGCTGTTAATACTGCTCGCCAGCTCTCTACTTACGTTATATCCTAATAACGATAAAATATATCCTCTTTTTGGATCTTCTTTAAATTGATTAACACTAGAAGAAATAAAATCATTCCTTCCTATTTTTTTAAGGTTACCTGAACTAATACTGCCTATTTGGTTTGTAGTAGAGTCAGTAGAGCTAACTTGAATAGTTCTGTCTGTAAATATACGTCGTTCTATAGGGGTATTATTTGCATTATATCCTACAGGCAATTGACTTAGAGCTCCTCCTACTTTGACCTTAAAGGAAATTTTATTGCCATTTACCTCCTTAGTAATAGTCTTTGTAACAGAAGTATCCGCCCAATAATCATTTAAATCATCTTTTAGCAATCCATTATTATCAGTAATAATTTCATTACCACGATCTAATAAATTATTATTAAGAGTTTTATATTTTTTAACATTACCAATCCAAGTTAATGCACCTGTGCTGCTATTGGTTGGTTTAGGGTCAAACTGGGGAAAATAGGCCCAAGGCTGTACATTCTGTGTATCTAAAGCATCGACTGGTATAGTAGCAGAACCTACAGTAACACCAGGAATATAACGATCTAGCTTATTAATAAAGTCACTTACACTGTCGACAATAGACTGTGCATTATTTCCTTTATAGAAGCCACCTTCTCCAAGCTCTCCCCAAGCTTTAGCATCTGCAATATCATTAGCAACAGATGAAGATGGGCGATCAGCTGACATATCGCTACCAAAACCTACTACAGCTGTAAGAATACTCGTACCTGTTGGATTTAAATCTTTATTTAATATTGCTTTCGTATATTCACCTATACAAGTCCAGTTATTCGTATTATTTGATGAGTTGTAATAAGGAGTTCTCCAGCCTAACGAGTCAGCCTTACAAGAAAAATCACTTCCCGAGGTCCCTAAACTTGTTCTCATAATATCTAGAGATGAATTAGATCTCCCGTACTCAGGTACACCATCTGTTAAGAAATAGATCCCTTGGCTATTACAGGTTTTGCTACTATCAATTTGCTCTGGTTTAATATAATTATTAGTATTTCTAATTGCGCCTTCACTAGAGGCAGTAAATCCGCTATTAACAACATTCTTAGTTGTTTGCCCCATCAAATAGGCTGCCACTTCAGCATAGGCAAATGCAGTAGGTGTACCTCCACCCGCTGTCAAAGCATTTACCGCATTAATCATTCTTTCACGATGAGTTATAGTATTTGCCCCACTATAAGTCACTGTTGATGTATAGCTGGCTGTAGCACTCTGAGGTATTGTTTTAATTTCTGTAGTTGACTGTGTTCTTGACTGTGTTCTTGAACAGTTTGAGCCACTGCAACTAGGATTACTATTGGTAATACCACTAGTAACCGGTGAGGATGAACTTATTGGACTTTCACTTCCACTACGAATATTTGAATAACTAAAAGATGTATTAGAAGTAACACTTGTACTCGTATTAAAACTTGATAAGGGTGTACTGGTATTTATCCATAATGTACAGGAAGTATTGTTTGTTGCCCATGCCCTACACTCTTGATTAGTAGTAACTGTAGCAGTAGGGTTACCTGATAATGACCAAGAAGGATTGTCATTGGTCCAAGTGCCAGAACTGGATGACTGGTTAACCCAACCAGTGTTAGAACTATCAGATGGTGTCCAGTTACCTGGTTCATCCCAAGAGCAAAAAATAAACCAGCAGCTTTGTGTACGTGTACCATACTGTGTTCTATTCTGGGAAAAACTTGTAATACGCGAGCTGGTAACAGTACGGTTAGCGTTCTGCTCTATAGTCTGTATAGTCCTATAAACTTCTTTGGCACCACCTATAGAAATTTTCTCTCCTAAAGAACGTGCTTCAAGCTTGATGCGTCCTGTAGTTCCACTAAATTCTGACAGGCCAGTAACCAGAGCATCTGGTAATGGCTGTGTGCCATCACTTGAATCACCTTGTAAAAGTTTAAGCATACCGTTTTTTAAACTTTGTAGCCGATTCTCACCATAACTATTGCCACTAGGACTCATACTACCTGACACATCCAGCATAAACATAAGTGTCAATTCTTTATTTTGAGGCGGACGATATAATTCAGTATCACTTGCATAACTTGAAACAGACTGAGTTATACAAATTAAAATTGTCACTATGCCAGATACAGATGCCACTTTTATTTTTTTAATGAGTTTATCCATTATATACACTCCATCTTCTAATCAACTTTTAGTGGCATAGTTGATAACTGCATAATCCATAACCTGTCGATTATAAGGAACACCTAATTTTGCAAAGCAGTCTGCTACTGTGTCATTTGTAGGATAAGCCTCTACATTATCATTGGTATAATTCTTGAAACAATTTTCTACGGCACTGTCGAAATTGCTTACGCCATTTGGTAAATTAGTAGAGACTGCTGCACCAGGAATAACCGAAGTTACAATAATTCTCACAGGCTGAACTTCCTGTAATTGCACTGTTGTATTATCAGTGCCTATAGGAAAAAATTTAAATGGTGTGTCAGAATCTAAACTTCCTTTTTTCACAGCCACTTGTGTAATTACCGCTGCTCTACCACTACTATAATCACTATTTTGTATCTTACAAAAACCACTAATACCTAGCTCGGTATTATTAATTGAGCTTTGACTATTCCAATATACTATGCTGGAGTCGCGTAAATTAAAAAGATTACTTCTATTTTTAGGTCGATAACAAAATACGAGCTCTTTATTAATATATGAATCAGGCTTAACCACACCAAATAAGCCTAATGCACTTATATTTTTCTGTAAGTTTGCTAAAACGGCGTTATCACGTTCTATTGTAAAAAATATACTGTCTGCTGTTTGCATTAATAAGGTCTGAGCTTGACTATTGGTAGCGATCGCTAAACTTGTAATACTTTGGCGAATCGCAAGAGTACCAACGATAGTTATAATGACTAATAGGATCAATACAACAATTAATGTAGCGCCTTTCTGTCTTATATAACTCATTATAACTCCTCCGTTAAACCGTAGCCGTTACGAAGAGCTATAGTCTGAGTGATAATCTGACGGAGATATTTACCAGAATTCTGGGCAGCAGGCGTTAAATTTAACTTTTGATCTAACAAATTATATTCTTGGGTATTAGTAACCAGACTATCATTCATATTTTCACTACCCCTTACTAATAACCCTATTTGAAGTGACATAATACGCGGTCTAGGCAGTATATTAGTAAGGGTGAGATCATTAGAGTTATTACCCATATATTCGTTTACAGAAACATAACGAAACTCGTCAGTATTATTTTCTTTTATACCAAGTAAAAGATGAAAATGATCTACACGGCGCATGATAATCTCTCCTGCCCCACCGTAACCACTAATTGATGTAGGCAAAGTGGCAACCTTTGTTTTATATCGCCCTGCGTCACAAGCAAGAGCCAAATTATTACTGTCGCTACCATCTCTTCTTAAAAAGTAGCGCTGTACTATATAAGTTCCATCAGTAATATCAGTTTGATTTATTATATTACCTTCACAGTCAGTGGTATTTGGTTCTACTGCCTTATATTGAATTACTAACTGATCACTTGCCGATACAATACTACTATCACCTGCTGAACCGATTGCATTACTAGCGCCTGTCCACTGATTACCACTTCCTGTAGACTGACCAGCACCTCGTGTCATTAAGGTTTTAGGAATATTAGCAGAGCTTAAAGTATATGGGAGATTAGCTGTTATTATCTCCTGTTCAGCCGGCGTCAGACTAGCTGGATAGCTCGCCAAACCAGTCAGAACTATACCTCCATATAAATTACGATCATTAATAACGGCCTGAGCCGCGTCAAGATTAGCTTTTCTAATATCCTGAATAAGATAATTGAGCCCAAAATTACCATTATCTTGTATTTCAGCCATTGCCCGCTGTAGATTTAAACTTGTTTGCCCTGTTATAAAAAGCTGAGAGGCTGCAGCTACAATTAATAATCCTAAAACTATAGAGACCATCAGTTCAACTAATGTAAACCCTAACTGATTATTTTTAATATTCATTTAATAGGCCTCTAATACCACACACTGTGAAGTCATCGTATAACTTCCATTGTTAGTACAACTTGTAGAACTACTCCCATCAGTTGGCTGCGAATCTCCCCAAGCTACATAAATACAGCTTCTTTCGCCTTTTAAAGCACCAGCACAATCACTTAACCCTACTTTCATCCCAATCAAAAAAGCCTTATATAGAATTTGATTAGCATCCTGATTTGCCAACTCTGTACTGCTGCATCTTTTACTTTGATAACAGTTTTGTCCGCTCCAACTATAAGACTCCAAGTATTGTTTTGAAGCGAAGGCATTCATATAGGCACTAATTTTTTGGTTTGTATCCTTGCCTGTGCTATCTTTTATGACAATACTCTTAGACAATCCAACTTGGTTGGCTCTGATTCTCTCTGCCAGATCACGTGCTAAATTCATTGCCTGGATACGATTATTTGCCTCTGCTGTAGCATCTACTGCCCTTAACTGAAGAGCAGTAAAACCTAAAACACCTATAGCCAGTAAAGTCAGCGCTACTAATACTTCCACCATACCAACGCCTTGATTCTTTTTTCTATAATTCATGTACATGTTCCTTCTGGCTTTATGTACTGAGTTCCTATCTTAGTTAAAGTAATTGTCTTTGTAGTTTTTGTTTTGGAGTTACACACTATGAAATCAATATCACCCAATGAATTTTTAACTGTTCCGTCCGGATTAAAGGTAATATTACTTGTAGAAGAAATGAGACGATTATAGTCCACCGGATTCCAATAAAAAGTATTCGCAGTATTAGAGTTATCAGTATTCAGAATCACTGTCACTTCTATTCTTAAAAGTGCAGCTTGACTGCGTGCTTTACCTAGAGTATTTGAAAGCTCTCTAATTGCTGAATTAAGTCTTTGCTTTGCTATCAAATTATTCATAGAAGGTGCAGCGATGGTAGCAAGAATTGCTATTACCGCAATAGTGACCATCAATTCAACCAACGTAAAACCGCGCTTGAGTTGCATGATCGCCTCCTGTCAAAATTTTGACGTCTCTTAAATAATACATTTTACATTAACAGAACATATACAGAACAGATAAAGGGTATAAAAAAACAGATAACCGTTATTTAACAACTATCTGTTTTAAAACTTTAAAAGCTAATAAAAATTTATATTTAAGCCTGCGTTACAGGAATTCTTAATTCTTTAGGCAGGCTAAAAGTAATATTTTCTTCGCAGCCTGAAAGTTCCTGCGGTGCTTGGGCTCCCCAGTCTTGTAAGCGCTGAATTACCTGTTTAATTAAAATTTCTGGCGCAGATGCTCCAGCGGTTACACCAATTTTGGTAGTTTGTCTAAACCAGCCATGTTCCAGCTGATCAGCATTATCTACCAAATAGGCTGTTTTACCCATACGTTCTGCCAGTTCACGTAATCGGTTAGAATTAGAAGAATTGGGGGAACCTACTACTAGTACAACATCACACTGCTTCGAGAGATCACGCACTGCATCTTGGCGGTTCTGTGTGGCATAACAAATATCATCTTTGCGTGGTCCCTGAATATGAGGAAATTTCTTACGCAATGCATCAATCACTTTAGCCGTATCATCAATAGATAAGGTCGTCTGGGTAACAAAAGCAACTTTTTCAGGATTACGCACAATTAAGGCCTCAACATCCTGTTCATCTTCAACCAGATAAATATCGCCACCTTGGCTTTTATCGTACTGCCCCATGGTTCCCTCAACTTCCGGATGACCTTGATGCCCGATCAGAATTGCTTCTATACCTTCACGTGCATATTTGGTTACCTCAATATGAACTTTAGTCACCAAGGGGCAAGTTGCATCAAATACTTTCAGACCACGACGTTCAGCTTCCAGCTGGACTGCCTTGGAAACTCCATGAGCACTAAAAATAACAATATTATCGTCTGGTACTTCATCCAGTTCATCAACAAAGATGGCACCACGCTGCCGCAGATCATCTACTACAAATTTGTTATGTACCACCTCGTGACGAACATAAATGGGCGGGTTAAAGCATTCAAGTGCACGGTTGACGATCGCAATGGCTCGGTCTACACCTGCACAGAACCCGCGTGGATTGGCCAATACAATTTCCATAAGATCCTCAATGTTCACTTAAACGGCTGAATATTTTTGTCAGAACCCGCCAACTATTTCAGCTCAACTATTTAGTTTAGGCGCGCTCTGCTCTAAAATAGAGAAGATATTTTATCATATCAGGAAAAATATCATGTCGGGTCTATTGTTTGTCGTTTCTGCTGCGTCAGGAACAGGCAAAACATCTCTTGTTAAAGCCCTTCTTGAACGTGTCAGCAATTTGCATGTATCTGTTTCCCATACAACTCGTGGTCAGCGTCCCGGCGAGCTGAACGGTGTACACTATCATTTTACCAGTAAAGAAGAATTTCTGACCCAAGTTGAAGAGGGCGGTTTTGTAGAATATGCAGAAGTTTTTGGTAATTATTATGGGACATCACAGGCCACTGTAAAAGAACAGCTGGCTAAAGGACATGATGTTTTACTTGAGATTGACTGGCAAGGTGCCGAGCAGGTTCGTAAGATTTTTCCTGATTCCAGACAGATTTTTATTCTGCCGCCAAGTCAGTTTGATTTGCGTCAGCGTTTATCTAACCGCGGTACTGACAGTGTTGAGGTAATTGAACACCGCCTGAGCTGTGCGGTTGAAGACATGCAGCAGTATGTCAATTTTGATTATTTAATCATTAATGATGATTTCAATAAAGCCTTGCACGATCTTGAGTCTGTAATCAATGCTAACCGCCTTACCATGGTCCAGCAAGCTAATCGTCATCAAGGCCTGATCGAAAAACTCATCAGCCCGGTAAGTGAATAAACTTGAGTCAAGCCTAAAAGCATTTTATACTGTGCAGTCTAGCCCAGATTTTATATTGAAATAAACGAGAACTCTTATGGCACGCGTAACCGTTGAAGATTGTTTAGACCATGTAGACAACCGCTTTGAGCTTGTACTAGTGGCAAGCAAGCGCGCGCGTCAACTTGCACGACAAGGCATTGAGCCTACTGTTGAATGGGACAATGACAAACCCACTGTAGTTGCTTTACGTGAAATTGCAGCTGGTCACGTTTCTAAAGACATCCTGAAACAGCGTGATCAGGATTATCAGACTTCTAGCCTTGACTTAGCCCTGTCTGCGAATAATCTGAATCTTGAAGGTTTCTCTTTTCAATAAGACCAAGCTTCTCTAAAAAGGCCTAGTTCAATACTAGGCCTTTTTATTCCAAGGGAATTGAATGTTTTAAAAATCGGCAAAAACAATAGGTCTGATTGAAAAAAATTGCTATTTTTTGCCTGTAAAAAATTGACAAGTGAAGCAATATGATTTTCATTAGAAGATTGTTAAATTTAACTGAAAACTATCAGTAAAGGGTGATTTATGCCAGGCGAAGAGGTCAGCCAAGCCAGATTACAGCTCAAAATGATTATCGATGCGTATTTAAGTCCAGACGACGTCGAGCGTGTACTTGCGGCCTGTGATTTTGCTGATCTTGCACACACCGGCATTACCCGTAAAAGTGGCGAGCCTTATATACTGCATCCGATTGCTGTGACCTGTATTCTGGCACATATGCGTCTTGACAGTGAAACACTGATGGCTGCCTTGATGCACGATGTGGTAGAAGATACCGATTTTTCGAAAGAAGATATTAAAGAAAAATTTGGTCCTGTAGTTGCCGAGCTAGTAGATGGTGTTACCAAGCTAACGCATTCCAGTGATAAACAATATAATAAGGCTGCGTCCTTCCGCAAAATTTTGCAGGCAACTTTACAAGACCCGCGTGTCATTATTATTAAACTGGCTGACCGCTACCATAATATGACTACACTGGATGCCTTACGCCCTGATAAGCGTGCGCGTATTGCTCAGGAAACCTTTGATATATTTGTACCTATGGCGCGTATTGTGGGTATGAACGAGATGGCTGATAACCTCGAGCATTTATGTTATCAGAATCTTGACCTTGATATGTTTGATAATGTTCAGGAAGCACTCAAACAGACCAAGCCAAAACGTTGCCAGTTTCAGGCAATATGGGAACAGAAGCTTGGAGAGTTGTTAAAAGCTTATCATCTTGAGGGGCGAATTAAGAAGAAAGATAACAACATTGAACTATTACGACATTTTGTTAAGAATGAGATGAATCTGCAAGAGCTAACCCATAGCCATGCATTCGAGATTATTTTGCAAAGTATTGCTGACTGTGATCGCCTGGTTGAGGCCTTAGAGCAGAATTTTCAGGTTTTACAGTTTGAAGACCATATCCGTCGTCCCCTGCCCGGTGGTAATCAATCGCTTCTGATGAAACTTAAGGGCGAACAGACTACCTTGTCTTTAACTATTCAGACTGAACTGATGCGTAAGGCCGCGCGCTTTGGTGTGGTATTAGGTGAAAGTGCACCACAAGCTTGCCGCTCGGCTATTCAGGCTTCTATGCAAAATCTGAATACGCTGATTGATGGCGAATGTGCTAAAACCACTTTTAATGATTTACTGGATTATCTGCATCAGGAAAAAATCTGGGTTTATACCCCACACGGTCATCTGCATGAACTTCCTCAAGGTGCTACCGTGGTTGACTTTGCCTATGCAGCCAGCCTGTTTTTAGGTAACCATGCCGTTGGTGCCAAAATTAATGGAGAAATACGGCCGCTTTCTACGCCTCTGGTCAGTGGACAGGTGGTTGAGATTATTACAGATGTATTGGCAACTCCAAATCCAGACTGGCTCAGCTTTATCAACACACAAAAAGCACGTCGTGCCTTACAGAATATTTTAAAAGATCAGGATATTGATGAGCAGCGTTTAGTGGGCCAGCAAGCTTTGAATCGGGCACTGAAAATGTTCAACCGCTCAATAAAAGATTTGTCTGATGCTGATTGGGTTGATCTTTTGCAATGGCGCCATATTGAACATAAAGAAAGTCTGTTTGAACAAATTGCAGTAGGTGACCTGCTGCCGCAACTGGTTGCTAATCATCTTTATGCTCAGGAACAGGCTGATGAAGAATATAATTCACAACGCCTGATTCAGGGCACAGATGGCGTAGATGTGAAATATGCGCACTGTTGCAACCCGGTCTTGGGCGACCCGATTCAGGGCCATCTGTCACGCCGTGGCTTAATTGTACATCGGGCCCGTTGTAATAATTTAATGCATGAACAGCATCTGCATCCGGAAACGATCATGCCGCTACACTGGAATTCAGAAAGTGAGGAAGAAGTCAGTTTCACTGCTTATCTGTGTATCGACATGGCAATGGATGACGAGCAGATTTCTGACTTGATCTATCAATGTCGTAAAGCCAAGACCGGAGTGGAAATGGTTCAATCGCAGGATGACCGGACTTATGTCAACATCGTAGTCAATAACCGTCGTCAGATTGCCCAAATCATTCGTGATTTACGCATGCATTTTGGTTTTCCACGTATTAGCCGTTTATCTATGCCAGTTGCTTTGGCCCAGAATGCCAGTTAAATCAAGTTGATCAGTTATATCGATTAGTACTTTTGTCACTGCCTGGCATGGTTTATGATCAGACAGTTTAAAAATTAAGGAGAAATCGATGTCCCGTCAAGTGATTCATACTGAAAATGCTCCAGCTGCTATTGGTACCTACTCTCAGGCTATTTTAGTTGGTGAAACACTTTACCTGTCTGGTCAGATTGGTTTAGACCCTTACAGTATGGAGCTGGTCGATGGCATCGAAGCACAGGTTCGCCGCGTCTTTGATAATTTAAAAGCTGTATGTGAAGCTGCTGGCGGCACATTGGCTGATATTGCCAAACTCAATATTTACCTGACTGATCTTTCCCATTTTCAGCTGGTTAACCAGATTATGGGTGAATATTTTGCTCAGCCCTATCCGGCGCGTGCTGCTTTAGGTGTAGCAAGCCTACCTAAAGGGGCTTTGGTTGAGATGGACGGTATCGTCATTATTAATCAATAACTTATAAAAGTTATCAGATCTTAAATATTGGGTCTAAATCGTGAATCACTTTGTGCGGCAATCTATGTAATACCCAGATTTCCGCTCAGGTGATATTTTTTATTCAAAAAGCCAATTAAAAAAATAGCCTTTTTAAATGAATTTCATTGACAAACGATAATAATTATCAATAATATCACTTATCCCGTTTATATTACTGTGGTTAGCGCCGATATGTACGTTTGCCTGTGCCGTGGAATTACTGATCAAGATATCAAAGATGCTGTCGCCAATGGTGCAGAAAGCTATCGTGAAATTCGTGATTTACTTGACCTAGGAACCTGCTGTGGTCGCTGTGCTCCAGAAGCACGTAGTATTATTAGTGATGAACTGTCCGAAATTGCAGCACGTATTTCTGTAGCAGCTTAAGTCCCGAAATATAATGACAATAAAGATTCTTCTTGCATAAATTAAGGTTCAGCTTCAAGTTTCTTGTGAAGAGAATTAAAAGATTTATGCAAGAACTCTCTCATGATCAATCGATCATCTTCTCCTCCCCGCTTGTGATTTCAAGCGGGTTTTTATTCACTACCATAAAAGCTGCTGTGTTTCTGATTGCGATTTTCATTTGCTGTTCTATAAATTACTCGCCATTCATGGATGGGTTCGCTAAGATAACTCTATAGATTGCCTTATATCTTTCATAAGGCAGAAATTGTTTATGGAGAACTTACAATGAAAGGCAATCGTGATGTAATCAATCAGCTCAACCAAGTGCTTTATCATCAACTGACCGCTATTAACCAGTACTTTTTACATTCCCGTATGTTCAATGATTGGGGGATTGAAAAGCTGGGTTCGGCCGAGTACAAAGAGTCTATTCACCAGATGAAGCATGCCGATAAAGTCATTGAGCGGATTTTATTTTTAGAAGGACTGCCGAATTTGCAGCACCTTGGCAAGCTGTATATTGGTCAGCATACTGAAGAGGTTCTCTCTTGTGATGTGCGTAAGGTAAAAGAGAATATTGAAGCATTACAAAAAGCTGTGTTGTTATCTGAGCAACTTATGGATTATGTAACCCGTGATATGGTACAAGAAATTCTAGAATCTGAAGAAGAGTATTGGGACTGGTTAGAAACTCAGCAGGATTTAATTCAGAGTGTGGGAATTGAGAACTACATTCAGAGTCAGATATAAAACTACAGCCAGCATTTAGCTGGTTTTCTTATTTTTATATCCCTTCACACGTGCTCAATAAATAGAGCTTTCTAATTCCGGTAGAGGTGCATTCCCAACGAGCAGAACCATTTCTACTGTAATTCACTATTGCAAAAACTATTTTTATGAATAATTCAATTACTTACACCTATATTGTGAAAATTAAGCTCAAAAGCACATATAGCTCCAAGGTAATTAGTATTGAGCGCAATATTGTGCACATATTTTGAATTTATCATGCCTGTTTAAATGACACCTATATCAGGCAGTGAGGTTGGACCCTCTCCTCTTTCTGCCTAAAGCGCGATTAAATCACTCTTATATGCGTTGCCCATACTTAAAGCTTTCGAAACTTGAGAGTGAGTCACATAGTTTTGATAAGCCGGAATAGCAAGTGCAGCTAGAAGACCAACGATTGTCAGCTCAATCAAAGTGAAGTCTTTCTGTATTCTTTTCACGCTAGTCTGTAGTATATTTATTAGCAATATTCGGACCAAAAATATTTTAATTTCATATCAATAGCTTATATTTAAAAAAATAATTAACCTGACAAAGTATGTCAGTTTTTGTCATACTGGATCACTTTATTATTTAATAAATTGCACTACAATATATTTAAAACAGTTTAGCTTATGTGCCATGTCTAAAAAGAAAATTTTGATTATTACCCGCAACCTTCCTCCATTAGTTGGTGGCATGGAGCGTTTAAACTGGCATATGGCAGATGAGCTTACTAAATATCATCAGGTTACTATTATTGCCCCTAAAGGTTCTAAGGCACTAAAGCCTCAGAATGTTGATATTGTAGAAGTGCCTTTAAAACCCTTAGCTTTATTTTTATTATTTGCTTTTATTAAAGGGGCTTGGCTAACTTTAAAGCTAAAACCTAAGACCCTACTTGCTGGGAGTGGTTTAACAGCCCCTCTCGTTTGGCTTTTAGCAAAGTTAAATTGTGCCCAAGCTGTTGCTTATTTACATGGTTTAGATATTACCGCGAATCATACAATCTATCGTCTGTTGTGGCGCTCTACTTTCAAAAGACTAGACCACGTCATTGTAAACAGCACACCCACTAAAGACCTAGCTATGCAAGCTGGTGTGGCAGAAGATAAGTTAAGTATTATTTGCCCGGGAGTAAGTATTCCTCAAGCGAGGCAGTCCGCAGCTACTATTCAAAATTTTAAGCAGCAACATGGTTTAACCAACAAAAAAGTATTACTGTCAGTAGGACGTTTGACAACTCGTAAAGGGTTAAAGGAATTTATCGAAAATGCTTTACCTGAGATTGTTAAAGCAATACCCGAAACAGTACTAGTTATTGTTGGGGAAGAGCCAAAAAACTCACTGGGGGCAGGCATACAAACAATAAGTAGTATTACGAAATCTGCCAGATTGTATAATGTAGAGCAAAACATTCAATTTTTAGGTGTAATTACTAACTCACAGCAGTTAGCCACTGTCTATGAAGCAGCAGATATCCATATTTTTCCAGTGCGCTATATTCCTGATGACCCCGAAGGTTTTGGTATGGTCGCAGTAGAAGCAGCAGCACACGGTACGCCCACCGTTGCTTTTGCCACCGGAGGAATTGTAGATGCAGTAAAAGATAGTGTATCGGGTTATTTAGTAGACAGAAATAACTATGTAAAGCTAAGTGAACGCGTAATTAACTTGTTAGAAAAATCTCTTCCAAAAGATAGCATCCAAAATTTCTCCAAGCAGTTTGAATGGAATAAGTTCGGTAAAGATTTACATGGTGCTCTAGATACACAACGGGGCGGTAAACAACGCCAAGCACACGCAGTATTGGATCTATCAACACGGGCTATTAAAGCAAAAAAAATAGAGTTATTAATGCAGCTAGAACCTGCTAATCGTCCGTTGCGAGTTTTAGAAGTTGGTTGTGGCTCTGGCGGCATAGCACATTATTTCTCAACCCATAACACCTTGAATTGTAAAGTGTTTGCCGTAGATGTATATGATAATCGCCTAGTGAATGATAGTTACCATTTCCAGAAAGTCGACGGTGTAGAGTTACCGTTTGTCGATGATAGCTTTGATTTTGTTATTACCAATCATGTTATTGAACATGTTGGCGAATATCCACAACAATTACTACATATTAAAGAGATAAAAAGAGTATTAGCCCCTACTGGGCAATGCTACTTAGCTGTACCTAATCGCTGGATGCTTACAGAGCCACATTATCAACTTAAATTTTTAAGCTGGTTGCCACGCTCTTGGAGAAGCCGTTATTTAAAACTATGGCGTAAGGGTGATTTTTATGACTGTGAACCCTTTCGCCTAGCAGAGTTAGAAAAGTTATTAATACAAGCCGATGTTAATTTTGAAAATTTGAGTGTACAAGCGACAAGAGTAACATTTGAGCTTGAAAAGCCTAATAGTCTAATAACATTATTACTACGAAGGATACCTGATAATGCACTGTCATTATTTAGACTAATTATTCCTACGCTAATTTATAAAATTGAGTTAAAAAAGTGAAAAAAGAGCCTGCCATTTGGTTCCCCACGATTCGTACAGGCACAGGTACAGACGTATTTACTGAACGCTTAGTCGAGGGATTACAAAAACAAGGCATCCAAGCAGAAATAACTTGGCTACCGTTAAGAGCAGAATATTTACCTTGGACTGTGCCTATTCGCAAGCCGCCTAAATGGGCTACCGTAGTGCATGTAAACACATGGCTGCATAGTCGCTTTTTACCCGAAAATTTACCAATTATTGCCACATTACACCATTCAATACACGATTCTGCTCTACGCCCCTATAAAGGTTGGTTAAGAGCGATGTATCACCAGTATTGGATTGCCCCAAATGAACGACGAGTTATGCAACGGGCTACACAAGTAACCGCAGTCAGTCAGTTTGTGGCAGATATGGCAAAAAAAACTTTGTGCGATGTCCCTATGCAGGTTATTTACAATGGAATAGATACAGAGTTATTCTGCCCGAGTAGCCGAGTTCGGCAAGAAAATCAGCCTTTTCGGCTGCTGTATGTGGGCAGTTGGATGAAGCGAAAAGGTGTAGACTTGCTTGCACCTATTATGCATGAGTTGGGCAATGGTTTTGAGTTGCATTACACTGGTGGTGTAGCATCAGAAAAAGATAAACTCAGTATGCCTAGTAATATGCATGACTTAGGGAAGCTTAACCAGAGGGCGGTTATTCAAGCGATGCAAAATTCGGATGCGTTATTGTTTCCAACAAGAAGTGAGGGATTTGGATTAGTTGCGGTTGAGGCTATGGCATGTGGGTTACCTGTTATTACAACTAAGGGAACATGTCTGGAAGAACTTATTATACATGGAAGCAACGGTTACTTGTGTGAACCAGAGAATATCCAAGCTTTTGTTACTTCAATAAGAAAGATTCAATCTGGTAGGATCGAAAGATATCTTGATAAAACAAGACTTTCAGAATTTTCGATAAAAACTATGTTAACTGAATATAGTAGATTATATCAGACCACAACTTTGAACTTCACACTTACTAAGGTTTAGTTTATGGGAAACTCAGATAAGAGACATCTTAGTGAAAATACCAGCACTTTAGTATCCTCAGAAATTCCAATATATGTCATATCTCTAGCAGATGAAAAATCACGTAAAGATTTTTTAAAAAGTCAATTCACAGATTATTTCGATAAGTTTTTATTTGTGGAGGCCATTGACTTCAGAAGAAAGGCTTTGAATGATATTAGAGGACTTTATAAACAGTGTGTCCATAATAGGAAACAGCCACTTACTCCAACGGAGATTGCATGCTCACTATCACATGTAAAAGCTCTGAAGCAATTTTTGGAAACTAGCCATAAGCGTTGTATGATATTAGAAGATGATATTTTAGGTCGCGATGCAGACATAGATTTTTTATTAGAAGTTATGCAACCCATTCGACATGGGCTATTTTTACTTGGTGGGCAAGAGGGAATGAAGAATAGTAAGTATTTATGTGGGTACAAAAACAATGCTTATTTTTACTCAATTCCTGAATTAGCGAGGATTTTTTTATATAGAACTTGCTGTTATTCTGTTGATAGATATTGGGCGCAGAGAATAATAGAAGAGCAAGATACTTGCTTAAAAAGAGCAGATGACTGGCATCACCTAACAAAATCGAGAAAAGATATTTTCCTCCTTAAGGTGTTAAAGCATCCTGTCGAGCTTAACAATAGCTATATTCAAGCAGAACGTAGCCTTTTACGAGATAATTTTGCTTCTTTAGTTTATAGGAATACTATAAAAATCTATCTATCTTTACTTGTCATGCTTAATAAGTTTAATAAAATTTAATAGTCTTTTAAATTTATATAAGTTATTTCTCTGTAATATACTTAATGCATATGCTTCTGGGTGAACACAGTTCATGAATTCTAATCTTTCGATTGGTCGGAAGCCATTTTTTATAAATTTATTAAATGCTAGTGTGTTGTTTTTTATATATATGAAAGAATTTTGTCTGTACCAATACTCAACATCTTTGCAGCCCCAAAAAACGGGACGTAACACATCAAAGGGGCTATAATCAAGCGATATGAATTTCTCTGCCCAATAACTTTGCGGTTGTTCATTTATATGATCAGTTCCACCTTGCCCAGGGTAAGCAGCACCGAATAGAATTATGTCGGATGCTCTAACAAGGCTCTCTATAAAAGTATCTGCCGATTCACGTCTTAAATGTTCTGCAACCTCTAGGGAAATGGCTAAATCAAATTTAGTGCTGCAGTTAATGGGTTTATTGAGATCGGCGCCAATAAAGTTAATTCTATCATTTATCATTTTTTCTTGGCTATTCCACGAGCCATCATACCCAATCAAATTTTCTACCCCATTTAAAGCAAAAGCGTGCAACCATGTACCCCATCCACAGCCGAAATCAACAACACTATTGGGCTGTACAAATTGGCATAAATATTCTGCATAGACTTTCGCGCTACGTAGTGAGTCAGAAACCTGTGAATTATAGAAATCTTCATCGTAACTAGTATTTATGATTAAATTTTTCATGGTCATTCCCTAAATTGGCTGACTAATTTTCCATATTTAGAGAGGAAAGCGGAACTAACAAATAAGGTCTCTTAATATGCAGAGGCATCCGATAATAACCATTCCCCACTCCGAAATAGCCAGTGCTAATACCATTCCTCCTACCCCCAACAGAGGATAAAGAATAGTAGCCCCAATCACAAGAGCCAGCATGCCAAAGATCTCAATGCTTGCTCGCAGCCATGGCTTCTCCATGGTCATCAACATGCTGGCTAAGCTAATTCTAAGTGCCAGCGCGGGTACCACCCAACATAGCCATTGCAATATTTCCGCTATACCATGGTATTTATATCCAAATAGCCACTCTACCCATGATGCAAATAGCCATAACAACCCAGCTAAAATAATCCCATAAATCAAAACAGAGCCTAATATCCAGCGGTTTAATCGTCTTGATTGTATCTGTGATTCAATATGACCCCGAAATAGCCTCGGCATTGCAGCAAGTAATAGCGCAGTTACAGGTAAAGTCGCTGCACCCACTGCCCTAGAGGCTGCGATATACAGCCCACCTACCCCTAATGGCAACAACTTTACTGCTAGCATCTTATCAAGTTCAGTAGGGCCAGCAGCCGTTAGGGCTAATGTAGCATAACCTGCACTGTGCTTTAGCTCCTGCTTATTTGCCAGCTGCCACTCACTAGGGCTAAGCCAGGCGTTTGGCTTGTACCATTTCATGCAGAGTAAAGCTAACACAGCACTACTTAGGTATAGCCAAGCAAAAACAACTAATGGTTGGCTTAGGGCAAGTAGTATCAGTATACCTGCTGCTAGTGTGCGCAAACCCAATGGAAAAATCATTAAAAGCTGTGAGCGAGCAGTTTTTTCTAATGCCAACTCTTCAGTGGCAGGGATTAAAAATAAGGGTAATAAGACTGTTTCTGTAAAACCAATGCAAAATATGACCGATAGAGATAATTCAATACTCTTAAAAAATAATATACATATAATGATATAAGCAAAAAATAATAAATTACTTGTAATGAGCGTTGTCGGTACAGCATAGCGAAGCACTTGCAACCGCTGTGTTTTATCTTTGGATACCTCAGCCAATAACACAATGTGGGTACCAAAGGTTGAAAAAGTACCTAATAATACAGCCAAAGCTGAAATGCCTGCAAAAGCTGCAAATTGGTCTGGCCCAAGCATCCGAGCGACTAATAATAATGTCCCAGTTTGTACCAGTAGGCGTAAGCCTAATACTAAACTGGTGTGCAGAGTGGATTTTGTGATAGGACCCATTAAAATATCTTATTGACTATCTTTATACATTAGCGCGGTAATTTGCTCTGAAATAAGCCCCATCAAAAAAATCATAATACTACCTGTATACAGTAACGCACTCATATTGGTAAAGCGTCCAATGCTAAATAAAGTGTAACCATACCAGCCTGTAGCGGTTAAAAATAATACTACTGCAATGGGTAGAAACATCTTGAGCGGTGAAAACAGGGTAGCTATTTTAAAAATGATCAGAAAAAAACGCACACTATCTTTTATTGGGTGAATATGGCTTTTCCCAATACGCTTGGCAGCATGAATAGGCACATAAGTGACTGAGTAACCAGCACGAAAAAAAGCCATGGTACTGGTGGTGGGATAAGAAAAACCATTAGGTAATAAGTATAAAAACTCGCGAAATTCATCGGCTCGCACCGCCCGAAAGCCTGAAGTTAAGTCTTCTACTTTATGCTCTGTCATATAAGTGGCTAAATTATTATAGAGCTTGTTAGCCACTCCACGGCCAAGGCTGGCTTGCGAGCCTTTTTGCCGTGCGCCAACTACTAAATCATAACCCTGTTCTATTTTTTCTAATAATCTTGGAATATCTTGTGGATCGTGCTGTCCATCGGCATCCATAAAAATAATTACATCACCAGTTGCAGCACGCGCCCCTGATTTAATGGCTGCACCGTTACCCTTAGAGTAAGGATGACTAACCACTGTTGCGCCTGCTTGCGCGGCAAGGTCTTTGGTATTGTCAGTTGAACCATCATTGACAACAATGATTTCACAAGCAATATTTAAAGCCAGAATATCTTGAATGGTTTGTCCAATAGCACCTGACTCATTTCTGGCTGGGAGGACAATACTTATTTTCATGGCTTGGCCTTATCTTTAGAAAGCATGACATTATCAATATTACGCTGCTCTATAGCAATTTCTTTAACCCAAACTTTACTAGTGTCTATTTGTTTAGCCTGCTGCAATTGTTGCTGTGCTTGAGACAATTTACCTTGTAAACGATAGATTTGTGCAAAAACAAGTCGACCATTTACATCATTGCTTAACGATACAGCCTGTTGTACAAATTCTTCCCCCTTTTTAAAATCAGAAGCTATACCAACAAAATATTGTGCTAACAATTTATAAATTTCAGCTTTAAGGGCATTATCGGTGCTTTTATTTTCTAGCCCTGCTGCAATAATAAGTACCGCTTGGTCGTGCGGAACTTTACAAAATCCGTTAATCTGGCAATTTGCGAAGGCGCTCAAAAAACTTATATTATTATTATGAAAAGGCCTATGTTTTAGCCGCCAAATTAACTCATCAATCGCTTGTTGCTCAATGGGTTGTTTAAGGTAGGAAGCCAGATGTAACTCTGCAAACCAAGCACCATTGGCAGGCATATAACTATGTTTTGATTGGTGTAGGGCTTCTTGTGCCAAATCTGCATAGTGTAATTGCCGTTCAGGGTGAAGCTGCATTAGGTTCATATAGATACGGGCGAGCTGATAACTAGCACGGTCGGATTTTGGGTGCATGGTTGCTTCATAAGCTGCATGGTCTACTAAATTTGACCAGATTGCTGCACGTTGCCAAGTGGTAAAAGCTAGATTCACCACATACAGCCCGCCTAATAAGTAAATAAACGGTAATATTCTCTTATTATTAATTTGTGCCAAATAATAAACAGCAGTAATGATAAAACCAATAGTTCCAAAATAATTACGATGCTCATGGATGAGCTCTAAACCAATAAACGTTGATTCAAGCAATTGGCTAATTAAATACCAACCCCATGCAAACAGTAGCATAGAATGTTTTTTGAATAAAATGATACAGACTACACTGATTCCAGCTATGCCGATTAGTGAATACAATGTTGTTATAGGACTAGTGATCGATTTAGAAATCAAGAAATCATCATGATAGAGACTTAAATCTGAAAGCAGTGGATAAAAGAACATTTTTAAGTAATAAAAAATGACTCGTGCTTCGGTAAATAGGCGCTCATCTAGGGTAAAATCACGCCGTACAAAGTTAGCAGAGTTAAGATAAGGAGGGAGTAAATATAAAAATACTAAAAATGCAGCAACGACTCCACACCAAAGCAAATGAATTAACTTTATTTTTTGAATAAAAATTGGTTGAAACTGTTGATTTTCTGTTCGAAAAAAGATTAGCTCAATCCAAAGAATTAATGGGATAAACAATACTCCTGATTCTTTACTGAGCATTGATAGAACCAAACTTAGCACAATACCTAAAGCCGCTAAAAATGTAGTTATCCGAGTTAAAGGTCGAGTTCGCCAAATACAATATATTAATACTGCCAATAAGCCAAACAATGCGGATAGACTGGTCATCCGCTGTACAACGTATAGAATGCTAGTTAAATTAAGTGGATGGACCAGCCAGACGGTGCTTACTAATACTGCCAAATATGACGTAGTGCGCAGGCTAATTTGCTGATAACGAAGACTTAGCCATTGAAATAATTTTAAACTAATAAAAAAGACCACTATTCCGTTGATCAAATGAATAATTAAATTAGTCAGTTTAAAATAATAAGGGTTAAAGCCAGTCAAATAATGATTTAATGCAAAACTCAGCATGGCGATTGGGCGACCTAAAGGGCCTGCATTACCAGAGCCCCAAGCGGCTTGTAAACTTGTCCAGTCCAGTGAGGTAATCGCTAGTTTTGTATTTTCAAGTATATTTGCACTATCATCAAAAACATAATCTCCAAACAAACCAGGCCAATACAAAATTAGGGTAAATAGGATTATAATTCCTCCCCCTAACAATTTATAAAAGTTATTTTTTTTCATATTTTAAAGATAAAAAGCACCTTTTCAGGTGCTTTTTGAAATCCTATATTAAGGACGGCAATTGCTAGGACGTAAATTTGGAGTAACTGTACCAGTTTTACAATCCCAAGTAATACCTGCTTGAGTAGCTGTACCTTTAAGAATTAAGGTATTACCTGCTTCTACTTTAGTATTATATGTAACTGTAATGACTCCTGAGTTTGTAACTACTACAGATCTTACTGCATTGCCTGTAATAGTATTTGAAATACCTGCTTGAGCATTCGAAGTTGGCCATTGACCTTGTGATGAATAGTATTCAGATACAGCGGCTTTCGCTCCACCAGCCAAGCTCAAACCTTCAGAAACATGAGAACGTTTCGTATAGTTTTGATACGCTGGAATCGCAATTGCTGCCAAAATACCAATGATCGCTACCACGATCATGAGCTCGATTAAGGTAAAACCTTTTTGTGTATTCATAACATTCTCCACCACATGTGATTTTTATATAGCTGTACAGCTAATTTATATATAGCACTAACTGTGCCAAGGCATATTATAATTATTTTTGCTACAAGAACAGACACTTATATAAATAAATTTTTTTACTTTAATCTATTTCTAATTTAATTGTCATAAATTGACAAAAAATGTCACTATCAGTCTAAAAATATGTCTCATTAATTTAATATAATAGGACGGTTTTCTATTTCATTATCATCATCAATGACTTGGTTCACATAAAAACTGTTTAAAACCTGTCCAATACCTAATACACCTTCTACCACTGCCTCACGGTACTGCTGCTGTTTTAAACCGGCAGTAATCTGCTGACAGATTTCATTCCAAGTATGCTGCTCAGTAGCCTGCTTTATGCCACGATCAATTACAATCTCAACAGTACGTTCACACAGGTTCAGATATAAAAGAACGCCACTATTATATTCGGTATCCCAGACGCCTAACTCTGCAAAAAGCTGCCGGGCGCGCAAACAGGTATCTTGACTATAAGCCTGCTGACAGGGAATGTGACCTTCAATCACTACCTGAATTTCACCAACATGTCCCTGTTCAGCCTGTTGTACTGCTTGGGCAATCGCATTCTGGTCTTCACGACTGAAATACCGCTTGCTGGCTGGCATATAAAAGAAGTGTTTAAACCAGCGTTTTAAACTATGAGAAGTTTTCTCTTCTAATTTTGGCTGTGTGACAATCTCTGTCGTATCTGTTTTAGTTACCATGAGCCTGATGCTCCTCCCCCGCCAAAGCCACCGCCTCCACCACTAAAGCCACCGCCACCAAATCCGCCTCTGCCACCACCGCTTCCACTACGTGAAGCAATAAAAAGATGTAGTATGGTCTGGGCAATTGAAGTAATCAGTAAAAAGAAAATCCCAAAACCGAGTAGTAAACTGGTAACTACACCTGCACCATTTACCAGACCTGCAGCAACTGCAGCTACACCAGCAGTGGAAGCACTTAAACGATTACCGACAATAAATGAACCGAAAATACCGGAAATTAAAATAAACAGCCCCATGTTAAAGGTACGCTCTTTGGCTTGCTGCTCATGCATTGCCTGTTCTTGTTGTAATTTCAACTGCTCGGCCGCCCGCTGTGCAATTTCGGGATCAAGATTTAAAATACGCTCAATCTCATTTAAACCGGCATTAATTCCCTGTACATACTGCCCCTGTTTAAAAAAGGGTGTAATCTGATTACGGATAATCCTACTCAGCACAATATCAGGTAATACTCCCTCAAGGCCATATCCTGAAAGAATTTGAATGCGATGGTCATTTACTGCGATAGCCATTAACAGTCCATTATCCTGTTCGGCTGAACCCAGTTTCCACTGGTTTGCGGCACGCATAGCAAAGTCAAAAATATCTTCTTGTCCTGTAGTGGGTACAATAATTATTCCAACCTGTGCCTTGCCCTGCTGATAGAGATTTAAAATTTTCTGGTCAATTGCCTGCTTTTCAGCAGTAGTAAGAAGGCCCGCCTGATCTACTACTGGTTGATTTAAAGTCGGTAACCCACGAATAGACTCACCTTCCGCGATATCATTATTAACTTCAGGTGTTTTAGTTCGTGCAGTCGTAGACACGGGGTCTGTCGCGGTATGGCTGACCTGTTGCTGGTTTTGTAAAACCTTACCTAACACCACAGCTTCAGTTGTGTCATTTTCTACAGGTTCACTCCAAACTGCTTGACCGCCTAGCAGGACTATACTGAGCAAACACAGCCGTATAATACAAAAAGGGATGGTCGCTTGAGCTGCAAATTTATTCTGCATTATCATCCCCCTTTTTTAAGTTTATTCAAAAGATACGGTTGGAGCTTTTTGTGCACCAGCTTCAGCAGTAAAGTTTGGTTTAGGTTCCATACCAATGACTTTTGCTGTCATAACCTGCGGGAACTGACGGGCATAAGAGTTAAAGTCCTGCACGCTGCTAATGTAGCGGTTACGTGCTACAGCAATACGGTTCTCGGTACCCTCAAGCTGGACCTGTAAATCACGAAACTGTTCATTTGCTTTCAGGTCAGGGTAATTTTCTGAAACTGCAATCAGGCGTGATAACGCACCGGTCAACTGGCTTTGTGCCTGCTGATAGCGTTGAAATAATTCAGGATCTTCCAGTACTTCACGATCTACTTTTAACCCGGCCACATTGGCACGCGCTTGAGTTACTTCAGTGAGTACCTGTTCTTCGTGTTTGGCATAGCCTTTAACAACATTGACCAGATTCGGTACAAGATCAGCGCGGCGCTGGTACTGGTTTTGTACTTCAGACCAAGCAGCAGTTACTGCCTCATCTTTCACCTGTAAAGTGTTATAACCACAGCCTGAAAGGCTTAATGTACTGGCCAGAATGAGAGCGATTAGGCTTTTACTCAGCATTTTCATGCAGCTATCCTCTAATATTTATTTGTATTTGTTCATTTAAATTCATTGTAAATATAATTTAAGCTATTTGTGTTGCTTTATTTTAAAGATGAGCAAGGAAATTCAAGGAAGGAACAGGCTAGGAAAGCCTAAAAAAGCTTTAATTTATTAAAATTATTAGTAAAAATTTATAAGAGACGATAGATGAAACCCTACTATTCTTTCAATATTAAACTGAGAGTTAATACTGAAAGTCGGTCATCTGATAATCTTGTGCCAGATGCTTTTTCCAGTATTCGAGTTCAATAGAATAATCATTCTGTTCAGGATGAAAGTCTTTTTTATAATATGACAAATATTCTGGAAACAGCTGAACCAGCATTTTAACCAGCAGATAAGCACCAAATAGATTACCCTTAATTTGAGGCAGGCTCTTCCATTTATCCTGCATAAATAAACGTCCGGTTGAGTAGGCTGCGAGACTAAAAAACCCGCCAGTTACCCGTTTCATCACGCGACGACGCAAGCGCTGGTCAGCATACAACTGCTGATAAACATCAAATGCAACAGAGCGGTGTTCAATCTCTTCAATGGCATGCCATACCCAAAGCTTCATGGCATCCTCATCCAGTGTACTTAATACCTCAGGATGTTTGAGGATATATCCACCAAGTAAAGCTGTAAAATGCTCAAAAGCACTGGTAATCGCGAGCTGTACCTTGGGCGGTAAATTGCGCACGTGTTTATTCTGGCATTCCAGCCATGCCTGAAAGTTATCGAGCTGATAGTCATCTTTACGCCAAGCCTGATTAAATTCAGTATGGGCCTTGGAGTGCATAGCCTCCTGTCCAATAAAAGCAGCAATCTGTGTTTGTAAAACCGGATCTGTAATCTGATCCCGTACATTCCGGACACTATGTACAAAAAACTGTTCACCTACCGGAAAGGTAGAAGACAATGCTGTAAGAAAATGTGACATCAAAGGTGAGTGAGCAAAATAATAACGCGAAATTTTTTCCGGATTGAAGTCTAACTTACGTACAGTAATTCCTGTTGCCTTTGGCCGATTCCGGTACAGTGGATTTGCTGTCATTAAATCATTCATCACAATGGCTGCCTAACGGAGATACCATTAGTATGAGTTTAGAAAACTATAACGCACATGGCTAAACTGCTTGCTTTAGTTAGCCAAAACTATCAAATTGATAAATTAAATAGATGGCATACAAAATTTTTTATGCATTGAAAAGAATATTCATAATGAAAATATATAGTACCTATGACTCATAACATAGCGGGTTTGAAAAATTATTAAGACAGTCATTTTAAGACCAAAAATTTATTTAAATTATTTTTTATATTTAAATACAAATACTTATAAGATGATTTATTACAAATATTTCTTCCAGTTTTCCGATTGATCAAAAAACCGGATATATAAAAATCACCCCAAGACTGGCCCGAGGTGATGCATTAAAACAGTAACTTAAACGTCCAGGTAGTCCAGAATACCCTCAGCAGCTTGGCGGCCTTCCCAGATTGCAGTAACTACCAGATCAGAGCCACGGACCATATCACCACCTGCAAAGATTTTCGGGTTCGATGTCTGGAATTTGTATGTTTGAAGTTCTGGAGCAACTACACGACCTGAACCATCCAGTCCAATATTGACATCCTTAAACCAGTCAGCAGGGCTAGCACGGAAACCAAAAGCAAGCAACACGGCATCTGCGGGTAATATCTCTTCCGAACCCGGTATTGGCTCTGGGCTACGACGACCGCGACTATCAGGTTCACCCAGTTGAGTCGTCACCACTTTAACACCTGTCACCTTACCATTTTCACCTACAATCTCGACAGGCTGGCGGTTAAACAGGAAGTTCACCCCTTCTTCACGGGCATTTTGTACTTCACGACGTGAACCTGGCATGTTGGCTTCATCACGGCGATAAGCACAGGTTACTTCTGCTGCGCCCTGCCGGATTGATGTACGGTTACAGTCCATGGCAGTATCACCACCACCTAGAACAATCACCTTTTTCCCTTCCATACTAATGTATTCAGATGGATCTTTTTCCCAGCCCTGACAACGGTTAACATTGGCGATCAGGAAATCAAGAGCATCATATACACCTTCATATTCCTCACCTGCAAAGCCACCTTTCATGTAGGTATAAGTCCCCATTCCCATGAACACTGCATCAAAATCATTCAGTAGCTGATCGATCGTGATATCTGTACCAATTTCAGTGTTCAGACGGAATTCAATCCCCATACCGGTGAAGATTTCACGGCGGCGTTTCATGACATCTTTTTCCATCTTAAATTCAGGAATACCAAATGTCAGCAGGCCGCCGATTTCCGGGCGTTTATCAAAAACTACCGGTTTTACCCCATTACGGACCAGAATATCTGCACAGCCAAGACCCGCCGGTCCAGCACCGATAATAGCAACTTTTTTGCTGGTCCACTGGACATTAGACATATCTGGACGCCAGCCCAGTGCAAAGGCGGTATCATTAATATATTTTTCAGCGTTACCAATAGTTACAGCACCAAATCCGTCATTTAGGGTGCATGCACCTTCACATAAACGGTCTTGCGGACAAACACGTCCACAGACTTCTGGCAGGGTATTGGTCTGATGGCACAGTTCCGCCGCCTGGAATACGCGACCTTCAGCGATCAGTTTTAACCAGTTTGGAATATAGTTATGTACCGGACACTTCCATTCACAGTATGGATTACCACAGCCTAAACAGCGATGAGTCTGGTTAGATGCAACATCCTGACTAAACGGTTTATAAATCTCCACAAACTCTGCTTTGCGGACAGCAATATCTTTTTTTTCTGGATCCTGACGTGCTACATCCAGAAATTGAAAGTCATTATTGAGGCGTTCTGCCATGTCTCTCTCCGTAGGTGGGCACAGCTCCGTGTTCAGGAGTCTGTACCTGCCTGTTTATTTGCAGTCATGGAATTATTGAGGATCAGCCTGAGTCGTTTTTAACAACGTCAACAGGTTTGCCGCTTTTGGTTTCACCAGCCAGAATTTACGGCTGTAGTAATCAAATTCATTGCGGATCTTGTAGGCCCAGGCACTACCTGTCTCGGCAATGTGCTCATCAATAATTCGCAGCAGAAACTCTTTATGATCTTCCATCGCTTCAGTCGAAATACGGTTTAGATCAATTAACTCATGGTTATAGTGGTCAACAAAATCATTGTCGAGGTCAAGCACATAAGCAAAACCACCGGTCATGCCCGCGCCAAAGTTATGTCCAACTTTACCCAGGACAGTGACCACGCCACCAGTCATATATTCACAGCAGTGATCACCTGCACCTTCAATTACTGCAAAGGCACCAGAGTTACGTACCGCAAAACGCTCGCCAGCTGTACCAGCCGCGAACAGTTTACCACCAGTTGCACCATATAGGCAGGTGTTACCAATAATTGCGGTATTCTGAGTCTGGAACGGCGAACCTTTTGGCGGGAAGATCGAAATCCGGCCACCCGCCATGCCTTTACCAACATAGTCATTGGCATCACCTTCAAGGCGAATATGCAGACCACCCGCATTCCATACCCCTAGTGACTGACCTGCTGTACCATTCAGGTTCATGACTACTGGATGAGCTTCCATACTGAGGTTTCCATAGCGACGGGCAATCTCACCAGAGATACGTGCTCCAATCGAACGGTCACAGTTCACCACTTTATAGTTAAAGGTCCCTGTAGTTCCCGCTTCAATCGCTGGCAGCATCTCTTCAACCATACGTTCAGCCAGCAGACCTTTATCAAATGGCTCATTGCCCTGCACCTCACAATACTGCGCCTTGCCTTCTGCTGCCGGATGTGAAGTCAGTAATGCACTTAAATCCAGATGGGCATGTTTGTCAGTTTCACCAGGCAATACTTCAAGCAGATCTACACGGCCAATCAGATCTTTGAGTGAAGCGACCCCAAGCGCAGCCAGCCATTCACGAGTTTCTTCCGCAATAAAATGGAAGAAATTGATTAGCATTTCTGGCTCACCAATGTAGTGCTCATGACGCAGATGGTCCTGCTGAGTTGCGACACCAGTTGCACAGTTATTCAAGTGGCAGATCCGCAGATATTTACAGCCTAATGCAATCATTGGTGTAGAACCAAAACCGAAACTTTCCGCACCCAGAATTGCAGCTTTAATAACATCCAGACCAGTCTTCAGGCCACCATCAGTCTGTACTCGCACCTTGCCACGCAAATCATTTACACGCAGGGCCTGATGCGCTTCTGCCAGGCCCAGCTCCCATGGAGAGCCGGCATGATGAATTGATGATAATGGTGAGGCTGCTGTACCACCATCATAACCAGAGATGGTAATAAAGTCCGCATATGCTTTGGCTACACCCGCTGCAATAGTTCCCACCCCTGGCTCAGACACCAGTTTGACTGAAACCATAGCCTGCGGATTAACCTGTTTCAAATCAAAAATCAGCTGAGACAAATCTTCAATTGAATAAATATCATGATGCGGTGGAGGAGAAATCAGGGTAACGCCTGGTACCGAGTAACGTAAGCGTGCAATCAGACTATTGACCTTACCACCTGGTAGCTGTCCGCCTTCACCCGGTTTCGCCCCTTGAGCTACCTTAATCTGCAAAACTTCTGCCGAGGTCAGATAAGCAGGTGTTACACCAAAACGTCCAGAAGCAATTTGCTTGATTTTTGAGTTACGAATGGTCCCGTAACGTGCCGGATCTTCACCACCCTCACCAGAGTTTGAACGACCACCAATGGTATTCATTGCTACAGCAATCGCTTCATGTGCTTCTGGAGATAACGCACCCAATGACATTCCTGCAGAATCAAAACGTGGAAGAATCGACTCTACAGACTCAACCTGATCCAATGCGATCGGATTATCTGTTTTCAGCTTAAATAGATCACGAATAGTGGCAATTGGACGCTGGTTAACCAGCTGTGCATATTCTTTAAAGTCCTGATACTGGCCAGAACGCACAGCTTTATGCAACGCATTAATCACATCCGGATTAAAGGCATGATATTCTTTACCGAATACGAATTTTAGCATACCACCCTGATCAATTGGCTTACGCGCTTTCCAGGCTAAGTCAGCCAGTTTTTTCTGATCATTTTCAAGGTCAACAAAAGTTGCGCCCTGAATACGGCTTGGTACACCAACAAAGCAGGTATCTACCACTTCACTTGATAAACCCACAGCTTCAAACAGCTGACCGCCACGATAAGATGCAACGGTAGAAATGCCCATTTTTGACAGGACTTTCAGCAGGCCTTTTTCAATACCTTTACGGAAGTTTGCTTGCGCATGAATCGGATCACCCAGCAGTTCACCTTTGGCAATCAGATCATTGATGACATCATAAGCAAGATAAGGATAGATAGCTGTTGCACCAAAACCTAACAGTACTGCAAATTGATGTGGATCACGTGCAAAGCCGCTCTCGACCACAATATTGGCATCGGTACGCAAGCCAGCCTGAATCAGGTAATGATGGACAGCACCTGTCACCATGACCGCATTTGCCGGCAGATAGCCTTCACGAATCTTTTTGTCCGATAAGACCAGAATAGTTTTACCATCACGAATGGCCTGAGCAGACTCGGCACAGATCCGCGCGATTGCAGCCTGTAAACCCTCTTTTGCAACATAGTTTAGGTCAATCTCGGCAATCTCATAGCCTGTGCGACCCAATGTACGGATCTGATGCATTTTTGAGTTAGACAATACTGGACTTGAAATGATCAGACGATCTGCATGTTCTGGTCCCTGCTCAAATACATTCTGTTCACGACCCAGACAAGTTTCCAGTGACATCACGATTGATTCACGCAAAGGATCAATTGGCGGATTGGTCACCTGCGCAAACTGCTGACGGAAATAATCAGATACATGACGAACCTGGCGTGACAAGACGGCCATAGGAGTATCATCACCCATTGAGCCGACAGCTTCCTGTCCACTTTCAGCAATCGGACGCAATAGCTGATCCCGTTCTTCAAAGCTGACCATGAACATTTTTTGTGCAGCTTTTAACTGCTCATTTTTCAGGCCTTTTTCACACAGGTGCTCTTCAAGCTCCGGACTGCCTTGCAACCGGATAGCATGGTCACGCAACCAGGCACGATAAGGACGCATATTTTTCAAGTGCTTGTTGACATCCTGAGTGTCCAGCAACTTACCGGTCAGGGTATCGATCACGAGGATCTGTCCAGGACCAACACGACCTTTAGAAATTACGTCTTCTGGCTCATAACCCCATACCCCAATTTCTGATGCTAAGGTAATATAGCCATTTTTGGTAATTACCCAACGAGCCGGACGCAGTCCGTTACGGTCTAGCATACAGATCGCATGGCGGCCATCCTGAATAACCAGACCTGCAGGACCATCCCAAGCTTCCATATGCTTAGAATTAAATTCATAAAATGCGCGCAAGTCTGCATCGAGTGTTTCCACATTTTGCCATGCTGGTGGAACCAACATACGCAAAGCACGGAACAGATCCATACCACCACCCACCAGAATTTCTAGCATATTATCTAAACTTGATGAATCTGAACCGGTACGGTTCACAATTGGTGTCATCTCAGTCAAGCCGGGTAATAGCGGATTTTCAAATTTTGGTGTGCGCGCCATTGCCCAGTTACGGTTAGCTGTAATGGTATTAATTTCACCATTATGTGCCAGATAGCGGAATGGTTGAGCCAGTGGCCAACGCGGCAGCGTATTAGTCGAGAAACGCTGATGGAACACCACGATATGTGAATGTAGGCGCTCATCGGCCAGATCCGTATAAAAATCTGCAATCACTTCTGGCATCATCAGACCTTTATAGCTAATGACAGTAGTAGCCAGCGTGGTAACATAGAACAGTGGATCATTGACCTGCTGTTCGGCACGACGACGTGCCAAGAAAAGCTTGCGGTTAAACTCGACTTCAGTAACTCCCATCGGGCAGTTCACTAAAATCTGTTCAAAAGCAGGTAGAGAACGCAAAGCAATTTCACCCAACACTTCAGTTTTTGTTGGGACTACGCGCCAAGTTGCAACTTTTAAGCCTTCTGCTTCTATTTCTTTATTTAAAATCTGTTTAGCATGGTGAGCTAAGGCTGGATCAGTATTTAGAAATACGGTTCCGGCAGCAAATATTTCAGTCAGGTTGACGCCAAGTTTTTGTGCTTCTTCACGGAAAAACTGTTTAGGCATCGCCAGTAACAAGCCACAACCATCACCGGTTTTACCATCTGCAGCAATACCGCCACGGTGAGTCATGCAACTTAAACTATGAATTGCAGTCTCGACCAAATGATGGCTGGCTTCACCCTGCATGTGGGCGATCAGGCCAAAACCACAGTTATCTTTAAACTCATCGGGTTGATATAAACCTTGAGCGGGAGCTACAGTATTAGGCGATGGCATGTGCATAGCGTACCCTTCTTAACATGGCCCCTAATGGGCATCGAACAATTTTTCTCTCTATAATTTGCAATTTGCTCTCTTAACCAGCAGCAGATGTAAAAAGCTCAGTCACCGACCTAAATATACGCTTACTCTGTAAGGAAGGTATATGGTTATGGCTTCTGTTTTTCTTTTTACGAACTCTTTTAAAGCATGCAAGAGAAGTATCTAGCAGTTTAACTGAGCAGTTTTGGTGTCAACCGGATAAATCAAATTCAAATAGCCTTTTAATAAAGCAAAAAAGATGCCAACTTTTAAAAATATTACTAATTACTTAAAAAACATAAATCTAAGCTACTTAAAAGCATAGTAAGTTTATTTTTAAGACCAATTTACGACCCAATATGGTGCAAAATTATTTTAAATATAAAAAATATGCTCTATTTTGCATCATTGCGAAGAGTTTTATACAGGTCCTGAATTTTAATATTAATTAAAAGGATCACTAATTTCATTTTCGACAGGTCTAGAGGCATCAGCTGAGGTACCAGCACGTGATGGCTGCGAGACAGGAATATTAGATTGTGAACGCTGTACATCAACTACATTACCCTCTTGATCTCTTCTGGTAATTGTCGTTTTTACAGTGGAAGGCGCATTATTGGTTTGCGCTGTATTAGCTGCCGGGTTTGGTCGGCTAAGTAAGCTCTCATCAATTTTAGGTAAGGCAGCCGGTTTCAAGACAATTTCACGTACTTTTGCACTTCCGCTCATCTCCTCTGAACCTAAATCATTTACAAAAGCTGCATAATCTTCAAACTTTTGTGTATGCGGCTTAAGCGAAGGTGGGAGTACAAGATTTAATTGATCCAACGCCTGCTCAGCTTCCAGAGCTGTCTTATACTTGCCATAAGCCAGCACATACTGTTCTGTCTGCTCTTCGCCACTGAGTCGGAAATAAATAAAATTATTACGTTGAGGCTGTTTCTTCAGAAAGCTTTTAATAATATCTTCTTCAGAAGAGCGAAATAGTTCATTGGTCCAGAGTTTCTTATTCTCCAGCATAAATTTAGTACCACGAAACTCAGGCTCATGAATGCCTGAAGCCACTATTCGAGTAGTCAGTTCAAGTGGCCGAACTTCTTCCAGCAATGCACCAAGATGGGTCATTGAACCAACCTTCTCAGGCTGGATCTGAGTTTGGGCTTCACTCTCAGGCGTTTTTTTCACTTCGACCAATTGCTCTTTATCTGTCATCAGCCAAAAGATAAAAGCAAGTAACAGGCACAGCAATCCGCTCATCAGCCAGATATACCGCTGAATATTGTCCCGTTGCATACGAACTGCTGCCATATTTTGCCTATGCTCCTTGTTGATTTGCAAGAATTGCCTGCTTCATCAGCTTTAAGTTAAATTCTCTGGTAATTATAGCTTGTCCCAACTGTTTCAGGAGGACCAGACGCAGTTGTCCATTCAGAACTTTTTTATCATGTGCCATATATTCTAGAAACTGCTCAAGCGGAATGTGCGGACATACTATCGGTAAATTTGCACGTTGAATAATATTTTTTGTACGTTGCAAGTCGTCTGCTGAAATCCAGCCCATACGTTGAGACAAATCTGCTGCCATGACCATACCGGTGGCAACTGCCTCTCCATGCAACCACACTCCATAGCCCAGATAAGATTCAATCGCATGACCAAAAGTATGGCCAAGATTTAATAACGCACGGTCGCCTTGCTCTTTTTCATCACGCGCCACAATACGGGCTTTATGCGCACAGGAGCGATACACTGCTTCGGCCAGAAGCTCAGGATCACGAGCAACCAGCTGATCCATATGCTGCTCTAGCCATTCCAGAAAATCACGGTCTCCCAGTAAGGCATATTTGATTACTTCAGCAAGACCAGCCGATAACTCACGGTCAGGTAAAGTCTTTAACTGTGACATGTCTGCCATAACTACCTGTGGCTGCTGGAAAGCACCAATCATATTTTTACCCAGCGGGTGATTAATTCCTGTTTTCCCCCCGACACTGGAATCCACTTGCGAAAGCAAGGTCGTTGGCACCTGAATAAAATAAACTCCACGCTGAAAGCTGGCAGATGCAAATCCGGCCATATCTCCAATTACACCACCTCCAAGCGCCAGAACGGTACAGTCCCGGTTAAAGCCAGCTTGCAGAAGTGCATCGAAAATCAAATTAAGATGCTGAATATTTTTATACTGTTCACCGTCGGGCAATACACACGTAGCGACTACTTTATCCAGAGATTTAACCGCACTTACATAAGGGTTCAAGTAAAGTTTTTCGAGGGTAGTATTGGTTACAATCATAACCTGCTTGCCCAGAATATAAGGTTCAAGCAAAGTCTGAGGACTCAGATCACTACCAATAAAAATAGGATAACGGCGATCGCCTAATTCAACATATAAGGTTTGCATACAGTCTGGAACCCGTAATCATGGTGCGGAGTGTAACTCTTCAGAGCTAATAATCTTCAAGATTTTTTGGGCTAGATCTCGTGCTGCCCCTTGATTGGTCTCGATAATATAATGTGCCACTTCCCGGTAGAGCGGGTCACGGGCAGCCAACAGGTCTCGAAGCTTCTGTTCCGGGTTTTCTACTTGTAATAATGGCCGGTTTTTATCACGATAGGTACGTTGAAGCTGAATTTCTACTGGTGTATAGAGATATACTACGATGCCGCGCTGCTTGAGGAATTCACGGTTAGGCGCCTGCGTTACAGCCCCACCACCTGTAGCTAGCACCAGCTTTTGCCGAAGTGTTAGCTGGTCAATAACGGCGGTCTCCCGACTCCGAAAACCAGCTTCTCCCTCTTTTTCAAAAATCCAGGGGATATTTGCCCCTGTTTTACGCTCCAGTTCATGATCACTGTCCAGAAATTCCCGGCCCAGTAACTCTGCCAGATGTCGCCCCACAGTGGTTTTTCCAGCTCCCATCGGCCCTACCAAATAGATATTTGGCAGGGTGTCAAACTCTTTGCTTGGCAAGGAGTCACCTATTGAATTACTTGAATTAAAAATATATTAATGATTTCCAGTCGCACTGTCATTAACAATTCGTGGTGTGACAAAAATCAGTAACTCACGCTTGTTATCACTTTTAGCATCACGGCGGAATAAACGGCCTACACCCGGCAGGTCTCCGAGAACAGGTACTTTCGTTTGCGTATTCCTGGTTTCCTGTTCAAAAATACCGCCAAGGACTACAGTTTCACCATTGTTAACCAGCACATTAGTATTAATTTCATTCTTGTTAATCGCGATCTGGCCAGTTGGTGTCGGGTTCCCCGGAGTATCGCTGGTAATGTTCAGTAACATCTGGATTTTACCATCAGGAGTAATACTTGGTGTTACATTCAGACTTAAAGTAGCATCCACAAATTCAGTGGTAGAAACTGCATTGGCGCCACCGCCCTCTGAAGACTGGTAGGGAATTTGAGTACCAGAAGCAACTCGAGCCTGCTGTTTGTCAGCTGTTAGTACTTTCGGCGTAGAAATGACTTCACCATAACCATCAGCCTGCAAGGCTGACAATTCGAGATCAAGCATAAAATCAGAAAGACTAATTAAACCGAAGGCAATACGGCTTGCACCCGGAGCTGTAACGCCTAAATCCACATTCAGGTTTTGTGGACGCTCTATGGTGTATTTGCCTTCATCATCAGGATCACGCAGATTCCATAAGGTGGTTTCACTGCCGCCGACCAGCAGGCTGTTATTACGGGTAATACCCTGTGAAAGAATTCCCCACTTCACGCCCATTTCTTTGGTGAAGTCAGTACTAGCCCTGACAATACGGGCCTCAACCATTACCTGTTTTACCGCTACATCCAGAAGATCAATCATACGGCGGATCTGGTCAAGTTTCTGAGCCGTATCATTAATGATTAAGGTATTGGTACGTGGGTCTATTGAAATGGTTCCTCTTGGACTTAGCAGGCTTCCCACACTATCACCCAGTGCTTCCGTATTGTTTGAAGCACCGTTAGCACTACCATTACCACTATTTCTGCCTTGGGTAATCAGTTTTTCGATATCGACAGCTTTTGCATAATTCAGCTGGATATATTCAGTTTGTAAAGGCATAAGTCTGGTACTTTGCGCAATTGCCTTAGCCTCTTCCTCTTCTGCTTTAATCAGCTCTGCAACCGGAGCAATCCAGATTACATCACCATTACGACGTTTATCCAGGTTTTTGGTTTTTAAAATAATGTCTAAAGCCTGGTCCCATGGTACATCTTTCAGGCGCAACGTAATATTTCCCTGAACAGAGTCGGCTGCAACCAGGTTGATACCAGTGAAATCTGCTAACAACTGTAATACCCGACGAACCTCAATATCCTGAAAGTCGAGTGAAACCTTTTTACCGCTATAATTAGGTGCAGAACGGGTTTTGACCGTACTCTTTTCTTCCGGGCGCTTTAAACTGACTGTTAAGCGGTTCTCAGTCTGATACGCCATATACTCATAACTGCCAGTTGATTGAATAGTAATAATGCCATTACCGCCTTCATTATAGGCATCCACAGTCGAGACCGGCGTGGCAAAATCATTCATATTCAAGCGGCGGATCAGATGGGAAGGGATTTTATTTCCCAGCATCCTGACTATGACTTTACTTCCCTGCTGCTGTACATCAGCAGGAGTATTCGGGTTCAGAAAATCAATTAAAACCTGTCCCTCGCCCTGACTTCCACGCTGGAAACCAATGTTCGAGATACCCTGAGCAGGCTGCTGTGCTACAGCAACTGGCTGTGGCAATACTGTAGGCGCGCCTGTTACCGGATTAATCTTTAAAATAAAAGTATTGCCTTCTACACGGGTGGTAAAGGCACCCGCATCTTTTAAACTTACAATAATTCGGGAACGTTGTTCATCAGAGGCCACATGAATTGCGCTTGCTTCATTGGTAGCAACCGGAATACTAGGCTGTTTAAGATTTTGCTTGGCCTGATCAAAGTCTAAGATCAGTCGCGAAGGCTGTTCAAGCTGATAAGCCTGGGGCTGGGGTGGCAATCCATTAAACATGACTCGAATTTCTGTCCCTTGTCCCGGAATCTGCATAGGTACAATATTGGTAATATTGACCGCTGCACTTGCTACCTGCATCATTGCTGCAGCAACTGCTCCCATCGCAAATTGACGATATAAATGAATCATGCTGTTGCCATCCCCCATCAAAAATTCTTGAAAACTCTTTTTCATTTTTATTCCTTTCATCCTTAAGGCTGTGGCCCAATCAGTACTAGACTGCGGGGACGTTCCACATAGCCTTCTCGCCCATCCGGGATGATCTCAACCAGATCAATCTGGGTAGGTGTAATCTGAACAATACGCCCATGATGCATACCCATATAGTTCCCGCGCTGCACTTGTTCAATCTGGCCATCGGGCGTCTGGATTAGTGCAATAATCTGCCCTCTTGAATTACGCATACTGCCTTTCATATTTAAAGATTCAAGGGCATAGCTCTCAAGAGGTTGGGGTTGGCGTGAAAAATTCGGATAAACCCGCTTCCCGGCCATAACTTTTAACTCAGCTGCAAGCGAGCTAGGTAAAAATGGACTTCTGAACTGATGTGCTGCATAAGCAAATGTAGGTACAGGACTGAACACAGGTGCCGGTTCAATCGGTAGAGGTGGTTGGTTACGAATGACTGCCATCTCTTCATTTACTGCATCTATACGTGAATCACAGCCTACCAGAATCATGCCGCAGCACAGGCCTAAAATGATCTTATTCCAAGTCATTGTGGCTGCCCTCCTGCTGGGGTATCCGTAGTATTTGGCTGCTCATTATTACCGACATATCGGTATGTTTTAGCTTTCACCGCATAATTTACTTCTGGAATATCTGAGTTCTGCGCCTGTGTACTGGTAATTTCAAAGTCATGCAGGGTTACAATTCGTGGAAGCGCCGCAATAGTGCTCACAAAAGAACCAAAGGCATGATAATCACCTGTTGCCTGAATATCAATTGGCTGTTCAATAAAGAACTCCTGCCGAATTTCACTTTCTAGACGAATATTTTTAAATTTCAGGCCAGAACTTACTCCTGCAACGTTAATATCTTCAACCAGTCCAGGAATCTCGGTTTCTTTAGGCAACTGTTCCAGTTGCTCATTAAAATTCGCTTCCATTTCCTGTAGTTGTGCTTGGTATTGCTGTAAGTTACGCAGTTTAGAGTCCTTTTCACGAAACTCGTTTAACAGATTCTGTTCTTGTGCCTGCGCATTAGAAATAGCTTCAAGTTTGGGGCGAATTGCTAAAAAATAGCCAATTGCACAAACCAGCAGAAACAGAAATATCCAGCAGGTCAGTTTGACTGAAAAAGGCCAGCTGCCGTAATTATGTGTATCCAGCGTATTAAACTGTTGCAGGAAGGCTTCTAGCGTCATTTTTCTTTTAGCAGGTTTAGCATCTTCCTGGTTTAAATCATCGAATTCTTCACGACTCATTGTGCTGCTCCCGCTGCAGGACCCGTTGCTGCTGTATTGGTTGGTGCATTGGGATCAGCCGATGGCGGACTATCAGCAGCAATCTCACCTGCATCTACAGTTACAACAAAACTGCCATAGTTTTCTTCTGGTCGAGGTATCAGCGAAGTTGGGGTCTGCTCTTTCTTTTCTTCCGCGGCAAGGAATGAGTTCATAAAGGCATTACGATACCAAGGTGAAGCTTCTAGACCACGCAAAAGCTCAGCTACAGTGTTCGGGCTTTCTGCCTTCCCTTCGAGAGTGAATTTATCACCAGTCCGTGCAAATTTGGTCAGATACATATTGGCTGGGATTACACGTGCCAGCTCATCCACCAAACGAACAGTAACCGGACGTTTACCCTGTAAGCCCTGAATCAGGTTCATGCGCTCAATAATGGCATCACGCTGTTCTTGCAGGCCATCTAGAGATTTAAGCTGTATATCCAGGTTCTGGTTAGTACTGATAATCAGTTGATTAGCTTGTTCCTGATCATCCAGCTTGCGGTCATAGTACATCCAAATCAGTACCACTCCGGCTAAACCTAGTAATGCCACCCCAATACAAATAATAATAAATTGCTTTTTCCGTTGTTCCCTTAGCTCATCACGCCAAGGGAGCAGGTTAATTGTTGTCATTAATCAAAACTCCTCAGCGCCAAACCACAAGCCACCATGAGTGAAGATGCATCTTTTTCAACTTTTTGTACATCAACCTGCGGCGCAAAACCCATCTGTAAAAATGGATTGGCAATTGTTACCCGGTAGCCCAGCTTTTGTTGGAGTAGTTTGGCCAGTCCCGGTATGTTGGCATTTCCACCTGCCAATAAAATATGATCAATCTCATTAAACTGTGAAGACGAGAAAAAAAACTGTAAAGAACGAGCAGCCTGTTGCACTAAGGCCTCTAAGAAAGGCTCGAGTATTTCAATATCATAATCATCTGGCAAATTACGCTCTTTTTTGGCCCGGCCAGCTTCTTCATAGGAAAGGCCATAACGATTCTGGATGTCTTGAGTCAGCTGCTTTCCACCAAAAACCTGCTCGCGAGTATAGATAATCTTGCCATGCTGCATGACAGACAAAGTTGTCATGGTGTGGCCGATATCTAGAATACCTACGGTATTCACCCCTATAGGCAATGTATCAGCGAACACTTTAAACGCACGTTCTAGCGCATAACTTTCTACATCAGCAATTTTCGCGGTCAGACCTGCCATTTCCAGCACTTCGACACGTGCATCTACATTTTCAGTACGGGTTGCCACCAGCAGTACATTTACTCGATCAGGATTTGCCAATATATCTGGCAACACTTCGAAATCAAGACTGACTTCGTCTAAAGGAAAAGGAATATATTGCTCTGCATCCATACGGATCTGAACTTCACGTTCATCATCGTTCATGTCTGCATCCATCTCGATGACTTTATTAATCACCGCCGAAGTAGGTACTGCAAAAGCCGCATTAGCCGCCTGAGGGTTAGCAATGTCAATTACGCGCTCTAAAGCATCGGCAACCGCTTCAGGATTCAGAATATTTTTTTCAACGACACTTCCATCGGAAAGCGGATAAAGCCCGTAACTTTCAACCCAGTATCTGCCACCTTTTACAGAGAGCTCTAACAATTTAACCGAAGTAGAACTTACATCTATTCCGACTAATCCTTTATTTGGTTTACGATATAACCTGAGCACAATGCTTTCCTATTATTTTTTTATCCCCAAAAAAAATAACGAACTAATAGTCAGCGTATAATTTTGCACGGATACAATATCTCATCTAACAATCCGTTTATCTAACGGCTATACTGACCATCAATTAGTTTGCCATTAGCTCTTATTAAAACTTACTTGTTATGAAAAAGCTATCCAGTTCAGGCCGTGTTCACCCCTTTTTTTCTATTTTAATTATCATTCTAGTCTCAATACCAATGGGGTTTTATGGTATTTATCTTTATATTGCCCCTTCACTGCCTGAAATGAGTTCGCTCAAAAAAGCACCTTTACTTAAGCCATTACAGGTCTATACTGCCGATAACGAGCTGGTGGCTGAGTACGGTGGAAAATTGTCTGTACCGGTTGAATATAAACAGATTCCGCCAGCCTTTATTCATGCTTTTCTTGCCGCAGAAGACTCCTCATTTTTTGAGCATAGTGGCATCAGCTTTAAAGGCTTGGGGCGTGCTGTTACAGAGAGTGTTACCGGATCTGACGTGCAGACTGGCGGTTCAACTATTACTATGCAGGTGGCCAAGAACTATTATTTAAGCCCGGAGCGTACCTTAAAACGTAAATTGACAGAGATTTTTCTGGCACGAAAAATCGAGCAAAACCTGAGTAAAGAAGAAATTCTGACCTTATATGTCAATAAGATTTTCTTGGGTAAAAATGCCTATGGTATCGCCGCAGCTGCCAAAATTTATTATAATAAAAGTCTGGATGAGCTAAGTCTGGCACAAATGGCAATGCTGGCCGGCCTGCCTAAAGCTCCATCGAAATATAATCCGGTTGCTAACCCTGAACGGGCATTGGAACGTCGCAACTGGATTCTGGGCCGTATGTTACAGCTTGGATATATCAGCCAGTCACAATATCAGGCTGCCGTGGCCGAGCCAATCAACTTGGACATGCCTGATCGTGGAATCAGTAACCGCTTTCCCTATGTAGGTGAGATGGTTCGCTCTGAACTGGTAGAACGCTTTGGTGATCTGGCCATCGATTCAGGCTATAAGGTGTACACCACCATTGATAGTAAACGTCAGGCCTATGCCGAACAGGCAGTCCAGAATGGTCTGGAAGATTATGACCGTCGCCATGGCTGGCGCGGGGCCGAGGCACATGATGAGCCTTTAAACAAATTTCGGGCATTTGCAAATACTTACCCTGCACAGGTAGTCAAGGTCAATTCCAACTCATTTGAAGCACTGATGCAGGATGGTTCTACAGTGACAGTACCATGGTCTGGCATGTCTTGGGCAAGGCCTTACCGCAATGCTAACAGTGTAGGGGGAGCGCCAAGTCGTGCCTCTCAGATTGTGAAAGTTAAAGATATTATCCGGTTGCGCCCGAATGAAAGTAAAACTTCATGGGCACTGGTCCAGTTACCAAAAGTACAGGGCCAGCTGATCGCAATTAATCCAAATAATGGAGCGATTGAAGCAGTTGTAGGGGGCTACAGTTTTTATCAGTCCAAGTTTAACCGGGCCTTACAAGGCTGGCGTCAACCTGGCTCCACAATTAAACCCTTTATCTATGCTCTGGCTTTAGAGCGTGGAATGACCCCCTATACGATGGTAAATGACAGTCCGATTACGATCGGTAAATGGACACCCAGAAACTCGGATGGTCGATATCTGGGAATGATTCCTTTACGCCGTGCACTCTATTTGTCACGTAATACGGTCTCTGTACGTTTACTACAAAATGTAGGAATTGAGCGTGCGCGACAGTTACTTATGGACTTTGGTTTACGTGATGACCAGATTCCACGCAACTATACGATTGCTTTGGGAACACCACAGGTTTTACCTGTACAGATGGCAACCGGTTATGCCACCTTTGCCAATGGGGGCTACCGAATCCAGCCTCATTTTATTAGTCGAATTGAAGATGCCTATGGCAAAGTGATTTTTGAGGCTGACCCGGAATATGCCTGTATTCCTTGCATTAATGCCAAAGATGATACTGAAGAAGACACTCCGCAGACGCCTGATGATGAAGTCATTGAAGTGACCAATCAGTCTTTAGAGCAATCAAAAAATAATATTAGCGAGCAGAAAGAACCGGAATCAGATTATCGTCAGGCGCAGCGCATTTTAAAATCGAGCTCGGCTTATGATATGGCCAATATTCTTCGGGATGTGATACAGCATGGTACAGGACGCGCTGCTTTAAAAATTGGCCGTGGTGATATTGGAGGCAAAACCGGTACTACAAATGATGCTAAAGATGCGTGGTTTGCGGGTTTTAACGGCAAACTAGTGACTGTGGCCTGGGTTGGCTTTGACCAGCCAACAACTCTGGGCCGTCGTGAATATGGCGGGGTAGCAGCTTTACCGATTTGGATTAACTTCATGGGTAATGCGCTCAAGGGTACTCCAGCATCCTGGGTACAGCTAGACAAAAATGCTAAAGCTCCCCGACTACAAGAAACAGCGGGCCAAGTAGAGCCTAAGGTTGATCGTGCTTCCCCTCCTCTGGCACGTCCTTTATATCGTCCGGCCCCTCCTCCGGCTGCTGTCACTAATGACTTTGCCGATTTGCCCGGTGAAGAAATCCTGATTCCTTCACGCTCAGCTCCACCTCAAGTTAATACACCGGATCAACCTGCCCGAACACAGCAACCACGTACTGAACCTCAGCAACGTGATGCACTGGAGAATCTGATTCAAGAGGTCCAATGATTTAAATAAAGAAGCCACCATAAAGGTGGCTTCTTTATTCTTAAAGTCAGTCTTTTTTCTTGAACAGATAAACCTGAAAACTGCCTTGAGTCTCAAAATTTTCCAGTGCTTCTAATCTTTGGCGGTGCTCTGGTTTTGCCTTATAAGCATAAGGGGTCATGGCAACCAGATTTTTGAGTTGCGCCTGGTTGAGCAGTAGCCGGGTTTCAATCAGTGGCTGTTCAACCAGCTCAAAATGTTCTGCCAGCTGCTCAACAAACTTGGCCGGTTCATGAGCATTTACTTCTTCAAATAATACTTCACGCATACTGTAGAGATGCTCAGGCCCTGGCGTAACTACCATAAGATAAGCCCCTGGCTTTAAGACCCTCAAGATTTCCTGCTGGGGAATGGGACTAAATAAACTGGTACATAAATCTATTGAATGGTCAATTACAGGTAAAACTGCACCTGTACCAACCACCCAAGTTACCTGCCGATTGGTCTTTGCAGCAACCTGTACCGCATTTTTAGCAATATCAACTCCTACACATTGCAAGACTTCAGACTGCATGGCCTGCGTGTAATATCCTTCACCACAACCAATGTCCAGCAGGTTTTCAATACGAAGACTGGAGATTATCTTGACCACTGCCTGCTGTAACGGTTCATAAAAACCATCAGCCAAGAATGCTCGTCTTGCCTGAACCGACTCAGGCGTATCGCCCGGATTTTTACTGTGTTTATGTTGTACCACATGCAGATTGACATACCCCTGTTTGGCCACATCATAACTGTGGTGATTTACGCAGCGCCATGTCCTGTCTATCAATTTGAGTTGTTCCCGACATACAGGACACATGAGCAGGTTCATTATTTTCTCCAGAATAAAAAAAGCCGGCAGTTATTAGCAAATGCCGGCTTTTATAAAAAGATTTGCTTAACGTAATTTTAAGGTCATTAGTCCCAAAACCACTAGCATAATTGTAATAATCCAGAAGCGGATTACTACTTGGGTTTCTTTCCAGCCCTGCTTTTCATAATGATGATGCAATGGTGCCATCAGAAAAACTCGTTTGTTACGCATACGTAGCGAGCCAATTTGCAGGAAGACGGAAATTGCTTCCATGACAAATACACCGCCCATAATTGCAAAAACAATCTCCTGACGAACCATGACCGCAATTGTACCGAGCATTGCTCCCAGTGCCAGAGCACCCACATCTCCCATAAACACCTGAGCAGGATGAGCGTTGTACCAGAGGAAAGCCAGACCGGCACCAATCATGGCCGAACAGATAACTACCAGTTCAGAAGAATATTTTACATAAGGAATATGCAGATAATCAGCAAAGCGTACATCACCTGCCAGATAGGCAAATACACCTAGTCCTGCAGCAACCAGTACAATAGGCATAATTGCCAAACCATCCAGACCATCAGTCAGATTAACCGCATTTGAAGCACCATTAATAACCAAATAGGTAAAGACAATAAAGGCGATACCGAATGGGATAACGGATAATGGAATCGTCAGATTTTTAAAAAATGGAATAAGCAGATCCAGCATGTTAGCTGTCTGTACGGCACTAGGTTGCTGGATTGCAATATAATACAGTGCAATACCGGCACCTAAAGAGGCAATAGATGTCCAGAAGAATTTCTTGCGCGCAGGTAGTCCGGCATTATCTTTATAACGGATTTTGATCCAGTCATCTGCCCAGCCTACTGCACCAAAAATTACCATCACGCCCAGTACAATCCAGACATAAGGATTAGATAAATCTGCCCAGAGTAGTGTTGAAATACCAATCGATAATAGAATCAACACCCCACCCATAGTAGGTGTACCCATTTTTTTCGCATGATTTTCAGGAGCAAAAGAGCTGACTGCTTGACCATATTTAAGTGCCTGTAACTTGCGAATCATGACTGGTCCCAGAATGAGACCAATACTAAGGGCCGTCAGGACACTCAATAGAGAGCGAAATGTTAAATAACGAACCACCTGAAACGAACTATGATAGCCCGCAAGCTGTTCAAACAACCATAACAGCATTAAATTTTCTCCATCAAATCAGCCATCAACGTCTCCATATGGGTATAACGAGAACCTTTAAACAGGAAACTCATAGACTGTGGTTGATGTGTTTCGACCAGACTCATTAGAAAAGGAAGTGCTTGGGCCTGAGTCAGAAAGGCCTGCATTTTTTTCCCGTACTGGGTGCTACGGGCACCTTCAAGTGCAGCGGGTGCAAACTCGCCAACTGTTACTACAAAATTGATATCCTGGCTCACCAGATCACGCCCTAGACAGTAATGCTCAACAGCTGCAGCATCACCCAGCTCGCCAATATCGCCAGTGACCATTACTTTGATACCGGATTGCTGTGCCAGAACCTCTCCGGCGGCCCGCATCGATGTAGGATTGGCATTATAAGTATCATCAATAAACAAATGCTGTTTATGGCTAATAAAATTTAATCGCCCTTTAGCCCCTTGTGCCAGCTCGAGACCGATGACTATATCGTCCAGAGAAATACCAATCGCAAGCGCGAAAGCTGTAGCTGCAGTTGCATTCTGTACATTATGTAAACCCGCAAAAGGCAGATTAACTTCACGCACGCCTTGTGGTGTATGTAGCATGAATTGGGCAGACTGAGCCAATAGCGTCATTTCTGTTGCATATATATCGCCGCCTTCACCAAAACTCAGGACTCGCGTTGTCTGAACAGCATGACGGATAGCGTCAGTAAAATCATCAGCCGCCGGAATAACTGAGATTCCATCTTTTGCTATATGAGCATAGATTTCTGATTTAGCCCGACAAATGCCTTCACGGCCTCCAAATTCACCTAAATGTGCAGTACCAATATTAATGATACCTGCCACCTGTGGCTGAACCAGCTGTGAAGTATAATCAATTTCACCCTGATGACTGGCGCCCAGTTCCATCACTGCATATTGATGTTCAGCTGTAAGCTCGAGCAACATCATAGGCACGCCCAAGTCGTTGTTCAGATTGCCTCGTGTGACCAAGGTAGGTGCAAGACGGGACAAAATACTGCCCAGCATTTCTTTAGTAGTCGTTTTACCGCTACTCCCCGTCAGCGCAATTACTTTAAGCTGTGGATTCTGCTGACGACGATAGGCTCCAAGCCTTCCTAGCGCCTGCCGTGTATCTGTAACAACCAGCTGCATCATGTCAAGGTCAAGAGGACGCTCAACAATTGCAACCTGACAGCCCTTATCTAAAACTTGAGCCACAAAATTATGTGCATCGAAACGCTCACCTTTTAAGGCAAGAAAAGCATCTCCAGCTTCTGCCTGCCGTGAATCCGTCAGAATCCGCTTGATTGGCTGCTCAGGGCAACGTTCCTGATACCAGTAGCCTTGTGTTGCTTCCATTAATTGTTGGGCTGTCCAGGGCTCCAAAGACCCGGTACTTGTTGTAGAGGTATGCATAAGTTTTCCTAGTCAGCAGAATAGGCTTGAGATAAATTGCAGTGTTGGGCTTCAAGTGCGGACTGCACTTCGACCACGTCATCAAACCAGTGTCGGACGCCATCAATTTCCTGATAGTTTTCATGACCCTTTCCGGCAATGACTACAATATCGCCAGCTTGTGCCTGTTGCACTGCATATTTGATTGCTTCACGCCGGTCGCGAATTTCCTGCACATGATGGTTACCAAAATTAACCCCATTCTTCATATCAGCAAAAATCTGTTCAGGACTTTCTGTTCGCGGGTTATCTGAGGTGAGGATCACCGGGTCAGCATTATTAAGAGCTGCCTGAGTCATTAACGGACGTTTGCCACGGTCGCGATCACCACCACAACCGAATATGGCCCAAAGCTGATGCTGGACATGGCGTTTCAAGGTAACCAGAACCTGTGTTAAAGCATCAGGTGTATGAGCATAATCCACTACAAATAAACGCTCTGCATCACGGATCACCTGCATGCGGCCTGGAGCTCCCTTGAGCTGAGGTACAGTTGCTAAAATATCACTCAGTTTAAAACCGGCCTGCTCTACTGCAATCAGACTAGCCACCAGGTTTTCAATATTAAATTGACCTAAAAGCGGGCTCTGTACCACATATTCACCTGTTGGGGCGATCAGCTTAAACTTCGCTCCTTCCAGACTGTAGTGAATATCAGATACGCGATAATCTGCTTCTGGATGTTGTAATGAGTAGGTCAAAATCTTTGGTGGGGCCGGATTGGCTTGTGCTGTTTCCAGCATCACTGGTGCATAATCATCATCCAGATTGATTACGGCACTACGCAGCGTAGCAAATTTGAACAGCAAAGCCTTGGCATCTGCATAAGCTGCCAAGGTTCCATGATAATCCAGATGGTCTCGACTCAGGTTACTATAAATAGCAATTTCAATCTCGCAGCCATTCAGACGGCCCTGCTCCAGGCCATGTGAGCTAGCTTCGAGAGCAACAAAATTCGCACCCTGAGAGGAAAAATCATGCAGGGCATTTTGTAGCTGTAACGCATCTAGTGTGGTATGTGTTGAAGCGACCAGATGCGGTAAAATACCGTTACCCGTCGTTCCCATTACAGCGCAGGGCTGCTTCTGGAAGCTGATCAGTTCTGCTATCAGCCGGGAAATAGTGGTTTTACCATTAGTCCCTGTGACAGCTAGAATTCGGGCAGAATTTACCGGCCGGGTAGCCTGTAAATACTGTTTTTGCCACCCACCCATCCATTGTCTGACCTGGGGACAAACCCATGCTGTGGTCACCCCGAGATCAGATTCGGAAATAATACCAAGAGCACCTTGGCTTAATGCATTTTCCGCAAAAATACGAGTTTTATCAGACTGACTTAAGCTATCTAGAGCAATAAAGATCTGTCCTGCCTGTACTTTACGGCTATCCAGACAAAACCCGCTAAATGGCTGATTCGCCCACTCTACGTTGGCATTACCTGGATATATTTCACTAAATGTAATTGTCATGCATCACCTGATTTACGGTTCCTGTGGAACATCGAGCGGCTTATCTAATGGCACATTCATCAAACGGAGTGATTCCTGCATTACCCTGGCAAATACTGGCGCAGCCACCAGACCGCCATAATATTTTCCTTTCGGATTTTCTACGACCACAAAAATAGCCAGTCGTGGATCACTTACTGGTGCTACACCAGAAAACAGAGCGCGGTACTCATTACTCGAATAACCCTTACGGTCAGCTCGCAGTTTATGGGCCGTACCTGTTTTACCTGCAACACGGTAACCGGGAATATTAGCCTGACGTGCAGTTCCTCCAGGTAATGTTACCTGTTCCATCATCAGGAGTACCTGATCAGCGATTTTAGGTTCAAGAAGCTGCTCACCTTTAGGCGGTTCATCCAGCTTATAAAGGCTAAGAGGCATTTTTACCCCATGATTCGCCAGCATGGCATAGGCCTGTACCATTTGCAGTACAGTGGCATTAATGCCGTAACCATAAGACATAGTGGCTACTTCTGAAACATTCCATTTACTTGGTGGTAAAATCAGGCCTGTACTCTCACCCGGGAACTTCACAGCTGAACGTTGCCCGAAACCAATTCGCTTAAAAAATGTCGGAAGAGTTGAATAGGGTAAAGATAAAGCCATCTTCGCTACACCAACGTTTGATGACTTGATAATTACACCGGTTACACTAAGCTGGCCATAACTATGCGTATCACGAATAGTATGGTTACCGACCCGCATTGAGCCTGAGCCTAAATTAATAATGGTATTTGGTGTATATTTACCACTTTCTAGCGCCGCAGCCACACTTAATGGCTTCATGGTAGAACCCGGTTCAAACATATCGATTGCACCGCGGTTTCGCATGGCATCTTTATTGGCCAGTCCATTTTTATCATTCGGGTTATAAGAGGGCCAACTGGTCATGGCCAGAATCTCACCGGTTTTAACATCTACTGCAATAGCACTGGCCGAGCGGGCATTGTTGGCGATGCCTGCAGCTGTAAGTTCACGATAAAGAATATATTGCAAACGTGAGTCAATACTCAGTGTAATATTTTCGCCCGGTTCAACTTCTTTAATAACCTCAGTTACCTTCAACCGGTTACCGCGTTTATCACGGATAACTTTCTGCTCACCATCGACACCAGCCAGCCGTTTGTTAAGCTGCATTTCCAGGCCTTCAATACCAGTCCCTTCACTATTGGTCAAACCAATAATCTGAGCATTTGGCTGTGGCTGCGGATAATAGCGTTTATAATTTTTCTCGGCATATACCCCCTGAAAATCTCGCTTGACGATCAGGTCTGCCTGCTGTGGTGGTACTTCTTTTTTCAGAACCAGATAACGTGATCTTGGCCGCTCGTTTAATTTTCTTTTTAATTCGGCCCGATCGATACCGACTGCATCGGCCAACTCATCCAGATTAAGATTTTTATCAGGTAACTGACGCTTGAGTTTGCGGTTATTCGGATCTTTTTTTAACTCGGCTGTAATTTCATCGTAGAGCTTTTTATTATCAAAATAATCACGCGGATCAATTACAATTTTCATAATTGGCGTGCTGATCGCCAGAGGTACACCATGACGGTCGCTAATGACCCCACGCATGGCTTTTAAAGACTCGGTTCTTAAAATATTGGCATTGGCCTTGTTCTGCAGAAAGTCCTTATTAATAATCTGTACGTAAAATGCACGCGCAATCAATATGACAAAACACAGTAATACCACGCCCCACATTAAATAGAAGCGCCACATATCAAAGGCAAGAGTAGGTTTTTCCGAAATTGACTGCTGTTTTCTTCGTGTTTGCTTAATTCGCTTGTCTACCATACAGCATGCCTTATTTTTTTTGCTCAGAAGTCATAGGTAAGGAAATCACCACAGTTTGTGAAGCCGGCGGAGAATACATACGCAACTGGGTTACTGCCCGGGTTCCAATCTGGGCAGTGGCGCCAAAAGTCTGTTGTTCAATCAGCAGGCGTCCCCATTCTGCGTTCAGGTCATCCCTTTCACGCATATAGGAACTCAGATCTCGGTAATCATGACGATATTGAAAAACCTGAAAAACCACCATGACCGCACTCATAAAAACCAGCAGTACCAGAACTGTGTAAACCACAATTTTCTTGAGAGCCGGTTTCTGCAAGAGAGGTTGTTCAGCTTTTTCTTCAACAACTTTTTTTTTCATTGTGCGCCTTACTATGCTAAGCGTTCTGCTACTCTTAACCAAGCACTACGTGAGCGTGGGTTTTCTTTAACTTCGGCATCACTGGCTTTAATACGTGAAATTTTCTTCAAACGGCGAGTGTCCTGCTGTATTTGCGGCATTCCCCAGCCTGAATCTTCGGCCAAACTTGATTCTTTTTGTATAAACTGTTTGATCAGACGGTCTTCCAGTGAATGGAAACTGATTACCGCCAGGCGTCCATGTGGTTTAAGAATATCGACTGCCTGTGGTAGAAAGAGCTCAATATCCTCTAATTCTTTATTGATGGCAATACGAATAGCCTGAAAGGTACGCGTAGCAGGATGCTTGTGTTTTTCCCATTTTGGATGGGCAGTTTTCACGAGTTCAGCCAGCTGGCCAGTGGTTGCAATGTAGCCTGCCTGTTTAATTGCGCGGGCTAGGCGGCGACTGTAACGCTCTTCCCCATACTGATAAATAATATTGGCTAATGCCTCTTCTTCAATATTGACCAGCCACTCTGCTGCAGTTTGGCCTTGGGAATTATCCATACGCATATCTAAAGGTCCGTCTTGCATAAAGCTAAAACCGCGTTCAGCCTGGTCAAGTTGTGGCGATGAAACCCCTAAATCTGCCATGATCCCATCGACTTCAGTTATACCAATTTTTTCAAGCTCCTGTTTAAGGTCAGCAAAACTGGCATGAATAATTTTAAAGCGAGCGTCCTGCTGCTCGAGCTCGGCAGCAACAGCCAAAGCCTGAGGATCTTTATCGAAGGCATAAACCTGAGCATCTGTATTGAGCTGAGCCAGTAATTCACGGCTATGGCCACCTCGGCCGAAGGTTGCGTCTACATAAATTCCTGTATTGCGCTCTGCCAGTACGGCAGCAACAGTTTCATGGAGTAATACAGAAATATGCGACATAAGATCGGTTCAGACAGCTAAAAATTTAACTGCACATTATTACCCTGTTTTTATAAAGCTCCAAATGGCTTTTTGTAGGGAAATATTATTTTCTATAGAGAAAACCGTTTTGCCGATCTTTTTTAAAGCATCATTAAAAAGCCCTGACAGAATTATTCTGCTACAGGGCTTTTCCAGAGGAACTACTTGAACGACGAATGGTTAGCGACGATCATTATAAATCTGGTCAAATGTTGCCCCATTTACAAAATGGGTTTGCTGTGCCTTGCTCCATCCCCCGAATACTTCATCAATAGTGAAAGTTTTCAGCTTAGGAAATTGAGCAGCATATTTCGCCATAACTTTCTGGTTACGTGGCCGATAATAGTATTTTGCTGCCATTTCCTGGCCCAAAGGAGAATACAGATAATTAATATAGCCGGTAGCCAGCCATTTATTACCATTTTTTTTAACTGTCTTGTCAACAATTGCAACCGATGGTTCCGTTAAAATTGAAATTGATGGATAAACAATATCATATTTATCACGGCCTAAAGTTTTAAGCGTGACTAGAGCTTCATTTTCCCAGGTTAGCAGTACATCACCCATGCCACGTTCGGCGAATGTCGTCATAGAGGCACGTGCAGCAGAGTCCATCACCTTGACATTCTTATACATGCTTTTAACAAACTCTCGTGCCTTAGCATCATTACCGCCCGGCTGTTTCAGCGCATAGCCCCAAGCCGACAGATAAATCCAGCGTGGCAAGCCGCCTGTTTTAGGGTTAGGTGTAATAATCTGCACACCCGGTCTGGTTAGATCTTTCCAGTCCTGAATTTTTTTCGGATTACCTTTACGTACCATAAAAACGATAGTTGAAGTATAGGGTGCAGAATTATAAGGAAATTCTTTTTGCCAGCCTGCTTTAATCTGGCCAGATTTTACGATCTCATTAATGTCATTTGCCAAGGCTAAAGTCACTACATCACCTTTTAAACCATCAACTACTGAGCGTGCCTGTTTACCTGAACCGCCATGTGACTGTTTAAATTCAACTGTTTGTCCAGTACGGCTTTTCCAGTAAGCACCATATGACTTATTGAACTCATCATAAAATTCACGTGTCGCATCATATGAGACATTCAAAAATTGACGGTCAGCAGCTTGTGTAACTGAACCACATAGTATTAAGGTGGCTAACATGCCACCTTTTAAACCCCATTGGAAATGCTTTCTCATTTACTTCTCTAGGTCACTTGATAAACAATTTGCAATATACTGAAAATTTTTATAAAACAACAACTCATTATACGGTTGAGTATTGCATTCCATTCAATTGATTAAGTTCTACAATTCCTGATTTTTATATAACGTTGTTTTAGGTACAGTTATCAGGTTTTCTCTAACTGAAACTGTCATCTTTTATTTAGCTTCTAGTACAGTCAAAAAATCCAAGTATCTTGGGCACTCTTAAGTCTCCTATTTTCTCTTCACCTTCTCTACACATTTATCTGTTAAAAATACACTTCCAATACAGCTTAGGGTTTATTGTAATTTTTTAACTAGAGTTAGTTTAAAATTTTGTAATGAATTGTGAGTCTATACTGTAACTGTTAAGACAAAGCTGTTTTAATTCATGCGATTTTCGGCAAACTTTATAAGAATTAGCCGATTTATAGGGGGACTCTTCTTACATGAACATGAATTTATTTAAGATTTTTTACTTAAGTTTGAGTATGCTTACACTCAGCCAGATAGGGCATAGCGCAGTTATTGTACAAGGCAACAGTCTTAAAAATCAGGATTTATCTAAAATATCTGGTTCTACCCATGCTCCTGCTAAAACAGGCTCTCTTATCGAAAAAGCTTTAAACCAGCGCCAATCTGAGAAAACTACGCCTTCAGTTGAAAGATCTGAGCTGGATTTAAAAATGTTGACTTCTATGCGTGCTGCTCCTACCCAGAATTTTCTGGCGGCACAGAACCAGCGTTTTAGCCGTCTGGTACAGATTATTTTTCCACAGCAAACCTCTTAATTTTATAATTTTCATAGTCTTTTCTAGTCTGACCTGCCTGGGGTGAATTAACCCTTAAGCTGTCAGGCTTTTTCGTTATAATAGTCTTAATCTGTTATTGAAAATTAAGAGTTATGAACGTCCGCACCCGTATTGCTCCTTCTCCAACTGGCTTTCCCCATGTTGGTACTGCTTATATCGCCCTGTTCAATATGTGCTTTGCCAAGCAGCATGGAGGCGAATTTATATTGCGTATTGAAGATACCGATCAGCTGCGTTCAACCCCTGAATCAGAAAAAATGATTCTGGACTCATTAAAATGGCTGGGACTGAACTGGTCAGAAGGACCAGATATCGGTGGCCCACATGCACCATATCGCCAGTCCGAGCGTATGCATATCTATAAACAGTATGCATTAGAACTAGTTGAAAAAGGTCATGCTTTTTATTGCTTTGCAACTCCAGAAGAACTCGACCAGATGCGTGCCGAACAGCAGGCCCGTGGTGAAAGTCCACGCTATGACGGTCGGGGTCTGCAGCTCTCTCATGAAGAAGTTGAACGCCGTCTGGCAGCTGGTGAACCTCATGTTATTCGCATGAAAGTGCCTGCTGAAGGCGTATGCAAATTTAATGACATGCTGCGTGGTGAAGTTGAGATTCCTTGGGCTCAGGTAGACATGCAGATTCTGTTAAAAACTGACGGACTGCCTACTTATCATCTGGCCAATGTGGTTGATGACCATCTTATGCAAATTACGCATGTCATCCGTGGCGAAGAATGGATTCCATCGGCACCAAAACACCAGTTGCTGTACTCCTACTTTGGCTGGGATATGCCGACAATCTGTCATATGCCACTACTACGCAATCCGGATAAGTCCAAATTATCTAAACGGAAGAACCCAACATCAATCAATTATTACCGTGATATTGGTGTATTGCCAGAGGCCCTACTAAACTATCTGGGTCGTATGGGTTGGTCTATGCCAGATGAAAGTGAAAAGTTTACGCTGGCAGAAATGATCGAACACTTTGACATTAAACGTGTATCACTAGGCGGTCCGATTTTTGATGTTGAAAAGCTTAACTGGTTAAATGGTCAGTGGATTAAGGCATTGTCTCCTGCAGAATTGTTAAATACCCTGCTCAACTGGAAGGCAGACCGTAATAAACTTGAAGAGATTGCTGCAGCCATCCAGCCGCGAATTAACCTGCTTTCTGAGGCAGTAAACTGGGCGGGCTTTTACTTCAATCAGTTCCCGAATATTTCCAAAGAACAGTTTGAAAGTAAAAAACTGACTGAGGAGCAGGTTCGTCAAAGCCTGCAATTTGCCATCTGGCGGCTGGAAAGTCTATTTACCTGGAATAATGATACGGTCAGCCAGACTCTAATGGATCTGTCTAACCAAATGGGCATCAAGCTACGTGATTTCATGCCTGCTTTTTTTATTGCGATTGCCGGTTCAACCTCATCCACGCCTGTCATGCAATCTATGGTGATTTTAGGTCCCGACTTGACCTTTGCCCGTTTGCGTCGTGCACTAGAAATTGTAGGTGGTCCGAGCAAAAAAGAGTTAAAAGCCTGGGAAAAACTTAATGAAAGCCTGAAATTGCCGAAAAATGAAGCAGATGATCAAGGCGAGTAAATATTTGTGTTGACGTATGAGCGCAATGCCCCTAATATTGCGCTCACACAAACGCTGGGGTCATAGCTCAGTTGGTAGAGCGCTACAATGGCATTGTAGAGGTCAGCGGTTCGATCCCGCTTGACTCCACCAGAAGCTGTTCTACTTTGTGTAACTGCCTCATAAGTCCCTATCGTCTAGAGGCCTAGGACATCGCCCTTTCACGGCGGTAACCGGGGTTCGAATCCCCGTAGGGACGCCAAATTCTAAAAGCCACTGACCTATTCAGTGGCTTTTTTTATGCTTACACTTTCGGCTTACCTACACTATTCAGTAAAATAGACAGCAAAAGAGTTTAGGAGTTTTCCATGCAATATCGCTGCCCGCAATGCCAGAGTCCCAAGATCATACCAGTCAGTCAAGGAACCAATACCCCCCGTCCTGTGGTTCCCAAAAGTCTGGTGTTCCTGATTCCAGCTATTTTTATTTTATTACTACTGGTGGTAATCAGTATCGGCATGTGGATTTTTGGTGATGGTGCCGGCAGTACATTGCAAATGGCGACTGTAGCTGTATTTATTATCTGCCTTATAGCCGGATTCCTGTTCTGGCGCGATTTGCCAGACTTTAAACTGTCCATGCAGGCATTTATGCAATCCCAGAAACAATGGAAGTGTCGTGAATGTGGCCATGAGTGGCAGATCTAAACCCTAAAATAACTTAGTGACTGTGTTCATGATCATTCTGATGGTCATGAGCAAGTGTCTGACATGGGTCCTCCTCAATCTGTAACGTCACTTCGGTAATACCATGCTCATGGGTCAACATTTCGAGAGCATTTTGATAAAGTTGGTTCCGGTTTGCATGTGGTGCATACAAATGCACAGTTAGATGCACATTTTTAGAAGTAATAGCCCAGACTTTAAGCTGATGAATGCTCTCGACACTATCGAGTTCCAAGAGGTCATTACGCAGCTTTTCAATATCGATCTCTTCAGGTACGCCTTCAAGTAGAATATTGATACTCTGTTTCAGCAATATCCAGGTCCGTGGTAATACCCAGAAACCAATTAGCACTGCGATTAGGGTATCTACCCACATCCAGCCAGTAAAATAAATAATTAAGGCGCCAACAATAACACCAACTGAACCCAAGGCATCACTCAGAACCTCAAGATAAGCCCCTTTCACATTCAGACTATCTTTCGAACTTGAAAACAGAATGCGCATGGAAATCAGATTGATCACTAGACCAATAATTGCCACGGAGAGCATGCCAAGGCTCTGAATCTCGGGTGGCTGGCTAAAACGCTGGTAGGCTTCATATAAAATATAAATAGCCACCACAAACAACATACAGGCGTTGAAAAGTGCTGCCAGAATTTCAAAGCGTTGATAGCCAAAGGTACGCTTATTATCAGCGGGACGTTTAGCAATTTTAATGGCAACCAATGCAATAGCTAACGCTGCGGCATCGGTAAACATATGCGCGGCATCTGATAACAGAGCCAAACTTTGGGTTATAAAGCCCGCAACTATCTCAATAATTAAGAAGGTCGTAGTTAGTGCCAAAGCAAAACCAAGCTTTTTGGCATTACCTTCAGTGACGACTGCATGACTGTGATCGTGCCCATGATGCGCGCCCATTGACAGTCTCCTCGATTCTTAGTGGATTACTCTACAGTTCTTATCCTCTAAGGTAACAGTATGCTACTGGGATATCCAGTTCACTTCTGACAGTAAAACAATGTTTAATTTACTAATTTGAAAGCCATAGTAACTAATTGTTACTACAGACTTTTCTATTGGTATGGTCTGAGATGTCAAAATCCTATAAACAAAAAAACCAGCCCTCAGGCTGGTTTTTCAGTTGTGGCTATTATCCACTGATTTTTTTATATTTAGCGCGTTTGGTTACAGCTGCATCGCCTAGGCGTGACTGACGATATGCTTCATATTCAGCATAGTTACCCGTGTAAAATTCAGGCTGCTCATTTTCAAACGACAAAATATGCGTTGCAATACGGTCCAGGAACCAGCGGTCATGCGATACCACCATAACTGTACCCGGAAAGACCAAAATTGCATCTTCAAGTGCACGCAAAGTTTCAATATCAAGATCGTTTGAAGGTTCATCAAGCAGGATTACATTAGCACCCTGCTGTAAGATTTTTGCCAGCTGCAAGCGGTTTCGCTCACCACCAGAAAGTTCACCTACACGTTTCTGCTGGTCTTGGCCTTTAAAGTTAAAACGGCCAATATAAGCGCGAGACGCAATTTCGTAATCACCTACTTTCAAGATGTCCAGACCGCCAGAAACCTCTTCCCATACGGTTTTGTTGTTATCCAAGGTGTCACGAATCTGGCCAACATAGGCCACTTTAACTGAATCACCCAGAGTAACTGTTCCGGTATCTGGCTGCTGTTCCCCAGTCATCATACGGAATAGTGTGGTTTTACCCGCACCGTTTGGACCAACAATACCAACAATTGCTGTTGGTGGTACAGAAAAGGTCAGGTTTTCATAAAGCAGACGTCCATCAAAGGATTTACTGATGCCTTCAACTTCTACTACCTTATTACCTAAACGCGGACCAGGTGGAATATAAATTTCAGAAGTTTCATTGCGCTGCTGGAATTCTTTAGAGTTTAACTCTTCAAAACGCTCCATACGAGCCTTGTTCTTTTTCTGCTGGCCTTTGGCATTTGAACGAACCCATTCGAGTTCTTTTTTCAAGGCTTTAGCAAAAGACTCTTCCTGTTTCTGTTCCTGTTCTAGACGGGCATTTTTCTGTTCCAGCCAAGACGTATAATTGCCCTGGTAAGGAATACCATGTCCGCGGTCAAGCTCCAGAATCCACTCAGCAACGTTATCAAGGAAATAACGGTCGTGCGTAATAGCAACAATGGTACCAGGAAAGTCTTTTAGGAAACGTTCTAACCAAGACACAGATTCTGCATCCAAGTGGTTAGTCGGTTCGTCAAGAAGAAGCATGTCCGGTTTAGATAGAAGCAGACGGCAAAGTGCAACACGGCGGCGTTCACCCCCTGAAAGTAGAGTCACGTCAGCATCCCAAGCCGGCAAGTTTAATGCAGCAGCAGCCTGTTCCATCTGGTTATTCAGATTATGTGCATCCCAAGTCTGGATGATGGCTTCAAGTTTCTCTTGTTCTTTTGCAAGTGCATCAAAGTCAGCATCTTCTGCTGCATATTCTGCAAACACTTCATCCAGGCGGGCTAATGCATCTAACGGTTCACGCAGACCATCTTCAACATTTCCACGTACATCTTTGTTCGGATCCAGAGGTGGTTCCTGTTCCAGATAGCCGATTTTAATACCTGGTTGCGCACGTGCTTCCCCAGAGAAATCTTTATCTACGCCCGCCATGATACGGAGCAGAGTTGATTTACCTGCACCGTTAAGACCGAGCACACCAATTTTTGCACCCGGAAAAAATGACAAAGAGATGTCTTTCAGGATTTCACGCTTAGGCGGAACCATCTTCGACACACGGTTCATCGTGTAAATATATTGGGCCACGCAGGACTCCTCAATTGAAAATCAGAATATCGCAAACTGCGAAAAAATAACCAGCGTATTATACGATGAATACCATGAAAACATAAGGCGTACTCTGGGTATTCTGCGGGTTATCTCATAGCCTTTTGTGACTAAAAATTAAACTCACACCAAGATTTTGAGTTTGCTTAAACTCATCACTATACTTATGAAATAAATAGATATAGACAAAGAATAGGAAAGCTTTATTTCATATTAAAAAATGCTAGACTCGATTAGGTTTTAACCCACATCGAAGAAATAATATGACATATAAAGATGAAACTTTGGCAATTCATGCCGGTTATAGTCCTGAAGCGACGACGAAAGCCGTAGCGGTACCTATTTACCAGACCACGTCCTACTCTTTCGATAATACTCAACATGGGGCCGACCTGTTCGATTTAAAAGTCCAAGGCAATATTTATACCCGTATTATGAACCCTACAACAGCGGTTCTTGAACAGCGTATCGCAGCTCTAGAGGGTGGAATAGGTGCACTGGCACTTGCTTCGGGTATGGCGGCAATTACCTATGCGATTCAGACTATTGCCGAAGCAGGCGATAATATTGCTTCTGTTTCCACCCTATATGGTGGTACATATAATCTGTTTGCCCATACATTGCCCAAACAGGGAATTGAAGTGCGCTTCTTCGATTATCAGAATCCAGAAGCATTACACTCTCTGATTGATGATAAAACTAAACTGGTATTTGTCGAGTCAATTGGTAATCCGCTTGGCAATATCATTGATCTGGAAGCCATCAGTAAAATTGCCCATGAATATGGTATACCGGTGGTAGTTGACAATACGGTAGCGACACCGGTTTTGCTCAAGCCTTTTGAATTTGGTGCTGATATTGTGGTGCACTCGCTAACCAAATATATTGGAGGTCACGGTAACAGTATTGGTGGTGCGATTGTCGATAGCGGTAAATTCCCTTGGGGTAAATATCCGGACCGTTTTAAAGTGTTAAATACGCCCGACCCAAGTTATCATGGGGTTAACTATGTCGAGGCGCTTGGTGAAGCTGCTTATATTGCCCGTGCACGTGTTGTGCCTTTACGTAATACTGGCGCCGCCATTAGCCCGATGAATGTTTTCATGATTCTGCAAGGACTGGAAACTTTAAGCCTGCGCATGGAGCGCCATACCGAAAATGCTCTAAAAATTGCCGAGTATTTGAAAGCTCATCCAAAAGTCAAATGGGTAAATTATGCAGGCCTGACAGACCATCCACAGCATGCGCTGGCACAAAAATATGTTCAGGGTAAACCTTCGGCTATCTTATCCTTTGGGGTACAGGATGGACTTGCTGGCGGTACCCGTTTTATTGATGCACTGCAGCTCTTCACCCGCCTGGTCAATATTGGCGATGCGAAAAGTTTGGCTTGTCATCCGGCAACCACTACCCATCGTCAGCTCAATGAACAGGAGTTGAAATCTGCAGGGGTTAGCGAGGATATGGTGCGTTTATCTATCGGGATTGAACATGCTGATGACCTGATTGCCGATCTAGAACAGGCACTTGCCGCAGTTTAAGTTATACACAAGCAGGGTCACTATACATGACCCTGTTTATATTCTCTCAAATACCAGTCAGTCTGACTAAAAAGCTTGAACTCGAATGCTTCTGATAATTAGCCCTACCTGATAGCTTTATTTTAATCCGGTATATGCTTTTACTTTTCATTTATGAACTGCTTTTTTAAAGCTTTATCTTTTCAACCATTTTAACTTGTGTTAAAACACAGTATAAACACATACTCAAATTAGAGTAATTACTCTAAATATTATTTTTAGATTCAATCACTTAACTCTGGATTTTTCCTGTCATTTCGTTAAGATAAAAACCGACTGAGCCCCTTGGCCTATTGCAGGTCATGGCTATAACATATTTAAAAAAAATTATATTTATTTTGCCTCAGCAAATTTTCAGCCAGGAAGATCTACGTGAACAACAAATTAGAGAAACTTTTCAAAGACAAGGTAAATGGCAAGGTAGCACTCATCACCGGTGCTTCCAGTGGAATTGGCCTAACTACAGCCAAGAAACTTGCTCAAGCGGGTGCACATGTGCTGCTGGTTGCCCGTACTGAATCTACCTTGCAAGAAGTTCAGGCTGAAATTGAAGCAGAAGGTGGAAAAGCAACTATTTTCCCATGTGATTTAAATGATCTGGATGCTATTGATGCATGTTCCCAGAAAATTCTGGCGTCTGTAGACCATATTGATATCCTGATTAATAATGCTGGACGTTCTATTCGCCGTGCCGTCCATGAATCAATTGACCGCTTTCATGACTTTGAGCGTACCATGCAGCTGAATTATTTCGGTGCAATCCGTCTGATTCTAAATATATTGCCGCAAATGATGCAGCGTCGTGACGGACAGATTATTAATATCAGTTCAATTGGTGTGCTGGCTAATGCAACCCGTTTTTCTGCTTATGTGGCTTCTAAAGCCGCGCTAGATGCTTTTAGCCGCTGTCTGTCAGCAGAAGTGCATTCACACAAGATTGCAATCACTTCAATTTATATGCCTCTGGTGCGCACGCCCATGATTGCACCGACCAAAATTTATCGTTATGTCCCTACGCTGTCGCCTGAGCAGGCAGCTGATCTGATTGCCTATGCCATTATCAAGCGTCCGAAACGCTTGGCTACGCATCTTGGCCGTTTGGCATCCATTACTTATTCGATTGCTCCTGAAATCAACAATATGTTTATGTCAATTGGCTTTAATCTGTTTCCAAGTTCCAGCGCATCAGTGGGTAAACAGGAAAAACTTAACTGGGTTCAACGCGCTTATGCCCGTATTTTTCCAGGTGAACACTGGTAAATATAATTACTTTATCAATAAAAATGCCTCCTATTCTGGAGGCATTTTGCTAGTTTCTTTTATTCCAGAAAATTGACCCGACCGGTCTGCACATCATAAATTGCTCCCACAATGGCTATTTCTCCACGTTCAAGCATCTCTTTTAAGACAGAGCTGTGGTTAACAATATACTGGATATTGTAATGAACATTCAGGGTAGTTACCTGATCAATAAAAGGCCGGTTCAGCTCACGCGGCTGCATAATATCGTAAGCGCTCTGAACCGAATGCATTAGCGGCCCCAAGATATACTGAATATACGGCATTTCTTTAATATCAGAAATACTTTTATGCTGTAACCGCAGCTGGCAGGCACTAGTTACTGCTCCGCAGTCAGTATGGCCCAGCACCACAACTACTTTTGAACCCTTAGCCTGACAGGCAAACTCAAGAGAGCCTATGACTTTCTGTCCGGCCACATTTCCTGCAATACGCAGGCTGAATAAATCCCCAATTCCGACATCGAACAGCATCTCTGTAGGAGCTCTTGAGTCCATACAGCCGAGTACGGCAGCAATCGGATGTTGACCCTGATCAGCAGTGACCCGGATCTGCCGGTAAATATCACGTTGTAAACGTTCATTTTTCACAAAGCGCTCATTTCCTTCCTTAAGCAAGTTCAGTACTTGGGCAGGTGTCAGTTGCTGCTGCAAATCGCGAGTACTGATATCAATATCTAGTACTGCGTCATCCAGTTCATGATAATGCTGTTTGAATCCGATTAGTTTTAAATCAATCTTGCGTTTAATGGCAGTTTCATTCTGATACTCCTGAATAACTTGATAAATATCTGGATCGATTGAATCGGACTGAGTCGCATCCAGAATTAACTGCTCATCTTTATGAACATGTTCGAGAGCTGAAATGAGTGCTGAACGGTTTAAAAAAGTAACCTGTGAAGGCAGTTCAATCCGTGTAACAATACCGTGCAAATGCTTTTCCTTATATACACGTACGCCCTTATTCAAATTACCGTATAGGATAAAAGCACTACTGACCAATAATCCAATTAGAATTCCAGTGAGCAGATCTGTGAGTAAAATCGCAACTAATGTGATAATAAAAGGCAAAAACTGTTTCCAGCCCTGCTGATAAAGCTTTTTAAAGAGTTTTGGATGGGTAAGTTTAAAACCCGTTAAAATTAAAATCGCAGCTAGAGCTGATAAAGGAATCATATTCATCAATGGCACAAAAAACATCACTGCCAGTAGCAGGAAAATGCCATGAATAATGGTCGAACATTTACTGCGTGCGCCAGAATTGGCATTGACGGAGCTACGTACAATTACCGACGTAATTGGCATACCTCCAATTAAACCGGAAACAATATTGCCTGTGCCTTGTGCCCATAACTCGCGGTTCGGTGGTGATGAACGTTTTTGTGGATCAAGTTTGTCTGCCGCTTCGAGATTCAGAAGTGTTTCCAGAGAAGCGACTACCGCAAGGGTAATAGCTCCGGTGTAAATCAGTGGTTCTGCTAAATAGCTAAAATCCGGGAAAATCAGTACATCTCTTGGAGCTTCCAGTAAATTAGGTAACTGAATCAAGTTATGATTCTGAACTGCCAAAGGAGAACCCATCGACATTAAAATAAAATTTAATAGCGCAGCGGCAACCACAGCTACCAGTGCCGATGGCAGAACCAGTTTTTTAAGAGGACTACTGTCCCAAGCCAGAATTAAAAATAGACTGAGCAGACCAATCAGTGCTGCGCCTTTATCAAGGGAGCTAAAATTTGAAAAAAATGTTCCAGACCAAACTGCTGACCATGAGAAATCATGGATACCCAATAAATAAGGTAATTGGGTTGCTATCAGAATTACGCCAATTGCTGCGAGCAGCCCTAAAATAACGTTATTGGGAATAAAATTAGCAAAAAAACCTAGCTTGAATAGACCAAAGCCAATTTGAAGTAAACCGGCAAAAATAATACACAATAAAAAAGCGGCATAATTGCCGCTTAATTGATCCAGTTGTACCAGAATGACTGCCGTGAGCCCGGCCGCCGGGCCTGCCACACTGATGTGTGAGCCACTCAACACCCCGACGACAATTCCGCCTACAATCCCCGCAATAATACCGGAAATAATGGGTGCACCTGAGGCTAAAGCTATACCTAAACACAAGGGTAATGCGACCAGAAAAACGACAAGTCCAGAGAGTATATCTTTTAAATAAAAGGGTTTTCTCAAATTTAAAACTGACATAAAACAACCGTTTGGAATAAAAATTAGAATCGACTTCGAGGTCAGATGTAACACTAACATCGATGTTTTTATAAAAAGCGAGTTGATATTGTCTGACAATCTTTCTGAATTAAAGCCTGATTATGCTACTATAATGTGTGATTTTTACACTATTTTATTTAACTTTTATCTAACTCTGCCTTATGCTTGCTAGAGTTGGATTTTTTTCATCTTACTTTTTCATTTTAAGGTTTCGAAACCGCAATCCATTAAAAATTGATACGTAGAATTATAATATTTCGCTGGCCGGGTCCAGTCGGCCTGCTCTATTTCAGGCACATAAATTACCATGCCTTGTCGCGCGCGAGTCAATAAAACCCGATACGCATTTAGCAAGTATTTTTGCTTGGCTTCATTTTTAATTTTCTGCCATGTACTACCTTTGAAAGCCTGATACTTCCACTCCTGATCAAAATAAAAATTAATATCCCAAGCAACACAGGTATAGTCAATTTCCAGACCCTATATATCAAATTCGGTAGCGACCTCTTCTAGGTAATATGAAGAGCGTACATCTGTATCTAGATTTAGAAACCAATGTTCAGGAGTAATTTTACTTTTAATATCTATTCCATCTGCTCTTAAACGCTTTGCCCCAGAGCTTGCTACAATGCCGTAACGCTCCGATCCTTTTGCCCTGGTTTTTAACCATTGCTTAGCTTGCTTCAAATTTCTGCTCAATACGACAGGATAATCAGAACTGATCTCTGAATAGAGCTGTTGAGCAGCCTGAGAATTCCCCTCTAAAATATATTGAATTAATTGTGATACCCGCTCACTTCTAAATGAACGTACAGAGACAGCTAAATGTAAATCCTGTTCATTAATGCCTGTAGTTTGTAGCCAGTTCCTATGTTCTGTAGAGTCCAAATAAACGCTGTCTTCTAATATCTTTTCGGAATAATAAATTTGCCACTCAGAAAACTTCTGTTTCAAGGCTTCTAACCATTCAGTAACGCCAGCTTCTCCTGTATTGATTTCTTGACCACCACCGATTAAACAGACTACAACACACCAATCTATATGCCGATTCATCACATTGATCAAAAACTCGGGTTCAGACATAGTAAAATTATCAATTCCCTTTTTGAGTTTCATAAAATTGGAAACCTGTTCTTTTTGCCAGGCCCGCTGCGCCTCATCAAAAACCACTACCTGCTCAACAGGTATTTCTGTAGAGCGTAAATAATAATCTCGAAAATGATGAATATTCTGTATAAACGCTTTTGCTGAACGCTCTGCCGCTAGACGACTTTTTGACAGGCCCTGCAATTTAAAATTTTTTACTGTATCGCGCACCAATGCTTCACGTAATACATCGACCAATGGCCCATTACCTGAAAGAAAAACAGCATGCTCTGTCTGATCCTTTTTCAATCGCTGATTCGCAATATTTAGACCAGCAAGCGTTTTGCCTGCACCCGGTACCCCGGTTAAAAAGCAGATCGACTTTATGTTATTCTGCTTGGAGTATTCAATGATTTCCTCAATCTTATTAGAGGTAATTTCAAGATTAATCGTACCTGCATCACTACGAGAAATCTCTTGGACTTGATGGCCTTTATATAAAGCTTGTGCTGCTTCAATAATTGTCGGTGTCGGTTTGTAGGGAGCTTCCAGCCAAGATTGGGTATTAATGACTGAATTATGAGAAAATTGCTGAATAATTTCAGAAAATATCTCTCCAAAATTTTCTGCATTACAGCATGCTACCTCATTTAATGAGGCTATTTCCTCCCAATTCTGCCTAGTTTCTGCTGCCTGTGTAGCCACCAAAACTGGAATTACTTTCTGATTATGACTACCTGCATGAAAATTAAGTAAGTCCAAACAGTAATCAATTACTTGTATTTGTGCTGAGTGACTGTATTGCGTATCTCCCACTTTGAATTCAATGACCAAAATTAAATCTTGAATGATCAAAATATTATCTACACGTTTCCCCATACGTGGAATATGAAATTCAAAAAAGATCTCGCCTTGATCAAGTATACAAAGAGCTCTCTTTAAAATCGTAATTTGCTTAAGCCATGCACTTTTTTGTAATTCATCAAGACTGAACTCATGCTGATAAGCCAGTGAACCTAATATAGCCTCTTCATTTTCATTCCTGAATTCTAAAAAATTATTCTGGTAGTAACTTTGTGCAAGACCCATTCTTTTTAGCCAAACTTTCTTCAATTTATTTTAGATAAAAAAGAAAACCTCCCACTTGGGAGGTTTCCGTTTACTTCGCAGAGATTATTTAGATCCTTTAATACCTGCTTGCAATAATAAAGCGCCTAATCCGCCAATTTTCTGTTCCTGCGGTTTGGCTGCCTGTGGTTTCTTCCCTTGTGAGCGTTCACCTTGCGGACGGGCATGTTGAGGACGTTTACCTTGTGGCTTACGCTCAGGACGCTGCTCCTGATTTTGTTCACGACGCGGACGTGGTGATGTTTTTACCGGCGCAGCAGCACCCTCAGGTCGCATAGAAAGATTAACGCGATTACGCTCTGCATCGACCTGAATCACACGTACCTGTACGATTTGTCCCGGCTTTACAATCTTGTGCGGATCTGAAACAAATTCGTTTGCCAATTCTGAAATATGTACCAGTCCATCTTGGTGTACGCCAATATCAACAAAAGCGCCAAAGTTAGTAACATTGGTTACCACGCCTTCCAGTTGCATACCTTCAGTCAGCTGTTTTACATCAGTAATATCATCACGGAACTTGGCAGTACGGAATTCAGGGCGCGGATCACGACCCGGTTTTTCCAGTTCGGCCAATACATCCTGGATAGTAGGCAGACCAAACTTGTCATCAATAAACTGGTTAGGGTCTACCTGACGAATAATTTCACTATTTCCAATAATATCTTTTACAGTAGTGGCTTTGGCTTCAACAATTTTCTCAACCAGACCATAACTTTCCGGATGAACAGAAGATGCATCTAATGGCTGATTACCTTCTTGAATACGCAGGAAGCCAGCTGCCTGTTCAAATGTACGATCGCCCAAACGGGGAACTTTTTTCAAGTCCTGACGGTTGTCGAAGCGACCGTTCTCTTTACGGTATTCTACAATTTGTTGGGCAATTGCTTTATTTAAACCAGCAATATAACCTAAAATTGCAGAAGAGGCGGTATTAACGTCTACGCCCACCGCATTTACACAATCTTCAACTACCGCATCTAACGTTTTTGCAAGACCGGCCTGATTTACATCATGCTGATACTGCCCCACGCCGATTGATTTCGGATCAATTTTAACTAGCTCAGCCAGTGGGTCCTGTAATCGACGGGCAATAGATACTGCTCCACGAATAGACACATCCAGTTCAGGCAATTCCTGAGAAGCCAGCTCACTCGCTGAATAGACTGACGCACCGGCTTCACTTACAGTCACACGGGTCAGTTTTAGATCCGGGTTGGCTGCCATCATTTCAGCCACTACAGCTTCAGTCTCGCGGCTGGCTGTACCATTACCAATTGCAATCAGTTCAATATCAAATTCACGGCACAAACGCGCAAGTTCGGCCACTGAACCTTCTTTATCTTCTTTTGGAGCAAACGGATAAATCGTACTATGGGCGAGTACATCACCTGACTCATTCACTACTGCCAGTTTTACGCCAGTACGTATACCCGGGTCTACGCCCAATGTACGTCGGCTACCTGCCGGTGCAGACAAGAGTAAATGACGCAGGTTTTCTGCAAAGACCTGCATAGCTTCATTTTCAGCAGCTAAACGCTTTTCGGTCAGTAATGAATGCTCAACCTGTGGACGTACTTTACCCATCCAGAACAGTTTTGCAGTTTGCTTGAGAAAATCCTGACGTGTCTGTGGCTGAATTTGATCCAACTGATATTCAACCTCAATACGCTGAATCGCCGGATCATTTTCACCATCAACTTTAAGGCCCAGCACATTTTCCTGACGTCCGCGCAACATGGCCAGTAAACGATGTGAAGGGACTTTGTTCAAATTTTCTGAAAATTCAAAATAGTCACGGAATTTTTTACCAACTTCTTTCTTCTCTTCACTTGCTACTGCACTTTTCAAAACGGCAGTTTTTGCAAAGTTGGCTTTAAGCTCAGCCGTCAGCGCAATATTCTGTGCCCACTCATCAATAATAATATGCTGAATGGCATCCAGCTGGCTTTCCAGGTCTGGGTACTCTTCATGCGAGAACCCTGCAAGTGCTTCACTCGGGTCAACCTGTTCAGCCAATATTTTCTCAGCAACCGGCCCTAACCCAGCTTCTCTTGCCTTGAAAGATTTGCTGGTCCGTTTTGGACGATAAGGTGCATAAATTTCTTCAAGAGCATTTTTGGTTTCGACGGCCTCGACCCGGGCCAGCAAGTCATCGCTTAATTTATTCTGTTCTTTCAGCGATTCGATGACTTTAGCGCGTCGCTCATTTAAATCACGTAAATAGGATAAACGCGTATCAAGCTGACGTAGCTGCGTATCGTCTAAGCCTTGTGTCACTTCTTTACGGTAACGGGCAATAAAAGGAACACTGGCACCTTCATCTATAAGCTTGATGGCAGCTTCAACCTGATCTGGACGTACGGCAAGCTCGCTTGCCAGCTGCTGAACTAAGTCAGTCATCGTGTTTGATTCCACAAGGATAAATACTAAAAGCTGTGATTATAAAGACCAAGGCCATAAAATCTACTATTGTTTTATCTAAATTACACATCAGCAATAATGCTAATTTAGTGAAGTTCCATGGTTTTTATGCAATTTTACGACAAAATTCCCGTAAATTACCAAGATCTGGCCGTTCCTGTTTATTTTTTACCTGTATATATTTGGTATCTATGTCTTGATTTTTACTGCAATATTTGGTGCTTTAGAGCATAGTAAAACTCATTGTAAGCATCGTATACTCAATACTGTATATGGGTCTGATCACGATGACAATAAACAATAAAGGAGCACATCATGAGTCTAGTTGTACCTGCTGAACATACAGATGCTGTACAAGCCGATACAGATCGCGTTGAACGTATCCTCGTGGTCGATGATGATGTGCGTTTGCGTACTCTGTTACAACGTTTTTTGGAAGATAAAGGCTTTGTCGTTAAAACTGCACATGATGCTACCCAGATGGATCGTCTGCTACAACGTGAACTGTTTTCACTGATTGTACTCGACTTTATGTTGCCGGTTGAAGATGGCTTGAGTATTTGCCGTCGTTTACGACAGTCCAATATTGATATTCCTATTATTATGCTGACCGCACGTGGCAGTGATTCTGACCGCATTGCCGGTCTTGAAGCAGGTGCAGATGATTATCTGCCTAAACCATTTAATCCAAACGAACTTCTTGCCCGTATCCGGGCAGTTCTGCGTCGCCAAGTCCGTGAAGTACCTGGTGCTCCTAGTCAGCAGGTAGAGGTCGTAAGTTTCGGACCATGGTCTCTAGATTTATCGACCCGTACGCTGACACGTGAAGGTCAGGTGGTCACTTTAACAACTGGTGAATTTGCAGTACTCAAGGCATTGGTTCAGCATCCACGTGAGCCCCTAACACGTGACAAACTGATGAATCTGGCGCGTGGTCGTGAATGGGGTGCCATGGAACGTTCAATTGATGTTCAGGTATCTCGCCTGCGTCGTCTGATTGAAGAAAATCCGGCACGTGCGCGTTATATTCAGACAGTCTGGGGCGTAGGTTACGTCTTTGTGCCAGATGGCGCTGAATAACCCGTTTATTTTATGACCGGAATTATCCTGATGATTTGTACAGGCCATTCACTACTGGGAGGTTTTATATCTGCCAATAAAGTGAATGGCTAGTTCGTATAAGAATGCTTAAAAAATCGTATTGTCTATGGCCTTTGAGCCAAGACAAGCCGCTAAAATTCTGTCATAAAATTACAGTCTGAGTATAAAATACACTTATAGGAATCCGGAGTGAAACTCGACCCTATTGATCCACAAGAATTTACTGACTATGTAGCTTATTCAGAGAAAAAACGCACCCGTGGGGAACGTTTCCTGGACAAGATCAAGCCACGCTCCGCAGCAATGCGTACTACAGTTCTGGTCGGTTTTGTGGTGCTGTTCAGTCTGGTCATGTCACTCTGGTTTTTCTGGCGTACTTTATATTTACCTGAAATTCAGCAACATGCCCGTTATCTGGCTGTTGAGCTTGAAATTATTAACAACCCCAAACTGCGTATCTTCCATGACAATGTTGAAATGGATATAGATACCTGGCTCAAAAATCGGGTCGGAATTGAATATGTCACTGACCCTAAAGAGTATCCCAATGTTCGGGAAAAGGTGATCGCCGAATTCTTTACTAACCATATTGAAGAAAAGCTGGCTAGAGAGTTAAAAGTCGATAATGTTACAGTGTATTTCCAGTTTAAGCCAAGCCCAAGAATCTGGATACAGACTCCCGAAATGCACGGAAACTGGGTCCGTGAACCATTAAAAACTTATGCCAACTATAGCCCTGAACTGATTTTTGGTTGGCTGCTCGGTGTTCCGATTATTGCATCTATTATTATTTTGACATTGGTCCGGCAGTTAAATCGCCCCTTACGTCGGCTGCAAAATGCGGCAAACCAGTACAGCAAAACCGGAAAAGCACCTTATCTGGAAACCAATCATGGTCCACTAGAAATCCGTCAGGTAAATCAGGCCTTTAACCATATGGTTTATACGCTAGAGCAGACAGAGCGCGAGCGGATGATCATGCTAGCAGGTATTTCACATGATTTACGTACACCGTTGACCCGAATTCGTCTGACTGCTGAAATGTTACCAGATGAATTCCTGCGTGAAGGGCTGATTTATGACGTTGACGATATGGATGCAATTTTGAATCAGTTTATCTCCTATATGCGTGATGGCTCTGACGAAGAATTAAAAGACACCAATATCAACATCTTGCTACAGGAATTGATTGTTCAGTTCAAACCGCTAGATATTCGTTTTGAAGCACAGGATGTTCCTATCATTCCAGCACGTAGCCTGTCATTGAAACGCCTGATTGGCAATCTGATCAATAATGCCAAGCGTTATGGTGCTGAACCAATCGAACTGTCTGCCTATACAGAAAATGACCGGATTATCATCAAGGTAGCAGATCATGGCGAAGGGATTCCAGAAGACCAGATTCAGGATCTGATGCAACCTTTTGTGCGTGGAGACTCCGCCCGTACCGTACAAGGTAGTGGTTTGGGCTTAGCAATTGTCAAACGTATTGTTGATATCCATCAAGGTGAGCTTAAAATCCATAATCGTCCTGAAGGCGGGTTAGAAGCTATTATCTCACTGCTGATACCTAAAGAGAAAACTGAAGAAAACAGTAGTCATAATCCGCTAGAAAAGATCAAGCAAAGTCTAAGTGACCGTTTTTAATCATGATTAAATTTTAGACATTTGAATTTTACAATTATCTTAGCCTTTAAAAATATTTATTTAAAAAATAGTAGTTTAAAAAGCATCAAAAATATTTATACCTTCATTTTCTGAAAAAATTAGACCTTAGCCTAACAGGCATGCACAATTTGTTTTTTGGGCGGTACAATCCGTCTAGTTTCGAGCATATTGAGAGTAAACCATGTCTTTAGATCGTATTCGATTAGCCTCCCTTCATGACAAAGTAATCAGTGCAGATCAAGCTGCCGAGTTCATCCAAGATGGCATGACTATCGGTATGAGTGGCTTTACTCGTGCAGGTGAAGCCAAAGCAATTCCTCAGGCACTGGTAAAACGTGCCAAGCAGCATCCTTTAAAAATCTCCCTAATTACCGGTGCAAGCTTGGGTAACGATCTAGACAAACAGATGACTGAGGCTGGTGTACTGGCTCGTCGCATGCCATTTCAGGTAGATAACACACTGCGCCGTGCGATCAACAATGGCGAAGTAATGTTTATTGACCAGCATTTGTCTGAAACTGTAGAACAGATGCGTAACCTGCAGCTTAAACGCCCGGATATTGCAGTTATTGAAGCAGTTGCAATTACTGAAGATGGCCATATTGTGCCAACAACTTCTGTAGGTAACTCTGCAAGCTTTGCTATTTTTGCAGAAAAAGTCATTATTGAAATTAACACTTCAGTAAGTGAAGAATTTGAAGGTCTGCATGACATCTATATTCCGACTTACCGCCCGACCCGTACACCAGTACCTTTAACTCAGGTAGATGACCGTATCGGTTCAACTGCGATTCCAATTGATCCTGCAAAAATCGTTGGTATTGTATTTAATGAAACACCAGATTCTCCATCTACAGTAACACCACCAGATGTGGAAACTCAGGCAATTGCCAATCATTTGATTAATTTCTTTGAAAAAGAAGTTGCTGATGGCCGTTTACCGAAAAATTTGGGACCTTTGCAAGCAGGTATCGGCTCAATTGCCAATGCTGTACTGACCGGCTTTAAAGATTCAAACTTTGAAGATCTGGTGATGTATTCAGAAGTATTACAAGACTGTACTTTTGAGCTGATCGATGCCGGTAAAATGAAATTTGCTTCTGGCTGTTCAATGACATTGTCTACCCAGTGTGGTGAGCGTGTTTTCGGCAACCTGGAAGCATATAAAGACAAGTTTGTATTACGTCCACAAGAAATTTCAAACCACCCTGAACTAGTACGCCGTTTAGGTATTATTGGTATTAACACTGCGCTTGAGTTTGATATTTACGGTAATGTGAATTCTACCCATGTTTGTGGCACCAAGATGATGAATGGTATTGGTGGTTCAGGTGACTTTGCCCGTAATGCACACTTGGCAATTTTTGTAACCAAATCGATTGCAAAAGGGGGCGATATTTCTTCAATCGTTCCAATGGTATCTCATGTTGACCATACCGAACACGATGTTGATATTCTGGTTACAGAACAGGGTCTAGCTGACCTTCGTGGACTGGCTCCACGTGAGCGTGCTCGTGTAATTATCGAGAACTGTGTACACCCACTTTATAAAGATGCCTTGAACGACTATTTTGACCGTTCAACTGCTAAAGGTGGCCATACACCACATCTGCTTCGTGAAGCGCTGCAATGGCATATTAACTTTGAAGAAAATGGACATATGCTGGCTGTTGAGCCTGCAGTAAAAACTGCTTAATAGCATTCAGTTAAAAAACGCCCATCTGGGCGTTTTTTCTTATCTGAATTATTGCAATAGCAAGAACTGGATTAATCTATGCGAAGGCGGGGTGTAGTGGTAACTGGCTGACTAAAGTCTATCTCTCTAAGGGCCTGAGTCTCTAGTGTACCTAGCGAAACCTTACCCAAATCCCACTGCATCTGTCCTGATTCATTACGAAATGGCTGTAACATGATCTCCAGCCCACGCATCGGGTTATCTGACTGTAAACCTGCTGCTATTGCCAGTAAATGCTGTTGTAAGGCTAAGGGCAGATGATCCATATTAACCTCTGGCCTGCCCTCACTCGCTTCAATATTCCGCACCGGATGGGCATTAACAGTGATATTCTGCAAGTCATCCTCAATCTGCATCATCCGATGCTGTAAAGCACGCTGCTCGCTTTTCCTCTCCTGATAGGGAATAAACCCAGTTTCCTGGCGCATTTCAGGCTCAGCCATGACTTTTAACACTGGCAGTTCGACACTTTGTGCAAAAACTGCTATCGAAGCATTCATGCTAAAAACTATCAGAATAATGTATTTAAAGAAGTGCATAGCAATGTCACTCCAGAGCTGGTATCAATTCAATATATAAGTCACTTGTTTTATTTTGTATAATAATTAACCATTAATTCTGTTACGCTCAGTTAAATCAGTATCTAAATATTAATAAAGACTCCTGATTTTGCCCTTTAGCTATATTCATTATTTTTAATCAGCATAGAAAAAGCCCCATACAGTATATGGGGCTTTTCAAATATGGTGGCGTGAGGCAGGATCGAACTGCCGACACACGGATTTTCAATCCGTTGCTCTACCGACTGAGCTATCGCGCCGATGAGGTGTATTAAGCCGTATCTGCTGGCAAGAGTCAACAAAAATCAGTTTTTTTTAGTTTAAATGCATATATTTTAAGCAAAAAAAATCCCTGATGGGATCAGGGACTGAAAACACAAATATGGTGGCGTGAGGCAGGATCGAACTGCCGACACACGGATTTTCAATCCGTTGCTCTACCGACTGAGCTATCGCGCCGATGTGGGGCGTATTAAACAATCTAATTAACTGATCGTCAAGTCTTTCCTTTATAAAAATATTTAAAAGATTATTTTTCATGCAAAATTAAAAAGATTGAACAAGCAGTAATAGCGAGACTGATAAACTTAATATCCTCTTAAGCTATATTTGCCTAGTTATATCTTTACAGTTTGCCTAGATGTGCCAAGCAACGATGGATAGCCCCACAGCCTGGCTCAAACCTTTTGACTTCTTTTGCCTCTTCATAGCGGCAGACTTCACTGACCAGACGTTCAGCAACTCCACGACCACGATTTGCCGGATGTACTACGATATATTCCAGAGTTTTGCTCTCCCCTTGTCCCGTACACCAGATTGCACCTATAATTTTAGTATTAAACTCTGCTGTATACAACGTTGTATACTGGGCCAGATGCTGTTCAAGTTGCTCGACCGCATCCTGCCCGTCTCCGAATTCCGGACTGGTGTCATACAATCGCTCAAGCTGACTGCGGACTTCTGCATTTTCTAGAGAAGTATGAGCATGTACGGTAATAGGCATTGATTAACCCTCCTGAGCAATCTAATATGCTGTGGCTTTGACCTTGATCAACACAGCGCAAGTTTTCACATCAAACATTTTTGACGTTTTTGAGGAATGTGTCCATGACGCAACGTATCAGTGAAGTGGTAAGAAATACTAACGAAACCAAGATTCGAGTTCGTCTCAACCTTGATGGTACGGGTCAGGGCACCTTAAATACTGGCATTCCCTTTTTAGATCATATGATTGATCAAATCAAGCGTCATGGTCTTTTCGATATTGATATTCATTGTGATGGTGATCTGGAAATTGATGACCACCATACAGTAGAAGATTGTGGTATTACATTAGGTCAGGCTTTTGCCCAGGCACTGGGTGATAAAAAGGGATTGCGCCGCTATGGACACTTTTATGCGCCACTGGATGAATCACTGTCACGTGTTGTAGTCGATCTCTCTGGCCGTCCGGGTCTGTTTATGGATATTCCATTTACCCGTGCCCGTATTGGCAGTTTTGATGTAGACCTGTTTTCTGAATTCTTCCAAGGCTTTGTCAATCATTCCTTAATGACCTTGCATATCGACAATCTGAAAGGGAAAAATTCACACCACCAGATTGAAAGTGTATTCAAAGCCTTTGCACGTGCCCTGCGTATGGCATGTGAAGTCGATCCACGTGCAGAAAATACTGTGGCCTCAACTAAAGGTAGTCTGTAATGACCCGTATTGCTTTACTTGACTATGGCATGGGCAATCTGCACTCAGCCGCGAAAGCACTAGAGTATGTGGGTGCTACTGTTGATGTCACCAATGACCCTAAACTCATTGCTCAGGCAGATAAAATTGTGTTCCCCGGTGTTGGGGCAATGCGTGACTGTATGCAAGGTATGCATGAAGCCGGAATTGATGATGTTGTTAAAAATGCAGTATTCAATAAACCGGTTCTAGCTATATGTGTCGGCATGCAGGCATTAATGCAATATTCTGAGGAAAATGGTGGCGCCGATGCTTTGGGTATTTTCGCAGGTGCAGTGAAGCGTTTTCCTGAGATTGAAGGTTTAAAAGTTCCGCACATGGGCTGGAACAAGGTTAAGCAGGCTGAACCAAGTCATCCAATGTGGAAAAATATTGCTCAGGATAGTCGTTTTTATTTTGTGCATAGTTTTTATGTCGAACCACAGAACCCTGAACTGGTTGCGGCAACCTGCCATTATGGACTGGACTTTTGTACAGCTATCCAAAAAGATAATCTATTCGCCACCCAATTTCATCCAGAAAAAAGCCATACTGCCGGTCTACAGTTACTTAAAAATTTTGTGGACTGGAAGATTTAAACAGGTCTGAGAATTTTTATCATAGCTCATCATCAGGTGGGCTTTTTTATTGTTTTTCAGCTTTAAACCTATAGTTTAGAAGTTTTCACTTTTCCTTTTGTTCCAGCTTGTTTATGATGCCTACTGCTTTAAACAAAAACTTAATAAAAACATTAAGGATTATAAAAAATGACTTCCAGTTTCAGTTCAACTACAGATTCACCTTTAAAAGCACATGGCCGTTTTGGACGTCTGTCCTTTTTAGGATGGAACATGCTGATGAGTTTCGGTGTTATCCTGCTTGTTTTCTTAATAGGGCTTTTTGCACCGGGTTTATTTAATACTGCTGAGGGTGCAGAAAACATCTCTATACCTGGTCTGATCATGATGGGGATCTTGTATATTGTCCTGATATACTTTAGCTTTATTTTTACCATTCGGCGTCTGCATGACCGCAATCATACCGGCTGGTTATCACTGCTGATGCTAGTACCGCTGGTGAATCTGTTTTTAATATTATATCTGTTCTTTGCCCGTGGTGATGAAGGCATAAATAACTATGGACCGCCGCGTGCAACCGCAACTTGGGAAAAGGTGCTAGGCTGGTTATATATACTGGTAGTTCCACTCGGAATTTTAACAGCTATTGCTGTTCCAGCTTATCAGGACTATGTACAAAAAGCACAATATAGCCAGCTTGAAATACAGCAACGGGCCGAATAGCGGGCCTATACTCAAGCCATGTATAGGCTGGAGTATTATAAATAACTGATACTTTTACTCGGGAGCTTTTTCTATGCCTGAAAGCACTGAACTTCCTCTGCTCCCGAATAAAGAAGAAATCAACAAGCTTCCTCTCTTTAAAAATTTAGATGCTTCACATATCTATGTGCTTAGCAGTCTGAAAGACTGTCTACCTCTGCAATATGAGTTAGTTACGGCTACCGTACTGGGTTTTGATTCAGAATCTAAACCGACTTTTAGACGTGGCGAGATTTCAACGGGACCTCATCTTATCCAACTGGCCACTGCAGAAAAGGTGTTCCTGTTTCAGCTTAACCCAGACATCCTCAATTTTCTCAGGCCAATATTGGCAAATCAGAAACAGGTGAAGGTCGGTTTTGGCTTAAAAAATGATGTCCATCTTTTCCGGAAAAAAGGTATAGAACTGCAAAGTACAGTAGAACTCTCAAAATGCTTTTCTGCATTTGGCTTTAAACAGCCTGTAGGTTTAAAAAATGCTGTGGCCCTGCTATTCCAGCAAAATTTTCCCAAATCTAAAAAAATCAGTATGTCTGACTGGTCTAATATGAGTTTAAGCTCAGCACAAATCGGCTATGCAGCAGCAGATGTTTATGCAGCACTGCTGGTATTTCAGGAACTCAGAAAACGTAGCCTATTGCCTGAGCATACTTTACGGCTGCTTGAACAGGTGAACTGTTTAGACCAGTGACCGCGTTATGGTTATCCAGATTTTCTGTTTTATAAATGATGTGCCTGATCTTATGTAAAGATAGCTACATCTATGAATAGAATTTTAATTGATCAGCAGCGAATCAGATAAGTGATTTGATATTCCCTTTAATTGCGGGACATAGTTACTAGTTCAGATTGGTAATAGCAGCTCAATTACCGCACCTTATCATTTGGATACTTAGCCTGAAGTTAATTGCTGAATTCACTTAATAACATGTTTGTTTTTATATAGAATGCCATACTGAATAATACAAAAACATAACTCTAAGCTGACAATATCTAGCCTAATTTAAGTCAGTCTTATTTTATTGATAGATAAAAATATAGCATTTAGAAAATTCAAGTTTATTGTTAAGATTAGACCAATAAAATTCAACAGGTTAAGCAAGGAGCGAAAGCATGCTGATCATCCCGGCAATTGATCTAAAAGATGGTAAATGTGTCCGTTTAAAACAGGGCCGTATGGAAGACGATACGGTGTTTTCTGATGATCCGGTAGCAACTGCACAGCATTGGGTCAATGAAGGGGCACGTCGTTTGCATCTGGTCGATCTGAACGGTGCTTTTGCAGGTACACCCATTCATAAACCTATAGTTGAAGCTATTGTACGGGCACAACCAGAACTGCCTGTGCAGATTGGTGGCGGAATCCGCTCTCTGGAAACGATTGAACATTATCTTGAAGCCGGGGTGTCTTTCGTTATTATTGGAACTAAAGCAGTTCAAAATCCTGAATTTGTTGAAGAAGCCTGTAAAAAATTTGCTGGACGCATTATTGTGGGTATCGATGCCAAAGATGGTATGGTCGCTACTGATGGCTGGGCTAACGTTACTGATGTTAAAGCGACAGAACTGGCCAAACGATTTGCAGATGCGGGTGTATCCAGTATCGTATATACTGATATTGCACGTGACGGGATGATGCAAGGTGTAAATATTGAGCAGACTGTAGCCTTGGCCCAGTACTCGGGGTTACCTGTTATTGCTTCTGGTGGCGTAACCAATATGGAAGATATCCGTATGCTGAAAGACCAGCCAGGCATCTTGGGTGCAATCACCGGTCGTGCAATCTATGAAGGTACGCTCAGTCTGCGTGAAGCGCAATTGCTTCTCGACGAGCAATCGCCTGTAGTGCTGTAAACTATACAGCCAGATTTAAAGAGGCCATCTGGCCTCTTTTTTATATTAACTTAAACCTCTTTTTATAGTGTATTGCCGCTTTATAAATGAGCAGCAAGTGAAACAGAGTAAAAATATAATATCTGCTCATGAATAGGATTTAACTGGAAACTAGCAAAGGTTGTATCTGGTGCAGGCTTATCGCAATATAGGCAGGCCTTAAAACCAAGCCAGATGTAATGAATACTGCAAATTTATCCAAACTCGCTTCCTCTTCGCTGCTGCCACAACTTGCCCTGATTCTGATAACAGTGATCTGGGGTGGAACTTTCCTGACAGTCCAGTTTGCTCTGAATTATAGTTCACCAATGTTTTTTGTAGGCTGCCGGTTTGCAGCCGCAGCTCTGGCGGTGCTGCTGCTATCCTGGAGAATTATGCGTGGCCTCAATCTGCGAGAGTTGTTAGCAGGCTTCCTAATTGGCTGCACCATTGCGATTGGATATGGTACGCAGACTATTGGTTTACAGACCATCAGTAGCAGTGAGTCAGCATTTCTTACGGCAGTATATGTTCCGCTTGTTCCATTTTTACTCTGGATTATCTTCCGAAAAACACCACATATCATGACCTGGATAGGTGTCACTCTGGCCTTTAGCGGATTGGTACTCTTGACTGGCAATGGTTTTACGCAGATCTCTTTTAGTTTTGGACAGGCGCTCACATTATTTGGTGCTATCGCCATTGCACTGGAAATTATCCTGATCGGCTATTTTGCAGGAAAGGTAGATTTACGGCGAGTAACAGTTATTCAGCTGGTTTTTACTTCGGTGTTAAGTTTTATGAGCATGCCATTTCTGGGAGAGCACAGTATTCCGGTGTTTTCCTGGCAGCTTGCAGTAGCAGCTTTTGGTTTAGGAATAAGCAGTGCGATTATCCAACTGGTCATGAACTGGGCACAGCGTTATGTAGAGTCATCCCGTGCGGCAATTATCTATGCAGGAGAACCCATCTGGGCCAGCCTGTTTGGCCGGATGGCAGGTGAGCGTCTGGCGCCATTAGCTTTACTAGGGGGTGCTCTGGTCGTTCTGAGTATTATCATAAGTGAATGGCGACCTAAGTTTTTAGGTTCAAAAGATATAGAGCCTGTTACTGAAGATTTAAATACTTTAAATAATAAAAAAGCCTGATGTTTCAGGCTTTTGAAATTAATTTAAAATCATTCATACATGGCTTTATTTTCATTTAAACGTAATAAACCTTTAATAGCACGGTATACAATCCATAGCCATGCTAACCCGATTACTCCTACACAAAAACCTGAGGCAAGTAGCAGAACTGAGGCAAAAGCATCGGCATTATTATCTGTAAACAGCAAAAAGATAAAAGGAATAAAAGCCACAATATTCCAAATCAGATACCACCAGAATGTCCGAATCTGCCAAGTAAAATGACTTTCATAAATACTGCCGCGCATCTGGTCTTGTTTAACATAATTGATCACTAGCGCCACTACAGCTAGCAAACCAGCTGTGAAAATTGCCAGAATATAAAGAATATACAGACTGAAAGTCAGACTGCGTCTTGAGTCATTCATGACAGTGCCAGAATTCATTTATTTTTCCTTTTTTAAGTATGGATTTGAATCAGTAGGGATTCAAGGGAGAAATCAGCCATAAAACCAATAGGATATTTACGACTATGGTAATCCAATATATTTTTCGAAAAGGTTGTTTTTGTGTTTTATGTCGCAGTTTCTGTTGGGCTAACCAGGCAGCAGGCCACCCTCCCAGAAAGGATAATATATGTAGAGTCTGCTCAGATATACGGCGCCGTCCGGCCTGTGCTGCTTCTTTATCCTGAGCATAAAACCAGTAAGTTGCTACATTCATGAGCATAGTAAATAATAAAAGCAGTCCATTTATAAGACCACTCGCAGTCACTATACCCAACATTATAAAATAGACTGCGATCAGAAGCTGAAAGGGCTGCAAAGCTTTTTTAGATTGTGAACGTGTCTGCTGCCGGGCTGGTTTTTTACGGGCCTGTGCAGCTGTGAGATAGGTTACCTGCTGAGCACGATAGCGGCCCTGTGCATCTAGAATAACGAGGTATTCCAGTGCACAACCAATAATTGGCCGGGGTCCAGGTCGGGCAAAATCCTTTATATGTAAAAATACCCGTCCTTTATCAGGCTCATTGGGTTGAATAAATCCATAGCCTTTTTCATCAAACCACTCTACCAGTCGCCCCTGATCGCGCATCATTTGCCTTACTTCCCGATAAGTGCCAGACGATTTTGTAGCATATTACGCATTTCTAGCGGGTCTTTTTGCAAGATATCCTCTCCACCTCGCTGTTCCTGCGCATTCTTCTGTGCTACTTGCAGACGCATTAACCAGAAACGGCAGGCTGCCATGGCCAGATAAACCGGCAGACAAGCTCTTTCATCTTCTGTCAGCATACGCACAGTCTGATAATTTTCCAGATAGGCTTGTACCCGTGTCTGATCAAGGTTCACCGCCGGATAATCGCTACAGAAATCATTAATCGTAATGGCAATATCAAACAGCAATTCATCATGGTTTAACTCATAAAAGTCCAGAATTCCCTTTAAAGTGTCACCCTCGAATAAGGTATTGTCACGAAACAGATCGGAATGAATGAAGCCAAGCGGGCGCTGCGGGTATTTAGCCTGAAATACTTCAAACTGCTGAAATACACTATCCAGTAAAAGCTGGTCTTGTACATCCATGTCGGGTCTTAGTTCAGCAGCAACCTGACTCCAGTAACTATGATTACGGTAGCTCTGGCGCTCAAAATCAAAATCCTGTAAAGCGACATGCAATTTTGCCTGTGCTCTGGCAACCTCAGCTGTCTGGGCAGTATTGGCCGGTATAGGGTGCTCTCCTACCAGTCGTGGTGCAATCTGGGCAGGCTTTCCGGCAATCTGGCCAATTGCAGCTTCAACCTGTTTTAAGGGCACCGCAACTGGCAAATGTGCATTGCCCAGATGCTCAAGTACTGGCACCAGTTCACCTGCCTGTGCTGCATTCATCTCTTCAAATACTGTAAGTACAAACTGCGAACCATCCTCGTTCACTAAAAAATAGTTTGTATTCTGAATACCGCCTTGAATTGGAATCAGTTCCTGAACCTTTAGTCCATAAGGTGCTGCGAAGGACTGAACTTCCTTTAAACTCAACGGCGTATAAACCGACATAGAAAACCTGCAAAAAAACATATCGAATTTGATAGAATACCTTCTCCCTCTATCAAGGTGTAGCATCTGCGGAGGTGAGTTTCATAATCGGCTGTTATAATTGGAAAAATTTATGCTCGCAAAACGTATTATCCCCTGCCTAGACGTTGATAATGGCCGAGTGGTAAAAGGCGTACAGTTTCTTGATATCCGCGATGCCGGTGATCCGGTTGAAGTCGCCCGCCGTTATAATGAACAGGGCGCCGATGAAATTACCTTCCTTGATATTACTGCAACCCATCATGGGCGGGATACGACTTATCGTACAGTCGAACGTATGGCCGAAAGTGTGTTTGTTCCCCTTACTGTTGGCGGCGGTGTGCGCAAAGTCGAAGATATCCGTTTATTGCTTAATGCCGGTGCAGACAAGGTCAGTATTAATTCTGCTGCCGTATTTAATCCTGAATTTGTTCAGGAAGCATCCCAGCGTTTTGGTGCACAATGTATTGTCGTCGCAATTGATGCCAAAAAAACCGGTGAAAATAAATGGGAAATTTTTACCCATGGGGGCCGTAAACCGACAGGTATTGATGCCATTGAATGGTCTGTCAAAATGGCAGAATACGGCGCAGGCGAGTTATTAATTACCAGTATGGATGCCGATGGGACTAAAGCCGGTTATGACCTGCAACTGATGCGTGCTATTAATAACCGGGTGAATGTACCAACTATCGCATCTGGTGGTGTAGGTAATCTTCAGCATCTGGCAGATGGCATTTTAAAAGGTGGAGCTGATGCAGTACTGGCCGCAAGTATTTTTCATTTTGGCCAGCACACTATTCCTGAAGCAAAACAGTATCTGGCAGAGCAAGGTATTGAAATGCGCCTTTAACCGGAAAAATAAAGAATTTAAAAAAAGAGTGTGTCCCCCACACTCTTTTTACTTCAGACAAAAAATCTACTTTAAGGACAGCTTCCTTTTAAGCTCCCTGCTCTGTTTCAGTTAAATATATACTCTTATTTTCAGATTCAGCTATTCCTGCTTGAATATATTGTGCGGGAAAATAACGCCCTGCTATTTTTTGTAATGACTTTGACAGAGGTTCTGGCAATGCTATACCCAAAGGGTTTTTTTCCTGTAGATCCTGAGCAGAAATAATCCGGGTTCCCATAATATAGTCAAACCAGGGTTTGGTTACACACCAGTTAGCATCCTGATTGGCATTCATATGGTGGTCATAATGCCAAGGAATAACCTTCATAGCCCATTCTGGTTCCAGATGAGCCTTGCGGTGTGTATAAAAATAATTGATAGCACTATACCAGGCTGCCAGCGCCATACCCTTAGAAATGGGATAAAACATCAGACTGGTTGCAGTTGCCACTGCTCCTAGTGAAATTAGTTCATTACGGGTTCGCCAGTTTTTTATCCCTTCTATATAACCCTGATCAAAAAATTCAGTTTTACGAACAATTTTATGATGTTCCCAATGTGATTTCATGCTATCTGGCACGGGAGAGTAACGTGGCTTTCCAGCACGGTGTGTACCATGCAAAATATATTTATGCGCTACCCATTCAAATGCATTGGCGACGATCAGACCCGCAACAAAACCTTTCCACATAACTCTTCCTCCCTTTTACTTGAATATAAAAAGCTTTCCATGCTAAATATTGACTTGGCTCAGTCAATTTATTGACAAAATACGACAGGAAGTTTATTTCAATGCAGGGATATAGTGGTTCAGTCTTTGGTGGACTGGCGCAATTACTGCTAGATTACTATCAGGCGCAGGCCCTAACCGTACCGGAACAATTACAGCATATACAGCAACAGGAGCGGTTCGAATACCGCATCTGGCGGGAGCTTTTATTAGGGCTAGAACAACAATTACAAAAACCGGCACTAGGTTTAGATATTGCAGCTTATGTCCAGCCACGACATTTAGGCATTATTGCCTATCTGGCACTGTCCTGTGAAAGTCTGGGAGAGGCATTGCAACGCTACCATGACTTTCACCGCCTGATTTATGACGGCAGCCCCTTATGTGTTACTTCAGATATTAAATATGTTTCCGTGAGCTGGGAAGAACCAGAAGCACAGCCCTGCCAGATTACCGATGAGATTGCTATCGCTTTAATGGTCGAGTTTCTTAAACACTTTATGGTACTGGACCAGATTCATTTATATGAAGTGCATTTCTCCTGTCCGGCTCCAAGAAATATTGCATTATATGAACAGTATTTTCATTGTAAGGTCCGGTTTTCCCAGCCGCTAACCCGACTTTTACTCCCATTTAGTGAACTTTTCAAGCCTATAAAGCATAGTGATCAAACTCTACAGCATCTCCTGATGCAGCAGGCTCAAGCTCTTTTAGAAAAACTGCCACACAGCACCCAGCTGGATCAACGTCTGCAGCAGGTCATACTCAAGGGTTTACAACGTGACGAGTATCAGATTGAACAGGTAGCAGTAAAACTGGAAATGTCTGTACGCCAGTTACAACGCCATTTACAGCAGCAAGGTAGTACTTATCAGGAGCGTGTGCAACATATCAGGTTCATGCTGGCAAGACAGTATTTAAAAGACCCGTATCTCAGCTTAAAAGAAATCGCTTTGCTATTGGGCTATTCAGAACAAAGTGCCTTTCAGCGGGCGTTCAAGCACTGGACTGGACAGACGCCGCGACAATGGCGCCTGTATGAGCAAGATATAAAAACTTGAAGTTAAAGGAAGGGATTTTCAATTTCATGTTCAGGCTGTCGTTCAATCTGCTCGGGTAAAGGCTGAGCCTGTTCAAGCGCCTGAACCAGATCATTCATAAATGCCTGCAATTTTTTGGCTGCCTGCAATCCCTGCTGGTCTTTGGTAATCTGTAAATTACCGTAAATATTGACACAATCTAGCTGGTTTTCCAGGGTCAGGTCATAAATCGCAGAGGATTCTGTGCCATTTTCAAAAGGTTTAAACATCTGCACGCTCCTTATTCTCGATTTTATATCTAATATTTAGGTTACCAAATCAGGAAGTTTTGTTTAGCTCTTTATGACAACTTATTTGAAGAGTTGCAAAATAAATTGGAGCAAGGCAGAAAGCAACTGCTGTATGCCTGAATTAGTTGCTGCACTGCTGACATTACTTATACTGGTGCCTGACTTTTGCTGCTTGAATTCCTGCTGTGCAGTTTCAATCTGCTCCCGGTTTGCATCTACGGCACACTGGCTTTCTGCATCCCAGTGTGAATACTCAAGCGGTTTATTTGCTTTAACTGCCGTACTGGTCAATGGCAGCTTATAGGTATTACGTTTTTGCTCTTCAGTAAGCTGTGGAAACAGATTAATCCCAAGCTGCTCTTCCAGATAGCAGACACTTACAATTTTGACCTGTAAAGAATTATTATTGGGCGCGTAATAAGCTCCTATTGCACCAGTTTTCGGGAGATACACTGCTTTATATACGGCTGTCGGTACAATTACACCCCGGCCAATAGTTTTCAGTTTTTTCCCTGTAAATAACGGACCGGTAACTACGTAAACATTTTGCTTTTGCTTGGTGACAATAGCGCGCGTGGCTTCTTCCAGTTCACGCCAGACTTGCTGATTATTTTTAGGCGCCTGCGGTACCATATTGGCCAGAGAAAAACTGTCATACTGGGAGGAGCTATTGCTCATATCCCCATTAGGCGCCATATGTCCACGGTCATAACCTGAACCTCGATAATCAGAGAGCAAGGCCCGGTGGCGCTCTGCTACGCGACTCTCTTCATGAAAATTGTCTTCACGCTTGATTTTGGTACTGAGGCGCTGTGGATTTAAATATTCTGCAACCCAGAGTGGTGTTTTTGATACTCCTGAATACATGACATTAAACCCGTTAAAACAAAGCGGATAACTGTCTTTCTTCAGACTTTCCTTTACCAGATAGGGCGGCACTTCACGATAGAACTGGTTTAGGCAGGCCGCATTTGATGTCCCGGCTGTAAACAGCTGACCGATTTTTTCTTCACCGAAGGCTATGGCAAAACTTCCGGCTGCAAGCACACCTAACAACCCTTTAGACAGGCGGCTATTTAAAAATGGGGTCTTCGATCTACTCTTACTATGTGTCTTACGAGTGGCCATATCTTTGTATCAAAACAACGGTTTCCGGCAGCTTAACAAGCCCTCTATATGAAGTATATTGCATATACCTTTATTTGATTAAAGCATCATCAAAATTGCATGAAAAAGTCCGTAAAAAACGTAACATTTTGTTCGCTTTATTAAAGGGTTTCTGAATACTCTTTTAAGTATTACGTATGTTTGATTGAAATGAAAAAGTGCTTTATGAGAAGGTAATGATCTCCCGATTAAAACAAACACAAGTGTTCATGAGGAGTTTAATATGCGTTCTAAACTAATCGGCCTAGGCTTCATTACCGGAATGTGTAGTATGACAGCTTTCGCAGAACCTCCAGTACAACCTGGAGATACTCTGGAAAGCCTATCGAAAGTCCGGATTAATACTACAGTGAATGGACAGCCAGGTTCACTCAGTGAAATGATGGGTAATGGTCAATACCGTTCTTCATCCCAGTCTGCTATCTCGGACAGCAATACACTGGCACGTGATTCGTCCAGCACTCGCAGCATGGGTAGCACTGGCAGTACTACAGGTATTAATACTGATAGCCGTACCACTGGTGTTGGTACTACAGGCGGGATGAGTGGCTCGATGGGTACAAACAGCATGGGCACTTATGGCGGCACTCCGAGCACAGGCACTTACAGTGGAACCAGCTCAGGTACTTCTTCCGGTACAACTACCGGCACCAGCTCGGGTTATAGCAACTCAGCTGGCACCAGCTCAGGCTATAGCGGTACAGGTGCGACCAGCAGTACGACCAGTAACGGCACTACAGGTACAAGCCGTATAGAAAGTGCAACTGGCAACAGCAGCATGAGCGGTACAGGCAGTATAGGCGGATCAACTGGTACGGGCAGTGGCACAGGTAGTTCAGGCTCAACCGGTAGTGGCAGTGGCGCAGGTCGTTAAGCCTTGTCTAGTCGTTCTATAAGATACATATTCAAGCTCAAAATTTTAACTACTCCTCCAGAGTAAAAACCAAGGCATATGTGCCTTGGTTTTTTTATTATTACTGTTTTATCTAAGAATTTCAGATTTCAATCTGGCTGCCCAGTTCTACTACACGGTTAGTAGGTATTTTGTAGAAGTCACTCACCGGGCTGGTATTACGCTGCATGGAAATAAACAGCTTTTCACGCCAAGGTGCCATACCGTCTCCAACTGTACTAATAATCCGTTCACGTGAGACAAAGAAACTAATCTGCATCAGGTTATATTCAAGCTCAAGTGCCTCATAGACTGCTTCCAGAGCATGAGGAATATTCATCTCATCCTTAAAACCATAGTACAGCTCAACCCGATAAAAATGTTGATTTAGTACCTCTACATGAAAGCGCTGTTCGTCAGGCATATAAGGTACATCTTGTATCTTGACTGTCAGAATAATATTTTTCTGATGCAAGACCTTATTATGCTTCATGTTATGCAGCATCGCATGTGGAACTACAGTAGGTGTACCGGTCAGGAAAACTGCCTCTCCTTCTACCCAGTTAGCCTGATCACCGATACTCTCGACAAATAGCTCCAGAGGCAAGGTATCCTGCTGTAATTTTGCAAAGGTCAGCTCACGCCCCTGTTTCCAGGTAATCAGCAGAAGAAAAGCAACTCCACCGATCAATAATGGCACCCATCCGCCCGAGAATACCTTTAGTGAGGTAGCACTGACCAGTACCAAGTCCAGTATCAGAAATGGAATGATCAGCAGCATCAGCTTTGGCATTTTCCATTTCCAGCTGTAACGGATAAATGCAGCAATCAGCAAAGTGTCACACAGCATGGTTAAAGTTACAGCCAGGCCATAGGCATTAGCAAGGCGCGAGCTGGTCTGGAAAATCAGGATTAAGACAATAATAGAAGCAAGCAGTACCCAATTGAGCAATGGCACATAAATCTGGCCCTGTTCTGAATCCGAGGTATGCTTAACAGTAAGGCGTGGTAAATAACCCAGCTGGATAGCCTGACGCGCCAATGAAAATACGCCTGAAATCACCGCCTGAGAAGCAATTACTGCAGCCATAGTGGCCAGAAAAATCATTGGATACAGCGCCCATTCCGGCACTAGCAGATAAAATGGATTTTCAATAGCACTCGGATTTCTCAGTAATAAGGCGCCCTGTCCTGCATAATTAAGCACCAGACATGGCAAGACTACAAAAAACCAGGCCAGACGGATGGGTACTGGCCCAAAGTGGCCCATATCGGCATAGAGTGCCTCACCCCCTGTCACAGTAAGCACTACCGCTCCCATAATAAAAAAAGTCATGAGCGGATGGCTTACAATAAACTGAAATGCCCAGTGCGGGCTGAACATTCCTAGTACCACAGGTGTCTGAATAATACTGGAAATACCCAATAAGCCGAGCGAGAAAAACCAGAGCAGGGTTAACGGACCAAAAAATTTGCCAACAAAAGCAGTACCATACTTTTGCATGATAAACAGGGTTGTCACGATGGTAATAGCGATTGGAACAATATATGGATCCAGAGCATCTGTTGCGATAGACAGACCCTCTACGGCAGATAATACTGAAATCGCAGGTGTAATAATGCCATCACCAAAAAATAGTGAAGCCCCAATAAAACCAATAGCAATTAACAGTAATTTTTTGCGGTCACTGAAACGGGTATTACGTAAATTCAATGCAAGAAGCGCCATGATGCCGCCCTCACCATTGTTGTCTGCACGCATTACAATAGCGATATATTTAATGGTAATGACCAGCGTCATTGTCCAGAAGATAATCGACAAAATACCTAATACATTAGCTGTACTGATCCCTAAACCATGAGCTGCATGGAATGATTCCTTAAGTGCATAAAGCGGACTGGTCCCAATATCCCCAAATACCACCCCTAATGCTGCCAAGGTAATCGCAGGCAATGCGGCTTTTTTTGCAGAACTTTGCATATTTTGTCTTCATAACAGATGCCATTTTTGCGCCATATTATCACCGAGTTATTTATTTTTCTTCAAATCAATTGTTTCAACTTGGCAGGCGCGGTTTTTTTAGTTATTATCGCACGCCTTGGTGAGGTGTCCGAGTGGCTGAAGGAGCACGCCTGGAAAGTGTGTATACGTTTACGCGTATCGAGGGTTCGAATCCCTCTCTCACCGCCAAATTCTATTCTCATGATGATTCATGAGGTCCTAAAAAGCTTAAATCTAAAGGGGTTAGGCTTTTTTTGTGTCTAATAATATCTACTTTATCTGTTGCAATCCCGATATAGTCGGGGGTATAACTGGGGGTATAATAATTAATTTATAAATCTAGAACACCTTAAATCAGTCAATAAAAAAATTTCTTATCATTGAGCTCAATGCCAAAAATTTATAAATTAAGAATAAAATAATCTCAAGCTTATCTAGTAATTCTTAAATATCTTTTAAACCTCCTCAAACTTCTTTTAATCTTTTAAAACTGAATTTATATCTCAACGTTCTATTTAAATATCGAAATCCTCATCACTGAATATTTATTAATCTAAAAACAGTATTTTAAATTTATATGACTAAAGTCTGCTGCTTTGTATTAACTTATAAATGGTACAAAAAATGCTTGGAATGTACATAAATCTTAAAAGGAAAAATGATGAAAAAAACACTCTCCGCTCTGACTTTAAGCTTGGGCTTACTCTTACCCTTTTCTGCTTTTGCCAAAAATAATGTTGTGGTTGTAGCGACTGGAGGAACCATTGCCGGTGCTGGTGCCAGCTCAACCAACAGTGCTACCTATACAGCGGCTAAGGTACCCGTTGATGACCTATTAAACGCAGTACCACAAATCCAGAATCTGGCTAATGTTACTGGAGTACAGGCTCTTCAGGTAGCTTCCGAGAGTATTACTGATAAAGAATTACTGACAATTGCCCGTAAAGTTAATGAGCTGGTTAAAAGACCTGATGTTAACGGTGTAGTGATTACGCATGGAACAGATACTCTGGAAGAAACTGCCTACTTTCTAAGCCTGACCGTGCATACTGATAAACCGATTGTAGTGGTAGGTTCTATGCGTCCACCTTCAGCGCTGTCTGCTGATGGGCCTTTAAACCTGTATAGTGCTGTTGCTCTGGCAGCCGCAGACAATGCAAAAAATAAAGGCGTATTCGTGCTCATGAATGATAATATTTTTGCAGCACGTGATGTCAGCAAGACAATTAATATCCATACCGATGCCTTTGCCAGTCAATGGGGACCGTTAGGTACACTGGTTGAAGGGAAACCTTACTGGTTTAGAAGCGTAGCCAAACGATTTAACAATACGTCTGAATTTAATATCGAGAATATTAAGGGCGATGCTCTGCCGCTGGTCCAGATTGTTTACGGTTCTGGCAATATGTTGCCCGATGCCTATACCGCATATGCTCGAGCAGGCGCAAAGGCAATTATTCATGCGGGTACAGGCAATGGCTCGGTAGCCAAAAATATTGTACCTACCCTGACTGAGCTCCAGCAGCGTGGTATACAGATTATTCGTTCATCTCGTGTACCCCAAGGTTTTGTATTAAGAAATGCCGAACAGCCAGATGATAAATATAACTGGGTGGTTGCACATGATTTAAATCCGCAAAAAGCCAAATTGCTGACTGCACTTGCACTCACTCAGACCAGAGATGCTAAAGAAATTCAGCGTATGTTCTGGGAATATTAATTTTTAAATATTAATTAAAGAAGGTATCTTCCGATACCTTCTTGATGACCTGAAAGCATTAAACGTAGACAAAATTCATTTGTTCATTTTTTCGCTTGTGAAAATCAGGTGTTTTTCGGTAGAATCTACGCCACAGTGCCGGCATAGCTCAGTTGGTAGAGCAACTGACTTGTAATCAGTAGGTCCACAGTTCGAATCCGTGTGCCGGCACCATTTCTCTTCTACTTTTCTTTTCTCGATTTATTCAGCTTTTACTGCACTAATCTGTACGTAGCGAATTAATCCATCAGCGTAAAGCTGGGCGCAAAGTTTGGCTGTCATCTGGATTTTATAATAATCTGTATTTTTTATAGTGGATTGTCCAGAGTTACGTAGTTTTGCCACGTATTTGGAAAAGCCCTGCAAAACTTCTGAAGATATATCTTGGATCATTATTTGCTCATAACCATAATTTTCTAGCAGATTTACCATTTCAGTTCGAGTTTTTAAGTCTTTAAGTTTGAGATCAGCTGCTTTGACCAATAACTGGTATTTACTTTTTTGCCAGAGGCTTGCCTGTTGCCAGTCATCTGACAACATCAAATAATGGAATCCTAAATGACCGTGCTGCTTTAAATGGCCAGTTACACTATTCAGAAAATGGCTTAGTGCATGATGGTAAGCAGCATCAATACAAAGAACCACATCAAACTGCTGAGTAAATTGAAGGGGTTTTAAAGCAAGAAGAGACTGGTTATAAATCGCTTTTAAGGCTGGCAGATGATATTGACCAATCTTTTTGACACAGTTTTGCTGTAATTCTACAGCTTCTATATATTGAACCTGGTACTGATTTTGCCAATGCAGCAGACTCGCTCCCTGGCCGCAGCCCAGATCTAATACAGCATCCTGAGCCTTAAGCTGTACTGCCTGTGCTAACCTGTCAGCCAGCTGCTGGCAGGCCTGAGGATAATTTTCCTCAGCTTGCCAGTAACCCAAGTTTGTCCAAGCCAACTCTGCCGAGTCACCCAACTGTGCTGCATCAATAGCATATTTATGCTGGGGTAAATACTGGCAGAAAATCTGGGCCCATTTCATGAGATTTTTAATAACCAAGTTGCGGTGCGATCTCCACTTTAGGTTCTAAACCTAAAAATGGCAAAGGTGCATCAAAGATCTTGGCAATATGAATAGCCGAAGTGACAGCAGACTCCAGGATCGGCAGACCATCACATGACCATGAACCACAGTAAAATACCTTACGGTTCGGCTGTAAGTGCCGTTGCTGGACTTCTTTGTTTAATGCCACAGTTCTGGAATCAACTACTGCCCGAGTCAACGTTACACTAGAAATCACTTTTTTCGGATCAATTTCAGTAACCGGACGCCATGTCTGAAATACCGGAGACTTACCAACCAAACTTGGCTCAACTGCATTAAGCCAGACGGTAAACTGTTGTCGGGTAAAATGACGGTCCATCATATAACTCAGTACACACCAGTCTTTACGGCGCGGCGGCATCACTGAGCTATCTGTATGTATTACCAGTTCTCCCTGCTCAAACTTAAACTGTTTGAGAAGCTCAATATCATCCGCAAATTGTTGCGGATTCATGAACTCTTCAAGTTTAGTGGTCGGTGTTGCAACTACTACCCGGTCAAAGACCGACTGCTCACCATCCTGTTTTTCCAACAGAACTTTTTCACCCTGTTCTTCCACCTTACAGATTGGAGAGCCACTCTGAATACGAATACCTTCGATCAATTTATCTACCAATGCAGGTGTTCCGCCTTGCATACGGATCAGGGCATCTCCATCAGTCAATTGACGCAGAAAAATTAGTAACGGTTTGGCAGGCCAGTCTCCGATTGTTTTCGGATTACAGGTACAGATGGTATAGAGTACCGGCATTACTGCACCATGCCAGAATACTTCTTCAATATCATGCTGGTTAATGAACTCAGCCAGTGTAATGTCCTGATTTTTAGACTTGAAGAACTGATGAATTGCTGTTTTTAGCTGTAGCATACCTTTAACCAGACGCCAGCCATACTGCTTGATGCCCTTGCGGTTATTAATAATAGGAATATTACCAATGCGGGTACGTGAAGTTGTGAGCCAGGTTTCAGTACGATCTTCAAATAGCCAGCTACAGGCCATATAGGTACGTACCGGAAAAGTTTTAATGCCCAGGTAACTGGCCAGACTCAGTGTATTCTTCCATAAATAGGGATTCATAACCCGTAGTGGGGCATCAATCAGCCCCCCCTCAAACTCCAGACTATGACTGTCCATACCTCGGCCTGGGAGTGCCTCGAAAATAGTAATTTCATGTCCTGCATCTTTCAGAATTCTTGCGGTAGCAAGCCCAGCCATGCCACTACCGATTACTGCAATATCCAAAGTTATTATCCGTCAGTTAACCGTTTTCCAGATTATGTACCAACGCTCTCAGAAACGCCGTATTAAAAAATGCCAGAATTCTAAATTGTCTATCTCAAGTATCAGGCAGACTGGAGGGTAAATTCATCTAGCTAAACAATTCCACCCAATAACCATGAAAAATATAACCCTTTAATAAATAAAATTTTTATAAAAAGATTGTGTACTAAAATAGAACAAATAAGCTTAAAAAATTTCTCTCAGGATTAAAAAAATTAAGTACAAATTTCTGTATATATAATGTTAATTTCAGTATTTACATAAAGGTCAACTGGCTCGATGGTCAGATCTTGCTATAGTTCATTTTCACAAAATAATTCGGGTATAGAATTGCGCTATACCCGATCATGTAAGAACTTTATATTCAAGAAAATTCCCGCCTAACTGAACTTAAACAAAAGAAGCTTTCAGAGCTGGAAACAGTGATCGTGTAAACTGATCCGTACTCCATAGCCCTACCGGGGTATGATGCATATGAGGTGCCAGATAAGGAAGTAACATATTCATACGCTTCTGGAAATCAGTTTCAGCCTGATAGGACTTCTTCAAAAAGGTCAGTTCAAAATCGACTATATCTTCTGGACGGTCCTGATTCTGGTTCTTCTGCTCATGCTTTCTTGCCCAACCACGCAAGCTGGTAGTTGAAGTACTTTGTGGACCCTGAATCCAGTCATAAATCATCTGTTTTTCAGGATAGCTAAATACACCGAACATTTTACCGCGGTCATCATCAATCAATTTCCAAAAACGACTTTCCTGTACATCTTCCCCCGGCTTGATCCAGTTTTTACGGATGAGGGCATCCAAGAAGGCCACTGTACTCTCATCATCCTGTAACCAGTCATTAATCTGCCGGTTTTCTATACGGCATTTATCACCATGAATAAAACGACCCACTTTGGCTTTCTTGACCAGAATTTTTTCTACATTACTGCGCAGATCAAGATTTTTAACTACCGCAGTGGAACCTATACCTACATCATTTAAGTAATAGCCAATTTTTACACGGCGCAAAAATTCTTCTTTATCCTGATAGCGCTGGGCAACTTTAAGTACACCTTCTAGGGCTTTCTGGGCATGACCATTATCAAAGTTATCAATCGTGATATGTAAATTAAAATAATGTGAGTCAATACCAAGTTCTTTTAACTCATAATTACTGATGAGTAAATGTAAGGGAAGCTGCTCATATCCCATGTTAAATCCTAACACTTCTGGAATATATTCAGCAGGTGCATAGGCTAAAGCCAATTGCACCGCGGCCTGAATATAATGTTCATCGTTCAAAAGATTTTCAAAATCGTTAAGTTCAAGCTGATCCAGTAATTGCTGATAGAGGCAGACATGGTTGAGTGAAGAAGATCCACCTCCCAGTTCATCCAGGTAAATCGAGATCGCTTCATTGTAAACAGGATTTTGCCAGTATTTGCACAAGCTATAGAGCCAAGAACCATCAACCATTTTGGTCGGGCCAATCTTGACCAGAAATTCTAGAGCTTCACCGACGTTTTTAAAATATTCACGGGCACCATTTTGCCTCCTTCGTTCCAGATAGCTCTGAAAAGATTCACATGCCTGAATATTTTTATTGTTGAGCCACGCCCCTACATCTTCTAAATTTTGCGGAAACTCCTTTTCTTCAAGTGTAATTGTATCAATAAAACGCTCTAAATAAATTTCGGCGAATTTTTCCTTTTCAGCCGTATCCCGCTCAGGTTCAGAAAAAAATTTTACTGTTTCTTTATGAGATAAGGCCGGGCTTTTCTTCTGGGTCAGCTTTCTCACTGGCTGCGTTGTTGTGGTAACCATATTTCATTATCTCTTTTTTTAATCCACTCCTGTTAGGAAATAGCATTCCCATCTTCTTTTAAATAAAGTTTGTGTTATCTCTGGTTAAGAACACGTAAAAATAAAGTTGTGTTTTAATAAATTTCTTTTATTTTCAAAAATCTAAAGACCATAAGCTCTACTTTTATTTACATTTTAATATTTTGAAACACCTAGAATATTATTGTAGAAGTTTTTATTAAATTTATTAATTCTAATATTCTTAAAAACAAAAAATAAACCCAAGATATATATTAATTTATTAATTTATTTAATAAATTTTGGATACAGAAATTTTATTTCTCTTAATCATTCATGATTATATTTTTAAAGGAATGCCACCTTAAGTTTTAACTTTTGATTTCATGTGTAAGGATTGTGTATGTTGGATATATTTTTATACAACTGTTTATATAGCAATATGTAAACATTATAGAAATACAGAGAAACAATTATACTTAAGTCTTTATTTTTATTTATTTTATATTAAAAACCCCTATTTAACTTTTATATTCAAAAAGTATTAAGTATGTAAGTTGCTAATTCAATTTTGCCCATTTTCTGTTTTTATCTACCGACATCGCAATAAATTTAAAAAGCATTGCTCTAGAACTAAACCTAATAAGACAAGGGAGCTTCTAAATGTTTTATGTCTGTTGCAAGCACTTGGCAGATCTAGGCTTAAAAGTTGCGTTCATCGAAAGTGCAACAGCAGGTTATCTGGCTTATCAGTTTTCACTTAACCCGCATTCGGGTGAGGTTTTAATTGGCAGTTTGGTCTGTTATGACTTAAAAGTTAAAGAAAAAATCTTAAATATTCCTAAAGATCTGATTGAAGAGTATACGCCTGAGTCTCAGGAAGTCACTCATTATCTGGCTGAGCATGGTCATCATTTCTTTGATGCCGACATTATTGTGGCTTGTACAGGTCTGGTGAAACCTGGTGGTTCGGAAACACCGGAAAAACCTGTCGGGACCTTTTTCTATTCTATTTACTATAACGGCAAGGTTCATGATTTCAGATTCTATGCAGAGGGTGCGCCTGAAGAGAAGTTGCATAAAGTCCTGAATCAGGCTTGCCGTGAATTAAATCAGCTGATTCAACCTGAATAAGGGTTGTCTTTGAAGTTTGTAGTACACACACCTAAAACAATAGAGGCATGGTATGACGAATCAACATTATTCTAAAAGTGAGCTGGCAGGCGCCGACACACCAGATAAAGAAAACGATAACCTCAAGACTTTTGACTTAAATAGTGCACGAAGTGATGCTACGGGTCATGCACTGACGACCAATCAGGGTTTAAAAATTGCAGATAACCAGAATACGCTAAGAGCAGGTTCGCGTGGCTCTGCCCTGCTTGAAGATTTTATCATGCGGGAAAAAATTACCCACTTTGACCATGAGCGTATTCCGGAGCGGATTGTACATGCCCGTGGTTTTGGTGCACATGGCGTATTTCAGGCTTATGAAGGGAATGAACGTTTTACCAAGGCGGCCTTCCTGACTAATACGCAAATTACTACACCTATGTTTGTACGCTTCTCGACTGTACAGGGCTCACGCGGTTCACCAGATATTCCACGTGATGTTCGCGGTTTTGCCATGAAATTTTATACCACTGAGGGAAATTATGACCTGGTGGGTAACAATATGCCGGTCTTCTTCATTCAAGATGGGATAAAGTTTCCAGATGTCGTACATGCCGTTAAACCCGAACCACACAATGATATCCCTCAAGCAGCTTCAGCACATGATACTTTCTGGGATTTTGTTTCACTTACACCAGAGACAGCGCATCATGTAATCTGGCTAATGTCTGATCGTGCAATTCCACGAAGTTTCCGCGGCATTCAGGGTTTCGGGGTGAACACTTTCCGCCTGATCAATGCTGAAGGTAAATCTCACTTTGTGAAATTCCACTGGACCCCGATGCAAGGTGTGTTCTCGGTACTCTGGGATGAAGCACAAAAAATCAATGGTAAAGACCTTGATTTTAACCGCCGTGAACTATGGGATGCTATTGAAAGCGGTTTATATCCGGAATGGGAACTCGGTGTTCAGCTCATTCCTGAAGAGGATGAGCATAAGTTTGATTTTGATATTCTGGATGCCACCAAATTAATACCAGAAGAGCTGGTCCCTGTAACTCCAATTGGTAAAATTACACTAAACCGTAATGTAGATAATTTCTTTGCAGAAACTGAACAGGTAGCTTTCTGTCCGGCACATGTTGTACCGGGTATTGATTTTAGTAATGACCCGTTACTACAGGCACGACTGTTCTCTTATACAGATACCCAGTTAATACGCCTTGGGGGTCCAAACTTCCATCAGATTCCAATTAACCGTGCCGTTTGTCCTTTCCATAATAATCAGCGTGATGGTTATCATCAGCGGATTGTGCATCAAGGTCAGGCAAACTATGAACCTAATTCGATTGATAACAACTGGCCACGTGAAACTCCACCTGCACCAAGTGGCGGTGGTTTTGAAAGCTACTATGAACGTGTAGATGCACATAAGGTACGTGAGCGTAGTGAGTCTTTTAATGATCACTTTAGTCAGGCACGTCTATTTTATGTTAGCCAGACTCCACATGAGCAACAGCATATTAAAGATGCTTATGTATTTGAGCTTACCAAAGTTAAACGTGCTTATATCCGTGAACGTATCGTCAATGAAATGCTCAGCTATATCGACGATGACTTGGCGAGCTATGTTGCACAGAAGCTTTCACTTCCTATGCCACCAAAACGCGAGCTAGCAACTGTTACTCCGTCAAAACGCCTGAGTCAGGAGGCCTTCCCGCCACTTGATATTCGTGCACGCCGTCTGGCCCTGCTGGTACAAGATGGCTTCAGCATGCAGGAATTTGAAACTATTCAGGACTGGGCAATCAAGGAAGGCGTTATCCTTGAATGTATCAGTGATCATAGCGGTTTCGTGACTTCTGATACAAACGCGACTTTACCGCTCAAAGGAAACTATCAGTCAGAACCTTCGATTTTCTATGATGCAACTGTAGTACTTGGTGGTACCAAGGAAGTTGTACCAGATCAGGAAGGCTATCTGATGCATTATATTATGGAAACCTATAAGCATCTGAAACCACTGGTCTTCCTGAACGGGAATGAAAGATTAATTACTACCATGCCTCTTATTGAACCTGATGAAGGTGTAATTACTATGCCGAACTTTACAGCTGTTCAAGAACAGCTGAAAACTGCACTGCTCAAACATCGCGTCTGGGCTCGTGAAATGCAAGCCAAAAAGATTCCGGCATAATTTTCTAAACTGTAATAATAAATAATAATAGGAAAAGCACTAAAGTGCTTTTCCTATTTTTTTTAATAAAGCAAAACTCATCTAGATAATCTTTAAATCTTATTTATATGTAACCAATGTAATATTAAATTAATTTAAGATTAACCTAAAACATAACAACTTCCTATTTTAATTACCTAATTCTATATTCTTATTTATTTTAAATAATTCATTTTAATTATTCAGCAACATGCTTAAACACTTCATAACCTAATTCTATGTTCTAATTATTTTCATGTGATGTATAGATTATTTTAAACACAAGAGGTGAGACATGAATAATATGAACAATCAAAATCAGGAAAATCAACAACATTTGCAAAACCAGCAAGGACAGACTGGCGAACAGAAACAACAGGAAAATAATACCCAGAGCAAACAGGATCAGGGTATTCACCACCAGAACCAACAACTTGGTGTCGGGCAGGAAGGCCAGCAGAGTGTTGAGCAACAACAGCAGCAAAGCCAGCAACATACCCAGCAGTCAGACCAGAAGGGTCAAGGTTTAGGACAGCCAGATCAGCAGAATTATAACCCGCAGGGTCAACAGAATCAGTATAACCAACAAAGCCAGCAAGGTTCATCGCAGAGCCAGCAGGGTCAAAATATGGGCCAGCAGGGTATGAGCCAACAAGGCCAAAGTCTGAACCAGCAAGGTGGTGTTAATAATAACCAGCAAGGAACTAATCGTGGTCAGGAAGGCCAAGGTCTGACAGGTACAGGCATGGGTGCTACCAGTCAGCATAATCAGCAAAGTCATGGCGGCCAGCCACAGCAAGTTAGCCCTGAACAGCAACAGCAGCAACGCACCACTCAGTATGAACAGGGTCAGCAGCATCAGCAAAATAGTAATAATGCAATGCAGCATGAAACTGATGATCAATATCGCTCTCGTCAGGAAGGTCAAAATGAAGATTATTAATCTTAGAAAATTAAGATTATTTTCATCTTTGGCTATTTGTTAATATAGATAGATTTAAATATATTACTTCTTTCTTAAAAATAAAAAATTTAATATCGGATATTTATATAATATCCGATTTTTTATATTTAATTTATTAAATAATATTTCAATGTAAAATTAAAAAACATAAATCAGCAATCCCTCTATGTTTTAATATATTTTCCCAACATCTTTTTTAGTAAATAGCTTTTATATTTTAACTATAGATTTTTAATATAAAGCAGGAGATGTACAATGGTTGACGTAAATGAAAACCTAACGGATACGACCAGCACTTATAAAGACGATACACATCGTCAATCTCAGGAATATTGGAAGGAGAATTATAATAAGACTCCATATTATAAAGATGCATTAACACACTATCCTGACTTGGAATATGATCGTGATTATTCAGGTGCTTATAACTTGGGTTATACCAGCCGCCGAGAAAATGAAGGCCGTCACTTTGATGAGATGGAAGGCAACTTGCAGCAGAAATGGGAAGAAACTAAACGTGAATCACGTTTAAAGTGGGAACAGGCTAAACATGCCATTAAAGATGCCTGGGACCGTATGTAAGTATTTTAAGTCAAGGATTCAGAATTTCTCTGAATCCTTTTTATTTATTTTTTTATAACAATCATCCGGAGATCTTATGAATCAGTACCCAGCTACACCACCTGCACAGATTCAAACCCATCAACCGGGTAAACAGACCAAAATGAATCCCGAGCCTGAAATTATCAAGGCTTCCCATAAAGGTAGTGATAAATTAAAAGATAAAGTTGCATTGATTACTGGTGGTGACAGTGGAATCGGCCGCTCAGTTGCGGTGTTATTTGCACGTGAAGGTGCAGATATTGTGATTGCTTATCTAGAAGAAAGTCAGGATGCTGAAGATACCAAAGCAATGGTTGAACAGGAAGGCCGGCGTTGCCTTCTGGTAAAATGTGATATCCAGAAAAAAGAAGAAGTTGATCAGCTAGTTGAAAAAGCTCTAAATGAATTCCAGAAAATTAATATTCTGGTGAATAATGCCGGGGTACAGTACCCACAGAAATATCTGACTGATATTCCGCAGCAGCAATTATTCAAGACTTTTGAAACCAATATTTTTTCAATGTTCTACCTGACCCAAGCAGTACTGCCTTATTTAAAAGAAGGTGACAGTATTATTAATACGACCAGCATCACCAGTTATCACGGACATGACCAGCTGATTGACTACTCCAGCACTAAAGGCGCCATTACCTCCTTTACACGTAGTTTATCGACCAATCTCCTTAAAAATAAAACAGGAATTCGTGTAAATGGTGTTGCGCCCGGACCGATCTGGACCCCGCTTATTCCAAGCAGCTTTGATGAAGAACAGGTCAAAGATTTTGGTAAGGAAACGCCAATGGAACGCATGGGCCAACCAAGCGAAGTGGCGCCTGCCTATCTATTTCTGGCTTCCGATGATGCCAGCTATATTTCAGGCCAGGTTATTCATGTAAATGGCGGTTCAATCGTTAATGGCTAATTAAAAATAGATTTGCAGTATTTTTACTTTTGATAGAACTTGCTCAACAACGACTCAGCTCTTTTTTTGAGTCGTTCTTTTTTATTTAAAAAATGAATATAAAAAAGCAGACCCACAGGTCTGCTTTTTGTTTTATTGACACCTGTTAGAATGGCAGATCATCATCCAGGTCAGCCGGAACTTGAGAAGCTGGAGCTGACTGAGGAGCTTTAGGTGCGAAACCGCCCGGGTTATTATTGCCATAACCGCCACCTTGGTTGTTGCTATTATTAAAACCACCGCCCTGCTGGTTGCCGTTACCATAACCGCCTTGGCTACCCTGATTATTGTTAAAACGTGGTTGACCATAGCCTTGATCACCACCAAAACCTGCACCTGCCTGATCGCCCTGCTGTCGGCCTGAGTCTAGCATCTGCATCTGTTCACCACGAATCTCGGTAGTATAACGTTCCTGACCGTTCTGGTCGGTCCACTGACGGGTACGCAATGAACCTTCAATATAAACTTTTGAGCCTTTACGTAAATATTGCTGGGCAATTTCACCTAGGCGGTTGTGTAGCACAATACGGTGCCATTCTGTCTGTTCTTTACGTTCACCTGTGCTTTTATCTGTCCACGATTCACTCGTTGCGATAGAAAACTGTGTTAAAGAGCCGCCATTTGGGAAAGTTTTTGTCTCTGGATCGCGCCCTAAAGTTCCTACTAAAATAACCTTATTTACACCACGCATCAGCTGTTCTCTTCCTATTCATTTCTATGTTTTACTTTATAAGAGTTATCCTTAAATGGCTACCTCTTTACCCAACAACTGCGTCAAATTATGTCGAGCAGCTGCGTCCACCTGCTGTTTATCGACTTTAATATAGGCCAGTTGCTGTTCAGGCATCACCACGACCTCTTCAATACCACGAATCGCCAATAACTTAGAAGTCCATTCATCTGTTTCCTGCATTTCTGGCAAGCTTAAAACCAGTGAAGTTAAATAGCGTGGCTGAGCCAGACCAAAACTGATGAATAACCAGATTATGGCAATTGCTGTCAGGATACTCCAGCCTAGAGAAGTATTATGCAAAGTCAGCAGGAAACCGCCCAGTGTTCCTCCGAAAAAGGCACCCAGAAACTGGCCACTGGCATTGACACCCATGGCGGTAGCCTTAGACTGCAAAGGTGCAGATTTGGACAGCCAGGACGGCAATAATGCTTCCATCACATTAAAAGCAATAAAGAAAAACCCGAGGCCGGTCAGCAGAATATATTTAGACTCAAAGCCAAAAATCATGATCAGCAGGCCTAAAATAACTCCAGTAATTGCCGTCAAAAAGATTCCACGCATTTTGCGATATTTTTCCGCCAGGATAATACTGGGAAAAGCAAAAAACAGACTAACTACCAAAAGCGGTAAATAGACCATGCCATGACTGGCAAGCGGAATATGGGCAAATTCAATCAGCTGTGAAGGTATATATACAAACATTGCGGTAAGCAGCAAATGCAGGCTGAATACTGAAAAATGCAGACGGTTCAGATCACCCATTTTCAGGACCTGCTTAAGCTGTTGCAAATAGCCTTGGGAAAAATTCTTATGATGACGAGTGACCTTAGGCACCATGAATAACATTAGAATCGCCAGAAGGCCCATGACTGTGGTTACCCAGAACAGGCCGGAAATACCGACAATTCCTGTAAGCCAAGGACCCAGACTAAAAGCTACTACGAACGACAGGCCGATACTCATGCCCATCACAGCCATTGCTTTAGTACGCTGCTCTTCACGGGTTACATCGGCGAGTAAAGCCATCACTACTGCTGAAACTGCACCACCCCCAGCAATAGCACGGCCAATAATCACGCCATAGATAGTCTCTGACATGGCAGCAATTGCACCGCCCAGAGCAAACAACAACAAGCCAATCACTATAAGAGGTTTACGGCTGAATCGATCTGCCAGCAAGCTGAATGGAATTTGAAGAATCGCTTGGCTCAGACCATAAACACCCACAGCCAGGCCCAACAATGCTGGTGTCGCATACTGATATGACTGCCCTGCTACAGAGAATACAGGAATAATCATGAACAGGCCCAACATGCGTAAAGCAAAAATACTGCTTAAGGCAAAAGTTGAACGGCGTTCTAAGGCATTCATCATAGCAACAGGCTTATTAGAAAATAAGATGAATTATAAGATAAAGCAGCTCAAAGCGCGTAGCTCTGTTATTCGAAATAACGATATTAATGACAATAAAAAAGGGTATATGACTATACCCTTCAACTTATTCTGAGTTTAAAAATATATTCTAACCAAGACGTTCTGTCCGTTTACGATACTGGATTGAAGCCAGTACTGCCCAGACAATAAATGCCACCCCGATCAGGCCGGTTACCACTTCAGGAATATGTACGCCTGTGCCACTTGCCAGCATGATGATGGCCAGTGCGCCAATTGCATAATGCGCACCATGTTCAAGATAGATGTAAGCATCCAGTGTGCCTTTTTCGACCAGATAAATAGTCATGGAACGGACGAAGATTGCACCAATTGCCAAGCCTAGCATAATAATAACTACATCACTGGTAATTGCGAAAGCTCCAATTACACCGTCAAAACTAAAAGATGCATCCAGCACTTCAAGATACAGGAAACCGCCGAAACCTGCTTTTACTACACCGGTTGCTGCGCCCGTGCTGTCATGTGTAACAGCGTTACCTTCTTCATCAATTTCCGGTTCACCGCCTAGCAGATGACTAAGTACCTGTACCCCGATATAAATTACAATTCCCCAGATACCAGCCATAGTTACGACCAGACGTTTTGTCTCGTCTACATTGGCAGCCACTACCAGCAAAGCAATCAGGGCAATAAATACAGACATGGCCGGTACGCTGGCCAAACTGGTTAAGCGTCGCTCCAGCCAGCGAAACCAGTGAGTATCTTTACCTTCATCCAGGAAGAAATTCAGAAAAACCAGAAGCAAGAAAGCTCCACCAAAAGCAGCAATTTCAGCATGATGGTCCATCAACCGCTGCGAATAGGTCGTTGGATCATTAAGTGCCAGTCTTACCACTTCCATTAATCCCATATCAGCAGTGACTGCAACAATCACCACAGGGAAAATCAGACGCATACCGAAAACCGCAATTAAGATACCAACTGTCAGAAAGATCATTTTCCAGAAGTGGTCCCAGTTACGTAGTACTGAGGCATTGACTACAGCATTGTCAAATGACAGGGACACCTCCATTACTGCCAGGATGGCCGTGATGGTCAGAGCCTTGAACATGGTTTCTATGCCTGCTTGAGGCCCATGGGTATAGCCCCAATAAGCTGACAGTGCAAGACACACCACCGTAAAAAAAATGGAAAATCGGAAATGCTTCATGGATAAACCTATTCACAATGAATGTTTTAAAACCTGTTTGAACCGGAGAAGTCTACGGCATCTTGTTCCAGTAATTATGACCTGTTTTTTTTGAAGCCGGTAAAAACTTTTTGATCAGTGAGCAACCTGATGTATTAAGAAGTTTAAGTTATATTCAAGAGCTCATGGTCTTATAGATAACATCCTATAGTGTTGGGATATTTTAAGTATTTTTTAACGCTTACCTTCAGGAGTATAAAATTGCATTTTTCACAATTACTGTGGCGGGATAATCTGGGTTTATATGAACGAATCCTCAAGATGCCTTTCAACCAGGAACTGATGCAGGGAACCTTATGCAAAAAAAACTTCACTCATTATATTATTCAGGATGCACATTATCTGCTTGCCTACGGCCGTGCCTTGGCAGTTTGTGCAGCCAAAGCTGCAAATGCCGAGGAAGTGATTCAGTTTTCTGAAGCTGCACGGGTAGCAATTGTATTTGAACGTAGCCTGCATAAGGATTTCATGCAGAAATTCGGTATTAGCCCAGCCCAATTTGCAGCTACACCATTGACTCAAGCCTGCCATCATTACACATCATTCCTGAGTGCAACTGCCTGGTCAGAAAGCTATCCGGTGGTTCTGGCTGCCCTGTTACCCTGTTTCTGGATATATGCTGAAGTCGGCAGATATATTGTTGAGCATTCAGCGCCCGACAATCCCTATCAGGCCTGGATTGATACCTATGCGGGTGAAGAGTTTCATCATGCGGTAAGGGAAGTGATCATGACATTGGACCAGGTGGCTCAGCAGTGTGATCACGAGACATTAAATAAAATGCAGCAAGTTTATAAACGTGGTGCTGAGCTGGAGTGGATTTTTTGGGACAGTGCCTACCGGCAGCGGGACTGGCCTGAAGGTTTAAGTGAATAGTAAAACAATGTGACATAAACTGACGCTTTAAAATCATAAAAACTATGCTTGAACATTTTTAAAGCGCTACCATATATAGAGTTTTAAACGCTTACTTAGGACGATTCATGAGTCAAAGTCATATCCGTATTCGAGGCGCACGTACCCATAACCTCAAAAATGTGTCACTCGATATTCCACGGGACAAGTTCGTGGTAATTACGGGACTTTCGGGCTCAGGTAAGTCTTCTCTTGCTTTTGATACCCTGTATGCCGAAGGTCAGCGCCGTTATGTCGAGTCATTGTCGGCCTATGCGCGTCAGTTTTTATCCCAGATGGAAAAACCGGAAGTTGATGCAATTGAAGGTCTGTCTCCTGCAATCGCAATTGAACAGAAGTCAACCAGTCATAATCCACGTTCTACAGTGGGAACTATTACAGAAATTTATGACTATTTGCGACTGCTTTACGCCCGTGTAGGTACACCGTACTGCCCGGAACATGACTTGCCAATGGTGGCGCAGACTGTGTCAGAAATGGTAGATGCTGTAAAAGCCCTGCCTGAAGGGACGGCCTTGATGCTGCTGGCACCGGTAGTACGTGAACGTAAAGGTGAATACTCTACCCTCTTTGAACAGTTGCAAAGTCAGGGTTTTGTCCGTGCACGTGTAGATGGCGAAATTATTGAAATTGATACGCCACCCGAACTGGACAAGAAAAAGAAACATACTATTGAAGTAATTGTGGACCGTTTCAAAGTACGTGATGACCTGGGTAATCGTATCGCTGAATCTTTTGAAACTGCACTACGGCTCGGCGGAGATCTGGCAGTTTTATCCTGGATGAAAGATGAACATCCAGACCGGGTATTTTCGGCCAAACATTCATGTCCGGACTGTGACCGTGCGGTAGGTGATCTGGAACCACGGTTATTTTCATTTAATAATCCGTTTGGTGCCTGTCCGGCTTGTGATGGTCTGGGTACCCGTAGCCACTTCAGTGCCGATAAACTGATCCATAACCCGGAGCTAAGTATTAGCCAAGGTGCAATCCGTGGCTGGGACCGTCAGCGCCCTTATTATTATTCAATGCTACAAAAAGTAGCTGCCCATTATGATTATTCTCTGGATACCCCGTGGAAAGACTTGGGTAAAGATATTCAGAAGAAGTTTTTATATGGTACAGGGCGTGAGAAAATTGATCTCAGCTATGTGGACGAGCGTGGTCGCCGTCATAACCGGGTTATGCCTTTTGAGGGTGTATTGCCACATCTAGAACGGCGCTACCGTGAGACTGAAAGTAATTATGTACGAGATGACCTGTCACAATATTTGTCGAATGCTGCTTGTGATGTCTGCGACGGTTCTCGGCTAAATGAGATTTCACGTAATGTAAAAATTCTGGACCATACCATCAGCCAGATTACCCGCATGTCGATCGGTGAAGCCGCACATTATTATGAGCATCTGCATCTGGAAGGCGCCAAAGGTGAAATTGGTGACAAAATCTTCAAGGAGATTCGTGAGCGTCTTCACTTTCTGGTCAGTGTCGGGCTGAATTATCTGAGTCTTGCGCGTTCAGCAGAAACCTTGTCTGGTGGTGAAGCACAGCGTATTCGTCTGGCTTCACAAATTGGTGCCGGTCTGATGGGTGTAATGTATGTACTGGATGAGCCTTCGATTGGCTTGCACCAGCGTGATAACGACCGCCTACTGCAAACCCTGATTCGTCTGCGTGATCTGGGCAATACTGTACTGGTGGTTGAACATGATGAAGATGCCATTCGTGCTGCTGACCATATCATTGATATTGGCCCAGGTGCAGGAGTGCATGGTGGTTATGTAATTGCTGAGGGTACAGCCGATGAACTTTGCCAGCACAAAGATTCACTGACTGGCAAATATCTTTCTGGTGAGTTAAAAATCGCGGTACCACAACAGCGTGTTCAGCCGCCAAAACCGGAAGAACAAATTAAGCTGTTAGGGGCATCAGGACATAACCTGAAAAATGTTGATCTTACCATTCCCCTAGGTGTAATGACCTGTGTTACTGGCGTGTCTGGTTCTGGAAAATCCACCCTGATTAACCGGACCTTGTTACCTCTGGCAGCTACTCAGCTCAATGGAGCAACAACCTTAACACCAGAGAAATTTGACAGTATAGATGGTCTGCAATTTCTAGATAAAGTTGTAGATATTGACCAGAGTCCGATTGGACGTACCCCACGCTCCAACCCGGCAACCTACACAGGCGTATTTACACCTATCCGGGAACTGTTTGCCCAAACACAAGAAGCCAAAGCACGCGGCTATAGTGCTGGCCGGTTCTCCTTTAATGTAAAAGGTGGCCGCTGTGAGGCCTGTGAAGGTGACGGCATGATTAAGGTAGCAATGCACTTCCTGCCGGATATGTATGTACCCTGTGATGCCTGTCATGGCAAGCGATATAATCGTGAGACTCTGGAAGTTGGCTATAAAGGTAAAAATATTTCCGATGTACTGGAAATGACGGTAGAAGATGCAGCTGCATTCTTCGAGGCTATTCCGGTAATTCATCGCCGTCTGGAAACACTGACTCAGGTAGGTCTTGGTTATATCCGTCTGGGCCAGTCGGCAACCACCCTGTCGGGAGGTGAAGCTCAACGGGTAAAACTGGCCCGTGAATTAGCTAAACGTGATACCGGGAAGACTCTGTATGTACTGGACGAACCTACCACAGGCCTGCATTTCCATGATATTGCCAAGTTATTAGATATCCTGCATGAGCTACGCAACAAGGGTAATACCATTGTAGTGATTGAGCACAATCTGGATGTTATTAAGACTGCAGACTGGGTGGTCGATCTTGGACCGGAAGGAGGTTCTGGTGGTGGCCAGATTATTGCTACCGGCACACCAGAGGAGGTTGCTGAAGTAGCTATTTCACATACAGGCCGTTTCTTGAAACCTTTATTGAAATAAACTCCTCAGCTTTTAAAGCCCTATTGAAAACGGTGATATATTCACCGTTTTTTTATTTTTAAACTTTATAATTTTTTACTGAGACGTTTTATGCAGACAGATACTTATAAATACTTTTTTTAGCAATACCCTGTTGTTTCTATCAATAGCTTTAATAGCCGCTTTATTTATAAAAATATTCATCAAAATATAAAAAGTTAAAATTTTTAATAGTTTAAATAAAAATTCCAAGTTAGCGTATTCTAGACATTCGAGAATTTAAATCTCTTACTACGCAACACTATTTCGTCCCGCTGCCTTTGCCCGGAATAACGCCTGATCCGCCTTTTCCAGCAGTTCTAACCAGTTTTCTGCGCCTGTCGCGACGCCTATACTCACTGAAACAGAAATTGAATTACCATTTTCAAGCTTAAGATGGGCCTGCTGGACTTCAGCACGAATTTTTTCTGCCACTTTCAAAGCTGCACCGAACTCGACATATTCCAAGAATATGATAAATTCGTCTCCGCCATAACGAATAATCAGATCCGAAGAACGTACACTTTTTTTAAGCTGACTGGCAACAAGCTGAATAATTTGATCACCAATAATGTGGCCGTACTGATCATTCACCTGTTTAAAATAATCAATATCTACCAGAATCAGACAAGTCTGGCTTAATTGTTTAACATGCTTTTCCAGATACTGTATATGCTCATCCAATGCTAGGCGATTCGATACTCCAGTTAAAATATCGGTATTGGCGATATTACGCAGTTGTAATTCAAGTACATCACGCTCAGCCAGCTGTGCCTGTAGTTTTTGTATGGCTTCAAATAGCGAAAGTGGATAAAGAATATCTGAGGACTGGATACGAGCATCTTGATGACCGGCAAGCTTTAAAATCAGATTGCGTGCCCGGATTAAGGGGGTAAATACTTTATAGCGTGCATAAACCATAGTAAAAATGGCGGTAAACACAGAAATAACAGAAACAGAAAGAGTCAGGATAAATTTTTTCCATGCCTTACTGCGTACCTCTTCAGCTGTTTTAACGCTATGATCTAGCAGAAAATCCTGTAAATTAACCACTGTCAAAAATTTATCAACGATTTGTTCAGTTAACTGGGTTCCTGTCATAGAATACGGCTGATTTTTTATACTTTCATTGATCAGCGTTTTTACCATTGGAATCGCTTTTTCCAGAAACTCTGTTTTAACTTCACCATGTAGTCTTAAATATTGGGGTGTTCTATATTTATCCTGTTGAATAGAATTAATCAGATCCCATAAGTAATAAGCCTGATACTGGGTCTGCAAAGAGCGTGCAAGATTTTCCTCTGGAATTTTCTCCTGAAAAGTGACCGCTGCAATAATATTGGAGGCCAAACGTCCAGCCTGATCCCGCAGGTCAGTCAAAATTAAAATCAGGGTATAATAATCAGAGATAACAGTATTTTTCCCCACTGAATGTGAAATGACATTTTTTAATACCTGATGAGCGCTATCCCAAGCAGCAAACATTTTCTGAATCGACCGATCAAGCTGTATAGAGGTTCTTTTAGAGCGAGGAATAGCAATATAGCCATCTATAGCCTGTCTACCCTGCTCTAGCGAATGCACCACATTCTTAGATACATTTTCAGCATCTGCCGGCAAGCCGGCCTTGTTTAAAATATTTACTGTTTCAGCAATATGTTTATCTACTGATTTTCGAAAATCAATTAGTTCCCTGAAATTCTGTGCGAACTCTTCTGTTGTACTCGACATGACTTTATTTGATGGGCCACGTTCTCGTGAAATCATATTTGTCAGCTCGGCCATATTACGTAGTGCAGAGATTTCTGTCAGAGCCAGGTCTGTTTTCTTGTAAGTACGATAACTGTCTATAGTCAGAGGAATACAAATAAAAAGAAGTGAAAAAATAATAACCAACATGGACCAGAATAAACGCCGGGTAATATATTCTGAACGTAGCTGGTTCTTCATCAAACATATCCCATTACAAATTCTAATATTCAAAAATATATTTTATAAAAACTTAAGATCATAAAAGTTTCGGGCAGAGATGGCTTCTTTAGAATACTTAAATTTTACTAATGTTTTTTTAATGGAAATTTAGTGCTAACCTGTTCCCCAAGAGGGGCTATTTTACCTTTTACTCTATTTTTTTCAATAGTTTAAAAATTTATCATTTTAGTTTTGAAGTCTAAGAGCTCTACAGAATACATAGAACTGTGAGTAAAAATATAAATATTTTTAAATACACTATATTTTTCTTTAAACAAAATTTATAAAATTTTATTAAAAAATCAGAACTATAATTTTAATAACTTTTCTGAAAGATAAAAAGTTTCTGTAACTATATAATATTTCATTTAGCTTAAATCCCTTTTCAAGTTAAAGATTAATATTTTTTCTAACTCTATAATTTTTCTATTAATTGGTTTTACCGTTTTTTAAAATATTAATTATCAATTTAACACATTTAAAAAACTGTTGCATACTACATTTAAGAACAATAAGCGAGATTTTCATCACACTTATTTGAATTCCTCAGGATGTATCTCCCAAATATTATGCATCCTTTCTGGCCCAGTTATCTCTTTTAAGCTGGGCCTTTTTTTACTTAAAATTTACTTATTTTTAGTTAAAACTTTTTTAAAATTACGCAAGTCATTTTTTGGTTTTGCATGTACAGCTCAAATTTCTTATTTTAACTGTAATTTAAAATAGCACACTGTCTAATTATAAAACTCAGGTTAAAAAAAAGCCCAACCTTGGGGAAAGCTGGGCGGATAAACCAGAAATACGGTTTTAAAAATTCTGTGGTGCAGATATAAGTTGTATATATCTGATATAAATATTATGTGATTTTTCATGTATAAAGTAAAGTTGATTAATTTAATAAGGATTAGAAAATCTATCGCTTTTTACAATTTTGTAGAGCTAAGTCTTATCTTAATCTAACTACTAAGATAAATTCTAGTTTAAAGTTTTTAGCTTATAGAGTGCTTAAAAAAGCATCTGTCCTACCAAAAATTAAATGTAAAATACTTCAATTTGATTCTTCTCTTATTTCTAGAATTATTGATTAATTCCTCTATATTAATCAGTTAAAACAATCATAAAATTCTTATTCAAGACTTATTTTTTCCCAAAATTTATTCATTAATTAATTATTACTTAACTGTTATATCGAAACTTTTTAAAAGGTTGACAAACTTTATTCCAAATGAGTAAAAAATGTCCTTTATCATATTTAGTATAATTACTCTGTAAAATAATATCTTTTTACTTCATTGACTTAATAAATTGTTACAATACAATGCAGGGGTTTAATCCATTTTTAATAAACTGGTAAATATCATGAAAAAACTCGGTTTAGCCACTGCTTTACTATTAGCCATGACCGGTGCGCAAGCATATCAATTTGAGGTTCAGGGACAATCTGAATATATCGATGCCACACTCAATGATAAAGATTTTACTGGTTCAGTAGCCGGAACTTACTACTATAAAAATGTAGATTCAAGCAAAGGGCCATTAGCTGAAGCCGCATTTTTAAACCAAGCTTCTAACATTTCTCTTGCTTACACCTATGGTAATCTTGACTTGGGTGCAGATCGTACCTTGAGTCTAGATACTGAAGCACACACTTACGGTGTAAAAGGTGAAGCATATATTCCGACTTCAGTTGTTCCGTTATATACCAGTGCAGCTTATAGCCACACTAAAACAGATACAGATATATCTGAGTTTGGTACAAAATTAGGTTCTATTGAAAATAATGGCGATCGTTATGCATTAGAGCTTGGTGCACTTCTGGCACCTAATTTCCTGGTAGCAGTAGGCTATGCAAATATTGCTGATCCTTTTGCTCTAGACGCCAACAATATTATGTCTAATGGTATTCTAAAAACTGTAGGTGAAGCTGCAACTGCCGGTTTTACTAATCAGCGTCTTTCTCAAGATATCGTAACTGCCCGCACTAAATATGTAGGCCCAGTTGATGGTACAAATGCATCAGTTGGTTTTGAAGCCGCAATGATGCATGCAGACAGCAACAATGCATATCAGTTAAAAACTGATGTCTACTTTACACCAAAATTTAGTATAGGCGCTTCTTATGCTGAATCTAATTTTACTGATGTAATGGACTCAGCTTGGGGAGCAAACATTAACTACTTTATTACTCCAGCAGTTGCAGTAGGTGCAAGCTATGTTAATGCAAATGCAGTAGGTATAGATGCAGATACTCAGACTGTAGGGGTTAACGCCAAATTCCGTTTTTAATCTGTTAACAGGTTAAGGAACTAAAAAAGGACTCCATTGGAGTCCTTTCTATTATTGCATTTAACTGCGTATGACGTTCAGGAAGTAAAGATGACGTTCATACTGGTCCAGAATATCCTGAAGCAGATCTTCTTGCGTCCATTCCATAACATCGTAATTTTGTCCTCCCTCTCTTAAAAACACCTCAGCCTGATAATATTCATGGTCGGTAGCTGATTGAGCTTCAGTCATAAAGCTGGGAGGGGTAGTTTCACGTGAAACTACTTTATAGATAAAATTAATCTCATTCCAATGATCCACCCTTAATAGCAATCCGTCCTCAAGAGTTTCTATGCTCACCTCAAGATTACGACGTTTAAACTCATGCTGAATATGCTGAAATGCCTGAGCAACTGTAGACTTTATATAATGCTCTACTTCATCACGACTATGTGGATAATGCATAATTAGGCCCAAACGCTGTTGCCAGCTGCGCGGGTTATGAATAGCACGCGGTGTAATACGTGCCTCCTGAATAGCCTGCATTTTCAAACTGTCTAATCTTAGTGCCTTGAGCAACCCCCAGCAGATGAGCAGCATAATAAAGGTAAATGGCAAAGCACTCATAATGGTGGCGGACTGTAATGCACCTAAACCACCAGCCATGAGCAGAATAATAGCCAGTAGCGCCATAAGTACTGTCCAGAACAGCCGCTGCCAGGCAGGAGACTGATCTGTTTTAGAGGTGAGATAATCGGTAACCAGGGCGCCTGAATCGGCAGAGGTCACAAAAAACAGCATGACCAGAACAGTTGCTAAAATACTGCTCACTCCAGACCAAGGTAACTGGGTCAAGAATTCAAACAGCGCTACAGAAGAATCAGTTTTTACAGCTTCTAGCAGGCTATTATTTCCTTCAAACATCACATTATATAGCGCTGCATTACCTATGAATCCCATCCAGATAATGGTGAAACCTGTAGGAATCAGCAATACGCCTGCAATAAACTCACGGACAGTACGTCCTCGTGAGACTCGGGCAATAAACATACCCACAAATGGTGACCACGAAATCCACCAAGCCCAGTACATGATAGTCCAGCCACCAATCCAGCCATTAGGCTGATAGGCATATAAGTTAAAAGTCATGCTGAACAGGTTAGATACATATTGTCCTGCTGTCTGGATGGTGGTCTGCAATAAATAAATGCTGGCGCCAGTTAAAAATATGAAAGCCAGCAATAGCAATGCCAGAATGAGGTTGAGTTCAGATAAACGCTTAACGCCCTTATCCAGACCTAAAAAAACCGAGAGTGAAGCAATACTGCTTACCACAACAATTAAAATAATCTGAGTCAGAATACTCTGCTCCCAGCCAAACAGGTAATTTAATCCCGAGTTAATCTGTGTTACACCAAAACCCAGAGAAGTGGCAACCCCGAATATGGTCCCAATTGTGGCGAAAGTATCGACTCCATCACCAATTGGTCCATAAATACGCTTACCAATTAAAGGATATAAGGCTGAGCGGACTTTTAATGGAAGCTGATGACGGTATGCAAAATAAGCCAGTGACAACCCAACAACTGCATAAATAGCCCAGGCATGTAAACCCCAATGGAAGAAAGTAACACGCATGGCCTGTTGTGCTGCCAGTACGGTCTCCGGCTGGCCACTTGGTGGACTGACATAATGCATAATGGGCTCAGCAACACCAAAGAACATTAAGCCAATCCCCATACCTGCAGTAAACAGCATGGCAAACCAGGAAGGATAGGTATAATCAGGTTGACTATGATCTGGCCCAAGTTTGATCCGGCCCATGGAAGACACAGCAATACCTGTTAGCAGGATTAAAAATAAGGCAACCGATAAAACATAAAACCAGCTGAAAGAATCAGTAATCCACTGATTTAATTTTTTGGTCAGAAGTTCAAATGCATCAGGAGCAAAAATAACAATAGCTAAAAAGATCAGGATAATCACAACCGTGCTAATAAACACATTAGGATTAACATTGGAAAACCAAGCTTTGGACTTGGAAGACATAGGTGATTTACCCCCATATATTTTTTTAATAGGATGACAGACTCTGCGGTCAAAATGCATTCTGCTAAGACATTGTAAAAACAAAGAATACCCAACCAGTATTCAGAGTGATATATTAAATTAACTTACAAATGAAAGCCGTTAACTTCCTGTAAAGGAAAATTTTCAAGATTTGTCTTTATTCGTACGGGGTGAATGTGAAATATATTGCAGTACAATAAGTCTTGAAACGATAAGTGCCAGATACATTACTCCGCCAAACATCTGTAACATTGCCAGAACACGTGCCGCCGGACTGACTGGCATCAGGTCTGCAAGACCCGTAGCTGACTGGAGACTAAAGCTTAAAAACAGAAGATCCAGCCAGGTTTGCAATGGCCCTGTCCGATTTGGATTTTGAAAGCTATAAGGAACTACCAGTTGGCAGATGTTATAAAGAAAGGCAAAACCCCAAGCGATCAAGGTAAAGACTGCGGCAGCTGCAAAAAGCTCATCCTTAGTAAGATAACGGTCAGCAAACATATAGCGGATCAGTCCATAAGCCGCACAGAAATAGGCACTTGCTTCAAAAGCATGGGTAGTAATGATCAGACCCACATGTTCATAACCAAAAAGTATGGGCACAGAAAAAATAAAAGCACCACCGACAAAAATGAGACCGAGTGCGGTGTAGGCTGGAGTCTGGCGTATCATTTTTGCCACCAGTAATAGTGCGATCACGCCCAGTAACCAGGTGACAGAACGAGACGGTGTGCTATCATTGCTGAGCAAAGATAAAATCAGTATAAAAAATTGTAATAAAACTAACTGGGCGGAAGGTAATAAACGAAAACCTTTCCAGAATTCAAGAAGTACACGCAAGCCTGCTTTTAACCCAGCCATTTTATGATGTAGCCATTATTATTTATTAATTAAATGGAGTGTGGCGAGACCTTATAAAAAGAAAGTATAAATTTATAAAATCTTATATTAAGAAATGTAACACTAACTCTGTGCCTGTAAACTCTACGTCTACAGGTTTTCTTTTAATTAATCTTTTAAAAACAACAGTTTTAAAATTTTATCTAAAAAATATTCCTAAAGCCTATGCCTATTCAATTTTTACAAAATAATGACATTAAAAAGACCCATATCTAAAATTTTAGAGTAAAAATTCTAATTCGTTTTTAAGTCTAAAAAAACAAATAAAATTAAGGAAGTACATTTTATGAAAAAGCAGATCAGCTTACTTGGCTTGGCTTTAAGCTCAACTTTACTGGTAGCCTGTGGAGGAGGCGGAAGTTCCGATGACGCTACTATCACTACACCACCAAATGTGCCTAATGAAACAATTTCGCCAGAATTATCAGAAGAATTCGTGCCTTTTGAAGACCAGAGTATTCTGGACAAGATTCACGATAAAATCACTGGTGATCGCAGCAATGAGACAGACTATAACGTTGCATTAGGCCACATGGTTGGAGAGGTTTTTGCAGACTATCCTTATGGCCGGACTGGCAGACTGGTACAGATTTATAATCTGGGTCTAAATAGTATCAAGTTTCCAAACCGACTTTGTGCAGAAGTAATTACGAATGGCTCAGTAAAGACTTTAAGCCTAAAACAGGATAAAGAAAACTGTATTATTCTCGATAAAACTTATCGTCAGGGCTCAAGTATTACCCAAACCGTAAATGATGATACCACTACTTTGAAATTTACCAATGTGCGCTATGGTTCAAATGTAGATTTTAGCCTGAAAGATGATTACCTGATTTCAGGCAGTATTTCCTATCGGGAAACAACAACTACAGCAGGCAAAGAAAAGGCTTATCAGGTTGATCAGTTGGAATTTCAGCGGGTCAGCAAGGATGCTAATGCACCAGCTGGCGGAACAAACTATAATGAAACCAGTAAAGAGTACCTGCAAGTCAGAAACTATAACTACCGTTTAGCCGATGAATATGGCAGCGGAAGTAATGGAATACGCACACTTACCACCAGCGGGACAATTATTGGTCAGCCTTACCAGGCAGATTTCCGTTATAGCTTTAATTTTGAAACCACCACACCCTTTAAAATGGCTGAAACCGTATCTAACAATTATAAGCATTTACCTACTGAGGGTAATTTAAAAATACGTGACACCTACAACCAGATGATTGATGTGCGCCAGAACCAGCCTGAATCATTAAAAGCTACTGTTTATTTTAATGGTAGTGAAATTGCTGACCTGTACTGGTCAACTATTATTGGTGACAAGAAATAATGAATTAATAAAAAGCCCCGCAATTGCGGGGCTTTTTATTTAAATCAATTAATGATCTTGAGCACCGGAAGCTCCGATACCAGTCATGGAACGTACAAACTGGGCATCGAATTCTTTACGTTCACGCTGTGCACGCGCTGATTTATCAGTTACAGAGAACAACCAGCAGCAGAAGAATGAAAGTGGCATAGCAAAGATTGCAGGGCCATTAAAAGGGTTAATTGGCGTATCAGAAATACCGAGTGTATCCACCCAGACTGCTTTAGACAGCACAATCAGAATTACAGCAAGTGACAGACCCACAACACCACCGGCTACTGCACCACGTGTCGTCAGGCCTTTCCAGAACATAGACAGAACAAGTACCGGGAAGTTAGCACACGCAGCAACCGAGAATGCCAGACCTACCATGAAGGCCACGTTCTGTTTCTCAAACAGGATACCTAAAATCATTGCAAAGATCGCAAGGCCCAGAGTGGCAATTTTAGACATGCGAAGTTCAGATTCAGGCGTAGTCTGTCCTTTTTTAAATACGTTTGCATACAGGTCATGCGAGATTGCAGAAGCACCTGACAGGGTTAAACCAGCCACTACGGCAAGAATTGTGGCAAATGCTACCGCTGAAATGAAGCCCATAAACAGGTCGCCACCCACAGCATCAGCCAGATGGACCGCAGCCATATTGTTACCGCCTACAAGCTCTAACTTGCCTGTAACCGCCATTTTCGCTACATCAATGAATTGTGGATTATTCGATACATACAAGATTGCACCGAAACCAATGATGAAGGTCAGCAGATAGAAGTAACCAATGAAACCTGTTGCTACAACCACTGATTTACGTGCTTCTTTTGCATCTTTTACTGTAAAGAAACGCATGAGGATATGTGGAAGACCAGCAGTACCAAACATCAATGCAAGTCCGAGGGAAATCGCATCAATTGGGTTCTCTGCCAGTTTGCCTGGTCCCATGATTTTGCCTGCTTCTGCCAGTGTAATATCATGGACTTTAGCGAAAATCTGGATAGATTGGTCAAACATTGCAGTAAAGCTGAAGCCAACACCTTTCATTACCATAAATGCCATGAAAGTTGCGCCAGAAAGCAGCATTACAGCCTTGATGATCTGTACCCAAGTGGTAGCCAACATGCCGCCGAACATTACGTAAGCCATCATCAGCAGGCCAACAATTACAACCGCGATATTATAGTTCAAGCCAAATAGCAGTTTGATCAGCTGTCCCGCACCGACCATCTGTGCAATGAGGTAAAACGCGACCACGACCAATGAGCTGATTGCTGCCAAGGTACGAACCGGCTTTTCTTCCAGACGGAATGACACCACGTCTGACAGGTTATATTTACCCAAGTTACGCAGACGCTCTGCAATCAGGAACAGAACAATTGGCCAGCCAACCATGAAGCCTAATGAGTACAGCAGACCATCGAATCCTGAACTGAACACCATGGCAGAAATACCCAGGAACGATGCAGCAGACATGAAGTCACCAGCAATCGCCAAACCGTTCTGGAAACCCGAAATACCACCACCTGCAGTGTAGAAGTCTTGAGTTGACTGAGTCTGTTTGGCTGCCCATTTGGTAATGAACAATGTAAGGCCGACAAAAATCACGAACATGATAATTGCGTGCCAATTCGTAGCCTGCTGCTCAGCCGCACCCAGATCAGGGCCAGCCATAGCCAGACCAGAAGTTAAAAATGTGGACGCAGCAAATACTTTTGCTTTACATGAATTCCATTTCATATTAGTGCATTCCTTTAGTAGTCGTAGACTCTTGCGCGATTGCCTCGACTTCTTTCAAAGCTTCTCTGTTAAGTTCATCAAGTGTGTTATTGGCGATATATGAATACACTGCACATAATACAAATGACAGGACGATAATGCCGAGGCCTAAAGGAATTCCCCAAGTTGTTACCCCGCCACTAAAAGAACTCATCAGGAATTCTTTGTTATAACCTACCAACAGCATGAAACCAACATAGACAAACAGCATAATTGCAGTTAATGTCCAGCTGAGATTTCTTTTCTTGGCCACCATCTCTTTAAATTTTGGATTTTGTAGAATTCGCTCTACCTTAAGCTCATCCATAACCTTGCTCCTTAATCAGCGGCCAAGCTATTGGTCGCTTTTGTCCAATCTTTAATCTTTTTTTTACGTATACAAAATTAACAATATTGTAGGGTTCCCGTAACTTAGACTTTGGTCTTTAAATACTGATCAGGCATCTGTTTATCCTGCGCTTGAGGTATCATAGAAGCAGCAATAAAGACCGTGAGCAATATGAACAGCTGGCTGATCATCGGGGTACTGGCCCTTTATATTTTTATACTTTTTGTCTGTGCATTTTTTGGTGAAAAGCATGCCAGCCGTCTAAGTACTCGTGGCCGTATGTTGTTATTCAGCCTGACGCTCGGAGTATATTGTTCATCCTGGACATTTTATGGCGCAACTGGTGCCGCAGTACGTGAAGGTATTATTTTTCTGCCGATCTATCTGGGGCCATTGCTATTCGTCGGATTAGGCTATGATATCTGGCGCCGTCTGGGTCGGGTACGCCAGCATCATGCTATTTCTTCTATTGCTGACTTTGTAGCTGCCCGCTATGGTAAAAGCGGTAGTCTTGCCTCTTTAGTGACTATTCTGGCTGTCATTGCCATTATTCCTTACTTGGCTTTACAACTCAGGGCCATTGCATTGAGTGCATCGGTCATACTAACGCAGAATGAATCCTTACATACCACCACCAACAGTGTGCTTTTACTTACCGGTGTTCTGGCTATACTCGCAATGATGTTCGGTACACGGCAGATCGCCAATACTGAGCAACATGGTGGTCTGATGCTGGCTGTCGCTTTTGAGTCTTTTGTTAAGCTGTTTGCCCTACTTTGTGTAGCGCTCTTTTTTCTTTTTGATGCTCCTGAAAATATTGTGCAGGTCTCTGGTGATGTTGCCAAGACATTTTATGAAGTACAGCTATTTGGCGTACCGGAAACTTTCTGGGTACAGACCTTGCTGGCTGCACTGGCAATCATCTGCCTGCCACGACAGTTCCATGTGGCCGTGGTTGAACTGCGCGACGAAAAACATATTCGCGGGGCACGTCGCTGGTTTGCCGCTTATCTGATTTTAACGACACTGGCAATTATTCCTATTGCCAGCTGGGCATTGCATGCTGCACCAAACTTTCTTACCGTACCTGATGTGGCAGTACTTTCCCTTCCGCTCAGTTATAATCAGGAATGGCTGACTTTATTAGCATTTTTAGGAGGCTTTTCTGCCTCGACCGGTATGCTATTGGTCTCATCGGTTGCACTTTCCATTATGCTCAGTAATGATCTGATCATGCCGGCATTATGGCGTTTTAATATTATTTCCCGGCATGACAAACGCTTACCACAAGTTCTTAAATTTACCCGGCGGGTCTGCATTTTGGGTGTCATGCTCCTAGGCTTCCTGTTCTTTCATTTTTTTAACGATATTGACCAGTTATCTGTATTTGGCCTGCTGGCCTTTAGTGCAGTAGCCCAGTTCTCCCCTGCCCTGATTGGTGGACTCTATTGGCGGGGTGGTAGCCGTCAGGGGGTGTATGCCGGACTGATTGTTGGTTTCTTTATGTGGACCTATACCCTGCTGCTACCTACCATCTTGCGCAGTCTGCCAGAAAGCTATACTGAATTTGCCCAACAGTTCCTCACGGCTGGACCGCTTGGCCTGCATTGGTTACGCCCGGAGGCCCTGTTAGGCTTTGAATCCTTTGCGCCATTAACTCATGGCGTCATCTGGGCATTAGGTCTCAATATTATTTTATATATCTGGGTATCACGAATTTACCGCCCAAGTATTGCTGAGCAGATTCAGGCTGAAAGTTTCTTTTATTATGAAACTAAACCCTTACCAGCACACAGTGCTTCTACTGACATGAGTTATTTGCACCAGGATGCGGTCCGTTTAAAAGTAGGTGACCTCATGACTCTGGCGCGGCGTATTACTGGAGAAGGGCCAGCGACGCATGCCTTTCAGCAATTTTGTGCCCAGAACAATCTGGTTCTTAATGAAAATAGTGTTGCTAACGGTATGTGGTGGCGCTTTACCGAGCAGTATCTGGCCGGTACTATTGGTGCCGCTTCAGCCCGTACCCTGCTTACTACGGCCATGGTTAATAATGGCCTGGCATTAGGCCAGGTAGCCAATATTCTGGACCAAGCTTCGCAATGGCAGCGTTTCAACCAGAATCTGCTGATGACCATGATTGACCACATGACCCAAGGTGTAAGTGTAGTCGATGAAAATATGTGTCTGGTGGCGTGGAACAACCAGTACCTGAAGCTGTTTGACTATCCTAAAGATCTGGTTTATGTCGGCTGTCCGATTTCTGATCTGATCCGTTATAATGCCGAGCGTGGCGAATGTGGTCCCGGGTCTATTGAAGAACATGTCCGTAAGCGGATTCACTGGATGCAGGTCGGCAGCGCACATGAGTTTGAGCGTATCCGTAAGGATGGTAGAGTGATCCAGATGCGCGGCAACCCAATTGAAGGAGGCGGTTTCGTGACTACCTTTGCCGACATTACTGCATTTCGGGAAAATGAAGCCATACTGGAAGCACGCGTTATTGACCGCACCCGCCAGCTGGCAGATGCCCTGGCAGAGCAGCAACTTGCCCGCGAACAGGCAGATAAGGCGAACATGTCGAAAAGCCGTTTTATTGCAGCTGCCAGTCATGATCTATTACAGCCAATGCATGCTGCCCGGCTGTTTAGTACCGCTTTGGAGCAGAGCGTTAACAATGATGAAGATCGTACTACTTTGCAGCAACTGGACCGGGCCCTGCATGGGGCTGAAAGTATGCTTTCAGCTCTTCTGGATATTGCCCGACTAGAAGGGGGCAATATGCAGCCAAACCGGCAGTCTTATCCTCTACATGACCTGCTACGCGATCTGGAGTTGCAGTTCAAGTCGATTGCTTCACAGCGCAATATTCAGTTTCACGTCCACGATGCACCCTTCTGGATAGACACAGATCCGCAGTGGATACGCCGGATTGTACAGAATTTTGTCAGTAATGCCTTACGTTATACCGCTAAAGGCCGGGTGCTTTTAGGTGTATTACGTTCCAGTGAACGACCGGGCCATATACGAATTGGCGTCTGGGATACCGGGCCTGGGATTGCTGAAGAACAGCGTATTAAGCTTTTTCAGGAATTTGAACGGTGTGGACATACCTCGCCTTGGGGTGAGCAAGGTCTGGGCCTAGGTCTGGCCATTGTTCAGCGAATGACCAGCCTGCTAGATTATCCGGTTCATGTATACTCTACCCAAGGTAAGGGCTCCTGCTTTATTCTGGAAGTTCCAATTGTAGCGCCACCCAAAACAGTGACTGCCCCAGTACAGGTGGCACCACTGAAAACCAAGGCTTATCGCATTCTTTGTCTGGACAATGACGAAACTATCCTTGAAGGTATGTCAACCTTACTAACGAAATGGGGGTATCAGGTCTTTAAAGCCCGTGAACCTCAACAGGCACTTGCTCTTATTGAACAGGAAAATATTCAGGTCTGGCTGATTGACCAACATCTGAATCAGGGACAATTAGGATTAGACTTTATTCTTGAGCATCGTCATCATCCTGTACCCGTAGCGTTGATTACCGCAGATTCAGATCCTGAATTACCTCACCGTTTAAAACAGCACAATATTGTCCTATTGAAAAAACCATTAAAACCAGCGGCATTACGCGCCTGGTTATCGGGTTTAAAAATCATAGGTGATCAGTCTTGATCTATAAATAATTGAACAATCTTTTTTGCCAGTATAACGCTGGTGAAAAAGACTGTGAAAAACTATTTTTAGCGTTAACTGACAAAATATAAGGGCAAGACAGGCAGAATAAATCAAAAAACAGCTAATTTAATGATGAAAAACTAGCCAAAAATTTCAACTGTGAATTTTCTATGGCAAAGCTGCTCAATTTTAAAGTGAACACTTGTATACTTAGTTACAATTAAACAAGTTATTGATTTTATAAAAATAAAAAACTCATTTTTAACCTTATACAACTTTAGTCTTATTTCTATTTACCCCCCTCCACCCTCATAAAATAGATATATACATCAGGTTTTCTCATTGTCTGCATTATGAAAAAACCGGTCAGAGAAAAAACCTAAGGATACTATTATGAATATGTCAGAAATTGTCGGACACGGTGCCCAGCCTTCACAACAGTTTTATCGGGATTATAGTGCCAATGCGCTATTACCTGAAATCCAGTGGCAGCAATTGTTTAAACATAGCAAGCTTGCCCAACCCCAATTACAGGCTCTCGATACCCTTTACCACAGCGCAGTTCCTCTGGCACTTCAGGTATTTGAAGCATTAAGATTTGATGTTTTTGCTCCCGCTGCCTATCAGCCCCAAGGTCTGGGTTTATTTGACAAGCTAGCCCAGCAGGAAGAAAAGCTGATTCAGGTTCTACAGTCAGAGTCTGAGTGTCTAGACGATGCTGCACGTCATCAGCTTTGGAGTATGCTGCTGCGTGGTGGAGCGGTACTGGTCTTTAAAGCATGGCTGGGTAAGGTAAAAACCGGACAGGACCAATTGGATATGACTCAATTTGATGAATTATCCGATCTGCTCTTTATTAAGACTTCACCTTATGATTTGGCCGAGTATTTAAAGGTAGACCCTCAGGCTGATTCGGATCATATTTTCTTAATGTATGAAGGTGATATTTTTCTGGACCGTTTTAACAGTCTGGAAACTGCGGCTTTATTTGTCGAGCTTGGTGTATATGATGCAGCATTCTTGAGCCTGCGTGATGATCGTGTGGCAAATTATTTAAAGGAAAAAGGACAGGTATCACAAGATCAGATTGATGATTTAGAATTTGCCTTGAATCCGCTGTTTTGCACTGATCTGATTGCCAAACAGGACTGCCTGGCTTAAAACATTCGGTACAAAAAATAAGGCCTTATTCATGGGCCTTATTTTTATAGCTATTTTAAATCAGACCCTCTTTTCATCAATATTAAGTGCCTTGATAGCCAATACTGCCTGAGTACGGTTTTGTACTCCCAGCTTACGGAAAATAGCTGTTACATGTGCCTTGATGGTAGCCTCTGAAACATCCAGTTCATAAGCAATCTGCTTGTTGAGCAGACCTTCAGCAACCATCATCAGTACACGGAACTGCTGTGGTGTAAGTGACTGAATCCGCTCTGCAAGTTCTGTCTCATCAGTTGCTCTCGGATCAAAACTCACGTTGGTAGGCAAGTTCGGTGGTAACCAGATTTCCCCTTCTAATACCTGACGAATTGCCTCACCAATATGACTTGGATGGGCAGATTTAGGAATATAGCCCATTGCCCCGTGCGCAATTGCACGCTGAATAATTGACAGCTCTTCATGAGCAGAGACTACAATAATCGGAATAGAAGGATATTGGGCACGGACATGAACCAGTGCTGAAAAACCTGAAGCACCGGGCAAGTTTAAATCCAGTAAAACCAAATCTGGTTCTGAACCCTTTTCCAGACGTTCATAAAATTCATTTACTGCAGCTGTCTCAGAGATTTGTGCCTGTGGCAGGCTATAACGCACGGCTTGAATCAGGGCATGCCGGAACAGTGGATGATCATCAACGATTAATATGTTCATAAGCGAAACAGGAGATCTCTTTGCACAGTACAGCTTTATTCTAACTGCACTCATGACATTAAGGATATGCAATTCTTCACTAATTTAGTGTGCAAGCTAGCAAGAACTGATCAATAATAAAGCGCTCTTAATGTATTTGATATTTTTATTCAATTCAAATCAGAATTTCATATAAATTACTATTTTTAGAGCCGCCTAAATCTCAGTTTATATTAAATTTTTATAAAACAATAACTTAAATTTTATTTTTTTTTGATCTAAAAGATATCTTGAAAAACGATAACTTATTTTAATTTCCTTATTTTACAGGCTGGCTGCTTCTGACCGTTAATAAATAGTAACTAGCGAGCTATTTAGGTTTATTTACATGACACATCATTTTTCATCTTCTGTTCAGCCTCTTAATATTGTTGCAGTTTCAGGTGGTCTCAATACACCGTCTAAAACTGAAGCTCTGGTTCAGGCGGTATTAAATGAACTCGGCGAGGCAACACCTATTAATATCCATTTTATTAAATTTAGTGAAATTGGGCCTTTACTTGGAGGCGCTATTTACCGTAACCAGCTTCCACAGCGCGTACAGGATGATCTGGCTGCTGTGGAAGCAGCAGACGCTTTAATTGTTGGGACCCCGGTCTACCGTGCCTCTTTTACTGGCCTATTCAAGCATTTTTTTGACTTTGTCGAACAGACAGCCCTAGTAGATGTACCTGTATTATTGGCTGCCTCTGGTGGTAGCGATCGCCATGCATTGGTATTGGAACACCAATTACGCCCATTGTTTAGCTTTTTTCAGGCACAGACTTTACCAATTGGTGTTTATGCCACAGATCGTGATTTTACTCCAGAATATACCATCCAGAGTCAACAGCTGGCAGACCGCATTATACTGGCTGTTGCCCGCGCGCTTCCAATTCTAGAGTGGGCGCCAGCCAAAGGGCAACGCGCAGAACTGGTTAAAGCCAAAACTGAGCAGGCTAACCAGAATTTGGGTATCAATAAACAGATTGAGCAGGAAGAGGTCTTGCCATCTGTCGCTGTACCCAGCCTAGATGCAGCAGAGTCGCGTTTGCATCCAAAAAACCTGAAGACTCATGTAGCCTAACAGTTTGTGAGGAAATCACTATGAAGGATGATCAAGCACAGCAGCTGAAGTTTGCTTACTGGGTTCCAAATGTCAGTGGCGGCTTAGTGGTGAGTAAGATTGAGCAGCGCACCGACTGGAGTTATGAATATAACGTCCGTTTAGCGCAGACTGCCGAGAAAAACGGCTTTGAATATGCATTAACCCAGATTCGTTTTACAGCAGGCTATGGCGCCGAAAACCAGCATGAGTCTGTCAGCTTTAGCCATGCTCTTCTCGCAAAAACTGAAAAGCTGAAAGTTATTGCTGCCATTTTACCAGGTCCCTGGAAACCGGCTCTGGCTGCCAAACAGCTCGCTACTATTGATCATCTGACTCAAGGTCGCATAGCAGTTAATATTGTGAGTGGATGGTTTCGTGGAGAATTTGATGCCATTGGAGAGATCTGGCCTGAACATGATGAACGTTATGTACGTTCTGAAGAATTTATTCGAGCTTTAAAAGGAATCTGGACTACGGATCAGTATAGTTTTAAAGGTAAATATTATCAGTTTGAGAATTATACCCTTAAACCCAAACCTCTACAGCAGCCTCATATTGAGGTATTTCAGGGTGGAAGTTCCCGAGCCGCACGTGATATGGCTGCACGTGTGTCTGACTGGTATTTTACCAACGGTAATAGCGTTGACGAACTGGTCAAACAGATTAGTGATTTGCGTACCAAAGCGGCTTTAAATGGTCATCAAATTAAGGTTGGGGTAAATGCCTTTATTATTGCCCGTGATACAGAAGAAGAAGCGCAGGCAGTATTACAAGAGATTATCGAGCAGGCCGATATTCAGGCAGTACAGGCTTTTGGGAAGGCTACTCGTGAGGCAGGAGCTGCCAGTCGTGAAGGCGAAGGAAACTGGGCAAAATCCACTTTTGTGGATCTGGTGCAATATAATGATGGTTTTAAGACCAATCTAATTGGTACTCCCCAACAAATTGCTGAACGGATTATTGAGCTTAAAAATGCCGGGGTTGATTTGATCCTCTCAGGCTTTTTACATTTTATAGAAGAAATAGAGTATTTCGGCGAGAAGGTTTTGCCATTGGTTCGTGAGTTAGAAGTAGAGCAGCAGCATGTTGTATCTGCCAAGTCTGCCTGATTAATCAGCTAAACCTGGTTGCTCATGAACCAAATAATAATAACACCCCATGGCAGTTCTCCTCCCTCAAGACTCGGCTTGAGGGTTTTTTATAGCCTGCACTTTTTCTATAAGCTGTCTCTGAAGATAGTTGTATATTAAATTCTGGATATAAAGATTGACCTGAAAATTATTTCTCTCATACCCTTTCAAGAATAAAAGCTGGGTTCAGGTAGTTTACCGGTTAATATCCATTCCCCAATTTCCTGATATTTATAGTCAACCGGATCATGCAGGGTTTGGGTTCGAACATTGCGCCAGAAGCGGTCCAGATTCAGTTTGGCAGCTGTGGCACGTGCCCCCATGACCTGAAATATATTTTGCGTGATATAAAGTGAGGTATTGGTCGCAGCAATCTTAGCAGTTGCGATTGCAATAGAAACCTCCCCGCGTTGCACTGAACTTAAGTGTTCACCCTGTAACCATGCTGCCTGCAGTTTCTTCACAGCGTCTGCTGCAAGTAGCCTTACCCCTTCAAGCTGCACATAAAACTCGGCAAAATGTTTCTGGATATAAGGGTCATCTACAGCTTGTTCAGCCAGAGACTTTGACCAGGCTTTTTGGCCCTGTACAATAGCTTTAGCAGTCTCAAATGCTCCTTCTGCTACACCTAAAAATAAATAGACAAAAATCAGCTGTGCAATAAGCGGACGAAGACTTGAATAGGGGGTACTCAGTGGGCCCGGGTTAAGTAGTAGCTCTTTTTTATAGACATGCACCTGTTCAAAATGGCTGGTGCCACTGTCGGTCTGGCGCTGTCCCATATTGTCCCAGTCCCCCAAAAAACTAACGCCGTTGCGCTGCGATGGAATCACACCTATCAGCAATTTGCCCTGTTCATCATAGCCCGAGCACAGCAACAGGTCTGAGTCTATTGAACCGGAGCAGAAGCTTTTATCCCCCTGAAAAATATATTCATGATCTGTAATTCGGGTTACTGTAGTACGACGGTCGAGGGGGTTGAGCGTATTGCCCCAAAACAGGTTATCTTGAGCAGTCTGCCTGAACCAGCTGGTGTATTGTTGTGGTTGTGCAAACAGTTGTACCGTGGCAATCAACAGATGATGAAATCCGTAGACATGCGCCAGTGAACTGTCTGCCTGCGCTATAATTCGAATAGTTTCAAAAATTGTCGTCCAGTTTGCTCCTGAACCGCCATATTCAGTAGGAATTGACAGTTTAAGTAGCCCACTTTCCCGAATCAGGTCACGTTCTTTTTTAGGGTTACCGCCCTGCTTATCACGTAAGGCAGCGGTATGTGAAAATAGCCGGGTGAGTTGTTGTGCTGTCTGTATCGCCTGCTCGGCAGAGTAAGAATTTTCTGTTGTATTCATTAAGCTTTTATCTAGGGTACTCATTAAAATTTTATGGCTTGTACAGCTGTGTGTATTCTTCAGTTTATTCTTATAGTTAAAAATACCGCCTTAAAGCAAGGCGGTATTCAGAAATATTTTACTTGTGGTCCGGATAGACCGTAACAATCAATTGCTCGACTACAGCTGGTTCTGCCAAGGTCGAAGTATCTCCCAGACTGTCCAGTTCATTGGCAGCAATTTTTCTCAAAATACGGCGCATAATTTTACCGGAACGTGTCTTGGGCAGTGCGGGTGCCCAGTGCAGCGCATCTGGTGTTGCCACTGGGCCAAGTTGCTTGCGTACCCAGCTGACCAGTTCCTGCCTTAACTCTTCAGACTCATTAACGCCTGCCTGCAAGGTTACAAAAGTACAGATCCCCTGTCCTTTAATCTCATGAGGCATTCCCACTACAGCGGCTTCAGCAACATGGTCATGTGCCACCAAGGCACTTTCAATTTCTGCAGTTCCCAGCCGGTGACCTGAAACATTTAACACATCATCAACACGACCCGTGATCCAGTAGTAACCGTCTTCATCACGACGAGCACCGTCACCAGTAAAATAGTTACCCGGGAATGTCGAGAAATAGGCTTCAATAAAACGCTGTGGATCTCCCCATATGGTTCGCATCTGGCCCGGCCAGGAATCTTTAATAATCAGATTACCCTCTGCTGCACCGTCTAGCACCTTGCCCTCGCCATCGACAATAGCAGGTTGCACTCCAAAATAAGGCCGCGTAGCCGAACCGGGTTTAAGGTCAGTCGCACCGGGGAGTGGTGAAATCAGTATGCCGCCCGTTTCAGTCTGCCACCAGGTATCAACAACTGGACAGCGTCCTTCTCCAACTACGTTGTAGTACCATGACCATGCTTCAGGGTTAATCGGTTCACCAACAGAGCCCAGCAAACGCAGGCTACTGCGGTCACTTTCACGCACGTAGGCATCACCTTCACGCATCATGGCCCGAATTGCAGTGGGTGCGGTATATAAGATAGTTATATTATGTTTGTCGACAATATGGCCTACACGCGCCCAACTTGGATATTGCGGCACACCTTCAAACATTACCGTCGTGGTACCATTAGATAATGGCCCATAAATAATATAGCTGTGACCAGTAATCCAGCCCACATCGGCAGTACACCAGTATATGTCGTCCTGTTTTATATCAAATACTTCTCGAAAGGTGCTGTTGACATAAACTAGATATCCGCCAGTAGTATGCAGTACGCCTTTAGGTTTACCGGTAGAGCCAGAGGTATAAAGAATAAAAAGTGGATCTTCAGCATTCATCGGCTCCGGCGGGCAGATTTCATTCACTTCAGTTATTACTTCGTGATACCACAGATCGCGCTCTGGTTTCATTTCTACCGGATTACCGGTACGGTGTACTACTACTACATGTTCAACTGAGTCTGTTTCTGCATGCTCTAAGGCCTGATCGACACTTTCTTTAAGAGGAATCAGCTTGCCACCCCGCATACCAGCATCAGCGGTAATTACCATTTTTGCCTGGCTGTCTTCAATACGGCTGGCCAGCGAATCAGGAGAGAATCCCCCAAAGACTACACAATGCACTGCTCCAATACGGGCACATGCCAGCATGGCAATGGCAGCTTCACTGACCATTGGCATGTATAGGACTACCCGGTCGCCTTTAACAATCCCGTATTTTTTCAGGGCATTGGCAAAACGGCATACTTCATCATGCAGTTCTTTAAAAGAAATAATCTTGTGACGTGAAGGATGGTCTCCCTCCCAGATAATTGCAGGCTTGTGCGGATGCTCTTTTAAATGTCGGTCCAGACAGTTGGCACTGACATTAAGCTGGCCATCAGCAAACCATTCGATCTTGAAATTATCAGCAGCAAAACTGCTATTTTTAACTTGTGTAAATGGCTTGATCCAGTCAATCCTTTTTGCCTCTTCAGCCCAGAACTCTTCAGGTTGCTCAATCGAATGCTGGTAACGTTTCAGATAATCTTCTTCGACAGTGCGGGCAGTTTTTTTAAATTCTTCAGGTACAGGATAGATCTCACTCATAGTATCACTTCCTTGATATTTTACGTCTCCTCACGAGACTTTTAGCACGGGGTATTATTTATTTTATTGATTGCCTTTTAACCAGTAATAGGACTGTTCAGTACAACTGACAATCATGCTTTGGTCGTAGATAAAACGCTTAACTTTTATTCAACAGAATAACTGCTTTTTAACAAATATGATTGATTTATCACAAACTAATTTAATCTTTATCTTATAATTTTAAACCGGTAAAACTTTAATAATTGCATAAAAGCAACATTTTCTTACCCAATCCAGCCATTAAATGATGAGCGACCATGACTGCTGAATATAATTTTTATCCCACTGAAACCGATCATCCTCTTTCGATGAGAGGGCGCTTTAGCCGTTTAAGCTATATTGGCTGGAATGGTCTTTTAAATTGTATCGCTTTCTTCATACTGGTTATATTCAGTCTGCTCATGGGCAGCTTTAATATGCAAAGCACTCCTCAGAGCTATAGTATTACAGGGATGTGGGATCAGCTGGCCAGTATAGGTTTATTAATACTTACCTTGCTTTATGCCTATTTTAACCTGGTCCTGATAGTACGACGTTTGCATGACCGTAATCATAGCGGCTGGTGGGCGCTGCTGCTGTTCTTACCTCTGGTTAATTTCCTGTTCATGATTTACCTGCTTTTTGCCGCGGGTGATGCAGGAATTAACCGTTTTGGGCATCCACGTCGAACCTTGCTCTGGGAAAAAACTGTAGCTTGGCTGTTAATTGCTTTAGTCATTTTAAGCTTCTTTGTCAGCCGCAGTACCTGGATTTACCTGAGTGAAAGTCAGCCTATTGAAATACCACGGGAAGTCTTGCAAAAAGCGACACCGTATTTTTAACTCAGGTACAGCCTATGTATAATTTTGGCAAGTAGCCGATTAAATTCAATATGGTTTTCAGGCAGAATATGGTCTTTGTTTAAGGTGCGGATGAAGCTGTGGCTGAAGAAGCAAAGAAATTGAGTGATGTAACTGAGGGAACTACTCAGTTACTGCACGAAGCAGGTGAAAAAACTGCACAAAAGGTGATTGAACACACCAGCAAATATAATGATGCCTATAGTACCATTGATAAGATCATTGAAGGTTTCTGGGAACGTGTGCCCTACTTCTGTATTGCTCTAGCAGTTTTCCTGATTTTCTGGCTCTTATCAGCCCTGTTTAAATTTTTTATTCGCAAGACCCTGCATAATAAAACCTATACACGACAGAATCTGGTTCTGGTACTAAACCGGGTAGGAAGTACCTTTATTGTATCTTTTGGTTTGCTGATTGCCTTGGTAATCTCAGTGCCCGGCTTTACACCAGGACAACTGATGAGCGCGCTAGGAATCGGCTCGGTCGCAATCGGTTTTGCATTTAAGGATATTTTTCAGAACCTGCTTTCAGGTATCCTGATTTTACTGAGTGAACCTTTCCGGATTGGTGACGATATTATTGTAAATGGACTGGAAGGTACGGTCGAAGATATCCAGATTCGGGCAACTTATTTACGCTCGCCGGATGGTCGCCGTATTCTGATTCCAAATGCGACAGTCTATACCAGCTCAATAACTGTCAATACTGCCTACCCGCGCCGCCGCTGTAACTTTGATGTCGGGATCAGCTATGAAGATGATGCGCAAAAAGCTAAAGAACTGATTCTGAATATACTTAATAACCAGCGTACAATTTTAAGCCAGCCGGCTTTTAGTGTGAACGTTTCTGCTTTATCTGACTTTTCTGTCAGGCTCAGCGTATTCTGGTGGATTGATACAAAAGAAACCAATATTGGTGCTTCAGTCAGTGAAGTTCAGGAACAGGTGATCAAAGCCTTTGATGAGCATGGAATTTCTATTCCTTATCCGGTACAGGAAGTTAAAGTCTACCGCGGCGACAACAGTCTAGTACAAGAAGATAAACCATCAGATGCCACTAAACAGCCGACCTAACACATACGGAATCACGGTTTCAGTACGGATAATACGTTGGCCTAGATGCACGGCCTGACAGCCATTTTGAGTGAACAATTCTATTTCATAAGGAATAAAGCCACCTTCTGGTCCAATAATTACAGTGCAGGGATGCACTATACTGGACGGCATAGCCTGCTCGCTATAGGGATGTGCCACATAAGCAGGTTGCTGCGCTGAGATTAACCCGGGCAATATATCTTCAACAAAAGGCTTAAAACGCTTATGGATTTCTACAGCTGGTGCAATTGTATCTCCTGCCTGCTCCAGCCCCAGCGTTACATAACTTTCAATCTGTTGTAAAAATGGGGTTTGCCAGTAGCTTTTATCGACCCGGTAGCTGTGCAATAAAATAATCTTTTCAACACCGAGTGTTACACTGTCCATAATCAGGCGGCGTAATACTTTTGGCCGTGGCATAGCCACAATGAGGGTGACAGGAAGTTTATCTGGTAGCTGTTCCTGTTTTAATGGCCGTACCTGTACTGTATTGTCATTCAGAGCAACGATTTCTGTTAGGTAACGCTCACCATTACGGATACCCACTTTTAAAGTATCACCTGTCTTTATATTCAGATGCTGATGTAAATGCTGGACTTGACGTCTGGAACAGATAGTCCATGTTTCGGGCGCTGCTGCCTGCGGCTCAAGTAAAACAATATTCATTTTTATGCTGACTTATAAATACTGATCAATAGCATGGATGTGCCGATTTAAAGAACCCTGATTTTTTTGGAGAATATTATAGGCTTGCTGGCTTAAATGACCTGCGGCCTCCGGGTCATCTATACAGGCCAGCAGCTGGTTTACAGCCTCGTTTGCATCATGTGCAATCAGAATTCCTTGAGCTTCTACGAACTCATCAACAATACTCTGGAAATTAAAGTATCGCATACCGATAACCGTGGGAACATGAAGTGCAATCGGTTCAAGAATATTATGTCCGCCCCCTGGCTCATTTAAAGAGCCACCAACGAAACAGGCTTGACTCAAGGCATACCATAACCATAATTCACCCATACTATCGGCCAGATAGACTTGTGTATCTGGCTGAATCGTCTGGTCAAGGCTACGGCGTCGGGTAAGCAGTGCCAGTTTCTGGCACTGCTCAAATACTTCATTAAAACGCTCCGGATGTCGTGGTACCACAATGCATAAGAGTTCTGGCTGCTTTTGTAAAAAGGGCCGAAGAGCAGTTAACAGCTCTAGTTCTTCAGGCGCATGAGTACTGGCCAGTAGAATAATCTTGCGTGGCTCTAACTGCCAGTCTCTCTTTAATTGGGCAGCCCGTTCAGTAAATTTAGGCGGTGCAGAAATATCAAACTTGATATTTCCTACAACCTGAACAGCTTCAGGTGGCATACCCAATTCGATATAACGCTGTCTGGTTGGCTGATCCTGAGCTAGCATTAAATCTAGGCATTCCACCATGGAACGGCTAAGGCCTTTTACTCTGGCATAACCTTTGGCGGACTTTTCAGATAAGCGTGCATTTAACAATAAGATAGGAATATGCCGAAATCGGGTTATCTGCAACAGGTTCGGCCAGAGTTCAGTTTCAACCAGTGCCAACAGTTTGGGCTGGTATTTGTTCAGAAACTCTTCAATTAAGTAACGTTGGTCTACCGGCAGAAATACTGCCTGAAACAGTGCCGGATAACGCTGTGCGAATAAGGATTTGGCACGTGCCTGTCCAGTACGGGTCGTATTGGTCAATAGTACCGGCTGACCTAAACTTAAATAATGTTCAATCAGAGGTTGTGCTGCATTGGTTTCACCGACAGAAACAGCATGGAACCAGAGCACTTGCGTATGTAAAGGAGGCTGAAAAGGCCCAAAGCGTTCCAGCAACTCATCCTGAAAATCAGGCAAGTGTCCCGAACGTTTATATAAACGCTTCCGATAAAGCGGCTTTACTAACGCCAGTAAGGCGTTGTACCAAAATGGTGTTCCCAAGCAGAACTCTCAGTCAAGAAACAATCGGCAAATATAGCATGACCCAGTCCTCTGGATCATGCCCCTTAAGAATTTTAACCCTGGTGTTTATATAGCCATTTTTGGGTAGTCAGTATAGCCTTCCGGTCCAAAACCATACATGGTAGTGGTATTAAGCTCATTAAGTGGCGCATTGCTCATCAGGCGTTGATATAAGTCCGGATTGGCAATATAAGCCTTGCCAAACGATACGGCGTCTGCTTTACCACTGGCCAGCAGCTCTTTAGCTGTTTCCGCATCTAGGCGCATATTCGCGATATAGGGTACACCTGAACGTTCTTTCAGATAGGCACTAATACTGTCTTCTGCAAGATATTCACGGGTAAATATAAAGGCAATCTGACGTTTACCCAGCTCTTCAGCCACATAGCCAAAGGTTTCTTTCGGGTTATCATCGCCCATATCATGTTCATCACCACGTGGTGCCAGATGTACGCCAACACGTCCTGCTCCCCATACCTCAATCAGGACATCGACAACTTCAAGTAAGAAGCGGGCACGATTTTCAACAGAACCACCATATTCATCTTCACGCTGATTCGTACTGCTTTGCAGGAACTGGTCCAGCAGATAGCCATTTGCAGCATGAACTTCTACCCCATCAAAACCGGCAGCTTTGGCATAGATGGCTGCCTGCTTATACTGCGCTACAATGGCTTTAATTTCAGAAATTTCGAGCGGGCGCGGGGTCACATATTCACGTTTTGGTCGTAGCAGACTAACGGTACCTTTCGGTTTGATGGCACTTGATGAAACTGGTGTTTCACCCTTGAGTAAATCTGGATGTGAAATACGGCCTACATGCCACAGTTGTGAAACAATCAGGCTTCCCTCAGCATGCACTGCATCTGTAATCTTTTTCCATGCAGCGACCTGTTCATCATTATATAAACCTGGGCTACGTTCATATCCGTTTGCTTCTTCTGCAATCACAGTTGCTTCCGCAATAATCAGGCCAGCATTGGCACGTTGCGTATAGTATTCCACCATCAGATCAGTGGGTATACGATCTTCAGTAGCACGGGTTCGAGTTAATGGGGCCATAACCAGACGGTTCTTGAGCTGAAGTTCGCCAAACTGTGCGGGAGTAGACAGATCAGTCATATTTCATATCCTTGGGAGATCTTTTCTTCACCTGAAAAAGATTTAGAGAGATTGTTGTAGAGTATCTACAAATTTCTGGATCAGTGCTTCATTGCGCGAAAAATAAGACCATTGACCATATTTGGTTGCCTGGATCAGTCCTGCCTGTTGCAACACTGACAGATGGTTGGACATAGTCGACTGAGAGACATTGGCAATTTTTTCAATCTGCCCTGCACAGACTCCCCGGCTAAAATCATATTCACACTCACTTAGCTTAGGAATAAACTGCTCAGGATCTTTCAGGCACTGTAAAATCTGCCTGCGGATCGGATTTGCCAAAGCTTTATAAATCGCTTCTGTGTCCATCACTTTTTCTCGCACTGATGTAAAACACGTCACCCTTGAAATACAGTATATCGTTTTTTATCGATATTAATATCGAATTTTTACGATATTTGTTATTCAATTTAGAAATAAACGTGATCTGTTGAACGGGGGATTTTATTTTAACACTCTCAGAAGACTTTCCCCATAACCTTCACTGTACTCATTGATGAGTCAATATTAAAACTCTCTATATTCAAAAAGTTTTATAAAAATAGTGTAGCAGTATCGGGTTGCTGCATTAAAATCAGGCTAATTCATTTATATCGATATGCTACAGGAGCAAGTTTTGTCTTTAATCCAGATTAAACATGGCAGCTGGAACGAACTCCAGTCAGCAGCAAAGTTTATTCGTACTGAAGTATTTATTCAGGAGCAAAAGATTGCAGCAGAAGATGAATGGGATCAGGACGATAAATGTGCTGTTCATTTTATTCTATATGATCAGACACGTGCCATTGCAACTGCACGGTTGCTGCCAAACCACTGGGTTGGCCGAGTAGCCGTTCTTAAAACTGATCGTGGACGTGGTTTAGGTAAAGCTCTAATGCAGGCTATCATTAAATATGCACAGGAGCAGCAGCTTGATCAGCTGTGTCTATCTTCTCAAGTCCATGCAACATCATTTTATCAGGAACTCGGTTTTGCATGTTTTGGTGAAGTATATGAAGATTGTGGTATACCCCATATTAATATGCATTTAACCCTTTCCTCAACTATGCCTTAAATCCTATTCAGAGCACTTATAAAGCTACTGATCAGACCAGAAAAGCAGTTTTATCGATAAACACCTGAGGTTTACTTTAAGCTAAACCGGGTTATACTGCTGTCAGTTTTGAGAATGAATGAAAGTCATAAATTTTATATCATATTGAATATATTAATTTTTTATTTATATATTGAAATATGGATTTTTGACTGTGACCAGATCAGGCCAAAGCTGAATGAGTATAACGTTGTATACAGCCTGCTGTATGGAAGTGCCTGTAACTTCTCGTTTTCTATATAAACACGACAAATGGGTAGACGGAATTGATTGATTTTTTGCTTGGTTTCGAACAGCATTTGCCCGGCTTTATTGAAGCCTATGGTATGTGGGTATATGCGCTCCTGTTTATGATTATTTTTGCTGAAACTGCATTTATTGCCATGTTTTTCCTACCAGGAGACAGCTTGCTCCTGAGTGTAGGAGCATTATGTGCTTCAGTAGATTTTATGCACCTTGACTTTATGATCATGCTGCTTTTTGCAGCGGCCACTCTAGGTTATATTGTTAACTATCATACTGGTAAATTCTTTGGGCCACAGATTACCAGTGTAAAATCACGTTTTATCAAACCGGAACATTTAGCCCGTACAAATCGCTATTTTGTGCGTCATGGTGGTAAAACTATCCTGATGGCTCGTTTTATTCCTTTTGTACGTTCAGTGGCTCCATTTGCTGCAGGTGCCAATCAGATGAATTATCCGATGTTTCTGCTTTATAACCTGCTAGGCGGCCTGTTCTGGATTGGGCTATTGCTGGGCTTGGGATATTTTGCTGGCAGTACGATTTTTTTAATTAATGAAATTACCTAATTAATTATTTTATTAATAAAATTAAAAAAACAGGAGGCCAGCTCCTGTTTTTATATGAGCTATAATTAAAATTAAAGCCCTTGTTTCAGACTTGCTTCAATAAACTTGTCCAGATCGCCATCAAGTACTGCTCCGGTATTTGAATTCTCAACGCCGGTACGCAGATCTTTAATCCGTGAGTCATCAAGTACGTAAGAGCGAATCTGGCTACCCCAGCCAATATCCGACTTGGAATCTTCCAAAGCTTGTGCAGCTTCATTACGCTTACTCATTTCAAGTTCATAAAGCTTGGCACGTAGCTGTTTCCAGGCATGATCACGGTTGGCATGCTGTGATCGCTGATTCTGGCATGCAACCACGATACCTGTTGGCATATGGGTCAAACGTACTGCAGAGTCAGTTTTATTAATATGCTGTCCACCCGCGCCTGATGCACGGTAAGTATCTGTACGTACATCAGATGGATTGATATCGATTTCGATATTATCATCTACTTCAGGTGAAACAAATACAGCAGAAAATGACGTATGACGACGGTTACCCGAGTCGAATGGCGACTTACGTACTAAACGGTGTACACCGGATTCTGTCCGTAGCCAGCCATATGCATACTCGCCTTCTACCCGGATAGTGGCTGATTTGATTCCCGCGACATCACCATCAGACTCTTCCATCAACTCAGCTTTAAAGCCATGACGTTCAATCCAGCGCATATACATCCGCAGTAACATAGAGGCCCAATCTTGTGCCTCTGTACCGCCCGAACCAGCCTGAATTTCGACATAGCAGGGATTTGGATCCATGGGGTTACTGAACATGCGGCGGAACTCAAGTTTTGCCAATGCTTCTTCCGCAGAGCTCAGTTCAGCCTGTACATCAGCAAGCAGGCTTTCATCATCCGCTTCGACTGCAAGGTCTAGCATTGCCTGTGCATCTTCCAGCTGGGTACTTAAACCTTCCAACACATTAATAATATTTTCAAGCTCACCTTTTTCCTTAGCCATCGCCTGAGCACGACTCTGGTCATTCCAGATACTCGGATCTTCTAACTCACGTAAAACTTCTTCTAACCGTTCTTTTTTAAGATCGTAGTCAAAGATACCCCCGTAGAGTCTGACTACGTTCACTTAAATCTTTCAACTGGTTTAGATACGGATTAATTTCCACGTGATTTACTCTCAAAAAAACCTTTTAATCCTTAAATTGTAGCATAGAGCATCTGTCTCGTTGAGATCATTTCAAATAACAGTAGCGTGATAAAAAATTTGAAAATTGATATTGGGCAGGGATCATTTATGAGTTTATTAAAATTAAAAATTTATATTGAAAATGAAATAAATGAGAGTGAATTACAAGTTGTCCGAATGTATGCAACAGATCAACATCATATTTCAAAGCTAACAAAATATGTAAATTCAACTTGAAAATAAAAAGATAAAAATGAGTAAATCTTGCTCACATTTAAATAAGTTGTAATCAAAATTGAATAATCTATAATCAAACACCTGTACTATTCACAAAATCTCCATGCTTTTAATAAAACTAAACATTTAAGTTTTAATATTATATATCAAATACTTATATCAAAAAAATTACATATTATTACGCGAACAACATTCTCGTTACTTTCCTGTGATTGACCCGAATTTAAAAACACATAAACTGAAGTTGTAACAAAACATTATGTATGCAACTTAGCTAACAAGATTTTAAGAGGGGTGAATAACCATGAAAAAACTAGCAATTGCGTCAGCGCTTTTATCAGCTCTAGCAGTAACGGGCACAGCCAATGCTTATCAAGCCGAAGTAGGTGCATCTGCAAGTTATGTAGACCCCGACAATGGCGATTCAGGTAGTGCTTTTGGTGTAAACGGTACTTATTATTTTAATCCGGTTCAAACACGTAATGCACCGCTTGCAGAAGCTGCTTTCCTTGACCGTGCCAGCAATGTAAGCGCAGCTATTAACTATGCTGACCGTGGTGATGTAGATAGTACTCGTTATGGTATCGGTGCAGAATACTTTGTACCTAACTCAGACTTTTACCTAAGTGGTAATGTTAGCCGTCACGACAGTGAGCGTGATACACCATTTGGTACTATTGATAATGATACAACTTACTATGGTGCAGAAGTAGGTTACTTACCAGCTCCAGGTCTCTTAATTGCAGCCGGTCTAAAAGGTTATGACAATGACAATGACGACGGTGTAGACCCAACACTTCGTGCAAAATATGTTACAACTCTTAGCAATGGTAAAGATATCAACCTTGAAGCGGGTGCAGCATTCGGTGACCTTGATGAATACAATCTGGCAGCAGATTACTTCATTGACAAAACTTTCAGTATCGGTGCCGACTATTACAATAATGATTTAACAGATACTAATGAGTTTGGCGTAAATGCACGTAAATTCATTAACCAGCAAGTAAGTCTGGAAGGCCGTGTTGGCTTCGGTGAAGAAGGTAATAATGACTACAATAGCTTTGGTGTAGCTGCAAAATACCGCTTCTAATCTGAAGTAATATTTAGACTAATAAAAAACCCATCTCCGGATGGGTTTTTTATTATATTTTACAAGTCATAAAGCAATATATCTATTACAGTCAGTACCTATTAATTCGATCTACTATACTTAAACTGGTTCAAGCGGCCTATTATAAAATTTTCTGTTTAAGATGGATAATACGTAATTGCAGGCCTGTATTACCATTGAACTCGTTACGTTCCAGTTCATAGACCAGATCGACTTGATCATTTTCCGGATCATACTCAAATCTGTCTTTTGCGTTAAAGGCAATTGCATCTACTACCTGACCGTTATTTAATGCCAGACGTAATTTGAGATGAGTCTCTTTAAGCCATCTGAAGTCTACAACCTTAAAAGTTCCTTCAAACACAGGTGACGGAAATTTTTGTCCCCATGGTCCTAACTTTTCAATCAGATCCACTGTGTCAAGAACCAACGCTTCTGCAGGCAGCTCCCCATCTGTCCAAAGTGTAGCAGAGAGCAGCGTTTCATCCATTTCTGCAATTAGCTGGGTAAAAACCTGTTTAAATTCTAAAAAATGCTCTTTACGGATCGTGAGTCCGGCAGCGGCAGCGTGACCGCCAAAATAACGTACCAGATGGGGATACTGTTCAGCGATCTGCTCAATACAATCACGAATATGAATTCCCTCAACCGAACGGGCCGATCCCTTGATATGAATACCGTCTTCATCTGCTGCGAATACAATGCTTGGCCGGTGAAACTGCTCTTTTAAGCGTCCAGCGACAATTCCAATCACGCCCTGATGCCAGTGTTCTTCAAACATAATCAGCGCGGGAGGTATATTCTCTTTTGATAACTGTAGTTGCTCCAGATAGCGCAAGGCTTCCTGCTTCATCTGTGCTTCAATCTGACGGCGTTCAATATTTAGCTGATTAAGTTGCCGGGCCAGAGGATAAGCATTTTCCAGATCAGGGGCTAACAGGCACTCAATTCCGATTTCCATAGTTTCCATACGGCCTGCTGCATTAATACGCGGCCCAAGTACGAAACCTAAATCTTGTGCTTTAAGAGCTGCCGGTTCGCGTCCGGCAATATCAAGTAATGCCAGAATTCCTGGACGGCACTGCTGTTGGTGTATGCGTTTCAAACCAGCATCGACCAGAATACGGTTATTGTAATCAAGGCTCGCAACGTCGGCGTAGGTACCTAAGGCAACCAGGTCCAGATATTGGGTTATATTGCTGACAGATTTGTCTGCCCTTTTGCGAAAACTGCACAGATTGGCAAGTACATAAAAGGCAACGCCTACTCCAGCCAAGGCTTTACTCGGAAAATTACAGCCCAGTTGGTTCGGATTAACTACTGCCTCAGCGGCTGGCGTTTCTTTGGTAGTCAGATGGTGATCTGTAATAATAACCTGCATACCATGGTCTTGCGCCTGTTTTACCCCTTCATGACTAGAAATACCATTATCTACAGTAATCAACAGGTCGGGAGTAAAACGGGTAAAAGCCAGATCCGCAATTGCAGGCGTAAGTCCATAACCATATTTAAACCGGTCAGGAACCAGATAGGCTACATCTGCGCCCATATCTCTTAAAGCAAGAATCATCAGAGCAGTGCTGGTTGCACCATCTGCATCATAATCTCCGACAATAACAATTTTTTTCTGCTGGTCAATGGCCTGATTTATAATCTCAACTGCCTGTTCCAGTCCTTTAAGGCAAGGAGAAAGCAGATATTTTAATCTGAGTTCAAGTTCTTGTTCAGAAGCGACTCCACGTCTGGCCAGAATATGGGCAAGAAAGGGTGACACGTGTTGAAAACTTTCTACACGTGTCAGTAAAGGGCGTTGCTTAACTTGAATATTCGGCATCTATGGCATTAATCGTTGTAATTTCCAATGACCATCGATTCTTTCATAACTGAGGCGGTCGTGTAAACGGTTAGGCCGTCCCTGCCAGAATTCATAATATTCAGGGTGTAGACGATAGCCTCCCCAGAATACAGGTTTTTCAAGAGGCTGGTTCTCTACTTGCTGTTGTAGAGTCTGAAAGCGCTGCTGTAATTCTTCACGGCTAGAAATTACGCCACTCTGTGGCTGACTGATATGGGCAGCAACCTGACTGTCATGTGGCCGCTTATGATAATACTCCGTTGACTCCTGTTCTGAAATTTTCTCAACCCGCCCATGGACACGGATCTGCCGTTCCAATACAGGCCAGTAAAATAGCAGCTCGGCATAAGGATTAACTGCCAGATCCAAGCCTTTTTGACTGTCATAATTGGTATAGAAGTCATAACCTGTTTCAGTGGCGCCGCGCAGCAACACGGTACGCACATGTGGTCGCCCCTGAGCATTTGCGGTAGCTAAGGACATGGCATAAGGTTCATGCAATCCTGCTTGAAGAGCATAATTAAACCAGCTCAAGAACTGCTCATGTGGCTGGGTATCTACTTCTGCTTCATGCAGCTCATCTTTCTGATAAGTCAGGCGTAACTCACTTAAATCTTTAATCACATCACTCATGCTTTAGCCCTCCACAAGTACATCTGCCTGATTTTTTACGGCATTGGCCAGATGTTGAGCCAGTGCTTTTACTTCCTGCTCATTTTCACCCTCTACCATGACACGGATGACCGGCTCAGTACCTGATTTTCTTATTAAAAGCCGTCCTCTTCCTTCAAGCTGTGCTTCAGCTTTTTCAAATTCAGCAACCAGTGCAGGAATCGAATAAGGATCAATCATTTTTTCTAAACGAATATTAATGAGTTCTTGTGGAAAAAGCTCAAAGTCTGCAACCAGTTCATCCAGAGCCTTACCCTGCTCAACCATGACAGTTAATACCTGAAGTGCAGCAATAATAGCGTCTCCTGTTGTACTCTTATCCAAGGTAAGAATATGTCCAGAAGGTTCACCGCCAGTCATCCAGCCATTCTCTTCTAGTGCCTGCAATACATAGCGGTCACCGACTTTGGCCCGAACAAAATCGACACCGGCTTTTTTTAATGCCAGTTCCAGTGACAGGTTACTCATCAGGGTACCGGCAATACCCGCAGGTTTCTGGCTGGTTTGTGTCGCAAGAATATACAGAATATGGTCACCATCAATCAGGTTACCGGCTTTATCTACCATAACGACGCGATCAGCATCGCCATCAAATGCAATACCGAGGTCGGCATGTGACTGTATTACTGCTTTTTGCAGGTTTTCTGGATGAGTTGAACCACATTGCTCGTTAATGTTTAGGCCGTCTGGTTCATTATATAGAGCAATAACTTTTGCCCCTAATTCGCGAAAAACAGCAGGACCTACGTTATAGGCTGCTCCATTGGCACAATCTACTACAATTTTCAGGCCACGGAGATCATGATGGTAAGGAAAGGTGGATTTACAGAATTCAATATAACGGCCAGCTGCATCTTTTACCCGGACACTCTTACCCAGATTAGCCGTATCCTCAATACGAATTTCTTTTTCCAGTTCCGCATTAATTGCTTCTTGAAGCTCGTCTGGCAATTTTTTACCCTGACTGGAAAAGAATTTAATACCATTATCAAAATAAGGATTATGCGAAGCAGAAATGACGATCCCGGCATGGGCATGTAAAGCTCGTGTCAAATGGGCAATTGCGGGAGTCGGTAAAGGCCCAAGTAAATGTACATAAACGCCAGCAGCGTTAAGACCAGCCTGTAAGGCTGACTCTAAAATATACCCGGACAAACGGGTATCTTTACCTAGTACGACTAATGTTTTATCAGAAGGATTGATTCTTTTGAGTACCTTACCTGCAGCGAAACCAAGTTTTAAGGCAAATTCAGGGGTGATTGGGAGTTCACCGAATTTACCACGGATACCATCGGTTCCAAAATAGCTCATATTTTACTCACTTCTTATAGTTTATGGTTATTTAACCAAGCTGTTGCAAATTGGATTTACTTTACACCAAAACAAAAAAGCCGTCATAAAACTGACGGCTTTTTCTATAAGGATCAGGTCAAAAATAGCCCAATCATGATTTAACCCACACGGTAGTTAGGTGCTTCTTTAGTAATCGTGACATCATGTACATGAGACTCAGACATACCTGCTGCCGTAATTTTTACAAATTTAGCATTTTGGCGAAGATCATCAATTGTCGCAGATCCGGTATAACCCATAGATGAACGTAAACCACCCATCATCTGGTGCACAATATTACCCATCGGGCCTTTATATGGTACACGGCCTTCAATACCTTCTGGAACCAATTTCTCGGCACCCGCTTTAGAGTCCTGGAAGTAGCGGTCTGCAGACCCGGTCGCTCCAGCCATTGCTCCTAATGAACCCATGCCACGATAGGCCTTATAATAACGTCCCTGAAAGAATTCAACCTCACCTGGTGCTTCTTCAGTTCCTGCTAGCAATGAACCGACCATAATCGTACTGGCACCTGCACCAATTGCTTTGGCCATGTCACCCGAGAAACGGATACCACCATCTGCAATCAGTGGAATCTGTTCTTTAAGTGCACTGGCCACACTGTCAATTGCAGAGATCTGCGGCATACCAATACCGGCAACAATACGGGTGGTACAGATTGAACCTGGTCCAATACCTACCTTAACTGCATCTGCACCGGCATCAAGTAACGCCAGCGCAGCATCACCTGTGGCAATATTTCCACCAATGACTTGGACCTGCGGATAGTTATTCTTGACCCAACGGACACGTTCAATTACACCGGCTGAGTGACCATGGGCAGTATCGACCACAATGACATCTACACCTGCCTCAACCAAGGCTTCAACACGGCTTGGTGTTTCGGCACCAGTTCCTACTGCTGCACCAACACGCAATCGGCCAAGGTCATCTTTACAGCTATTTGGATAAAGCTCAGCTTTACGGAAATCCGTTACCGTAATCAGTCCTTTAAGTGCATGTTGCTCGTCCACGACCAGTACTTTTTCAATACGGTGCTGTTGCAGTAAGGCCTGAATATTTTCTTTAGACTCGCCTTCCCGCACAGTCACCAAGCGCTCTTGTGGCGTCATAATATTACTGACAGGCTGTTCAAGATTAGTTTCAAAACGGGTATCACGGCCAGTAACAATGCCGACCACCTGGCCATCTTTAACCACAGGTACACCACTGATATTATTGGCTTGCGTAATCGCAATCAGTTCACGTACAGTGGTTTCAGGGGTAACTGTAATTGGGTCTTTAACCATACCGGCTTCAAATTTTTTGACACGGCGGACTTCTGCAGCCTGAAGTGCAATATCCATATTCTTATGCAGAATACCGATACCACCGTTCTGAGCCATGGCAATCGCCATACGTGACTCGGTTACAGTATCCATGGCTGCTGAAACAAGAGGAATATTAAGTTGAATACCGCGGGTCAAACGTGTCTTTAAGGAGACATCTTTTGGGAGAACAGTAGAGTAGGCAGGGAGTAACAAGACATCATCGAAGGTTAACGCTTCTTGAACGATGGTCAGCATAACAGTCTCACTGGTAATTTCCGTGAGCTATTATAAACAAATTTCTCCTCAAATTTCATTTTTCTCTCAGAGAATTTTTATTTCAGCGATTTCAGACCAGAGAAATCAGTATCTTCGCAGAAGCATTTTTGCCCATAGTTTTATCATCCTACTCGTTTTATTTTTATTTATGCTTAGCTAACCTGATCGTAGCTGTCATCATTGATTACCTGAGGTTCAATATTAATCAGCGGAATCATCCCATGCGCACTTCGCGCTTTATTACACTGACTGTCACCAGCCTGAACTTCTTGGCAGCTTGAACTTCGCACACTGTAAATACTACAGCTAACCTGTTCTCCTGGCGTTCCTTCTAGTGCCTGACAACGTGGCTGGGTCTGGTTAGTCCCTTTCATGCATGAGTAAACTGGTGTAATTGGCTCTACCAGATGTTTAGGAATCTGTTCGCCTTCTGCCCAATAAAATGATACCCGGTAATAGGCACAGCAGGCACCACAGCTTAAACAGGCATTTTCATAAGTTACTTGAGACAACATTTTCTTATATTCTCGTTAGTCTAGATATTGGCTATTTCCAATAGCAGAATCTTAGAAAATGTTGTTTTTCTACTCAAGTATTTTTTAATATTTTAAACCGGGCAGTGAAAAATACGCTCATCCATCAGATCAACGCCACACTGGAGTGTCTCAATCCAGTCCAGAAACTGTTTCACTTTTTCCTTGCCAATAAATGCACTGCCATGCTGTGGCACAATCATTTCAATATCCATTTTACGAACCATATTCACCCATAAACGGATAACCTTATTTGCACACATATAGCGCTGGTGAAAAGCTTTCATTTTAGGAATATGAGCTTCAAAGTCTTCAAGTGGCTGACTGGCATTCTCTACCATAGAAGCACCCATATCACCTGAAAATAAAATTTTAGAAACCGGATCGTAGAACTGAAAATTACCCACTGAATGTAAAAAGTGAGCCGGAATAGCCAGTATCGCAGCATGTCCCAGCGCAATACTCTGCCCCTGATCTGGGAGCTCAACCAGACGGTCCAGCCAGTTACCTTTCATGCGGTCACTCATGAAGGCTGAGTTCAGATGGGGTAAGAAGCGTGCCCAGAGTTTTGATGCAACCACCTTGGCATCGGTATAAACCAGCCAGCGTGGCATGGAAGTAATAATATCCGGATCTTGGTGTGAAGCCATTACATAATCAAGATTGGCCAGCCGGGTGTAACGGTTTAATTCCATGGTCAGGGGAATATATGTTAAGTCGCCACCAGGGTCGAGAACCGCCGCCCGCTCATGATCAATAATCAGAAACTGATTGGCCTGTACACCTTCACCTTTAACCAGACTGGTAAAACTGATGCATTTATGTGTGCCGTTATCAAACAGCACCTGTGATGTGGTGCGATCTAAACTCATCCCCTACCCCAAATTGACTTAACAAGTTAAATTTTTAATTCCTTATTAAAATAATGGGATTCATTAAAACTTACAATAAAATAAAAAATTTAGTTTGTACTGCTCAGGCAGTTTTTTAAGTAGGCTCAAAATATAAAATACAGCCCGACCGGTATCTGCCGGGCTGTCATAAAGTTGGCTTAGAAAAAGTAATGCTGCACAATAGTAAAGATACCAATCGCCAAGAAGATAAAGGCACTAATCTTGTGAATTAGAGCTATGGGCAGCTTGTGTGCCAGCTTATCGCCAATAAACACTGCAGGTACATTAGCCAGAAGCATACCTAGCGTGGTGCCGGCTGTTACCCAGAAAATACTGTCAAAACGAGCTGCCAAGGCAACTGTAGCGATCTGGGTTTTATCACCAATTTCTGCCAAGAAGAATAATACAAATGTGGCACCAAATACTCCGTAGCGCTGCCATTTATTAATATTTTCAGTTTCATCATCCAGCTCGTCAGGAATCAGCATCCAGATTGCCATGCCAATAAAACCTGCTGCCAGAATCCACATCATTACAGTCGGGTCAACCATACGGGTAATAAATTGCCCTAATACTGCAGAAAGCCCGTGATTAATCAGCGTAGCAGCGAGAATGGCCAAAATAATAGGTAAAGGCTTACGGAAACGCGCAGCCAACAAAAGGGCCAAAAGCTGAGTTTTATCGCCCATTTCAGCCAGAGCAACAATTGCTGTTGATACAGAAAAAGCCGCCATACTAGTTGGCATATTAGAGATTAAGGAGGTGAAAAAATCTGGCATGATTATTCTCTGGCTAGCGTAGTCCCATGACTTATCTCTCCCGCCAGCCATAATCAAGCAGAAAGATAAATCAAAGGTCTTGCCAACAAAAGAATTAAAGCTCGGGTTCTTTGGCTATGATGACCATGTTCTGTTGAACAATTATGTTGACCATCACCTATTTACTGGAACGTAAATAGCGGCTACTCCCCAATGAAGTAGGCCTAGTGTAAAACGAGCCAGCCGAATTTTCAAACCCCTTTTATTTTAAACCCGGCTTTATACATTAATATTTTTTAATCGGACCGATAAAAAGCCCCGCAATCGCAGGGCTTTTTATCTAGATAAGGAGATTACAGCAATAAACTGCGTATATCCTTTAACAGTTTGGTCAGCTTATTGGTAAAACGTGCTGCATCAGCACCATTGATCACCCGATGATCATAAGACAATGATAATGGCAACATTAGGCGCGGATCAAAAGACTCACCATTCCATACTGGTTGCATGGTTGCCGGAGAAATTCCCAGAATTGCCACTTGTGGCCAGTTAACCAGCGGCGTAAATGCCGTACCACCGATTGAACCCAGACTGGTAATGGTAAAGTTGGCACCTTGCAGGTCTTTTGGAGACAGCTTTTTATCACGTGCCTTCTGGCTCAGCTCCCCCAGTTCCTGTGCAATCTGACGGATAGATTTCTGATCAGGATTACGTAGTACCGGTACAGTCAACCCATCTGGCGTAGCTACCGCAATCCCCATATGAATTTCATGACGCAGCATTACTGCTTTCTGGTCATCAGCCAGATGACCTGCAAAATAAGGCTCTTCTTTTAACAGGTGAGCAACCGCCTTGGCGATAAAGGCCAAGATAGTCAGACTGATGCCTTCTTTTTTAAAGTTAGCTTTCAATTCACCACGCCATGCCTCAAGTTCGGTAATATCAGCCAGATCAAACTGGGTTACCTGAGGAATATAATTGTTGAGTGAAAGCTGTGGAACAGACACCTGCTGCAAACGTGTCATGGTTTTCAGTTCACCACCACCAAAAGCAGTAAAATCTGGCAAAGCTGGCAAACCTGAAACTACAGGTGCTGGAGTTGAGCTTGCAGGTTTTTGCACTTCAGTCAGACGAGTTTTGACATATGCAAAAACGTCTTCCTTCATTACACGTTCATGCGGACCCGATGCCTTAACTTGTGCTAATACTACGCCCAGTTCACGAGCCAGCTTCCGTACTGCAGGCCCAGCATAAACCTTGGCATTTTCAAGTTGCTGTTCTTTACTTAACTTATCAGTGCCCTGCTGTGGAGCTGACAAAGTACCAGTATCATTTTGCGGCTTAGCTACAGTCTGTTGCGTTGCAGCATCCTGCTCTTTAACCGCTGCAGCCTGTTTAGTTTTAACCGGTTCAGATGATTTCTCTGTCTCTACTACAGCCAGTAATAGTCCCTGTTTAACGACCTGGTTTAACTCTACATGTAACGCCTTAATGATGCCGGCAGCAGAACTTGGAATCTCAACTGAAGCTTTGTCTGACTCAACCACACACAAGCTTTGCTGAGCCTCTACACGGTCACCGACTTTAACTAAAATTTCAGTGACTATGGCTTTGTCTACCCCAAGGTCCGGTACAGTAACTTCAATTTCTGTACTTTCAGCACTACTACTATTTTCAACTGATGTAGCAGCCTGCCGTTGAGATGCAGATTTTTCTGTAGCAGGCTGGACGGAAGGCTTCTCTGATACAGGCCCGGCCGAACCTTCAGCGGTCCGTACAGTAATCAGCACCACACCTTCTTTAACGCTATCACCTTCTTTGACGGTAATACTTTGTACTTTGCCTGCTACAGTACTTGGTACTTCTACGGTGGCTTTGTCTGACTCAACTACTGCAATACTCTGGTCAACCTGAATATCATCACCTACCTGAACCAGCAGCTCACCCACCAGTGCTTTCTCTACCCCAATATCAGGTAACTTAACTTCAACCGTAGCAGCTGAAGATGAGCCAGATTCAGACGGTTGAGCAGCTTGGGTCGGAGAATTTGGCTGATGGGATGAAATTTCCTGCTGAATTTCCCGGTCAGGTAATTCAGTTGGAGTATTTTCTGAAGTTTTCTGTGCTGCATCGGCTTCTTGAGCTTCAGTAACGCCGCCAGATGTACCTTCTGCTTCAAGTTCAATCAATGCTGTGCCTTCAGTCACGTCATCGCCCTGATTGACCAGGATACTTTTAACCACTCCGGCTGAAGTGGCAGGCACTTCAACCGTTGCTTTATCGGATTCCAACACGACAATGCTGTCATCTACTTCAATACGGTCGCCTACTTTGACCAGAACTTCTGCAACATTCGCTTGATCTACGCCGATATCAGGTGTCTTGATTTGCATAGGGCTTAGTTCTCCTCACCTGATACTGGTTCTTGATATTCTGCAACTGTCTGGACTTCCGGATGAGCTTGAGGTGCCCAAGCTACCGGACGGTCTGTTTCCAGCTCAAAACTGGAAATAGCATCTTTAACCAGACGGTTTTCAACTTCGCCTTCATCTGCCAGTTTTTTCAGAGTGGCAACCACGATATGAGCTGCATCTACACCAAAATAACTGCGAAGATTGGCGCGGGTATCAGAACGGCCGTAGCCATCTGTACCCAATGTAACGTAAGGCCGGTTATCTGGCAGATAAGCGCGGATCTGTTCACTATAAGTACGCATGTGATCCGTTGCTGCAACCACGATACCATCTGTACCACGCAACTGCTGAGAAACCCAAGATTCTCGGGTTTGTTCATTTAACGGATGCAGGCGGTTATATTCTTCACATGCCATTCCATCACGTGCCAGTTCATTGAAGCTGGTGACGCTCCAGACATTGGCATGAACCTGATATTCCTCACGCAGAATTTTAGCAGCCTTGATCACTTCACGCAGAATAACGCCTGAACCCAGCAACTGGACAGTGGCTTTATCACCTTCTTCAAGCAGGTACATCCCGCGTTTGATGCCCTCTTCTACACCCTGTGGCATTGGTGGATGTTCATAGTTTTCATTCATGAGTGTCAGGTAATAGAACACACGTTCCTGATTTACATACATGCGTTGCAAACCATCATGTACCACAACAGCCAGCTCATAACCAAAGCAAGGGTCATATGAAACACAGTTTGGAATGGTACTGGCCAGAATATGTGAATGACCATCCTGATGCTGCAAACCTTCACCATTCAGAGTAGTACGGCCTGCAGTTGCACCCAGCAAGAAACCTTGAGCCTGCGCATCTCCTGCAGCCCAGGCAATATCACCGATACGCTGGAAACCGAACATGGAGTAATACATGTACATCGGAATCATCGGCAAATTATTGGTTGAATAGCTACTTCCCAGCGCAGCCCAGGCACTCATGGCTCCGGCTTCGTTAATACCTTCCTGAAGCATATGCCCATCTTTGGCTTCACGGTAATTCATGAGCTGTTCATTATCTTCTGGCGTATACTGCTGACCATGTGCCGCATAGATACCTAACTGCCGGAACATACCTTCCAAGCCAAAAGTACGTGCCTCATCCGGTACGATCGGAACAACATGATCTTTAATTGCTTTTTCTTTAAGCAATGCTGAGATCAGGCGTACCATTACCATGGTAGTGGATTGCTGTTTACCATTACTGCCACGTAGAACGCTATCAAAAACTGACAGTTCTGGAATATCCAGAGCATAGCTTTCTTTGCGTCGTGCCGGTAAATAACCCCCTAGAGCTTCGCGCCGTGCCTTAAGATATTTTAGCTCGGGAGAATTTTCGCTCGGACGATAGAATGGCAGTTCTTCAAGCTGTTCATCATTAAATGGCAGATTGAAGCGGTTACGAACATATTTCAGTGACTCAAGCTGCATTTTCTTGATCTGATGCGTCTTGTTTACCGCTTCAATCTCTTCAGACAGACCATAACCTTTTACCGTTTTAGCTAAAATAACTGTCGGCTGACCTTTGGCTTTGGTTGCCTCAGCATAGGCAGCAAAGACCTTGTACGGGTCATGACCGCCACGATTCAGATTATCAATATCTTCATCGCTTAAATTCTTTACCAGCTCTTCAGCTTCCGGATATTTACCGAAGAAGTGAGCACGCGTATAGGCTCCACCTTTAACCTGATAGCGCTGATAGTCACCATCTACTGCTTCTTCCATTGCAGCTTTTAGTGCACCAGAGGTATCTTTGGCCAGTAACGGGTCCCAGTGGCGACCCCACACTACCTTAATCACTCGCCAACCTGCCCCACGGAACAACGATTCTAATTCTTGGATAATTTTACCATTACCACGTACCGGGCCATCCAGACGCTGCAGGTTACAGTTCACTACCCAAATCAGGTTATCGAGCTTTTCGCGACCTGCCAATGAGATCGCACCCAAACTCTCTGGCTCGTCCATCTCGCCATCACCCAGGTACGCCCAGATTTTCCGGTCTTCTTCTTTAGTCAGGCCACGGTTCATCAGATATTTCTGAATGTGGGCCTGATAAATTGACATGATTGGTCCCAAGCCCATAGATACTGTCGGGAATTGCCAGTAATCTGGCATCAGATAAGGATGTGGATAGCTTGGTAAACCATTTCCGCCTACTTCACGGCGAAAATTGCCGAGCTGCTCTTCAGTGAGTCGGCCTTCCAGAAATGAACGTGCGTAAATGCCCGGTGCACAATGACCTTGATAATAGATCATATCACCGCCGAAATTATCACTAGCAGCACGGAAAAAATGGTTAAAACCTACATCATACAGGGTGGCACTAGATGCAAAACTTGCCAAGTGACCACCAAGATCATCACCGGTCTTGTTAGCACGTAACACCATTGCTAAGGCATTCCAGCGAATCAGAGCGCGAATTCTTCGCTCCATATCCTGATCACCCGGCATAGCAGGCTGTTCATCTACTGAGATTGTATTGAGATATGGCGTATTGAGACGCTGAATAGGAACATGTTTAGCTATCGCGCGCTGATACAATTTTTCAAGCAGAAATGCTGCCCGCTCTGTACCCATATGCTGTAGTACTGAATCAAAAGCATCTTGCCATTCTTGTGTTTCCTGTGCGTCGGTATCACCGTAAAACGCCATAACTCACCTTTCTCTTAATCTTCCTGTCTTATCCCCTATATGTATCATGTTTTCGTATAGAGCAGGTATCGCCGCAGGTGAATGCCATCATGGAGAATTATTCATAAGATAAATACCAAGTGACGTTTTATTACTCAGAATAACAAAAAATCGCCAATATAGGCGATTTTTCATACAATTCATATTAAAAGTGGTGATACTATAATTTTATGGCAGCATAGCAAGGTAAGTTGAAGGATTCTTGCGCTGGCCATCTTTGACTACTTCATAATGAAGGTGAGGGCCGGTACAGCGGCCGGTACAGCCAACATTTGCAATATGTTCACCCGCTTCAACACGGTCACCTACGCGGGCGACCAAACGTGAAGCATGGGCATAGCGAGTTAAATAACCATTACCATGATTAATTTCTACATACTGGCCATAGCCTGTACCCCAGCCTGATTTGGTCACAATACCTGGGCCAGTTGCATAGATTGGAGTACCACTAGGTGCAGATAGATCCAGACCTGAATGATTTTCAGCCCGGCCACCCATAACACGGCCACCGTAATTAGAACTGACACGTTTCATATCAGGTAGGGGATGGCTGACTAGCCACGAATAAGGATTACTGGAGTTGTAAGATGGGGTCGTTTTAGTTCCGTACTTTTTTGCTAAAGATTCATTATTCAACTCAACAGTCTTCTCACGAAGAGTAATGCTGACATTCGTGTTTGCTGGAATATTAATATCATCCGGCTGAGAATATGAACCTTGAGCCAAAGTGCGGGTAAGTTCTTCAAGACGATCTGGTGATGATGTGGTACCGTTTAATTCAACCAGATCTGCAAATGCAACTGATGCAGCTGATGCGGCGAGTGAAAACGCTAGTAAAATACGACGCGTGTGCATAAAAACCTCATTTAACTGTTCTTACTCAAGGTTCCTTGTGATCTCTTCCTTGATATCAGCTGAAACAAGCGCATAAGATTAAGACATTACTATGTGGAAAATATGTATGTCAGAACCTTTCAACGTCTTTCAACAGACAAGAAAACACCTAAAAACAGGAAACTTAACGTTTCTTAAAGCGCAAGTTGCTGAATGGCAGAAACTTACGAAACTAATTCAACCGCTATTACCCCAACCGGAACAATGGCAAGTCGTGTGTTATGAATACGGCATTTTGACGGTAACTGGTGAAAATCAAGCCTTGATCAGTCAGCTCGGCTACCTGCAAAAGCAATATATTTCTAAGTTAGCTCAACATGCTGAACTGAAAGATCTGAAACAGATCCGGCCTTATCTCAGGTCTAGACAACCTGATACTCCTGTCAGAACTGCATCTTCTCAATCACTTGCACCAGAAACACAGGAAATGTTACGAAATGCTGCTGGCTTTGTGAGCGACCCCAAGCTTAGCCAAGCCTTGCTACGTTTGGCAAGCAATAAAAAGTAACATGGCAGCAATATACAATTACTTTAGAGAAGATATTTAGAGAATTATTTCACATTTTTACATGTTATATTATAACATAACCATATAAAGACAATGACTTATGAAAGACTTACATAAGAAATTGGGCAGTCCTCAATGTCATTAAATGTTACAATTTCATAATTACTAGGATCACTCTGCACATTGCGTAGCAGCTGATTATTTAAAGCATGGCCAGACTTATAGCCATCGAATTTGGCAATGATCTGGTGTCCGAGCAGATATAGGTCACCTACTGCATCCAAAATTTTATGGCGTACAAACTCATCTGAAAAACGTAGCCCCTCTTCGTTCACTACGCCGGTATCATCTACACCAATTGCATTTTCAAGACTGGCTCCTAGCGCCAGATTATTTGCTTTCAGATAATCCAGATCTTTCATAAACCCAAAAGTCCGGGCTTCACTAACTTCATATACGAAAGTTTCAGTAGAGAAGTCAATCGTGGCAGATTGGTATTCTTTAGCAAATGCAGGATGATCAAAATCAATTGTAAAATTTAACTGAAAGCCATGATGGGGAGTAAAAATAGCCTGTTTGTCATCAATCAGAGCTTCAACCGGCTTTAAAATTTTAATAAATTTCTTGGGTGCATTTTGTTCAACCAGCTCACCTTGCATGAGTAAATAAATAAATGGACCTGCACTACCATCCATAATCGGCACTTCAGAGGCTGAAACCTCCACAATCAGGTTATCAATTCCCAAGCCGGCAATTGCACTCATGACGTGCTCAATGGTTCCAACCTTGGCATTTTCCTGTACCAGGTTAGAACACATAAATGCTTCCTGGATGAGTAAGGCATCAGCAGGAATATCAACAGGAGGGTTCAGATCAATACGACGAAATATGATGCCGCCATCAACTGTATGCGGAACAAAGTTAATCATGACTTTCTGACCGCTATGCAGTCCAATGCCACTGGCTTTGACCATACGTTTGAGGGTACGCTGTTTCAACATTCGCTTTTTGTCTTCCACCTAAAAAACCGCTATACGTTAGCATATTTAGCCATTGATAAAAAACAAAAAGGTAGTGTTTGACCACTACCTTTTGTAAAGATATCAGCTTTTGTTCAAACTAGCTGCATTTTTACTTGCGTTGCTGGTTTTTCAGGTAATCTTGAATACTCATTGGTGAGGAACGTGGCGTAGAGCTTGGTGTAGAGGCTGCTGGAGCTTCTACAGCCTGACGCTTGCTGATAGCAGGCACATCATCTTCTTCAACAGAAACATGGGTGGTAGCCTGAGTGCGTGCTTGAGCTGACTGGACCTGGCGTTTTGGCTCAACGGCATCAGCGGCATTACGGGTCAAACCGGTGGCAATGACTGTAACACGAATTTCATCACGCGCATCTGGATCAAACACCGTACCAAAGAATACCTCACCATCATCCAGATCCACGATCTGGTTAACAACATCCGTAATAATCTCGGTCTCACGTAAAGTTACGTCAGCACCACCTGTAATATTAATTAGAACACCTTTGGCATTCATGATATTAACATTATCAAGTAACGGACTACGAATAGCCAGACGGGCTGCGTTCTCGGCACGATCCTGTCCACTGCTACGCCCTTCACCCATCATGGCATAGCCACGGGTACTCATTGCAGTTTTCAAGTCAGCAAAGTCAAGGTTAATGTGCCCTGGACGTACAACCAGATCAAAGATTGAACGTACTGCATTAAGCAGTACATCGTCTGCTTTTTTGTATGCATCCTGCATGGAAATATCACCAAACACACTGAGCAGGCGCTGGTTTGGAATGATAATCAGGGAATCGACATGAGCTTCAAGCGCATCAATACCCTTTTCTGCAGAACGCTGACGACGACGGCCTTCAAAGTTAAAAGGCGTGGTCACTACACCGACGGTTAAAATCCCCATCTCTTTAGCAATTTCAGCAACCACAGGTGCGGCACCTGTACCTGTTCCCCCGCCCATTCCAGCAGTCACAAAAACCATATCAGCACCTTCAAGATGCTGACGGATTACTTCGCGACTTTCTTCAGCGGCAATCTGTCCTACTTCCGGATTAGCACCTGCGCCAAGACCACGTGTACTTTGTTCGCCAAGCTGGATTTTAAATGGAGCGTTCATCCGGTCGAGAGCTTGTTTGTCGGTATTAGCACAGACAAACTTTACACCTTTGATATCGGACTGCACCATATGCTGTACAGCATTACCGCCACCACCGCCTACACCAAATACAGTGAAACGGGCCTGACCGTTGCTATCGCTTGGTTCATCTTCTATTAGTTCAAATGAGGACAACATGACCTTTAGATTTCCTAATTAAATTGTGGCAGTCACTTTAGCCCGTATACTGCCTTGATCTGTAAAAAATATTTTTTAGAATGCTGTGCAATGCTCACCTTGTCAAGTACACGGCTTTTCACTTACAACTTCCTAACAATATTCCCAAAAAACCCATACATCCTAGAAGATCGATTTTAGTTTGCTATTCAGGTTAGTCCATCCATTGGCAACCCGACTCCAGAATGGGCGTTTCTCTGTTTCTTCCGGCTCATCAACGGTTGCCTGCATTTCACTTTGGCTAAAAAGTAGCAAGCCTGAAGCAGTGGCATACATTGAGCGACGCAAAGAAGCCTGATGCTGTTCTTCTGCATACACCTGTAAAGGCGGATTACCTAAATGGGCGGATACACCTAACATACGGCGCGCCAGATTTACCATGCCTTCGATCTGGCATGCGTCCCCTGTAAGCACGACACCATGATACAAGCCATGAATTGCACCACTTCGTTCTAGTTCTTCTCGAATTTTAGAAAAAATTTCTTCATAGCGTGCAATAATAATTTCTGCAAGTTCAATGCGACTAATCGTTTGCGGACCATCAATCCCTTGTACCTGAATCATATGATCAGGCTTTACTGCATGCAAATCAACACAACCATGTAATATTTTAATACGCTCGGCTTCCTCAGTCGTTGTTTGCAGCACAGCAGCAATATCCCGGGTAACATGCTCCCCTCCTCGCTGCAAGGTATGAACCAGTGCTAAATGACCATCAAGATAGACCGCCAGATTGGTGGTACCTGCGCCTATATCGACCAGACAGACGCCATATTCTTTTTCATCTTTCAACAGGCTGCCTTCCGATGTTGCCAAAGAAGATACCACCATCTTCTCGACCCCAATATTTGCACCTTTCATGGCCCGGTCAAGATTTTGCATAGTGCTGATTGGCATCATCATTAGCTGATAATGTCCGGTCATACTTTGTGCTGACATGTTAATCGGATTTTGCACCCATTCTGGCGTGTCATCCAGTTCAAAACCTAATGGTACAGCACTGGCCAGATAGTAGTCTGCTGTTACATGGCTTGCCTTGGCTAGTTCCAGCGCACGCACCACTTCATTGGTGCTGATAATACGTTCCGGATTTGTAACAGGGGTACGGCCAGCCGCATAGAAACTTTTTAATTCTGTACTTGGTATAGACACCCAGGCCGAGTGGATACGGCATTCCGCCATATTTTCTGCTTCTGCGACAGCATTTTTTATTGCGGCAATGACTTTATCGAGACTGACAATTTTTCCTTTATTCATACCCCGGTTGCGAGCACTCGCCATACCAATGACCTGAATATTATCCGGAGCATGGACCTTACCAATTAAAACTGAAACTTTGTGCGTCCCAATATCAATCGCAACAACCGAGGGAACAGCTTCACTCATTACTCACTACCATTTTATGTTCGTTGTTTATATTTGGCCCAATGCCTCAATCTTATAAAGCCACGTATTATGGCTTTGCCCTTATTCCGCCTGCAATGCTTGTGTCATCAATCGTTACAACAAACTGACTATTTATAATTTTAGGTGGTGCTGCACTTTTCCACTGAATAGCCAGGCCATTACGATAACGCAGGTCAATTGCCGAGATTTTGTTCCACACTGGTTTTAAGTCAGTTTGTGCCAGATGACTCAAACGTTGCAGTTTACTCATAGTCTGATCTTGGTCCACGATAATACGAAGTCCAGAATCAAATTGCATAAACCAAGTCATACGTTCTGTTAAATAAAGTTCTTTTAAACGCAAATTGACTGGTCGAAATAATTGATTGATCTCATTGTAACGGCGCATCATCACCTTGGACTGACTGGCCGGACCATGAAGTAAGGGCAATTGCTGATGACTGCTATACACCGCCTCAGTAAAAATATCCCCACTGTCACTAAGCAGTCGTCCTGTTCCCCAACGGGCAATTGCGTGACGTGGCATAACACGTACCCGGATGGCATTTGGCCATGCACGTGATACGACGACTCTATCTACCCAAGATATTTCCAAGGCTTCGTCCCGGATCTGTTCCAGATCAGAGGTAAAATAGTTAGCCTGAATTACCGGGTCCAGATGTTTGACCAGCTGCTGCTGTTCAGCATCGGAGCGTGCTCCAACTACCTGAAGTTCAGCTACAGTAGCATCTGTCATAACCCGGTATAAACCATAAACTCCTATAACCAGCACCAAGCAGGCAATTACCAGCATCAGCCACCCACCCAGATTAGTAAGCTTTTCCTTCCGGGTTGGTGGTTTTTCATGAATAGAAGTAATTGCTGCCCGCGGTTTACGGCGCATAGAAGTCGGAAGCTGAGCCATGGCTTACTGGTCTACTCCATGATATTGCAGTGTTTGCTCCAAAATCGTGACACAAAGCTGGTCAAAATCATAACCCACAGCCTTGGCTGCTTTAGGAACCAGTGAATGGCTGGTCATGCCTGGTACAGTATTGACTTCAAGCAGCCAGAAATTACCGTGTTCATCCTGCATGGCATCAATACGGCCCCAGCCTTTACAGCCCACTGCCTGAAATGCACGCAAGGCCAGCTCCTGAAGCGTCTTCTCTTCAGCTTCACTTAAGCCGCAAGGAATACCATATTGCACATCATTACGATTATATTTAGCTTCATAATCATAAAACGCGACATCTTTTGGTGGCTCCAGACGGATAACTGGCAGGGCCTGGCCATTTAGCAATACGATCGTGAACTCACGGCCATTAATCCATTTTTCTGCCATGACTACAGCATCATGTTCAGTGGCCTTGGCCAAAGCTTCAGCAAAGTCTTCAGGTTTTTCTACCTTACTCATGCCAATACTTGAACCTTCATGTACCGGTTTAATGATGAATGGCAAACCAAGACTGGCAATTACCTCATCAGCATCGGTATCTTTGCTCACAATACGGTGTGGGGCTGTCGGCAGTTCACTGCCCTGCCAGACCTGCTTGGTTTTGATCTTGTCCATACCAATCGCAGAACCTTGTACCCCTGTGCCGGTATATGGAATATTTAACCACTCCAGTACACCCTGAATCTGTCCATCTTCACCGCCACGACCATGCAATACAATAAAAGCGCGGTCATAATTCACCAGTTCAGTGACACAACGTTCTTGTGGATCAAAGGCCTCGGCTTCCACCCCTGAACGTATCAATGCTTCAAGCACAGCACGACCACTATCTAACGAAACTTCTCGCTCTGCTGATTTCCCGCCAAGCAATACTGCAACTTTGCCGAATTTTAAAGCATTTGACACGTTGATATCCTTAAAGTTTTATCACTAATATTTTTTAAATGACCCAAAAGTCCTATTTCAGATAGAGCTGGTGATGAGCGAGTTCAAGTGAAATAGCCCCCACGTTACCTGCACCTTGGGTTAATAACAAGTCATTCGGTTGTAACACTTTTTGTATAACATTCTGCAGATTGCCTTCGACCGGATCGATCAGGATTGGTTCAACCTCGCCACGCAGACGGATGCTGCGTGCTAGCGATCGGCTGTCCGCACCCACTATCGGCTTTTCACCAGCAGGGTAAACTTCAAGTAACAGTAACTGGTCAACCTGTGAAAGTACATCGACAAAGTCATCAAAACAGTCTCGGGTACGGCTGAAGCGGTGAGGCTGGAACATCATAACCAGTCGACGGTCAGGGTGGCTCTGCCGTGCAGCCTTGATGGTAGCTTCTACCTCTTTCGGATGATGTCCATAGTCATCGACCAGCTTGACTGTACCCTGTTCCAGCCCAAACTCACCCTGAACCTGGAAACGGCGCCCCACGCCACTGAAACCTTCCAGTGCACGGCCAATTGCCGCATCGGATACACCTTCATCTGTTGCAACACCAATAGCTGCCAGTGCATTTAATACATTATGCAGGCCGGGCTGGTTAATCGTCAGGCGTAATGGCTCACGATCTTTACGTAATACCGTAAAGTGACTGCGCATGCCATCCTGTTCAACATCGACAGCGCGAATGTCATTGTCTGGATTGAAGCCATAAGTTAATAATGGACGCGCGATCCGCGGCATGATTTCACGAATATTGGCATCATCACCGCATACAACTGCCAAGCCGTAAAATGGCAGCTTGTGAAGGAACTGGATAAAGGTATCTTTCAGTACATCAAAACTACCGCCATAAGTATCCATATGGTCAGCATCGATATTGGTCACAATGGCTGCCATTGGCTCAAGATGTAAAAAGGATGCATCTGACTCATCGGCTTCAGCTACGATATAACGACTTGCTCCTAATGCAGCATTTACACCAGTACGGTTCAGCAAGCCGCCAATAACATAAGTAGGATCCATACCTTCTTCTGCCAGCATACAGGTCAGGAGACTGGTAGTTGTGGTTTTACCATGAGTCCCTGCTACTGCAATTCCATGACGGTAACGCATCAGCTCGCCCAGCATCTCGGCACGGCGTACCACTGGAATACGCTGTTCGATCGCGGCTTTGACTTCCGGGTTCTCAGGATCAATTGCGGTAGACACTACCAGTACACTGGCACCTTTAATATTATCAGCCGCATGGCCAATAAATACTTCAATACCATTTTCTTCGAGCTGAGCTGTGGTCTTCGAGGCCTTAATATCTGAGCCTGAAACGCAGTAACCCTGATTTTTAAGTACTTCGGCAATACCACACATACCTGCCCCACCAATTCCGACAAAATGAATTTGCTTGATACGGCGCATTTCAGGAATTTTAATTAATTCTTTAACTTGTTCAGCAGGAATAGAAGGAGACATAATAAACTCTATATTACAATTTTTTAATTAAATCAACCACGTGCTGAGTTGCATTCGGTTGTGCCTGTTGCCGCGCTTTGACTGCCATTTCAGTCAGTAACTGGCGGTTAAGTAAGGGCGTTAAAAGTTCTTTTAAATATTCAGGGCTCATGACGGCTTGCTGACAGATTTTGGCAGCACCCAAATCTGCTAGAAACCGGGCATTGGCAGTCTGATGATCATCTACAGCGATAGGTAAAGGTACAAATATGGCAGCCACCCCAGCAGTTGCGACTTCAGTAACAGTAAGTGCGCCAGCACGACAAATAATTAAGTCAGCATCACTATAAGCTTTGGCCATATCGGTAATGAATGGCTGTACTTCAACTTGTAAACTCGCTGGTGCTCCCTGATAGGCAGACTGGGTAAGTTCCAGCTGTTTTTGTCCACACTGATGAAATACCTTTAAAGGCATATCAAACTGTTTTAATACGGCAGGGACTCGCTCATTTAATGCTTGTGCACCTAGTGAGCCTCCCACAATTAAAATATTTAGCGGTGCCTGTGCAGCTGCACGCTGATCATAGCGCCATTTTGGATTTAGAATTTCAGCAATTTCTTTACGAACCGGATTACCGGTTGTGACCACTTTGGACTGTGGCGGAAAAGTTTCTGGAAATGCCTGACAGACTATTTTTGCAATACGAGAAAGCTGTATATTGGTAAAACCGGCTACGGCATTCTGTTCATGAATAATGACAGGTATACCCAATAAACGAGCAGCCAAGCCACCAGGTCCTGCAACATATCCACCAAAACCAGCCACCGCATCAATTTTTAGCTGCTTCATATAACGCATAGCACTAAAAGTTGCCTTTAAAATTTTAAAGGGGGCCATGAGTTTACGAAGTATGCCATTACCACGTACCCCCTGAATATCAATCTGGTAAATTGGAATTTTCTGATCTTGAAGCAGGCGGTTCTCCATACCCTGAGGAGTTGCCAACCATGAAACCTGAGCACCTTCTGATTGTAATTGTTTGGCAACAGCAAGCGCAGGAAAAACATGGCCGCCTGTGCCGGCAGCCATAATCATGACATGTTTGGAAATACGTTGTTGTGAGTCAGACACGGCTTAATTCTTCAATACTAAAATAATTCGACTGGGAACCAGTTTTTTGACCGCTAATTGTAATCACAAAGTTTAAGCTTCGAAAAGTTTATTTACTTTTTTTCACCAAGCATGTCATCGTTTTTTTCTTGGAATTTTAAAGTTTAAACTAGTTTTATTATTAACCCTATATAAATTCGTATAATTATCGAGAGTTTAATTTAATTAAAGATAAAATATCCCTTCTCGTTCTTTATTATGATTTTTCTCTTGAGTAAAGTTTTGTATAAGAGCTTTACTGATTCAAATATAAGATTAATAAAAATTAAAATTATCATATTATGCAAAAATTATAATTTTTTTATAGAATCTCATTATAAACTATAAAAAAATTCTCTTAATATTCAAAAAACTCCAGTATTTTCATGGATGAAAAACGTGGCTCTAGCTTCTTTAAAGACTAATTTTTGCATCATTTTCGCAGGTTACCTAGCCGCTATTCACGTAGGTAAACTATCTGCGGGTTTACCCATTCTACAGCAGGAAATTGGCCTGAGTTTAACTCAGGCAGGTTTAGCGCTTTCGCTGGTACAAGCAGCTGGTATGTGTTTTGCTCTAAGCTTGGGTGGGCTTTCACAATATTTTGGTTTAAAAAGATGTCTTACATTGGGTTTAGTCATTCTAGGCTGTGCAAGCATGGGCAGTTTATGGATTAACGATCTTTATAGCCTGTTTATTTTCCGTTTTATTGAAGGTATTGGCTTCCTTTTTATCACTTTATGTGCTCCAGCTTTGCTTAAACAGCTGAGTACGCCTGAATCACTTAACCTGAAAATGGGGTTGTGGGGATCCTATATGGGATTAGGTGTGGGTCTCGCCCTGCTGTTTATACCATTCCTGTTAGAGTTCTGGAGCTGGCAGCAGATCTGGAATATGCTTGGCTTATCTTGCCTGCTGCTGGCGGCTGTCGTGTACCTACAGTTACCGCCTATCAACAAAATACAAAATAGCTCCTTCCCTTTATTCATTAAGCTTTTGAGAACAACCTTAAGTCATCCGCCTGTACTGATCTTGGCTCTTATTTTTGCCTGCTATACCAGCCAATGGCTGACAGTAATTGGCTTTTTACCGATATTGTATCTTGATGAGCAGATTAGTCTAAAAGTTGCCGGAACACTGACTGCTCTTGTTTCAGTTTCTAATATTTTAGGTACGTTTGCTTCCGGTTTTTTATTACATCGTGGTCTGGCACCTGCACGGCTCATTAGTATAGGTTTTATACTTATGGTCATGATGTGCTGGCTGGCTTTCTCTACTTATTTTAATTTGTCTTTTGGTCTGAAATATCTGGCTATCATGGTGTTTTCAATATTGGGAGGTTTTATTCCCACTACTATTTTTGCCATTAGTCTGCATTATGCACCACAGCCAAATGCCACAGCAACCAGTATCGGGTTAGTCCTACAAGTCTCTGCTTTTGCACAACTTACTGTTCCACCACTGACTGCAGCCTTAATTTCTTATACTCAGCTCTGGAGCATGATCGCTTGGGTCAGTACGATTCTCTCTGTACTTGGTCTGATCTTGACCATACAATTATTTCAGCGCTATCCCTATAAAATATAAAGAAGCCCAGATCTGGGCTTCTTTATATTTCCAGTTTTAAGCTGAGGAGCTGTTTTCCAGAGCTTCAAACAGATCATCTGCAATTGAAGTACCAAACTGGTTATCAATTTCGCGAATACAGGTTGGACTAGTAACGTTAATTTCAGTCACATAATTACCAATAACGTCAAGGCCTACAAAGATCAGGCCCTTCTCCCTCAGGTAAGGTCCAACTTTAGCTGCAATTGCTTTATCATTTTCAGTTAAGAGACGGGCCTCACCCAAACCACCTGCTGCCAGATTACCGCGTACTTCACCATTTTGTGGAATACGCGCCAAGCAGTATGGTACAGGCTCTCCGTTGATCATTAAAATACGTTTATCACCATCAACAATTTCAGGGATATAACGCTGTGCCATAATCGGCTGTTGTCCGAGTTGAGTCAGCATTTCTAGTGTGGAACCAATATTGGCTCCTGTTGCACTTAAGCGGAAAATTCCAGCGCCACCCATACCATCAAGTGGTTTAACAATCACATCCTGATGTTCTGCAATAAATTCACGAATCAGCTGTTGCTGTGAGGTCACCAGGGTTGGCACCTGCAATTCTGGAAACTGAGTTGCAAACAGTTTTTCGTTACAGTCGCGCAGGCTCTGCGGTTTATTGACAATACGTGCACCTTCCCGCTCTGCCTGCTCCAGAATATAAGTTGTATAGACGAAGTTCATGTCAAATGGCGGATCTTTACGCATCAATACCACATCATAGGCTGCGATTGATTCTTTTTGTTTTTCGCCTAACTCGTAGTAATGATTATAGTCTTCAAATACTTTTAAAGGAGAAATCAGGCCCCAAGCTTTACCCTGATCAATGTATAAGTCTTGCTGTAATGCATAACCGAGTTCATGGCCACGACGGCTGGCTGCCCATAGCATGGCCATGGTTGAGTCCTTTTTCAGATTTACATTTTCGATCGGATCCATCACAACAAGTACGCGCATCTGTCTTTGCTCTATCAATTTTTAATCCAGAAAAGTATAGCGGAGATTAACTGTGCTTTTTTCTCAATTTTAGTAAAGCTTTTATTTCATGTTAAATATTTTTATAAAAAGGGTCAGTATATAAAACCCTGTCAGACCTTAATATTATTAATTATTTTTAAATCCTCTATATGGGCTAATTTTTCTAGGTGATCAAAACGAAATAAAGAACTCAAACTGGTCAGGAGTTATAACTTTATTTGATTGAATAGAAGAATAAAGCCCTATTATAAATAGGGCTTTAAAAGGCTTAAACTGTTCGACCGAATATCAGATCCCATATTTCACTCGATAGGCTTCCATTTTTGAAAGTGCCGCCTTATCGCCCTTCGTTTCTAGATAATTCATCAAGTCTTTCATCGTAATCAGTGCATGTACAGGAATCTCCAGCTCCTTCTGCACTTCCTGAATTGCAGAGAGTTCACCCTGTCCTTTTTCTTGGCGATCAAGTGCAACCAGTACGCCGGCAATTGATGCACCCGCATTTTTAAGGATAGTTACTACTTCACGGATGGCTGTGCCAGCAGTAATCACGTCATCAATAATCCAGACTTTTTTTCCTTGTACTGAAGCACCTACCAGTACTCCACCTTCGCCATGATCCTTGGCTTCTTTACGGTTAAAGCCCCATGGTACACTTACACCATGATTTTGTGATAAAGCCACAGCTGTAGCGGCCACAAATGGAATCCCTTTATAGGCTGGCCCGAAAATTACTTCTACCTGATTGCATTCTGTCAGCTTGTCAGCATAACCTGCTGCCAGTAATGACAATGCTTCGCCATCATTAAGTAAACCTGCGTTAAAAAAATAAGGACTCACACGGCCTGATTTTAAAGTAAACTCACCAAATTTAAGCACACCACGTGATAAGGCAAGTTCGATGAAAGCTTGCGGGTTAAATTGCACAGGCGTTGTCATGAGGTGCTCCAAATTTTTAGATTGAGGTAAGACTTGCGCATGATACCAAAGAGTAGCTATCCAGGTGATCAAAAAATTCTACGTGTAGTTTCAATTAACGTAAACGGTTTACGTTCCTCAGTGACTAAAGGCCTGCTGGAATGGTTGGAACAGTCTGATGCTGATGTAATTTGCATGCAGGAGAGCCGGATTACCCATGCGCAGTGGACCGATAAATTTAAACCAGAAGGCTGGTACACGCATCTGTTTCCAGCTGAGCGTCCAGGCTATGCTGGAACTGCGATCTATAGCCGCCTGCCTTTTATTTCAGTTAAAGATGGCCTAGGTTTTGAACTGGCTGACAGCCAAGGCCGCTTTGTTACAGCTGAATTTGATTTAGGACTCGGCTATCCGGTTTATATCTGTTCACTTTACTTACCATCGGGTTCATCTGGTGATGAAGCACAGGCACGTAAAGATCATTTTTTAGAAGAGTATCAAAAAATCCTTAAGCAGTGGCGAGAGGAAGGCAAATCTATCATTATCTGTGGGGATTATAATATCGTACATAAACGTATTGATATTAAAAACTGGTCAGGTAACCAGAAGTCCTCCGGATGTTTACCTCATGAACGGGCCTGGCTGGACCATATCTATGATGAACTGGGTTATGTAGATACATTCCGTGAAGTTCGTCCAGAAGCAGAACTTTATTCGTGGTGGTCCAACCGTGGTCAGGCCCGTGCTAAAAATGTAGGTTGGCGAATTGATTACCAAGCTTGTTCACCAGACTGGAAAAACCGTACAGTTAATGCCTGGGTATATAAAGAACAATGGTTTAGTGATCATGCACCAGTCATAATCGACTATAAAATAAACTAAATTAGTGTACACTTGTAAACTCAATGTGAGTTTTTGTCCTACATGATTTGTAGTTATTGTTTCTTTTTATTACAGCTGCTTAAGCGCATTATACCGCTACGGCACAAGGATGGGTCAGGATGACACGAAAAGGATCGGAAGCCGTAGGATGAAGAAAATAAACTAAATGATTTAGCTTATTTTTTAAGGACATGACAATGGACGTTAGCTTGAGACCCGCATGATCAGGATGATTAAATGTGGGTTTTCTCTATTTTAGGACCCTCATTTTGTAAAACCCTCTTGATTTATATATTTTTAAATCTTACTTCTTTATTAAATTATTTTAAGTCTTTCATGTGACAGTCCTGTGTCACTTTCATAAAACTTTAATTTCAATCGAATAGCCAATACTAGTAATTTTAGCTAACCTTTAGTCTTGTCGAAAAGGTTAAAAAAGATAGTAATATGCTGAAAATTTATGGAATTAAAAATTGCAGTTCAATGAAAAAAGCGTTTGATCTGCTCAATGAACTAAACTTGCCCTATGCATTTCATGACTATAAAAAACAGGGAATAGATAAAGAGACTCTCAAGGAATGGCTGGACCAGATGGGAGCTGATGTAATTCTTAATAAAAAAGGAACCACCTGGCGAAAACTTTCGGAAACAGAGCAGCAGAAAGCCCTAGAGAGTGAAGAGCAGCTGCTTCAAACCTTAATCACCCATACCAGCTTGGTCAAACGTCCGGTATTAAAAACACCACAAGGCTATGTAGTAGGTTTTGATGAATTTTCTTATCGAACGCTTGCTGAGAGAAGCTAAGTTTAAAATATAAAAATCCCGGCAATTTTGCCGGGAGTTTTATCGAATTTGACTTTAATTCAAGCTTAGTTAGCGCGAACCCAAGTCTGGTTACGGCCTAGAGCTGATACACCGATATAACCACGCAATTTCAGTTTTTTACCACCTTCAGCCAGCTCACCTTTCAGTTTATAGGTTTTACCTGACTGCGGATCAAGAATGGTACCGCCATCATATTTGTTGGTACCTACACTTTTCAGGTTATGAACAATGGTTAAACCTTTAAGTGACTTGTTTTTGTATGGACCTTCACATTTCGTACAGGCATTTTCCTCACCTTTGGTGAGTACATTCTGAATAGATGCTGTCAGAGTTCCATTTTTCTGTTCAGTAAACTTGACTAAGGCTTTCGCTTGATTAGTCTGGTCGTCTATCGTTTTCCATACTGTACCATTAAGCGGATCAGCTGCATTTGCCAAAGCAGTCACGCTGAACAGTCCTAACACAATTGCGATTTTTTTCATTTTTCTAGCTTCCCTTGTCCTGCACTAGTCGACCACCCTAGTATTAAAGAAGTCACAACAAGAATTCAACTTTTGAATGTGACCGTTTAGTGTACGCTTGTAAAAACTGTCGGTAAATACACTTCAATAAAAATAGTAAATCACCATAATGGAAAAAGTATGAAGATTGACCCAATTTTTAAACAATTTTTAGCCGAGTCACTGCTGAAATCGCTGGTACGTAAACCAAGCCAATTTGCTCTTCCTCTTCCTGTACTGCGTACTGCGTTTAATCAGTTGGGCCGAGTCTTTCCCAAAAATCCTGAAGTCGAGATCCGGGCACTCCGGTTAGCCGGTGTTCGCGCAGAAGAAATCAAGCCCCAACCTAATGCTACCCAGATGATTCTACATATTCATGGTGGTGCTTTCTTTTTAGGAGGTTTGGCTACTCACCGGTCTTTTATGACTGAGCTTGCTGCCCGAACCCAGATGCAGGTCGTTCATATTGACTATCCTTTGGCACCAGAGCATCCATACCCCGAAGCTCTGGAAGCTGTATATGATATTTACCAGACTCTACTCGACCAAGATATTCAGCCCAAAGATATTATTCTGTCAGGTGATTCTTGTGGAGCTAATCTTGCATTAGCACTGATTTTACGACTCAAGCAGAATGAACAACCATTGCCGAGTGCACTGGTACTTATGTCACCATTTCTGGATCTGACCTTGACTAGTGAATCCTTACGCTACAACCGTAAACTTGATGCATTATTATCAGTCGAATTGTTGGAACGGGGTATTGAATACTATGTACCGCCTTCAATAGATACAGCAGACCCACAGGTTTCACCCTTATTTGGTGACTTCAGCGGTTTACCCCCAACTCTGGTTCAAGTCGGTTCTAAAGAAATTTTGCTAGATGATGCGCAGCGTTTTAAGGAAAAGGCCGAAGCTGCTGGAGTTGAGGTAGATTTTAAAATTTATACGGGTATGTGGCATAACTTTTCAATGTTCAGCGCCTGGTTTGATGAAAGTAAGCAGGCACTCGCTGACCTATCTGAATTTGCACATCGAATTGACCGCAGCTGATTTTTAATAAAATCAGAAAGATAGTGTCATTTTATTGTTCAATAGGACAGTCAATATAGTTTTATATTCTGTTTATTAATAATAACTAATATCAAATATCAGTAGAAGCCGGCATTTAAATAAATACCGGCTTTCTACTAATCTTATCTGTATTACTTCCTAAAACAGATAAGAAATACCTAAACCACCCTGATAATCTGGTGTGTCTCCTGCAAGGCCGACCCCGACGCTAGCATCCAGCTGGGTACGATTATTAACCTGATACATCAGGCCTGAAGCTAGAGAGGTTTCATCTGACCGGCTTTCTGCCTTACGATAAACGAATTCAGAAAAACCGGACAACTTGCCAGCAATCTGATATTCAAATGTAGGTACAGCAGTAACTGCCCAGTTACCATCTTGTACTTCATAACGCATTGTGATTGAAGTATTAACCAGATCATTATAAACATAGGCAACAGCAGAACTCAGACTATAAATATCATCTTCATTACTAAAACCACTATTACCGGTTGCCAGAACAGCTTCTGCCAGAATTGCCATCGATAGACGCTCATCACCTAAGTCTATGGCTTTTTTTACACCAATACTGATATCACCCAAACCGTCATCTTCTGTTGTTTTGCCATTATATTTAGTCTGGGTCCAGGCTGGTCCTTGCCAGCCTAGTTGTAATTCCAGGTCAGGCATTAAACCGGTCCGTAAAAGTGTATCGGCATTTAAATTTAATACTCTCTGTTTTTCGCCAGCCTGATAACTTTTATCATAACTTACTGTCGGTAATCCCTGTTCCCATGCAAGCTGGCCTACCGGTGTAATACTGGTACCAAAACCTGTACCTGGGCGGTCAAAAGAAAAATCGGCAGCCATCGTATGTACGGTTACAGTAGAAAGCATAACAAAAGATAAAGTTTTAGATAAATTCATAAGATTACTCAAAATCAGATTAATTCTTTCGACATTTTTGCGCCATTTTGACGTAGCAGTTCCAATGCATTTTTTTCTTCAGGGAGTGACTGTGTCCAGTCTATTTTATCAAAATCGCAGTCAAAGAATAATTCGCTGATCGATGTGAGAATAGTTTGACCTTCCTCATCACGAGTATTTGGATCTACTTTATGGTCAAGTAAACATTGTATAGCAGGAGTACAGGCAGCACTTGCAGCATCCCAGAGTGGACCATAAAACTCTTCGGCATCCCATAGGTGTAAATTGGCTTTAGCTTCAATTAAAGCATCAAGTATCGCCAAATATGGTTGTAATTTTTGCTGTTTTTCCTGCTCTGTCAAAGGCTGATCAGAAGCATAAGCTTCTGAAACGTCTTCCCACCATTGAAACAGGCCATCGCATACTACTGAAATAGGAGGGCCTTTTTCAGGATCAATAAAATTTGGGTCGAGCCCCTCATTTAAAAGACGTTGTACCTGCTCCAGATCTAATTCTTCTATGGCCTGGATCAAGGCTTGTTGTGGGGCAGTTAACATATCTTGGCACTCTACAGGAAATTTTCTCCTATTATGCCGAAGAATTATTTATTTGTTGAAAGGAAATTGTTGAATAAAAATAATAAGCCGTAAAAAAGCCCCTAAGGGGCTTTTTTTTCTTACTCAGGTAATTCATCTGGTATTTCGAGAGTACCCCCACGCTGAGGTTCATTTTTTTCAATTAAATGCTCGAGACTACGTTTCAATTTGTCTATAGCTCCATGAATGGCTAAATCGACACTCGGTGCTTTATGCTTGACTGCAACAGGTTTTAATCCGGAAGGACGGGCTTCGATCATACAACGGATATCGTCATCTCCACCTTTTAAGCCGTTCTCATCGGTGATATGAACTGAAAAATGAGTAATTCGCTCATTGTGGCGTTCGAATTCTTGGTTTAGTTCTGCACGCACATAGCTAATCAGACGTTCACTGTTTTGAATATTTTTATCTGTACGGATTTCAATGTTCATAATCTCATCCTCTTCTTTCTGGTCGAATCTTACCTGTGCAAAACTTGTTGGAATTGACACATTATTACGGGTGACTTAAACACAATACTTAATGATTTACCGAGCAGTTTTTTGTGCCTATCCTCCTGTTTTAGCTCAATTCTCGCTAAAATTTTATTCATGCTGTTATCTTCAATATCGGGCTAAGTTTAAAAATATGCAAGTGAATTCTGTAAAAATTTCTAAAGCATACACAACGGTAACAACACATCACGCTTTTCCCTACAAACCTATTTAGATATATGCATAAATCCTGCTTTAATAAGCCATAGTGGTTTTTGAAGAACCTTGTCCCATATTTTCGAACCGGTTAGACATGCTCCCTTTATAAGAAGATTCATTTTGAGTTCATAGAATACAGAGATTAAGGTTGCAACTTGTTTTATAATCGGTATGATCTAAATATATAATTTTTCAGGCCTATTCCAGATAACTGGAGAAGGGCCAGTTTTTTTAACCAGAGAGTTTAAGGAAAATTTCAAGACTTCCGCTTAAAATTCTTGATACATTCAGTTTCAGCTTTAATTCCGAGTTTATCTTATATTTGTTTTAGCGCGTCCACTTCGGTGGACTTTTTTTCTTTACTGCTTAAATTTTGTCTTTATTTTTAAACAATAGTGTGTATTCTTTATGCCGTCTACGGGGGAGAGACTGACATGAAATTTACACATATCGCACTGGCATGTGCTCTAGCAGCAACTGCGTCCATGGCTCAAGCCAAACCAGTCTGGCAGGATTTTAGTATTACCGGACTGTACGGTGAAAACTATGAACTTACTACAGAGCCGGAACAAACTACTGTAACCTTTGAATATGCAGCCAAATTACAATATGGTGATGTATTTGCTTTTGCAGACCGTACTGAAAGCGGCGGTGATAAAGGTACCTATTTTGAATTTTCTCCACGCTTAAGCCTGGGCGAAGTTTCGGGTAAAAAACTGTCTGCCGGCCCAGTTAAAGATGTACTGATTTCAACCACTTGGGAAGGCAATAGCGGTGATGGAATTGAGAGTTTTAACAACTATCTCTACGGTATCGGTTTTGATTTAGCTATTCCTTATACTCAATATGCCAGCATCAACTTTTATCGCGCAAATAATGAAATCCAGAAAGATGACTGGCAGATGACACTCACTTATGGAGTACCATTCAAATTAGGCAGCCAAGACTTCCTGTTTGACGGATTTTTAGACTGGTCAACTGCAGAAGATGACGAAGTAGCTCATGCAAGTGAACTGAACTGGACCAGCCAGCTTAAATGGAATGCCGGTAAATATATTTCACCTGAAACCCGTCTTTACCTAGGTATTGAATATTCTCTCTGGAACAATAAATACGGTGTACCAGATGTACGCGAAAATAACGTAAGTGCGTTAGTAAAATACCATTTTTAAACAACGATTAAATGTTTAGAGCAGAGCCACGGCTCTGCTTTTTAATACTTTGATTTTTTTAACTTATATCAAAGTTCTACATTGGACAGATTTTTCTTGGCCTATACTACAATATCAGCCAGATTCCCTTTTTGTTCGAGCCAATGTTTGCGGTCACTAGAACGCTTCTTGGCCAGTAATTTGTCGAGCAAACCTGCTGTCAGTTGAATATCATCCAGATCAAGTTGTACCAGACGACGGGTATTTGGATCCATGGTGGTTTCACGAAGCTGGCTGGCATTCATTTCACCCAGACCTTTAAAACGGGTAATCTGTGGAGTTTTGGTTTTGGTCTTTTTCAGTATGGCTTCAAGTTCATCCTCATCCAGAGCGTAATGCACATCCTTACCATCATCAATTCTGAATAAAGGTGGCATAGCTACAAATAAGTGACCCTCTTCAACCAGAGCTGGAAAGTGTTTAACAAATAAGGCACAAAGCAAAGTGGCAATATGCAGACCATCCGAGTCGGCATCAGCCAAAATACAGACTTTCCCATAACGCAATTCGGACAGATCATCACTGCCTGGATCGACCCCGATAGCAATTGCGATATCATGGACTTCCTGAGAGCCAAGCACTTCATCGGAAGATACTTCCCAGGTGTTCAGAATTTTTCCCCGAATCGGCATGATTGCCTGGAAATTTTTGTCTCGCGCCTGTTTGGCACTACCGCCAGCTGAGTCCCCTTCTACAATAAATAGCTCACTATCTTCACGGGTCAAGCCGGCACAGTCGGCCAGTTTTCCAGGTAAAGCCGGACCCGAAACAATTTTTTTCCGCTCGACTTTTTTAGCCGCCTTCAGGCGCCGGCCAGCTTTAGAGATTGCCATTTCTGCCAGTTGCATGGCAATTTCAGAATTCTGGTTCAACCATAGGGTAAAAGCATCTTTAGCAATATTTTGCACAATCGATGATGCTTCACGGCTTGATAAACGTTCTTTGGTCTGACCAGAGAACTGCGGTTCCTGGAATTTTAAAGACAGGATATAATTTACCCCATCCCATACGTCTTCAGCCGAAAGCTTGAGATTACGGGGCAACAGATTACGCAGCTCACAGAATTCCCGTAATGCATCGGTAATGCCTGAACGCAAGCCATTTACATGCGTTCCTCCCTGAGCTGTTGGAATCAGGTTGACATAACTTTCCTGAATCTGTTCACCACCTTCGGTATTCCAGCAGATTGCAAATTCAGCACTGGCTCGTTCTGCCTCACCTGTTGCTACAAAAGCAGGCTGTGGAACAATCTCCCGCTCCTGCAGTTCATCCATAAGGTAATCGACCAGACCGTTTTCAAACTGCCATTCTATTTTTTCATTATTAATTTCATCAATATAATTAATTTTCAGACCAGCTGCCAATACTGCCTTGGCCTTCAAATTATGTTTGAGCGCCTTCAAGGCAAATTTTGGGCTGTCAAAATATCTGGTTTCTGGCCAGAACCGAACTGTGGTTCCACTGGCGCGCTTAGGTGCTTTACCTTCTAGAACTTCTAAGGGTGCAACCGGCTCTCCATGTTCAAAAGCCATTTTGTAAAGATTGCCCTGCCGTTGTACTTCAACCTCTACCCGGGTTGAAAGGGCATTCACTACAGAAATACCTACACCATGCAGACCACCCGAAAACTGGTAGTTATCGGTACTAAACTTACCTCCGGCATGCAGTTTGGTCAGAATAATTTCAATGCCACTCTGACCGTATTCCGGATGAATATCAACCGGCATTCCACGCCCATTGTCCTCAACCGACAATGAGCCATCCTTATAGACCTTAACCGTAATCTGGTTAGCATGTCCTGCCAGTGCTTCGTCTACAGCATTATCAATCACTTCCTGTGCCAGATGGTTAGGACGTGTGGTATCGGTATACATCCCTGGACGGCGACGGACCGGATCCAGACCAGAGAGAACTTCAAGTGATTGAGCCGTATATTGAGACACGTTGTACAATTTCCTTTATTTTATGGAATATGATAAAAATTCAAGCACCATGGGAAGTTTTTCTGCAAAATTGTCCATCCCATGGCTGCCATGCGCTTCAGTCATAATTAATGATGAATGTGCAGGCGCACTATAATAACGCTGGGCCTCTCGATAATCCAAAACTTCATCACCTTGTTGCAGTAATACCAAAACTTTTTCGGCATGCCGGGCAAAAGGAATTGCAAGCTGTTCAAGCTGCTGTAACTGGGCATTATCAAGCGTCCAGTGTTCGGTCACTGGATAGGGAACGGATTCTACAGCAAATAGTTTTCGAAAGAGTAACCATGGTCGCATAGCCGGATTAATCAGTACAGCTGGAATATTATGCTTAGCGACCAGTTGTGTCGCATAAAAGCCCCCCAGACTGCTTCCTACCAAAGCCACATCTTCTAAAGCCTCAATCAGCTCAGACATTTGTTTTAATGCCTCGACAGGCGGCATATTTAAGTCAGGCAGATGGATCTTGATGTCTGGTAAATGCTCTGCACAGTACTGTTTAAGCAGCCGCCCTTTAATAGAGTCCGAATTACTTTTAAAGCCATGTAAATAAATGATATTCATTAAAATATTTATTATCTCTTAATGTGTCCGAAATTTTAGACCCGAGTGTCTTCCTAAAAATTGATCATTACAGGAAAAATCAGATTGTTGGACAAAAAAATGCAGCTCATCTCTCTATTCACAGTATGTTTAGCTCATCAGGGATGCGTAGTTTTTATACTCTTAAATATTTAAAAAATAAAGAGCTGGCTACATGTAACCAACAGGCTATCAGGACTATAAATATGCCAAGTTTGACGCCACTGCATGAAACCTATTGTAGATGGGACCGCACGCCACCCAGTCAGGCAGATCTCTTAGAGGGACTGGCACAGCTAGCATCCACCAGTTTAAGCGGTATACATGAACTGGTGCAGATGATTCACCGTGAATTATTATTAAATACATTAGGCATGAGCGAACAGCAGTCCAGATATTTTCAGGCCCTGCCCCGTGTAGAAAAGATTTACCAGTTTTCTTACCGGGCCCTGCAACGCTATGGCCATTATTTTCTTGCGCCTGGTTTACGTCAAGTTATTGAGCACTTTCCCGGCCTGCATCGCAAAGACCTGACACCGCAATTACATTCTCTAATTGGTATATTGAACGGTGTATTAGGTGATTATCTTTTAGCACAGCAAAATCCGCTCGCACTTCCTATGGTTCTGTATGAACACCATGGTCGGGTACAGCAGGGCCGGCTTAAAGGTAAAGTGGTTATTTTTGTACATGGACTCTGCATGAACCACCTGACCTGGACCAATTCAGATTTTACAGGTATTGGTGCGCATCTGCTGACACAACCGCATCCCGGTACTATGCTTTATTTAAACTATAATACGGGACGGCGAATTTCTGCCAATGGGCGCAGTTTTGCCAATTTACTGAATGACCTGATCCAGCGTAACCCTGATATTAGCCAGATTGACCTGATTGGTCATAGTATGGGAGGATTAGTGTCTCGTAGTGCCTTATTTTATGGCAAGCAAAATATGCAGGGCTGGTTGAGTAAAGTAGGGAATCTGGTTTGTCTGGGGTCGCCGCATCATGGCGCGGTTCTAGAGCGTTTTGGTTTTACCTTGCAGGAAAAGCTCGGACGTTTCCCCCTGATTAATATGATTGGTAACCTGGTAAATATTCGTAGTAATGGAATTATTGACTTGCGCCATGGCAGTGTTCGTGATGACGACTGGGAATATTTAGATGCGCGTATTGGAACAATGGATGACAGCCGTAAACCTGCGCCCCTGCCTTCACATATTCAGGCCTTTTTTGTAGCTGGTACAGTTGAAGCAGAACATATTAACAGCCGCGCTTTAAAGATTATTGGTGACTATCTGGTGAGTATTAAAAGTGCCTTGGGAGAACATCCCAATCCACGTTTCCAGCTCAAGGTACCTGAACACCACAAGGCAGTATTTTTCGGTTTGAACCATTTTGAGATCCAGTATCATACTCAGGTTGCTCAGCAGATTGTACAGTGGTTCTATCCTGATCCTCTGCTTGAAAATACACGTTTAGATCACTACATTCTGCACACAAAAAATATAAAAATTGAAGATATTGCTGAGACATAAAACATTAAAAATATAAAATATCCACTACTACTCTTAAATAATTTATGGCTCATAAATTATTTAATTATCTGAATTTGAAAAGCCAGCTTGATATATCTCAAGCTGACCTTTCGATATCTTATCAGGTAGATCCAGATTAATATTTTTTCTTGACTGCTTTGCTATAAGGATAATTACGTACCAGCTGCCATAAGCATAGCATTAACAAGATACAGAAAAATACCAGTGACCAGAACGGCAGCGACTGACCTAAAAATGTCCAGTCTACCATGGCACACTCGCCCGAACCGGTCAGAACCTGCTGAAAAACGGTTTTCAATGGCAGGGCATCTACCAGATAGTCCAGTCCCGGCCCACAGCTTGGCACTTGATCTGGTGGTAAATGCTGCAACCAGACGTGTCGCGCAGCAACACCTACAGACCAGATCATGGCTAAGGTCGCCAAAAAAGCGTAAAGACGTTTGACTATATTCGATACCGGATTATGAATTACTGCCACTAAGGCAACCAAGCCCATCGCAATCAGACCAATTCGCTGGAAGACACATAAAGGACAAGGTTCCAGGCCTTTGACATGTTCCAGATAAAGTGCAAATGCCATCCCTACAATACTGGCAATCAGCAATAAACCATTTACGAAGCGATAACTACCCCATTGCATGGATCAACCTCTTGTTATTTTCACTATTGATAATGGGCAAGATAATCTTCAAAACTGATACGGGTATCGGCTTCAAGCTGCTGTTGCTGCTCTAGCGATGTCTGTGCAAGTTTTGTAAAGTATTCCTGCTTCTCTGGTGTAAGTGCATGCTGTTCATAAAAATTGGCATGTTCTTGTGCAAGGTGGCTACCCAGATTCCAGGTTCCACCCCATTTTATCGTATCGGCAATTACATGCGCTGATAAGGTCTCATCAACCTGTTGAATACGCTGTTGCATCAGTTGCAGGGCATGGCTATACAGCTGGGTGTGATAGCCCTCATCCAGCAATACTGCCAGAGGCTGCATGGCCACAACATGTGCTTGAGCCCATTGTTCCAAGGATTGTTCCTGGCCACGTTCAGTGATGTGACTGTTGGAAGCGCGGCCCCGGTTGACCACTTCAGCCTGATTATTTTCAATCTGGTCCTGTTCTTCTGGCAGCAGGTCTGGGCTGTCTTTTAGCAGACAATATAAAGCCAGCACTTCAAGGAAACCAGCAGTATTTTCGTCAATACCAATCGGATTATAAGGATTAATATCGACGGCCCGCAGTTCCACATAACCGACACCACGGTTTGCTAAAGCCTCAGATGGTGTTTCTCCATCTCTTGGTACCTGTTTTGGCCGGACCAGACTGTAATATTCATTTTCAATCTGGAGTATATGATCATTAATCTGGAGCGGTTCACCATCTGCGTCTTTGAGTCCCAGACGGCTAAACTGGGCATAAGGGGTTTTCACAGCTTTTTGTAGACCATCCAGGTAGCCAGACAGATTGTTATAGTGAATACCAAGTTGTTTTTGTGCCGAATTCTGGTAGCCAAAACGCCCCATGCGTAATGCGGTAGCATATGGAAGATATAAAGTTCCTTTGACCAGTGGCAGCAAGTGATGTTCGCGACCTGTTAAGAAGCATTGACATACTGACGGACTAGCGCCCACCAGATACATTACCAGTGGCGTCAGGCGGATGAAATTGCGGATTAGGCCAAAATAACGATGGCTGCGATAATCTTGCAGACTCAGCTGTGTTAAGGCTTTATCTTGCTCATGCTGCTGTAACTGTTCAAAGAGCTCATCGGGAAATGAAAGATTATAATGAACGCCTGCAATAGTCTGCATACGCCGGCCATAACGCACTCCTAAGCCACGGCGGTATAGGGTTTTAAACCGGCCGATATTAGACGAGCCATATTGTGCCAGCTGAATACTGTCTTCTTCACGGTCCAGCATACACGGCATTGAAAGCGGCCAGAGTTTTTCCTGATGTTCAAGATGCCGGTAAACCAGCGCATGAATATCTGTCAGTTCAGCCAGCATGGCCTGAATATCAGGTTGGGGGGCCGTAATGAATTCCATCAAGGCTTCAGAGTAGTCAGTGGTAATATGCGGATGAGTGAGCGCCGCCCCCAAGCTGTGCGGATGCGGACCTTGAGAGATAAACCCATTACTTTGCATGCGCAGGCCTTCCCGTTCTACCCCGCGCAACATGCCTTTGAAGAGCGAAGAATCTACCCATGTTGGTATCAAAACTTGAGAGATTGATTCGGGTTGACTCATACATGGCTCACTTTTAAAAACTATTAATTCAAATCATCTAAGTCATGCAGTATAACGCGATTTACCCGTTCTACTGTGACAGTCAACTGATTTTCCGGCAATTATACTGTGTTTATCCCGGCAAATATTTATCACAATCTTGCTGTATAAGACACGGAAAATTTGTGATTTTATTGAAAAATAAATCTTGATAGGTATTAAAGCTTATGAATTATCAGGAGATCCTCGATTTCTGGTTTAATCCTGAGCACCAGTCACTATGGTTTTCAAAAAGTGATACTTTTGATCAGAAAATACGGCAGAACTTTAGCAAAGTTCATGCACAAGCAGTTCAGGCAGAGTTCTGGTCATGGCGCAAAACAGCCGATGGACGCCTTGCCGAGATTATTGTTCTGGATCAGTTCTCCCGCAATCTTTATCGTGACCAGCCGCTGGCTTTTGCACAGGACGGGTTAGCTCTGGCTCTGGCCCAGGAAGCGATCAGCCTGAATCTGGATGCCCAGCTCAATCCTGAACAGCGTTCTTTTTTATACATGCCATTTATGCACAGTGAATCAAAAATGATGCATGAATTTGCATTAAAGCTCTTTCAGCGTCTAGGTAATCCGGTTAATCTGGATTATGAAAAACGTCACAAGAAAATTATTGAACGTTTCGGGCGTTATCCGCATCGCAACAAAATTCTGGGCCGTGAATCAACTCCGGAAGAACTGGAATTCCTAGATCAGCCAGGAAGCAGCTTTTAACCTTCCTGTTCTCCCCAGCCATTGTGCTGTCCTTCCTGATAGGAGGTGTATGATGAAAAATTTATCTATAGGTTTTGCTCTCGGTACAGCTCTGCTGCTTGGCGGTTGTGCTACTACCCCGCACAAGCCTTTGACATTTGACCAGTTGGGACAATTCTCAAGTTATGCTTTAAATGCGCAGACCTATCGTATCAGTTACCAGGCTCGTGACAATATCAGTTATGGGACTGCAGAAGAAATTACCCTGGTTAAAGCAGCACAGACCACAGTAGAAAACGGTTTTCGCTACTTTAAAGTACTGGATGATCCGAGCAACCGCACCCAGCAGCCACCCCGTCAGGCAGTCGTCTATCCAAGCCGGCCCTATTATCCTTCCGCTTATTACCGGCGCTATCCCGGCTTCTGGCCAGATCCGTTTTATGATATGCCGCAAGTGGTAAATATTGACCCGGTTCAGGTTTCCTATACTATTGAATGTTACAAGGAGCAGAAAAATGTGCCTCAGGAGGCCTTTGATGCACGTCTTATTCTGTCATCTATTGGACAGAAATATGGAGTCAGTCCAACTGGTCAGGTCCTACAACCCCAGACTGCACCAGCCCAGAACACAACCAAATGATAAAAACAAAAATTAAGGACAAATAAAATTTTATGGCTGAACCTATGACTTCTCCGAGTCTGAACCGTAGTAAACGTTATGCCACAGTCGCTCTAGTTGTGGCGGTTGTAGCCTGGCTCATACTCATTGCCATGGCCAAGTTCGTGCCAGAGTATGCCTGGCTAATCCAGATCCTGATGCTTGCTGCTGAAGCTGGAGTAGTGGGCGGGCTTGCTGACTGGTATGCGATTACAGTTCTGTTCCGGAATCCTTTTGGTCGTATTCCTATTCCAGCATTTTTAAAAGACCATACAGAAATCATTCCACGCAACAAGGATCGGATTGCCGTATCTATGGGCCGCTTTGTACAGGAAAACTTCCTGTCTCCATCAGTGGTAGAACGCAGTCTGCAAGATACTGATCTGGCCATGGCAGCCGGACGGTGGCTGGCTCAGCCAGATAACAATCTGCAAGTGGTACAGATTATTCAACAGACTGTACCCAAAATTTTTGAATTTGTCGGGCAGGAGCAAATTGGCCGTTTTATCCAGAATAATAGTGTGCAGTGGGTACGTAATACCCAGATCAACACTTTGGCCAGTGAAATGTTGCGTGCTGTACTGGAAAATGATTTTCACCAGGATGTATTGCAGCGTGGGCTGGATCTAGCTCAGGACTGGATGAAGTCACATCCGGAAGAGACACGTGAGCTGACCCGTAAGCTGTTTAAGGAACTCGGTGTCTGGAAACTGGCAAGAGGCGCTAGCTGGATTGGTATTGATGTACAGCAGCGGACCGTTGATTCAATGCTTGGCCGGGTCGAGTCCATGCTGGCTGATCCCGAGCATCCGTGGCGGCAGAGTATTGAACAATATGCAAGCCAGCTTATGCTGGAACTGACAGATGAAAATAGCCTGTCGAGTCAACGTCTGAACAGTGCCAAGGATGCCCTGCTCGACAGTCCGCAAGTACTTAACTTTATTAGTGGCGCGGTGGCTATATTGTGTAATGCTGTCAAGGACGATTTAGAAAAACCGGATTCGGGAATTGCTCTGAATTTAAGAGTTGCCATTCAGCAGGTGGGTGAGAACCTGATGCAGAATAGAGAAGTCCGTCACTTGCTGAATCAGCGGATGAGTAGTTTGGCTGTTAGCTTTAGTGACCAGTACAGTGACCGGGTGATTCATTTTATTAGTGAGCGGATTCATGAATGGGATTCGCGGGAAATGATTGACAAAATTGAGAACGAAGTGGGTGGCGACCTGCACATGATCCGCGTTAACGGCGTAGTCGTAGGCGCTTTTATCGGACTGACTCTCGGCATTATTCGCGCGTTGGTGGACTTTGCTTTTTAAGCTTGAGTTAAATTTTAAAAGGAGGTTTACGATATGTTTAAAGTAGAGTCTAAATTTGCCGCACAGAACGTGACCATATTCAGTGTGATGACAGAAATGGCACAGCGCCTGAATGCACTGAACTTGTCTCAGGGTTTTCCAGATTTTCCAGCACCACCCGAACTGGTCGAGGCATTATCTAAAGCCAGTCTTGATGGCCATCATCAATATGCTCCGGGTGATGGCTTACTGACCCTTCGTGAACAGCTGGCTGCCCAGTTTTATAAACGCGACCAGATCAATATTGATCCACGGGCTCAGCTTACCATTACACCAGGCGCTACAATTGCTATTTTTTGCGCTATTCAAGCGATGATTCGTCCGGGTGATGAAGTAATTATTTTTGATCCGAGTTATGACAGCTATGTACCCAGTGTACAGATGATGGGAGGAAGCTGTAAGCGTATAGCCTTGCAAGCGCCAGAGTTCAAGGTTGACTGGGAGCATTTAAAACCACAGGTCAACTCTAAAACACGAATGATAGTCGTCAATACTCCACATAATCCGAGTGCTACTGTTTGGACACGTGAAGACTGGCAACAGTTGATTAAACTGGTGCAAGACACCAATATCGTGATTCTCAGCGATGAGGTGTATGAGCATCTGGTATTTGATGGCCGTCCGCATTTGAGTGCCCTCAGTTTCCCTGAGCTGGCCGAGCGCAGTTTCGTGATTGGTTCATTTGGTAAAACCTTTCATGTGACAGGTTGGAAAACAGGTTATTGTGCAGCTTCACCGCATCTCATGCGCCTGTTTCGTCAGGTTTATCAGTTTGTAAATTTCTGTGCGAATACTCCCTGCCAGGTAGCCTTGGCCAGCTATATGCAGCAGCATCCAGAACATATTGAGCAGCTCGGCAGTTTTTATCAGGCCAAGCGAGACCTGTTTATTGAAGGATTAAAAGGTTCACGCTTCCAGTATGAAGTTTCTCAAGGCACTTATTTTCAGAATCTGGACTACAGCCAGATCTGCCCAGAACTGAATGATATGGAAATGTGTAAATTTTTGGCTGAACAGCATGGTATTGTAGCTATTCCTGTTTCTGCCTTTTATAAAAAACCGCCCTCTGAACTACGTTTGATCCGGTTCTGCTTTGCTAAACAGGAATCTACATTGCATAAAGCCTGCGAAATTTTACGCGGCTGCTAAACAGATACCACTATTTTGGCAGGAATTTACTTAATTCATAGCGTTTTTCAGGTCAGCCCTATGTTAAGGTTATTTTAAAGATAATACTAAAAACAGGGAGAGTGCGACGCACTGTTATGGCACCATATCAAACTACTATACAGCAGCAGAAACTCTGGAAAACTTTTTTAGTTTTTCTTTTACCATTAATTGCAACCAATATTCTGCAAAATCTGTCCGGGACAATTAATACGATCTTTGTCGGGCAGATGATGGGCGTCGAGGCAATTGCTGCCGTTTCCGTGTTTTTTCCAATTTTATTCTGTCTGATGGCATTTGTAATTGGGCTTTCAGCAGGAGCCACTGTACTGGTTGGCCAGGCTTGGGGCGCTCAGAATATACAGAAGGTGCGCTGCGTAGTTGGTTCTACCTTATTTATGACATTAATCGGTGGGATTGTTGTGGCGTTACTGGGGGTTATATTTGCCGAGCATATTTTGCTTGCACTAGGTACAGACCCGGCTGTGATGCATTTATCACTTCCTTATGTCCGCTGGATGCTGGCTGGCAGCCCCCTGCTATTTATTTATATTATTTATACATCTATTTTACGGGGTGTCGGTGACAGTGTAACGCCCCTGATTGCATTGGGTATGACCAGCCTGATCGGCTTAATGATCACCCCTATCCTGATCGCCGGTTATTTCGGCTTACCTAAAATGGGGATTATTGCACCGGCTATTGCGACTATTGTGGGCTACCTTGCGGTGCTGGGCTTTCTTGCAGTTTATCTGAATAAAAAACATCATCCTTTACGTCCAGACCGGGAGCTGTTCAGTTATATCCGTCATCAGCCAAAATTAAGTAAAATTATTTTAAGGCTAGGTATTCCCACTGGCATCCAGATGGTAACCACCTCTGTAGCTGGCCTGGTTATTGTGGGGCTGGTTAACCGTTTTGGTGCCCATGCTACAGCAGCTTATGGTGCAGTTAACCAGGTTTTAAACTATATCCAGTTCCCAGCACTTTCTATAGGTATCGCAGCTTCAATTTTTGCAGCCCAAGCGATTGGGGCGGGTAAAAACGATTTACTGTCACGGGTGAGCCGTACTGCGCTCGGCATGAATTTTGTCATCACTGGCATTCTGGTAATATTAGGCTATCTTTTCTCGAAGTATCTGATGGCACTTTTTATTACCGATCCGGAAGTAGTTGAGCTGGGTCAGCAGTTACTGTTTATTGTACTATGGTCTATTCTGTTTTTTGGAGCCAGTGCCATTTTCGCCTCCATCATGCGAGCCAGTGGCACCGTAACTGTGCCGATGCTCATCAATATCTTTGCTATTTTAGCGATTGAACTGCCATGCGCTTACTGGTTTAGTCAAATCTGGGGCCTTAAAGGAATCTGGTATGCCTATGCACTTGCTTTTGTAAGTCTCTGTATTTTACAAGGTTTGTATTACCAGTTCGTATGGAAGAAAAAAACTGTAGAGGTATTAATTTAAAATAACACTCTCTTTTTTTAGGTATTAAAAAGCCCAGACCCGATAATAGGATCTGGGCTTTTTTTATTTAGTATATTAATAAACAGTTATACGATCTGGTTACGTGGTTTTTTATTCATGCCAGTCAGCAGACCAGTAATATATTGATATTTGGCCGGCATAACGCGCTGCAAGGCATCCAGAAATTTTGCATCATTACCAATCAATAGACGGCGCTTGTCTTTCAGTACCGCATCCAGAATTTGGCGAGCAGCCTCTTCTGGTGGAATACGGAGCAGTTTGTTGAATGAACTGACTGATTTTTCGGGATGCATGCCTAGTGATTTAAGACTTTGATTGACTTTAGCAGCATTGGCAATATTGGTACGAATACCGCCTGGATGCACACATAAGGCACTTACCCCACATTTTTGCAGGTCCAGTTCCTGACGTAACGATTCAGTAAAACCACGCACTGCAAATTTGGTCGCATTATAGGCAGACTGAGTAGGCTGAGCTGTCAGACCAAATAAACTGGAAATATTGACAATATGCCCATCACCACTCTTTTTCAGATAAGGCAGAAATTCTTTAGTACCATATACTACGCCCCAGAAATTAATTCCGACAATCCATTCCAGCTCATCATAATTGGCACCTTCGACTGTTGAAGCTAAAGCAACGCCGGCATTATTAAAAATCAGATTTACCGACCCATGATTTCTGACGGTTTCTTCAGCCCATGCTTTTATTGCTTCACGATCTGCCACATCCACTATCTGGGTAGTGACTCGTACATTACTGTCTTTTAACAGTTCGACAGTCTTTTGCAGGCCTTGCGCATTAACATCACTTAAAGACAAATGGCAGCCCTGTTTAGCCAGCAAAACCGCCAGCTGTTGGCCAATCCCTGAGCCTGCACCTGTAATGGCAGCAACTTTATTTTTAAAATTCTTCATGCATGTTCCTTTATTTTTCTCTCTGCAGTGGCAGATAGATAGCAAATTTCCTTTTCAATATAATTTTGACAATTCATATTGTCAATATTTCTTTAAAGTTAAAAATGCATGAAAAATAAACGGCAGTATCTGACAGCACCTTCGTTTAAAAAACTTGTTAAAATGGCTGCCATAGAATTCTATAGATAATAGGTAAAGATGAGTCAGTCAGAATATGCTCAGGAGCCACAGGCAGATACAGCTGCCAGTTCGAGGGAACGTCAGTTCAAGGGATTATCTCTGTCAGAACGTAAACTTGCACGTCGCACCAAGCTGATTGAAGCCGGAATTGAGGCTTACGGTACTCAAGGTTTTTTTTCAGTTACGGTTAAAGATATTTGCCGTGAAGCCGGACTGACTGAACGTTATTTTTATGAATCTTTTAAGAAAAGTGAACAGCTGTTCCAGACTATTTTTCTCCAGCTGATTGAAGAGCTACAGCAAAGGGTAATGCAGGCTATTATGCAGGCTTCGCCTAATCCTGATAAAATGATTGAAGCCGGCTTACGGGCTTTACTCAACATGTTAAAAGATGATCCACGGGTTGCACGTATCATTTATGTGGATGCCATGCTGGTTCAGGAATTGCATAACCAGGCCACCATTCAGGAAACCATGCTGCGTTTTGATCGAATGATTCAGGCTTTTGTAATGTTAATGATGCCGCATCTAAGCCGTAGCCAGCATGAAGTTTCACTGATCGCGACTGGCCTGAATGGTTATGTCACACAGCTGGCAATTCGCTGGGTTATGGGCGGTTTTAAACAGAGTCTTGAAGATATACTGGCAGCAGCCCAAGTGGTATTTATGGCATTATTAGAAAAATTTGAGAAATAGTCTTTCTTTAAATTGTGAGCTGATCGCTTATCTTTCTTAATTTAATATTCTGACAATTTCTGAATTATTAATACCATACTTTTGCAGAGCTGCTATTTGAATGTAATATTTGTCACAAATAATTGCTAAAATAGACTTTGTCCCCATTTTTGCAATGATACTGTCATAATTTATCTTTGTAATAAGCCTGTCATAAATAAAAACGGTTCACCGTTAATAACGAATAGGGTATTGCGCTGTGAAAGATGATTATATTTTAATTGTAGATGATGAATTACCGATCCGTGAAATGATTCATACCTCTCTGGACATGGCAGGTTTTCAATGTCTGCAAGCTGAAGATGCCAAGCAGGCTCATCAGATGATTGTTGATCAGCGCCCAGCCCTGATTCTTCTGGACTGGATGATGCCAGGCGGTATCAGTGGTGTTGATCTGTGTCGCCGTCTGAAGCGCGATGAAAATCTTTCTGAAATTCCGGTAATTATGCTCACTGCTCGTGGCGAAGAAGACCATAAAGTACAAGGCCTTGATGCCGGTGCAGATGATTACATGACCAAGCCATTCTCAACTCGTGAACTGGTTTCCCGAATTAAAGCTGTACTGCGCCGTGCCAATGCCTTGAGCGGTGAGAAAACAATTGATGCCAATGGCCTGCTATTAGATCCGGTCAGTCAACGTGTCAGCTTTGGTGATTCTATTCTGGAAATGGGGCCAACCGAATACCGATTACTGGCGTTCTTCATGACTCATCCAGAGCGTGCTTATACCCGTGCCCAGTTACTTGACCAGGTCTGGGGCGGAAATGTATATATTGAAGATCGTACCATTGATGTACATATCCGACGTTTACGCAAGGTGCTTGAGCCTTATGGTGCCGACCGCTTTGTACAGACTGTACGTGGAACCGGTTACCGCTTCTCGACCCGTGCTGATGTCGCTCTAGGTTAAACTGACTTTATGTATGAACCATATCCGGTCCCTGAGCTGGCCCGGGACTACAAAAAATTCCGATACAGCAGTTTGTGGACTTTTGCTAAACAGGACTTACGGCTGCTGGTCTTTCTACTGCTCGTTGCCAGTCTGATCGGTTTCGGAATCGGCTATTTCTGGAGCTGTATTTTCATTGGCTTTGTCGTGTTTTTTGCCTTTCAACTACGGTCCTTATATTTAGTAAATGAATGGATTTCCAACCGGCCTTATGATGCTCCACCTAATTTAAACGGTATCTGGGGAGCACTCCTGTTTAATGTATACCGGGCCCAGCGTCAGGAACGCATCGTGCAGGCAGAAATGGTCGGACTGATTGACCGGGCGCAATCTTCATTAGTCGCACTGTCTGAAGCAGTAATGCTGATTGATGATCTGAACCAGATAGAATGGTTTAATCCGGCTACTGAAAAACTGCTTGGTATACAGCCCCTAGATCGTGGTCGTAATCTGCTCACGATACTACGCCAGCCTATTTTTATTGAATATTTTCAAAATATTGATCAGGCGCCAGATGGCATCAAGATGAAGTCGCCCGTGCATGAAGACCACTATGTGCAAATCAAGCTAACCCGTTTTGGTGGCGAAAGTCATTTGCTGGTGGCTTATGATGTTACTCGCATGCAAAACCTGGAACAGATGCGTAAAGATTTTGTCGACAATATTTCGCATGAATTACGCACCCCGCTCACTGTATTAAGTGGCTACATTGAGACTTTTACCGATCAGGAAGATTTGAATCCACGCTGGAAACGGGCATTTGACCAGATGCAGGCACAAACCAAGCGCATGAATTCTCTGGTTAATGACTTGTTGCTGTTATCACGTCTTGAAAATAACAAGAAAATTGCCAAGAACCAGATTGTGGAAATGCCCGGTCTAATGAACCAGCTTTTTGATGATGCTCAGGCCTATAATGTCGATTATGGCCATACGCTTAATCTGGACATAGACAGCCATTGTGACCTGATCGGTTCAGATATGGAACTGGCTAGTGCCTTTAGCAACCTGATTACCAATGCCATTAAATATACGCCCAAGGGCGGTACAATTACTATCGGCTGGCATGATGATGGTGAACATGGCTATTTTACCGTACAGGATACAGGCATCGGAATTGACCCACGGCACCTACCAAGACTGACTGAACGTTTCTACCGGGTGGATAGTGCCCGCAGCCGGCAAACCGGCGGTACCGGATTAGGCCTTGCGATCGTCAAGCATGTACTCATGCAGCATAATGCCTATCTGGAAATTGAATCTAAGGAAAATGAAGGCTCGACCTTCAAAGCTGTCTTCCCTAAAGAACGCCTATATCATTTAAACTAGATCTATAAAAAATGCGCCTCAAGGCGCATTTTTTATTATTGGTCTTCTAAAGAGCCTGACCCAGTTTCTGTCCCATAGTCACCACAGAATTGGCCTTAAATTCCGCATCCCAAGCCATTTTATCCTGTTCAAATAAAATTACAGCAGTTGAGCCCAAGTAAAAACGTCCCAGTTCGGCACCCTTTTCCAGTACCATGTTATGCTGGTTCAGCTCAAGACGACCGGACGGTTTTACTTTTCCAGTAACCACTGTTTCAATTCCAGCCACAATCATGGCACCTACCATAACTACCGCCATGCGTCCCAGTTCGGTATCGAACAGACAGACCATACGCTCATTACGTGCAAACAGGCCAGGAATATTCTCGGCAGTAATCTGGTTAACTGAAAACAGCTCACCTGGAATATACAGGGTTTCAGTTAGTGTACCCATTATTGGCATATGGACACGATGATAATCCCGCGGAGAAAGATAGACCGTAGCAAACTGGCCATGTTTAAATGGCTCTGCCAGTTGTGGATCACCGATGAGTTTCTCGACAGAAAAACTTTGTCCTTTCGCCTGAAAAATATCACCGTCATGGATCGTACCCAGCTGTGAGATAGCGCCATCGGCTGGTGAAACGATACTCTTAGGATCAGCATCTACCATACGCACACCTTCGCGTAGGGCACGGGTAAAAAACTCGTTAAAAGATTTATATTTTAAAGCATTAACCTGCTCGGCAATTGACATATCTACGCCATAGCGGGTTTTAAAGGTCTGAATGACCGCCGCACGTACCAGCGGGTTCTCACTGGCAGCAATTTTACCGACTACCCGGCTTAGCTGATGCTGGGGAACCAGGCGCTGGGCCCGAATAAAGATATTTTTTTTTAGACGTGATGTGAGGCTCAAAACGGCAACTCTCCGGTAATAATAGGGCTGTCGAGGCGATTGCCCCATTCACTCCATGCACCATCATAAGCCTGTATTTCCCAGTCGAGAAGTCGGCCCAGTATATAAGCCAGCCCAGAGCGATGATGCGATTGACAATACACCACGACAGGCTGGTCCAGCTGAAAACCTGCATTCTGCAGATTTTGTCGGGTGCGTTCTAGCGGATGCAATTTTAGATGATTTTGTCGGTCAAGGGCAGTACTCCATTCAAAATGGCGAGCACCTGGAATATGTCCACCACGACGGGCTGCAAGACGCAGGCCAGTATACTCATCAAAGGTTCGGCAATCCCATAGCTGGGCGCTATCTTCTTTAATCATTTGACGAAGTAGATCATATTTTACCCGATATTTCTCACTTTGGCCAAGGTCAACCTGTACCAGTGTATCAGCGGCTTTAATAACCGCCTGTTCAGATGAAGTAGGTAAACCGGCAGCCAGCCAGCCATGAATACCACCATTTAGCAGACTGGTCTGTTCAAAACCCAAGCAATGCAGGTTCCAGAGCAAGCGTCCTGCCCATGCCCCGCCTTCATCATCATAAGCAACTACATGATGTTCTGGAGAAATTTGTAAATATTCAATTAGTGCCTGCAGGCCCAGCTCATCTGGGAGCAGGCCAGAGGCTTGCTCTTCATGACGTACTAATAATTTAGGTTTTAAATGTAAGGCGTGCGGAATATGCAGTTGCTGATAAACTGATTCTCGGCTCAAGTCGACAATACGCAGTTTTGGATGACCCAGCTGTGGTAAAAGCTCCTCGGCTTCGATCAGTAAACCAAAGTTAAAATCAGGTGTCATCATTACACTTATTTCAGGTTATTTTTTATCTAAAGCCAATTTTAGCATAGTCTAATTTAAAGCCATTGCGGTTTTTTATAGGGCCTTTATAAAATAACTGCTATATAAACCAGCTTAAATTTCAGGTTCCTGAATCTCAAAAACCTGTCGTAAATAGGCCAGGAAGGTATCGTTATCGGTCATGGTTTTACCCGGACTGTCTGAAATTTTGGCAACCGATTGTCCATTGCATTCCACCAGTTTTAAGACAATATTTAAGGGTGTTTGGCCCATATCATTAGTCAAATTGGTTCCAATACCGAAACTGACCTGAAAGCGGTCTTTAAAGTACTGATGAAGTTTCCATGCTTTTTCCAGATTGAGGCCATCGCTAAAGGTCAGCATTTTAGTCCGGCTGTCAATTTTTAGCTTGCGGTAATGCTTATAGGCTTTGTCACCCCATTCATAAGGGTCGCCACTATCATGCCGCAGACCATCAAACAGTTTGGCAAAATACAGGTCAAAATCACGCAGGAAGGCATCCATACCCACAACATCAGTTAAGGCAATGCCCAGATCACCACGATACTCCTGTACCCAGGTTTCCAGTGCAGCTTTCTGAAAATTGCGCAGCCGTACATCCAGTGCCTGAAAAGCCTGCAAGAATTCATGTGCCATTGTACCGATAGGAGTAATACCCAGCTCTTTTGCTAATAAGACATTACTGGTACCACGGAAAACACTTGGACTGGCCTTATGGAACTCTTCAATTACATGCTTTTGCCATTCAAAACTGTAGCGACGGCGTGTACCAAAGTCTGACACCAGAAAAGGAGGATCATTTGGCTGCTGTCCACGCTCATAACTCTTGATCAGTTCCAGCTTGGCCTGCAAACGTCGTTCACCTTCAGCCAATACTTCTTCACTGCGAATACGGCGAAAATATAGTTCGTTAACCAGTGCCAGTACAAAGATTTCAAACATCATGGCCTGAACCATTGGGCCTTCAATCCAGACATCCAGTCGGCCTTCTGCATCTATACTGGCTTTAATAAAACGACGCTTGAGCTGAAACAGTTCCAGATAGTCGACAAAATCACTCTTGATAAAACGCAGATTGCGCAGGTACTGTAACTCATCTTCTTTAAATGTGAGCTGGCATAAATAATCTAGTTGCTGATTGAGCTCATCCAGGATATCTGACAAAGGATATACAGTATCTTCCAGATTCCGGCAACGAAAATGATAGACACTGTCAGTTTGCGGAAACTTATGTAATACCACCTGTAGCATGGTGAATTTATATAAGTCAGTATCAAGAAGGGAGTGAATAATTGCAGACATATGCAGAAAATTTTTGCTTTAATCTTTTAATTAAAACATATTTTGATGAGCTATAAGCCAAGTTTTTCATGTAGATACGTAAAGCAAGACTATGGTCTTATACTGTTCAGAATCTACTTGCAAACAGTCCGCTAAATTTTTATCTATATTTTAAAAACTTAGCCAGTATATATTATTCGTTCGATAGCTCTTTAAGAGCCTGTTCCTGTCCAATCACTTTAGCAAATTCTGCTACAGTTTTTTGTCCGGTCTGCTGTGTATTCATATCACAGTCGACCTTACGCAGCTGTCTGGCAATTGCCCATTCCATTTTAAAAATAGCACCCATCAAGGCTGTATTACCTTTATTGTCTCTGGCACAGCGGTCAGCCCCGGATGCCAATAATGTGCTGACAATATTTTGCTGGCCATAGTAAGTTGCCATCATCAAGGGAGTAAAACCTGCATGATTTCTGCTATCGACCGGAAATCCATATTTTAGGAATTCATCAATTACTTCTTTATTTCCTGTTTTTGCAGCAGCGAAGAAAAGATCAACCAGTTCCTGCTGGGCTGGCAGCTTACTGTCTTGCACAGGAGACTCAGCTACTTCGGCCATCACGACGGTACTGCTCAGGCAAAATAGTGAAATCAGGAAAGTGCTTTTTAAAAAACTCATCAGGATTCCCCTTAGTCTTCAAAATAATAAAATATCTCTAACATATTGCTGTAATCACTCCACTTTAAAACTAGTGCACCGTATGAGGTAAAGGTGATTAAGTTAACTCACCTTACCTCACTGAAGGACTGACCGGACTTAGTCTTGCAGTTGCTCTGCTTTTGCCTTAACAGTAGCCAGGTTACCTTTTACCGCCTGGGTCAGCCGTGTACCATACTCTGCATCTGCCTTATAAAAGTAGGACAGCATGATGTGTTTGGTTTCGGTATCTTTTACTGCACCCAAATCAGCTGCCAAGTTACGGATCAGGTCATTTTTTTCAACCGCTGAATAGGAGCGATAGAGTTCACCGGCCTGTTTGAATGATTGCTCTTTCTTGATTGCCTGCTGTAATACACTTCCTTCAAGTGGTGTCATGACTGCTTTGGCATGTGTGGTTGAAGGTTTAGGTTCCTTGCGGCTTGGTTCATAGTTCACATCTGAATCACGTTCAGATACATTCATGAAGCCTTCCTGGTTATTGTTATTGACTTTGACCAGAGGACGGTTTACTGGAATCTGCTGATGGTTTGCACCTAAACGGTACATCTGGGTATCTGAATAAGAGAAGATACGGCCCTGTAGCAGACGGTCCTCAGAAGGCTCAATGCCTGGAACCAGATTACCTGGTGCAAATGCCGACTGTTCAGTTTCATTAAAGAAATTCTTCGGCATACGGTTTAGCGTCAAAGTACCTACTTTAACTTCTGGAATCAGGTGAGTGGGCCAGATTTTAGTAGCATCCAGTGGATTAAAGTCGAATTTGTTCAGATCTTTCGGGTCAAGTACCTGAATATATAAATCCCATTTTGGATAGTTTCCGGCATAAATATTGTTGTACAGGTCATTGGTCAGATGATTAAAGTCCTTACCTTGCATCTCACGAGTCTGTTCCATGTTCATGCCTTTAAGCCCCTGTTGAGTACGGAAATTGAATTTCACATACTTATACTCGCCTTTAGCATTGTACAGTTTGAAAGCATGCACACCGAAGCCATCCAGGTTACGGTAGCTGACTGGAGTACCGAGGTTAGAATACACGTAGGTCAGCATATTTACAGCCCAAGGCTGACTTTGCAGGAAGTCAAACACGCGGTTTGGATCCTGAACATTTGTCACCGGGCTTGGCTTCATGGCATGAATAAAGTCGGGAAATTTAATAGCATCGCGAATAAAAAATACAGGCAGGTTGTTGCCGACCAGGTCCCAGTTGCCCTCCTGAGTGTAAAACTTCAGGCCAAAACCGTGCGGATCACGTAATGTCTCTGGTGAACCTTTAGGATGGATTACGGTAGAGAAACGCAAGAAAACCGGTGTTTTGATTCCTGCTTTAAATAGTGATGCAACCGTTAAGTCCGATAAGTCTTTTGTCGCAATAAACTCGCCATATGCTCCTGTACCACGTGCGTGTACTACACGCTCAGGAATACGCTCACGACCAAAACGCTGCAATTTTTGAATCAGCTGTACATCCTGAAGCAAAGTTGAGCCATTCTCGCCGGCAGTGATTGAATTCTGATTATCCCCTACAGGTGCTCCATTGTCTTTGGTCAAAGGCGCTGCGTAACTTGCTGACATGGTAACACCCAGCATGGCGGCCAGTAATGAACGCTTAAACATAACATCATCTCTTTAATTTTCTGCAGCGGCACTTTACTAGAGTCTTTCAAATAGTTAAAAATGATAATAAAAATAAATATAATCGGTTATTCAAATATTTAAAAATAAGATGTTGTATAATATGAATAAAATATATATTCAAGTTTAGAAATCGAGTTCTGATACACTATTAACCCAGTCTTTAAATAAGCAAAAAAGAGAGTGAGATGCGGGCATTATTACAGCGTGTACTTGAGGCCAAAGTCATAGTGGAAGGCAAAACTACCGGTGAAATTGGTCATGGGATTCTGGTATTTTTAGGATTAGGGAAAGAAGACACGCTGGATACGGGTAAGAAATTAATCGATAAAATTTTAAAATATCGGTTTTTTGATGATGAGCAGGGAAAAATGGGTTGGAATGTCAGTCAGGTAGGGGGTGGTATTTTACTGGTTTCCCAGTTTACCCTGATGGCTCAAACCCAAAAAGGGTTACGTCCGGACTTTGGACCAGCGATGCCACCGAGTGAAGCTAAAGTACTTTATGAAGACCTGGTTGCCTACACGAAGTCTCAATTTGAGAATGTACAAACCGGTATTTTTGCAGCAGATATGAAAGTCCATCTGGTAAATGATGGCCCGGTTACCTTCAATCTTGAAATAGAGTAATTTTTAAAAAAATATAAAGAAGCCCTCTATTTTAAGAGGGCTGGGTTTTACTATTTACCCGTTTTTTCCTTTAAAAACTGGCGAGCCATTTTAATTTTTTCTTTAACCGGCTTTGGCAGTTTAGGTGGAAGCAGTTTTGCTACCTGGTTAAACCAGACCAGTAAACCAAAATCACCTTCCATTTTAATACTGCCATTTTGCATCCCTGTCATAAAAGCAGTTGGATCACCTTTAAGCAGCGTCTTCACCCCCTGCTCACTATCTGCAAACTGTAAAATAAAGTCAGCTTTTTCAGCAGAACCAGATACAGTTTCTACTTGCCCATGATTAATGACAAACTGACGTGCCATCCCCTGTTCTGTCCCAATCTGGATACGGAACTGGCGATCATGGGTCAGTTCAATAAACTTTGGACTGGTACGGGCCAATTGCTTCATACGTAGAGCTAATCCCATCAGGAGTAAATCGAGAGGATCAGTACTCAGGTCAACCAGAGGCAAGTGAACAACAGGAATTGAAGAGAGTTTCATGACATGCGCGCCTATTATATTCTTATAAAAAATAATCTTATGATCGTAGCATAAAAGCTTATTTTTAAATAAAGTCTTTGTATATTAAAAATTATCAAACGTAAAAAAAGGTGTACGGACAGGTACACCTTTTTTGTTAAGTCAGCTTATTTTTAGCGACTTGAACACTGTTGCTGGTCGTCTTCATAAACTGGAGTATGCTCAATGTACTGGCGTTTAGCCAAGGCTTTTTGTGCACGGTGGTCTTCACGCAGCAAGAGCATGGTAATCGCCAGCATGGCCAGGCTGAGTGCACATAAATAACTGTAAGTGAGTGGAATAATAAAAACTGATTGAATACCAAAACGTACCATTTCCAGTAGACCCCAGAATACCATACCGGCAAGCATAAAACTCAGCCAACGACGGTAAGGCGAAAAGAAAACAGCAACAAGTGCAGCAACAATTAAACCAAATCCCATGATGGTTGCATAATTCGCTGTCCACATACCAATCTCCGTCATTAATGATGTCGTTAGGCCCTTTCTTAGACCATCATGTTATTCCCCAAATGCCCTGCAAAATTGATTATTCTGCTTAGCCTGTTTTGTACTTGTTGGCATTATGAAGAGTTTTCTATAGAAAAAAAGCCCTGAATTCCGATTACACGACATACCTTGTCGCAACATTCTTTTGTCATTACATTAAAAAAAAATATAGAAATGTCTTATCCCAAGCTGTATCAATCTTGGCGCGTCATTACAAAAAAATATGTTGCTTTTTTGAGCAAAAAATAATTTTTTTAGTTTAATCTACACATATACAAACCAAGATTATTTTTTATTAACTATCTGTTTATCAGAAGTTTACCAACAAAAAGTGCGACTCCTGAGTCGCACAAGTTGTAACTGTATTTACGCATCAGGCACGATTCAAGTCCTTATCGTGTACACCCAGTAAATAAAGAACACCATCTAGGCCTACACTCGAAATTGCCTGATTAGCATTTTGCCGTACTAGAGGTTTGGCACGAAAAGCCACCCCTAAGCCCGCGATTGAAAGCATAGGCAAGTCATTAGCACCATCTCCAACAGCAATTGCCTGTTCCAGGGAAATACCCATTTTTTCTGCCAGTTCACGCAGTAAGAAGGCTTTGCGGGCACCGTCGACTATATGTCCTTTCACTTCACCAGTGACACGGCCATTTTCTACATCAAGTATATTGGCATGTACTTCGTCAATCCCGAGTTTGGCCTGTAAATATTCTGCGAAATACTGAAAACCACCCGAAAGAATAGCAGTTTTATAACCCAAAGCTTTTAACGTTGAAATCAGACGTTCTGCACCCTCTGTCACTGTCAGTCGCTCAGCAATTTTTGGTAGAACTTCGGCATCTAGCCCTTTAAGCAGAGCAACCCGTGCACGGAAACTCTGCTGGAAATCGAGTTCACCCTGCATGGCACGCTCGGTAATTTCAGCAACCTGTGCACCAACACCAGCTTCTATTGCCAATTCATCAATGACTTCCTGTTCAATCAGGGTGGAATCCATATCAAAACAGACCAGGCGTCGGTTACGCCGATAAGCATTATCTTCTTGTACAGCAACATCAACATTAAGCTCAGTTGAGAGCCTCAGACAGGCAGCTCGCATAGCTGCGGCATCAAGCATTTGTCCGCTCAAGCCAAACTGTATGCAACTACGCTTAGGTTCTACCTGTTCATGATTCAGATGAGGCCGTCCCGATAGACGGGTGACTGTTTCGATATTAAAGCCTTGCCCTGAGACAATATTCGTAACAGCTTGTAAATGCGAAGCTGACAGTTCAGGTGCTAAAGCCGTGACAATATAACGGGTTCGGCCACCTTCATTCACCCATTGTTCGTATTCTGTGCTTGAGATTGGTTTAAAGCGCACAGTTAAACCAATATCATGTGCTAAAATCAAAATCTCTTTCATTGCCAGAGCTGTTGCAGTCTGGTCGTTTGACGCGACTACAATACCTAAGGTGAGCTGATTGTGAATAACGGCCTGCCCCACATCCAGAATTTGCAAGGAATGTACGGACAATACCTGCATTAATCGCGTAAACTGGTTGGGTTGATCAGGTCCTAAAAATGATATAAGAATGATTTCTCGCATGAATTGACTCGGGTCTGAGCTACAACTATTGTAAGAATCATAATCGAAATCAAATATAATTGCCTTGGAAGTTTACGTTGAATGCGCCTAGACAAGGGCTATTTGCTAGCCTGCTGATAATAAGTTTTGCATTGCATACCTTTTTACTGGTTCTTGCAACAACCCATCAACTCAATGAGAATCGGGCCAGCCAAGGCCAGCTGATGACCAGTCAACTGGTCAGTGACTCTCTGGCAGAGCTGGATCCCCCCAACCCGGTTTCGCTGGCATTGGTCGCCAACCGTTATGCGACCAATCCAAGTGTGGCATCTATTCGCATTCTGGATGCCAACAACCAGCTTTTAGCATCAAGTGGCATGGCTAAAACCCGTCAGGGTGAAGTATTTGTGCGTGATGCGCTGCAAAATGAAAAGAAAGTAGGCAGTATTGAGGTCAGTCTGATTAAACCCAGTATTGGTGAAATTTTACGGACCCAGTGGCTGGCAATTCTGGCATCACTGTTTATACATGTGCTGTTATGGCTGGCTTACCGGGCAGTTGCGCGTCCAAGCCGTAGCGAATATCTGGCACGGATCAACAATGAGTCACGCTTGAAACATGAAATTCAGCAGTTGACCCAGGCCCTTGAACTAGAGAAACATAATTCTGCCCTGATGGTGGCCCAGGTACAGCAGCAGGCTAAAGCCCAGCCATTACCTAAAGCCAGAACTGCCGAAATAACTTCAGATAATGATCAGCGAGTGGCATTAAGCATTCAGTTCTATGATCCAAAACAGTTGCTTAGTAGCGTAAACCAGTCCGTTTCTGTGCCTTACTTTAAGCTTTGTCAGATTTTTCTGAATAAAAGTATTGAGCTGTGTGCACAGCATTATCATCTACGCAGTAGCAATCTGGAAATTCGACAGGAATTTAACCAGAATGGTGCAGTCGTTTCTGTCTCTGCTGATTCCAAACCGGCAGTTGAGTGCCTGCTTATGGTAGGCACGGTATTCCAGTTACTTTCAGATGTACTGTATAAACGTTACCGTGAAGACAAACGCTTTGCCCTGCAAACACGGAGTGCGGTTGCAACCGCGGTTGAGGCAATGCAGCTCAACGCCCAGCAAGCTGCTGAACGTCTGGCCCAGCAGCTCAATGCCAAGGAAACTGCTTTATATCTCAATAATGAACAGCTTAAAGACATCAGCCAGAATTACCAGCTGATGCCAATGCCAAATCCGAGTAATGTCCTTACCCGAAATGCATTTATGCTCAATGGTTTAAATACTGAGTCTGCTGAACTTGCACAGCAAATCCGTACTGAAATCCTGATGGGTAAAAAAGTACGTTCAGAACAAGTCTAGTTTCTCTGAAAACAAAAACCTGATCTGTATATAGGTCAGGTTTTTTTATTTCAGTCTAAAACCCTTGGCACACAGACCTAAAATCTTCCAGGTGAGCAAAGATTAAGCATATTCAGCTCTGTTTTAAAATCTCCACTCTTTTCAAAGGGCTATTAGGGTGTGTATAACAGAGAACCGGAACATCCATATCATAAGCATAGGCAAATATAGTTAAAACACGTTAGACTATGGCTTATCAATGCAATTTATTGTCAGCAAGACAAAAAAAGAGGGTCTAGATAGATGCCGCTCAATACTGTAGAAGAGCTCGTTGCAGATATCCGTGCAGGAAAAATGGTCATCCTGATGGATGATGAAGATCGTGAAAATGAAGGCGATTTAGTGATGGCCGCCACGCACGTACGCCCTGAAGATATTAATTTTATGATTACGCATGCGCGTGGTCTGGTTTGTCTGACTTTAAGCCGCGAACGCTGCAAGCAGTTGGATCTGCCACTAATGGTGGATTCTAACGGTGCCCAGCACGGAACAAACTTTACGCTGTCCATTGAAGCGGCAGAGGGTATCACAACCGGTATTTCAGCAGCTGAACGAGCTCACACGATTCGTACTGCCGTAGCCGCCCATGCCAAACCAAGTGATATTGTCCAGCCAGGGCATATTTTTCCATTAATGGCTCAACCGGGAGGTGTTTTGCACCGCGCCGGACACACAGAAGCAGGCTGTGACCTGTCAAGACTGGCAGGACTGGAACCAGCTTCAGTCATTTGTGAAATTATTAAAGAAGACGGTACAATGGCACGCCGTCCGGATCTGGAAATTTTTGCTGAAAAACATGGGCTGAAAATCGGTACAATTGCAGACCTGATTCATTACCGCATGACCAATGAACAGACTATCGAACGTATTGACCAGCAAAGTATCGACACTGAATATGGAACTTTTGACCTGTATCGTTATCGTGAAATCGGTAACCCGGATGTTCATCTGGCGCTAGTAAAAGGTGAGCCTAAAGAAGGAGTCACTACGGTTCGTGTACATGGTTTTAATCCAGCCCGTGATCTGCTGAAACTTAACAAGCAGGAAGGCGAGCCAGCCTGGAATCTGGACCGTGCCTTAAAAACCATTGCTGATAGCGAACGTGGTGTACTGGTCTGGATCGGACAGCGTCACTTACAGGACCTGGGCCCTGCGCTTGAAAGCCTGAACAAGCCTAAACCGATCAAATCGAACGCAGCGTTATCGCAGCAGTATCAGACTATTGGGGTAGGGGCACAAATTTTACGGGATCTGGGGGTAGAGAAAATGCAGCTACTTAGCTCGCCATTACGCTTTAATGCCCTGTCCGGCTTTAATCTGGAAGTGGTGGAATATATCACCGCAGATCAAACTTTAGTTAAATAATCGAGGTTGCTATGGCGATTCGCCGTATTGAAGGTTTATTACATCTCGCGAGCGAAGGCCGTTACGCGATTCTGGTCGGCCGTTTTAACAGCTTTGTTGTAGAACATCTGTTAGAAGGTGCGATTGATACACTGAAACGTCATGGTGTGTCTGAAGAGAATATTACTGTTGTTCACGCACCGGGTGCTTGGGAACTGCCAGTAGTTGCAAAAAAACTAGCTGCAACAGACAAATTTGATGCCATTATTGCGCTAGGCGCAGTGATTCGCGGCAGTACACCACATTTTGACTTTGTAGCCGGTGAATGTGCCAAGGGCTTGGGCGTAGTTGGGCTAGATACTGGCTTGCCAGTGATCAATGGTGTATTAACTACGGACAGTATTGAACAGGCGATTGAACGCTCTGGTACAAAAGCAGGTAATAAAGGTAGCGAAGCTGCCCTGACTGCTATTGAAATGGTTAACTTGTTAAAGGCAATCTAAAAGATGTCGCAAACTCTTCAAGCAACTTATGCAGCAAAACGCAAAGCACGCCGTTTTGCTGTACAAGGTATATATGAATGGCAAATGAGCCATAATCCAGTGCATGAAATTGAAGCTCGTACCCGTGCTGAAAATGCCATGCATAAGGTCGACCTTGGCTATTATCATGAGCTGCTTACGCAAGTTGTTGCCCAGCATGAAGCACTTGATACCTTATTGGTTCCGGTACTTGACCGTGAGCTTGGTGCACTTGATGGTGTAGAACTGGCTACGTTACGTCTGGGCGCTTACGAGCTACGGGATCATCTTGAAATTCCTTACCGGGTCGTACTGGATGAAGCGATCGAACTAGCCAAGCATTTTGGTGGTGCAGATAGTCATAAATACATTAATGGTGTACTTGACCGTCTGGCACAAAGTCTGCGTGCGGCAGAAAAACAGCAAGCTGAATAAAAGCTGTTGACGATGGCCGAGTTTTCCTTAATTCAGACCTACTTTAACCGTGATCATCATAGTCAGGTTGATTTAGGTATTGGAGATGACTCGGCTCTGGTCTCCCCTCCTCCTGGCCAGCAACTGGTCATTTGTGCTGATACACTCGTGGCCGGCCGTCATTTCCCGCTCTCGACCTCTGCCCATGCCATTGGCTGGAAAAGTGTCGCGGTAAATCTTTCTGATATTGCTGCCATGGGTGCCAAACCACACAGTATTTTACTGGCATTAACTTTGCCACAGGTAGATCACGAGTGGTTACAGGCTTTTAGCCAAGGCCTATTTGACTGCTGCCAGCAGTTTGGTGTCAGCCTGATTGGTGGTGATACCACTCAGGGTCCACATCTAACTATCAGTATTACTGCATTGGGCTGGGTTGAAGCCGGACAGGCCATTATACGTAGCGGAGCCCAGGCAGGTGATTATATCTGTGTAAGTGGGCAGGTTGGAGATGCAGCTTATGGTCTGCAACATCCCGGACATCCTCTGCAAAAACGGCTAGATTATCCAACACCACGCTGTGAACTTGGCCAGCAGCTTAAAGGCATGGCCTCAGCCATGATCGATATTTCAGACGGACTGGCACAGGATTTAGGTCATATTTTACAGGCATCGCATGTAGGCGCACAGATCGAACTCGAGTGTCTGCCACTTGATCCTGTACTACAGCAGCTCTCTTTAAATGAAAAGTTCCAGTATGCCTTAGCTGGTGGCGATGACTATGAGCTTTGCTTTACGCTGAGTCCGACAGCTTATGAAAAACTTTTACAACAACAAAGTCATGTAAAAATTAGCAAAATCGGGCATATTACTGAGCGGCTCGGCTTAACTTTTGAAAAAGATGGCATAGACCATCCGTTTCAGTTTCACGGATATCAACATTTTGCATAAACCTTCCATCAAATTTAAACAGATGACCTGGACACAGCGCTGTATTGTATTTTGTGGCGTAGGTTTCGGTTCAGGTCTAGCACCTAAGGCTCCGGGTACGTTTGGTTCTGCTTTTGCCTTGCTGTTTATACCCGCTTGGCTGGCACTAGGTTTTTTTAACAGTGTCTTGATCATTGTACTGATGTCACTGCTAGGTATTTATCTGTGCGGGCGTACTGCTGAACTCATGGGTGTACATGACGATGGCCGCATTGTCTGGGATGAATTTGCTGGACAGTCTATTTCATTTTTACCACTGGTGTATCTAGGTCAGATGAATTGGCTGTGGGTTCTTATCGGTTTTGCCCTGTTCCGTTTGTTCGATGTCTGGAAGCCTTGGCCAATCCGGGTAGTTGACCGCCGGGTACATGGTGGCTTTGGTATTATGCTTGATGATATTATCGCGGGTATCTGGGCTGCACTCTGTATATTAATTTATTTATATTTTTCCAGGATTTAACCCTATTTTTTAGGATTACTCATGTCTACAAGCGTTATTATTCTTGCGGCAGGTAAAGGAACCCGAATGCGTTCCCATTTACCTAAAGTCTTACAACCTCTGGCAGGGCGTCCATTGCTTGGTCATGTGATTGAGACCGCAAAAAAACTACAAGCTGAAAATATTATTACGATTTATGGCCATGGTGGCCAACTGGTTCAAGATGCATTTGTTGAAGAAAAAATTCAATGGGTAGAACAGGCAGAACAGCTCGGAACCGGACATGCGGTTCAAATGACGCTACCAGTATTACCTAAAGAAGGTATTTCCCTGATTCTATATGGTGATGTGCCGTTAGTGCGCCAGCAGACATTAGAACAGCTGCTGGAGGCATCCAGAGAAACCGGTATTGGCATGATTACTTTAACTGTAGACAATCCAGCAGGTTATGGCCGAATTGTACGTGAAAGTGGCAAAATTCAGGCAATTGTCGAGCACAAAGATGCGTCGGATGAGCAGCGTCTGATTAATGAAATCAATACCGGTATTTATTGTGTTAGTAATGCCAAGCTGCATCAGTGGCTGCCGCAGCTTTCCAATGACAATGTACAGGGTGAATATTACCTGACTGACATTGTAGCGATGGCCGTGGCAGACGGTCTGGAGATTGCATCAATTCAACCAGAACTGGCATTTGAAGTTGAAGGAATAAATGACCGCCTGCAACTTTCTGCACTGGAACGCGATTTTCAGCAGCAGCAGGCGAAAGATCTTATGCAGCAAGGGGTGCATTTGATTGATCCTTCACGCTTTGATTTACGTGGAACATTAAAAGCCGGCCAAGATGTGCGAATTGATATTAATGTCATTATTGAGGGCGACTGTGAACTCGGTGATTTTGTCGAGATTGGCGCAGGCTGTGTTCTCAAAAATACTAAAATTGCGGCTGGAACCAAAGTCCAGCCATATAGCGTATTTGAAAACGCGGTAGTGGGTGAAAATACCCAGATTGGGCCATTTGCCCGCCTTCGTCCGGGCGCAAAACTTGGCAATGATGTACATATTGGTAATTTTGTTGAAGTGAAAAATACCTCTATCGGTACAGGCTCGAAAGCCAATCATTTTACTTATTTAGGGGACGCTGAAGTCGGCGAAAATTCCAATATTGGTGCAGGCACAATTACCTGTAATTATGATGGTGCCAACAAGCATAAGACCATTATTGGTAATGAGGCCTTTGTCGGTTCAAATAGCTCACTGGTTGCCCCGGTCAGAATAGGTAATGGCGCAACAGTTGGTGCAGGCTCAGTCATTACCCGTGATGTTGAAGATTATTCTCTGGCTTTTGAACGTGCCAAACAGCTCTCCAAAGAAAACTATCAGCGTCCACAAAAAATTAAAAAATAGAGGAATAAACTATGTGCGGTATTGTTGGTGGCGTTGCTGAACGTAATATTATTAATATTTTAATTGAAGGCCTAAAACGCCTTGAATACCGGGGTTATGACTCAGCCGGTGTTGCCCTGCTGCATAATGGCCAGATTGTACGCGAACGCCGTGTCGGTAAAGTAGCCATGCTGGAAGAAGCAGTTCGTGATAGCCAGATTAGCGGTTCGGTCGGTATTGCTCACACACGCTGGGCCACTCATGGTAAACCGACTGAAGATAATGCTCACCCGCATATCTCTGGTAATGTTGCAGTTGTTCATAATGGTATTATTGAGAATTACCAGGAACTCAAAGATGACTTGGAAGCTCTCGGCTATGTTTTCACCTCACAGACCGATACCGAAGTAGTGGCACATCTGGTTAATGATGCCCTTAAATCAACCTCAAATCTGCTGGAAGCAGTTAATCAGGTGGTTCCACAGTTAAAAGGTGCCTATGCACTGGGAATTATCCATACTGATCATCCGGATGAGTTAATTACAGTACGTGAAGGCTCACCTCTTGTGATTGGAGTAGGTATTGGCGAGAACTTTATTAGCTCTGACCAGCTGGCATTGCTTCCGATCACCAACCGTTTTATCTATCTGGAAGAAGGTGATATTGCACGCCTCACCCGTAACAGTATTGAAGTTTATGCTCATGGCCAGCGTATTGACCGTCCGGTAAAAGAGCTGGACGCTACAGTAAGCAATGCATCTAAAGGTGAATATAAGCACTATATGCTCAAAGAAATTTATGAGCAGCCGGAAGCGATTCAGCAGACAATATCTCAGGCTCTAAATAGTGACCACCTGCGTGAAGATTTTCTGGAAAGTGCTGAAAATGATTTCAAGAATATCCAGCAGGTACAGATTATTGCCTGTGGCACCAGCTATCATGCCGGTATGATTGCCAAATACTGGTTTGAACAGATTATCGGGCTATCCTGCCAAGTCGAAATCGCCAGCGAATTCCGTTATCGTTCGCCGGTAATTATAGCAAATACCCTATATATCTGTATTTCTCAGTCTGGTGAAACTGCCGACACACTTGCTGCCCTGCGTGATACCAAAAAACGGGCTGCCGAGAAAAATATCCCTATTACCACCATGACGATTTGTAATGTTGCAACTTCATCAATGGTACGTGAAACAGATCATTATCTGCTGACTTTGGCAGGGCCAGAAATTGGTGTCGCCTCAACCAAGGCCTTCACTACCCAGCTGGCGGCATTAATGCTGTTAATATTAAAAGTCGGTCAGGTCAAGCAAAGTATTAGTGCTCAGCAGATTGCTGAGATTACGGCAGAATTATGGCACTGTCCAAAAGTAATACTGGATACCTTGCAACATGACAGTGAGATTTTACGTCTCTCTGAGCTGTTTGTAGAAAAACAGCATTGTCTGTTTTTAGGCCGGGGAATTCATTATCCGATCGCGCTAGAAGGCGCGCTTAAATTGAAAGAAATTTCCTATATCCATGCTGAAGGCTACGCAGCAGGAGAATTAAAACACGGCCCACTGGCATTGGTAGATAACGATATGCCAGTAGTTATTCTCGCGCCACAAGATGACATGCTCGATAAATTAAAATCGAATATGGAAGAGGTACAGGCGCGTGGTGGAGAATTATTTGTTTTTGCAGATGAGAACAGCGGTATACAGGAAAAAGAGCGTCAGCATGTGGTCAGCATTCCCACTGTAACTGCCTGCTTGGCGCCTATTGTATATAGTGTTCCAGTGCAGCTATTGTCTTACCATGTTGCAGTGCTACGTGGTACTGATGTGGACCAGCCACGTAATTTAGCCAAGTCCGTTACTGTTGAATAATTTAATATCTGATAATAAAAAAGAGAGTTTATTGCTCTCTTTTTTATTATTTAAAAGAAATGATCATCTTCATAATTAAGATTGTTTTACATTGTTTATAGAATTAGTAGACGAGGGATATACCGAAAATTTTTTAGCTCCTGCTACGCAAATGACAACCATGAGTGAAATCCCCCACATTATCGGGCTTACGGTTTCATTCAATAACCAAGCAGACAAGCCTAAACCTAAAAACGGTTGTAGCAGTTGTAATTGTCCTACTGCCAGTACCCCACCTTGTGCCAAGCCTTGATACCAGAAAATAAAACCGAGAAACATACTAAAGAAAGCGACATATAACAGCGCCAGTAGCTCAGAAATAGTAATCTGGCTAAAATTTTGTGGTAGATAGACATAACTCAGCATGAGCATAAGCGGTAAAGAAATTACCAAAGCCCAAGAAATTACTTGCCACCCGCCAAGCTGTCTCGACAGTTTTCCTCCTTCAGCATAACCCAGTCCACAAACCGTAATGGCAGCTAGCATCCAAAGGTTTCCAGACATGCTATTTTCACCCTGTACTTTAAGCAGCATAAAACCCATGACACCACTGCTCCCCAGAAGTGCAAATAGCCAAAATAAAGGCTGGGGCCACTGTTCACCACGTATTACCCCAAAAATAGCTGTAGATAGGGGCAGCAGAGCAATAAAGACAATTGAATATGATGCACTAATGTATTGCAACGCAAGTGCAGTACATAAAGGGAAGCCTATAACAACGCCTAAAGATACAATTACCAGAGAGCTCACATAAGTACGTTTAGGCCATTTCTCTTTCAATATTTTTAAGACCAATAAGGCCAGCAATCCGGCAATTGCTGCACGGGCAACAGTTAAAAACTCTGGGGTAAAACCTGCTACAGCGACTCGGGTTGCAGGCAGGGAGCCTGAAAAAATAATTACGCCAATCAGCCCATTTAACCAGCCTCTAGATGACTTATACATACTCTATCTTCCTATAACGGTTGATGTGTTATAAGACATCTTATAGTTGTACTAACAGATACAGCCCCATACAATTTAAACATACTGTATTGCTCTAGAAATTGGCACTGTTATGGAAAATAATGTAAAGAAAACAAAAATAGAAATAGTCATGCAAAGTGTGCGTGAAAAAGTGGCAAACCGCCATCTGGTCTCAGGGGCACGCTTACCTTCAGTACGGGCAATGGCCCAGGAATTTAATTTTTCGGTCTCTACCGTTGTAGAGGCTTATGAACGGCTGGTCACGGAAGAACTTATAGAAGCACGTGCCGGAGCGGGCTATTTTGTTTGCTCGTCGGTCAGGGCTTATCCTTTAAATACGGTTGAACCTTGTTTGACCCGGGAAATAGATCCGCTCTGGATCTCACGGCAATCTCTTGAAGCAAAGCCAGATTCTCTTAAACCAGGATGTGGCTGGATGCCGGCAAACTGGATGCCAGAAGCTGCTTTACGAAAAGCACTGAGAAAAACCTCACGAACTGAACCTGATGGTCTGGTCAGCTATTCTACACCTGCCGGTTATGCACCCTTACGCCATCTGATTGCCAGACGTATGGAGATGACAGGGGTATACAGTCTACCTGAGCAGATAATTTTATCTGATAGCGGTACACAGTCAATCGACCTGATCTGTCGGCTCTTTTTAAATCCAGGTGATGTTGTCCTGATTGATGACCCTTGCTATTTTAATTTTCACGCGTTACTCAAGGTGCATAAAGTCGAAACCATAGCAGTTCCTTTTACAGCTCAGGGTCCAGATATAGCAGCATTTCAAGCTGCACTGGCTAAACGGCCGCGACTTTATATTACTAATGCCGGTATACATAACCCGACTGGGGCCAGCCTCTCGATTTCTACTGCATACCAGATACTCAAACTGGCCGAGGCAGCTCAACTGATTATTATAGAAGATGATATCTTTGCTGATCTTGAATTAATTCCGGCACCTCGTTATGCAGCATTAAATGGCTTTCATCAGGTAATACAGATTGGCAGTTTTTCTAAAACCTTGTCAGCATCTATTCGCTGCGGTTATATTGCTGCCAAACCAGAATGGGTTGAACGCCTGATCGATCTTAAGATCGCTACCTGTTTTAACAGCAATCATTTAAATACTGAAATTATTTATCATGCCTTGACAGATTCAGCCTACCGCAAGCATCTAGACTGGCTGCGCCTACATCTGGCAGAGGCTATGAGTAAAACTGCAGGAAACTTAAAAAAACTGGATATTCACCCTTGGTTGTTACCTAAAGCAGGTATGTTTCTCTGGTGCCAGTTACCTGCGGGCTATCAAGCAGATAAAATTTCTAAAGATTCGCTCAAACATGGCGTAATTCTCGCACCAGGTGGAGCATTCAGCTCATCACCAACCGCTAACCAGTTCCTAAGATTTAATGTGGCACAGTCCAATCATAAGAAAATCTACCAGATCCTGGAGAAAGTCTTAAACAAACAATCCAGAGCTGGCAGCACCGACATTTAACTGCAGGATTATTCCTGATTAGTATAGATGTCTAGTATATCCATCCTATAAGCCGATTAGAAAAGTTAGTCTCTGGGTGATCAGTTATATTTGTACCACTGACAGCTTCAATACTCATGAATTTTCAAGATTATGCGTAACGTCTATTTTCCAATATTATCGCTCGCTACATGGTATGGCCGGGTGAAGACTATAAGTTGTACCTGTTTTATCTGGTGGTTTAAAGCCAGGTAAATTTTATATTATACCGGCTAAAGGGCATGTAGTGCTTAAACCGGTCTGGTCACCAATCTATCTTATATTGAGCTTAATATTGCGCACTCTTATTGAACACTACCACTCTAGCTCTTTAAATGATCATCTCTGAGAAAAGCTGGGTTCACAGTTTAGATACAACCAGATTTATTCCTCATGCCGCTGTGGGGCTACTTCCTGCCGAGTTCGGCTGGCCCAGTAAGTTGCCAATGCCGGGCCGGAAATATTATGCCAGAGGCTAAAGATAGCACTTGGTACTGCTGTAACTGGTGAAGCAGCAAAATGTACGGCGGCAAGTGCAACACCCAGTCCTGAATTCTGCATGCCAACCTCGATTGCCACCGCTTTACTGTCTGCATAAGGTAACTTAAACAGGCAACTGGCCCAGAATCCCAACAAATATCCCAAGGTATTATGCAGCATGACTACTCCTAGAATCATTAACCCGGATTCCAGTATAGAAGCCTTGCTGCCACCAATGATCGCAGCCACAATGGCCACAATAGCAACCACTGAAACCAGAGGCATGACCTGAATATACTGTTCTACCTTTTGCTTAAGTAAGCTACGGACAATAAGCCCTAGCAGTATTGGAAATAGCACCACCTGCAAAATAGAAACCAGCATAGAAGCAGCATTAATTTCAATCCACTGGCTGGCCAATACATAAAAAATTGCTGGTGTAAAAATAGGTGCTAATAAGGTAGATACCGAGGTACAGGCTACTGATAGCGCCGTATTGCCCTTGGCCATATAAGTAATTACATTAGAAGCTGTACCTCCCGGGCAACATCCGACTAGAATGACACCAATGGCAATTTCAGGCGGTAACTGGAATAATTTACATAAAATAAACGCCAGGCCCGGCATGACTACGAACTGGGCAGCTACTCCAATGATTACTGCTCTTGGGCTTTGTAATACGCTTTTAAAATCATTTGGTGTCATGGTCATGCCCATGCCAAACATAATAATACCCAGCATCCAGGTAATATAGGCCTTGAGCCAGACAAAAGCCTCAGGCACTAATAACGCAATCCCTGCAAACAGGACAACCCATAATGCAAAAGTTTTCTGAATAAACTGGGTCAAGCGTAACAAGGCAGCCATAAAATTCATCCATGTATTGACAGAGAAAATCAAACTTTAAAGTTTTACTATAAAAATATTCTTTTTCTGTTGAGGTAAGCGGGTTTAAACACCCATTCTGCCATATTCTTTGAGCGCATCATTCATCTTGAACTGTGACTTTAAATAAATCATCTGATTGGATACGCTGTACGCCCCTATCCAGCATCTGCTGCCAGGCTTGTTCAAGTGAACCCTCAAGGTCAATTGCCTTGGTGGCATCTTCAATTACAAAAGTATTAAAACCGAATTGACGTGCATCCATTGCTGTCCAGGCCACACAGAAGTCTGTAGCAATCCCTGCAATATATACTGTATCAATTCGGCGTTCTTTTAAATAACCTGCCAGACCGGTTACAGTTTCCTGGTCTGCTTCCAGAAAAGCTGAGTAGCTATCAATGTCAGGATGAAATCCTTTTCGAATTACCAGCTGTGCAGCTGGAACATTAAGCAAGGGATGTAACTCAGCATCGTCAGTGCCTTGAACACAATGTGCCGGCCACAGTACTTGTGTCCCGTAAGCTAGCTCAATACTGTCATAAGGCTTTTTATTTAAATGGTTTTTTGCAAATGAAACATGATTTTCCGGATGCCAGTCCTGAGTCAGAATAATATTTTTAAACTTTTGAGCCAGCCGGTTAATTAGCGGAATAATCTGGTCCGCCCCATTGACTGCCAGATTGCCACCGGGACAAAAACCATTTTGCACATCGACAATAATCAAAGCACTGTTTTGCGGAAGCATGCGGTAGCTCCTCTAAGCTGTATCTGAAAATTAAAATAGTGTAGCGTGGTTTCAGCACAGTTTAACCAGACAAGTTGAATTTCTGTGTTTTTCTCGTCACACCAATAAAAAAGCCCGGCAGATGCGGGCTTTTAAATGATCAGATTCAGGTCTGTGCAGGCAAGCAGCGTACTAAAAACAGCATGAGTATTACTGAAATAATAATACAGGGAATAGCTGCAGAAATGACTCCAACAGCACCAAAACCGGCAGACAGCAACTGACCTGCAATTGCTGGCCCAAGCATAGCTCCAACCCGTCCTACAGCAGATGCCATACCTACTCCACTAGCCCGGATATTAGTCGGATAAACAATACTGCCAAACGCATACAGTACCCCTTGGCAACCAATGACAAAAGCACCAGTTAAAGCAGCTGCCCAGTAAATCTGCTGCAAGGAACCCGCTGCATTTAAACTAAAAAGCCCGGCAGCAATACCGCCATACATGAGGACTATGACATAGGCCTTTTTCCAGCGATCTGTCAAAATACCCAGAATAATTGTACCAACGGTAGCTGCGACCATGAAGAAGAACTGTGCAGTGCTGCCTTCTTTACGCGAGAAACCGAGTTCCATAAACAGGGACGGTAACCAGCTTAACATGATATACACCACCATCAGGGTCAAAAAATAACTGCCCCATACCAGCAAAGTCCGTAATAAATTTTCTTGGTTGAACAGTGGTTTAAATGAACTTGGTGTTTCGATTCGGGGTTGTAATTGTCGGGATTGCAAAAATTCATGTGATTCTGGCAAAAATTTAACCATGATCGGAATAACAATAATCGGTAGCAATCCACCCAGGTAGAAAATATTTTTCCAGTCAGCCCCAAACTCCAGACTGGCGATATAGGATAGTGCGGCAGCGCCGACCGGCATACCGCAGTACATTAAACCTACAGCACGGCCACGCTGGGCAGGGCTCACGGCTTCTGAAGCCAGAGTAATCAGATTCGGCATAGCCGCGCCTAGCCCTGCACCTGCCAGCAACCGTACCACTAGCAGGCTATAGAAACTGTTGACCCATACCGTGCACAAAGTAAATACCGCAAAGGTTGCAACTGACCAGATCAGAACTTTTTTACGGCCAATCCGGTCTGCATAACGTCCCCCGATTAATGCGCCCAGTAACAGCCCCAGAATACCAGCACTAAAAAATATGCCTAACTGTGAGCTATCTAGCCCAAAATGTTCACGGATACCGGCAGCTGCAATTCCCGCAGCCTGAATATCTAGCCCTTCAATGACAGCAATTAAAAAACAGATAACCACCGTAATAATGGAATGCTTTTTATTTGATCCACCCATCTAGCGTATCCTTAAAGTAGAGGTGATGACTTAGCCTCACATCATCCAGAAGGCCAACATTTAATATAACTATCCATAAGTTCTAGAAATTTCTGTTTTTTTTATTAATTACTGGACTTTTCTTCTAATATAAAAATACTGAGATAGTGATAAAAACAATAACTGGGAAATAATACTGACTAAAAAACTCAACAATAGAGCTGTAAATACTATATTTTTTAGCCTAACTTCTACTAATTTTCTGATAGCTAAAACTAATAACTTATTATTTTTTGAGTAATTTTAGCACATCAGGTTTTAAAATTTTTTTATTATATTCCTCTATAAGCTCATCACAATTAGCTCTTAATCAGGTGAATTTTATTTTTATGGCTCTTCAGACTATTAATTTTAATATTTGATGATTTACCTGGTCATTTCACTGTCCTGAACTACAGGTTTTTTAAATTAAAATAACTTGGTTCAATTCATTATCAGACTGGAAATTAAAATTTTTTGGTCGCCTGAATATGTTTCATCAAAGTTTTTCACCGCTTTGGCGAAAGTATATTGTTCTTCACCAGATGTTCAGTCATAATTTGCATAAGCATTATGCAATGGGCTACGCCTGTTCATATTTTGCTTACACTCAAAATACTGCAACCATCCAGACACTTAATTCTTAAACTATCCGGATGGACAACAAGGATATTTTTTTAAAATGACTCAGCAAGCACAGACCATTCAAGGCTCAATTGTCGCCATTGTCACCCCAATGTTTGAAGATGGTAGCGTAGATTGGAAGGGTCTTGAGAAGCTGGTTGAGTGGCACATAGAACAAGGCACTAACAGCATTGTTGCTGTTGGCACAACAGGTGAAGCATCGACTTTAAGTATGGCTGAACATACACAGGTGATCAAAGAAATCATTCGTGTGGCCAACAAACGTATTCCTATTATTGCCGGCACTGGTGCGAACTCAACACGCGAAGCCATCGAACTGACTAAAGAAGCCAAGGAACTGGGTGCAGATGCTGCCCTGCTGGTGACTCCTTATTATAATAAACCGACACAAGAAGGTCTTTATCAACATTATAAAGCGATTGCTGAAGCTGTCGATTTACCACAGATTTTGTATAATGTACCAGGTCGTACTGGTGTAGACATGCAGAATGAAACTGTAATCCGTCTGGCTGATCTTCCACAGATTGTTGGTATTAAAGATGCTACCGGCGATATTATGCGGGGCTGCAAACTGATCGAAGGGCTGAAAAACAAGATTTCAGTATATTCGGGTGATGATGCTACAGCATGCGAGCTGATTCATGGCGGGGCTCAGGGGAATATTTCTGTAACTGCCAATATTGCACCTAAGATCATGAGCGAAATCTGTGCAGCTGCAATCAAGGGAGATAAGACTTTAGCTCTTGAACTTAACAATAAAGTATCAAATTTACATAACATTCTATTTTGTGAATCGAATCCAATTCCTGTGAAATGGGCTCTTCATGAAATGGGTCTGATTGGCACTGGTATTCGCTTGCCGCTGACCCCACTTGCAGAACAGTATCGCACCCCACTGCGTGATGCCCTCAAAGCAGCGGGTATACTTGAATAAGAGCACAAAGATTATGCAGTTACGTATTGGTTTAGCCCTGACCCTTTCAGCCTTAAGTCTGGCTGGTTGCAGTTCCATGAGCATCAATAATGGTTCTCTTGACTATAAAAATACAACCACACTAGAACCACTTAAATATCCTGAAGGTTCTCTGGTACGACCAGCTACGCCGCTGTATCCGGCACCTACAGTTGAACAGCTCGCCATTGATAATGCGCCTAAACTTGAAAATAAGCGGGGCAACCGTTTTGCCCTGCCTCGTCCAGAATCAGCTCAGCAAGGTACAAATCAGTCTGCTACAGCTCAGAATGTGACTGAAACTGGGCGTCCTCAAGTAGTGATGGATGGTAACCGCAATCCGTTACTTAAAATTGAGGGTAACTCGGCAACGATCTGGCAATATACTCTTGCCACGCTGAGCAGCCTTAACTATAGCGTGGTTGGCCAGAGTAAAAATGGTCATGAAGCCACTATTAAAGCTGATAACCGGACATATGTTTTAAGACTAACCTCCGTAGGTGCAAGTCATACACTTGCTGTGTTTAATGCCGATAATAGTTTTGCAGATCCACAGCAGGCTGCAGAGCTGTTAGCTCAGATTTACCAAAATTGGCCAGCCTAGTCGTACTAGGCATTTTTTTTGTAAAAAGGTTCCTCCATGTTAAAACAAACCTTGCTTTATACGGGTAAAGCGAAATCTGTATATGAAACAGATTCTGCCGACCATCTGATTTTAGTCTTTCGTGATGATGCCTCTGCGTTCAATGGCGAAAAAATCGAACAACTAGATCGTAAGGGCAAGGTGAATAACCGTTTTAACGCCTTTATCATGGAAAAACTTGCTGCTGCCGGGATCGAAACTCATTTCGAGAAGCTGCTTTCACCTACAGAAGTTCTGGTCAAGAAACTGAAAATGATTCCGGTAGAATGTGTGATCCGTAATTATGCTGCAGGTTCATTATGTCGTCGTCTAGGTATCGAAGAAGGTAAGGAACTTAATCCACCTACTTTTGAACTGTTCTTTAAAGATGATGGTTTAGGTGATCCAATGGTAAACGAGTCTCAGGCAATTGCCTTGGGCTGGGCTACTGCGGAGCAGCTGGAACAGATGAAGGTTCTTACCTATAAAGTAAATGAAGTTCTAAAAGACCTGTTTGCTCAGGGCAATATGCTTCTGGTAGATTTCAAGCTTGAATTTGGTGTGTTCCATGACCGTATAGTACTTGGTGACGAGTTCTCTCCAGATGGCTGCCGTCTATGGGATAAGGATACCAAGAAAAAACTCGACAAAGACCGTTTCCGTCAGGGATTAGGAGGTGTTGTTGAGGCCTATGAAGAAGTAGCTGCACGTTTAGGTATTGATCTGTCCGACATCTGAAAATAGCAGTAAATCAAAAAACCGGACATAGAGTCCGGTTTTTTATTTTAATAGTATTATGTTTGGACACTTCAATCATGGATTTATTATTCAGATAAGTATAATTTTTTACCCAGCAATTTAACGGCCCTGATAACACTGTTTTAATTTTTGATAATCATAATAAAAACTTGTGGGTTGGTAACGTGCATAATTGCAAGCTGGTTTAAATAAAGTTTCTTTTTCGTTATAAAGCATTTTTACTAGCGTATGACCTTGAGGATTTTGATAAATATCCCACTGTATGTTGGCGGCCATAGGTGAAACTGTTTCGCCCCGCCATGTGCTGGTAGCATAACTATAAGTCTGATGCAGGGCTAAAGGTTGCATCATACTATGCAGATCAAGACTGGTCGCAAGCGGAATAATAATTTCTGCATGGGCAAAACGTAAAACAGCTTTATAAGGTTGTGTTTTCTCGATAACCTGATCAGCTTGTTGAAATAAATCCTGTTTTAGGCCATATGCTATTTTACTTGTTACCTGATTTGATTCTAAAAAGCTTGGTCCTTTTTCATAAAAGTCATGAGCATCATTAAATTCAGCGTAAAACCTGGCAGCATTTAAAGGCATGTATTTAGCAAAGTCTGTTCCTCGTAATTCACTTTGCATTCCACCTGAAATCGAATAAAGCTCATACAGATAAGCTGCAGCATCTACCGTGCTTGCGATTGTATTTTTACCCTTACCCTTTTCTGTAACTTGCTCCCCTGCAGGAGTAGTGACCGTAAATGAGCCTGTATTACTGAAAATATAGTCAGGTAAACCGAGCTTTCGAATAAAATCTGCCTTAAAGATGGGTTCGAGTACAGTTAATGCAACTGCCTCAGCCTGAGTATGGTTAGATAATTCATCAAGTTTCTTGTTCAAGTCATCATTATTTTCTTCAAACTGTTGATAGGTCTGACTCGCCTCATAAATTTCCTGTTGATGAGGGTTAAGTGCTTTAATTAAATCTTCCTCTGCATTTAAGCGGTGAAAATAAAGCTTGAAGCGGTCGACTCCACCTTCTTCAATGGTAGGAGAAATAGTACTGGTCAGACTGGTATAGGAGTCAGGTTCTATTTTATTTTTAAGCTCACTTCGCTGCTGAATTAATTCAGCTGTGAAAAATTTTGCACTATCGACTGCCCGGTCCACTCCAGAACTTTGTATCCAGATTGAAGCATCCTGATTAAACAAGTTTGGTAAACGCTGCAGTAAGCGGTCAGCAATTCCACGATGTTCCAAAATGCCTGTCACAGTTTCATTACCATAACCAAACTGGCGAATACCTTCTACCCCATAGCCTAAAAGTATATTAGCTTGCATCATAGTTTCTAGGTCTTTACCCAGTTGTTCCCCTAAAGGAGTTAAGGCATTTTCTGCTTTCGCCTGTTTCCATAAATGATATAAGGCCAGATCATACTTAAGGCTTGATAACCCTCTTGATCCATGACGTGCAACCATTTCTGTAAAGACAGGCTGAAAGCCTGAAGGAACTGGCTCGTAACTTTTTATATCCTGTTGTGGCTGATAAGGGGTTTTAGTTTGATAATATTTTGACTCAGTATGATTTGAAGGTGGTATGACTAAATTTTTACTGGTTTCATCGTTACAGGCAACTATAAATAAATTTAAAGCTAATATACTGATTTTAAATATTTTATTCATATAATTTAAATAATAGATAAGGAAATGCTGGGTATAATAATTTAATGTTATGTCAATTTTATTACTAATTTTAAAAGAGGATCTCTGCTAGAATATTCTGTTAATTGTTTTATAATTGGGTGAATAGTATTGATTAAATATTTTCCATTAAAATAAGAAGTTAATTTTTAAAATAGAAATTTAATATTTAACTGTAAAGCAGCAGTAGGAAATTTATAAAAAATAATAGAAAAGCTATAAGCTAATATTTATAGAGTGGCTTTTAAATATTAAGAAAAAGGTAAAAATAGTGTTTTATAAAAATAAAAATGGAGCCAAGACTCCATTTTTATATAAAATTTAAAATATTAGGCTTACTTAGCGAACAACTTTTGCATGAGGGTCATGGTGCACTGTTTTACCCAGTTTAGTACCCGTATAAATTAGATAAAGTGCAGACAAACCAACCAATACATAAATAATTCGGGATAGAGCACTCATTTCACCAAAAATTGCAGCAACTAGATCAAAATTAAATGCACCAACCAGGCCCCAGTTAATTCCACCAATAATTGTTAAAGCATATGCAATCCAGTCGATTGTATTAAGTCTCATAGGTTACTCTCCAGCCATCTATTTGATATATTAATTATGAGAATTTAATTAAATTTAATATGTTGTTTTGATGCTAAAAAGCTGTTTTCTATGTTGAGCTAGTGTCATTTTATAGAGTTTAAATTTTAACTAGGTTACTTTTATTTGTACAATTAGTGTTCAATGTAAACTTATAAAAATTGAGTTTTTTAGCTATAAAAGAAATACTATTAAATATTTTATATAATTTAAATTCCTTATATAGAGTGCCTAAAGATTAAAAATTTTGGAATTTTCTATTTAAAAAATTTATCTCTAGCCAATTACTAACTTATGATCTTAAAATTAAGAGAATAAATAACTTTAAAATATTTAATGAAATTTTTTATTTTTTATATAACCCATTAAGTAAATATAAATAAATATACCAAAAATAAAAAAGGCTTATCGGAAGACTCAACTTTTCAAAATAATATCTAGAAAAATAGGCTGAATATCATTAACAGACTTTTTAAATCCTAAAAACAAGGGCCCGGGTACGGCCCTTGATTTACTGTTGCTGTTGTTGCTGCCAGCGGCGCTGTTGTAGCTTCTCACCTTCCACTTCCCGCTTATTACGTGCCGACTCATACAATTGAGTACCTTTTAGCTCAGGGGGCAAGTACTCCTGTAATACAAAATGCTCCGGATAATCGTGCGGATATAGATAATTCACTCCATAACCTTGATCTTTCATCATTTTGGTAGGCGCATTTCTTAAATGTAGGGGAACAGGCAGGTTGGCAGTTTTCTCGGCCAAGGCCAAGGCCTTATTAATTGCCAGATAAGTACTATTACTTTTCGCACTGGTAGCCAGATATACTGCTGTCTGACCTAAAATAATCCGTGCTTCAGGCATACCCACTGCCTGAACTGAACGGAAGCATTCTCCAGCCAGTAAAAGTGCATTCGGATTAGAATTGCCAATATCTTCTGATGCTGCAATCAGCATACGGCGTGCAATAAATACCGGATCTTCTCCACCTTTAAGCATCCGGGCCATCCAGTACAAAGTTGCATCCGGATCACTTCCCCGAATTGACTTAATAAATGCTGATACTAAATCATAATGCTGTTCACCGGATTTGTCGTAACGTGCGATATTCTGCTGTGCAACCTTAACCACGATGGCATTATTAATTATATTTTCAAGGCCGGGTTCAAAGGTACTGGCAATCAGATCAAGTAGATTGAGTGCCTTGCGAGCATCTCCAGCAGCAAACTGGATGAGTGCATCATATTCTTCAATCTGGATATGCCGTTCTTTTAAAAATTCATCTGTTTGAAGTGCTTTATCAAGCAAGGTTTGAATAGATTCGCTATCAAGAATATTTAAGGTATAAACCTGGCAGCGTGACAAAAGCGCACCATTTACCTCAAAAGACGGGTTCTCAGTTGTCGCTCCGATTAAGGTGATTTTACCTTTCTCTACCGCATTTAATAGCGCATCCTGCTGAGACTTGTTAAAGCGATGAATTTCGTCAATGAAAACTACAGGTGTCAGCAGATCGCCACTTTCAGCAATAATTTCCCGTAGTTCTTTAACCCCAGTATTGAGCGCTGAAAGGCTAATAAAAGGTCGATCTACAGCCTGTGCCAGAAGCAAGGCAATAGTAGTTTTACCCACACCCGGTGGACCCCAGAAAATAATAGAAGGCAAATGCCCCTGATCAATCATCTGCCGTAAAGGTGCCTGCTCACCGAGCAGATGATCCTGTCCGATAATTTCTGAGAGGTCACGTGGACGCAGACGTTCAGGTAGAGGGATTTGAGTATCTGACATATTCTTTTTGCATTACTGTATAAGCTTTTATAGTAGCGTATTTTCAGGCTGCTGCACGGCAGTTTTTAAGCAGTACTGTATATAAGTGCGGGGCAAAAATAGCAAATATTCTGGCTTAAATATCAGCTTCATACCCCGATGCTTCATGAGCCAGCCGTTAGTTTCAAAAGTTTTGCATTTTTGCCATCCTCAATAACCCAGATCGAACCATCCTGAGCTTCCTGTAATCCCCGAATACGTTCCTTCATATCAATACGCTGAATTTCTTTCACCGGGTTTTGCTCCAGATCTACGATAATCAAAGCCTCTGAAGACAGCCCTCCAATCAGTGCCTTCCCCTGCCACTTGGGAAATTGCCGGCCTTGATAAATCAGCAGACTCGAGGGAGAAATGACAGGTGTCCAGCTTAGCTCGGGTTTTTGAAATTCAGGTCGGGTTGAATGGTCAGGAATCGCTTTACCATCATAATGGTCTCCATTGGAAACGATGGGATAACCATAGTTTTTCCCCTCTCTAATCAGGTTCAGCTCATCCCCACCTTTCGGTCCCATTTCTACGACCCAGAGCTGATTTTTAGCATCAAATGCAATCCCAAGCGGATTTCGATGTCCGAATGACCAGATCTCGGCGGTTACTCTACTCTGCTGTGCAAATGGATTATTACTGGCCGGTGTACCGTCATCGTTTAGATGCAGTACTTTCCCAAGATTAGATTTCATATCCTGTGCCGGCGTAAACTTCTGGCGCTCACCTGAGGCAATCCAGAGTTTTCCTTCATGGTCAAAAGCCAGACGATGACCATAATGGCCTTGCCCCGAAACTTTTGGTATCTGACGCCAGATTACTTCATGGTTTTTTAAAGCTGGCACTGCACTGTTCAGGTCCAGCCGGGCTCTGGCGACAGCTGCTCCCTGTCCTCCAGCACCTTTTTCCGCATAACTATAGTAAACCCACTGGTTTTGATTAAAATTTGGATGCAATACGATATCGCCCAGACCGCCTTGCCCACCGTATGCTACTTCAGGCAGACCTGTGATATTTACTGTACGTTTTGTCAGCGGGTCAAATAGCTTGAGCTGACCTTTTCGTTCAGTGACCAGTAGTCGCTGGTCAGGTAGGATAGCGAGTGCCCAAGGTTCATTAAACTGGGTAATTTGCTGTACTTTAAATATCTGTAACTGCTTAGAAGTTGAAGTCTGGTCAGCCTGTTGATGGCTTTCCGGAGTATTAGTGTGTCCCTGATTTGAATTACAGCCATACAAGGTAAACAGGCTAAAAAATAATATAGATGTTATGCGGAATTTATTGTTATACATTACTTCTCTCTTAAATTCTGACTATATTTTCCATCATACAAATGAATGAATATATCTGTCCGATTTAATCAAAGTATTGCTTTACCAAATATTTCCTTTTGATTTGATTAATTTTCAGGAAAGTTAAAGCTTATGGTTCAGGGTGCTTAAGGCCAGAAATAATTTTGCAGTTCTGAATAGTAAGGTCAGCCCGACAGGTCTGGCGCAGCTGTTGTAACTTTGTACGGAAATTTTCAAGGCGTTGAAGTTTTTGTTCAATATGTCCCAAATGATCTTCTAGCAGTTGATCAACTGTATTGCACTGTTGATACGGCTTTTTCAACAGTTCAGTCAGCTGTCCAATTTCTTTAAGTGACATTCCCAGTTCACGGCAATGCCGGATAAAGATAAGCTGTTCAAGCGCAGTGTCATCATAATAACGATAGTTATTATTACCCCGTAATGGCAGCGAAAGCAGATTTTTCTTTTCATAAAAGCGAATACTGTCTACCGAAATTTTACTTTTCCTAGCCAGTTCACCAATCGAATACAGCATACGTTCCCCTCTTGACTCTGGAGTTACTCCAGACTTTTTAATTATTCTATCTGATCTTTCAGGAGTTGAATAATGGCAGGTTGCTGTAGTTGTCAGGAAACACAGGCCAAAAGCCGTAAATTCAGAAATGCGCTGTGGATAGCCCTATTTTTAAATTTCACTATGTTTATTGTTGAGGTTACAGGTGGAGCACATACAGGTTCCACTTCACTCTGGGCTGATGCACTGGATTTTGCAGGAGATTCTTTCAATTACCTGATTTCTATTTTCGTACTGGGTCTTGGATTATACTGGCGCGCAACAGCTGCCCTGCTAAAAGGACTGATGATGCTGGTTTTTGCTTTCATTGTTCTGGGCAAAGTGGTCTGGTCCTATATACATAGTGTACCGCCAGAAGCAATTACTATGGGTATTATTGGTACACTGGCACTGATCGCTAATATCCTGACTGCCCTGATTCTATATGCTTTTCGGGATGGCGAAGCCAATATGAAGTCTGTGTGGCTGTGCAGTCGTAATGATGCGATTGGTAATATAGCGGTAGTTCTGGCTGCTGTAGGCGTATTTGGAACACAGCAGGTCTGGCCAGATTTAATTGTAGCCTTAATTATGATTTTACTTGGCTTAAGCTCCAGCCTTACTATTATCCGGACCTCATGGAAAGAACGGATTCAGGCCAAGCTCGGATGAGATAGAATAAAAGAGAAGCTTGAGATACTTCTCTTTTATTTTTAATTTAACGTACCCAGCGCACGATATATTCTTCTATCTGGTCTTCCTCAATGTCCAGTTCAGAAATACAGCGGCCGGCTGCTGATTTTTTGGCTTTCATCACACTTTGGCGACTGCCGGTATTCAAATAGTGCCATGAAGGTAAATTTTTACCTTCAGACAGACGGCGATAAGCACAACTCGGAGGTAACCAGTGAATTGTAGCGAGCTTTTCTGGAGTCAGCTGGATACAGTCAGGAACCTGCTGTTTCCGGTTGGTATAATCACTGCACCGCGCTGTCTTGCAGTCCAGTAATTTACAGGCAACTTTGGTATAGGCAACCTCTTGAGTCTCTTCATCTTCAAGTTTGACCAGACAACACAAACCACAGCCATCACAAAGCGCTTCCCACTCTTCCGGGCTAAGTTGTTCAAGTGGATAGACTTTCCAAAACTGTGGACGCAACGGCTTCACCATAATACTTCATACAAATTTACTACCTGAACAGTATATCATTGTGTGTTTTGACTTTTAAAAAATACATCTCTCACAAATCATTTACTTAACGCAATACCTGGTATAATTTTTAAACACAAAGCTCACACTTATATTTTATTTTGCTCTCTATACTAAAAACACATTAATAAAAAATTATGGAGATAAATTATGTTTCGTTGGGCGATTATTTTTGCGGTGATTGCACTAATTGCAAGTCTGTTAGGTTTTGGTGGCGTAGCAGGCTTATCTAAAGACTTTGCAGTGATTCTGCTTGTGATTGCAGTTATTCTGGCAATCGTTGGTTTTATCTCACGCGGCCGAGTATAAATATATATTCATCGTGTTATAAAAAAGAAGGATTTATCCTTCTTTTTTATTTTTTCATCTTATTAAAAACATAAATTTTCACATTTCTTCTTTTATATTCTTTTTCTTTTCAGTCATTTTAAATATTTTTTATGATTTAATCAGGTCATTCTCTTAAGTTTATACAAGGATTGATCAGAATGACTTCAACAATCAAAACCCGCGAAATTCATTATAACGTAGCAGATGGTACCAATTTAGTTGGCTATTTTGCTGCGCCAGAATCTGATGCACCAGTAGCGGGTGTGATTGTAGCGCCAGAATGGTGGGGCAGAACTGAATATACTGAACAACGTGCCCGTGAGCTGGCTGAGCATGGTTATGCTGCACTTGCAATTGATATGTATGGTGACAAAAAGGTAACTATCGACGCGGGCCAAGCCAATGAATGGATGACCCAAACTTTTCAGGATCCGGACACAATAGTGACTCGTGCGTCAGCTGGCCTAAAGGCTTTGGCTGAACAAAATGAAGTAAATCCGGATAAACTGGCAGCAATAGGCTTTTGCTATGGGGGCAAGGTCGTCCTTGATCTGGCACGCTCAGGTGCACCACTTAAAGCCGTTGCTACTTTTCACGGTAATCTCTCTGCAAAAGAGCCGGCACAGCCTGGAAAAATTCAGGCTGAAGTTCTGGTATTGCACGGTGAACTCGACAGCATGGTCACTCTAGATGATGTAGCCAGTTTCAAGCAGGAAATGCAGGCAGCGGGTGTAGAGCATGATGTTATTGTATTTGAAGCAGCAAAACATGGTTTTAGTAATCCATTAGCCGATGAACGTGCCCGGGCCAATGGAGTAGATCTGGGCTATAACGCAGAAGCAGAGCGACAAAGCTTAAAGGCCATGTATGATTTGCTACAACGTCACCTTTAACCTATAAAAGATTAAAACCGCAGTAAGGTGCTGATTACCTTACTGCATAGATTCAACCTATAAATAAAACGATGAGGGTATAATCATGATTGAAAATAATTGTCCATATTGTGACTTTGATGAATATGATGTGATTGATAAAAATGACTTTGGTGCCATTTTGCCTGAGCCAAAACCGTTATCTAAGGGACATTCTGTTATTATTCCCCTGCGCCATATCAGTTCATTTTTCGATGTCACTGATAAAGAACGTAAAAGTCTGATGTCGCTTCTGGAACTGGCGCGTAATGAACTTAAAATTCGTCATCAGCCTGAAGGTTTCCATATCGGCTTTAATGATGGTTCTGTCTTTGGAGAAGCTTCCCAGCATCTCCATATCCATATTATTCCACGCTATGCGGGTCAGGCTTTAAGACTGGACGAGCGCTGGGGAATACTGGACGAAGAATAAATGAGTAGATGATGCCTAGGGCATCATCTTTTATCCTGGTTACTGGGTTTAATGATTTCTGCCGTTTACTATAACGGTGCTATTTATCTTTAATACTTAATCTTTAAGCTGTTTAAAACACCTGCCATGAAACAGCCTTTTTCCAACTAAAAAATCTATTCTCGCTGTAGTTCAGCTATAATCTCTAGGTAATTCTTGCCTGAAATTTATATGTCCGAATTTTCCTTTTCACATGCTTTACTTGAATGGTTTGATGTTCATGGCCGGCATGATCTGCCTTGGCAAGTCAGTGATGATCCCTATAAAGTCTGGGTTTCAGAAATTATGCTTCAACAAACCCAGGTCAAGACTGTGCTGCAATATTTCGAACGCTTTATCCAGCGGTTTCCTACTGTAAATGACTTGGGACTGGCTAGTTGGGATGAAGTAGCCCTATACTGGGCTGGGCTGGGCTATTATGCACGTGCCCGAAATCTGCATAAAGCAGCTGGAATAGTTAGCTGTGAAGGCAAATTTCCAGACAGTCTTGAGGGCTGGATTGCTTTGCCCGGTATAGGCCGCTCGACAGCAGGCGCATTAATGTCACTCGGATTGCGCCAGTATGGTGTCATTATGGATGGCAATGTTAAACGGGTACTGGCACGCTTTTTTGCAATTGAAGAAGATTTGAGCCAGCCGGTACAGGAACGCAGACTCTGGAAACTGGCAGAAGAGCTATGTCCGACTGAACGTAACCATGATTATACGCAAGCTATCATGGATCTGGGTGCTACCATTTGTACCCCCAAAAAACCGTTATGCCTTTACTGCCCGATGCAGCAGCACTGTCTTGCCCATCAGCAGGGATTAGAAACTGAATTGCCTTATAAAAAACCAAAAAAGCCTGTGCCGCTGAAACAGGGCCATATCTTATTATTGCAAAGCCAAGACCAATGGTTATGGCAGCAGCGGCCAGCTAGCGGTCTCTGGGGCGGCTTGTATTGTCTGCCTATAATTGAAGATAAGCAGCAGTTTTCTCAGCTGCTGGCACAATATGGTTTAAAGCAGAAACAAGCGCCCATTCAGTTTACACATGGCTTCACTCATTTTACCTGGCTGCTGGATACCTATCTGTTCCACGTGGAACCAGAACAACGTGAGTTTCTACAGACTGAACTGGATGGTGAATGGCTGAGCCCTGAACAGGCTCTAATGCGTGGTCTGCCAACGGCTATGAAAAAATTGATTCAGCTTATCGAGTGATGACATACTGGTTACTGTCATTTTATAAACTTATTTAATCAAGGAAGTCGTGTGTCACGTTTTGCCGGTTATATTTTTTTAAGTTTGTGTTTTATCTTGATAGCGGCCTGTACCTCTGCGCCGAAAAAACCTTCTGCCCTACCCGCTGCCCAAGTAAGTAAACTTCATCGTATGCAGCTTGCTCCGCGTTTGCCGGTTCCAGTGAAGAGTATGGAGCGTCAACAACTCAGTGATACCTGGGGAGTGTCACGTAGTAAAGGACGCACTCATGAAGGTATTGATATTATGTCTCCACGCGGTACAAAAGTTTATAGTGCCACAGAGGGGCTGATCGCAGATCTGCGCAATAAAAATCTTGGAGGTAAAGTCATCTGGATTTTGGGACCAGGTGGCAGCTGGCACTATTATGCCCATCTTGATGGGCACAAGCGAGGTCTGGAAGTCGGTGATTATATTAAAAAGGGACAGCTCATCGGTTACGTAGGCAATACTGGTAATGCCCGTCATACAGCCCCTCATCTTCATTATGGAATTTATCTGCAAGGCAAAGGTCGTGGTGCAGTGAATCCTTATCTGTATCTGCGTTAGGAAAAAAATATGTCAGAAGCTTTAATTCAACGGCTGGTCGAGTTTGCAGAATCTGGAAACCAGCAGAAAATTGTGCTGGCCGGACAGAGTTACCAGGGCTGGATAATGGAAATTACTGAAGATGCGCTGATGATCAGCACAGGTTTTAATGATAAGAATGGTAAAGATTTCTGGTTAAAGTTTGACGATCTTGCTATTGCCGAACTATATTTTTGGAATAATCTTACCAGTGAGTGGATAAGATTTACTATTTAATGACCTTAAGTTAAACCACTCAGGGAGCACCATGATGACCCCTCAGCGCTGCGGATGGTGCTCGGATGACCCGCTTTATATTGCCTATCATGACCAAGAGTGGGGAAAACCTGAATATGATGAGCAACGCCTATTTGAAATGCTGTGTCTGGAAGGTCAGCAAGCCGGCCTCTCTTGGATTACCGTTTTAAAAAAACGCCAGGCTTATCGGCAGCATTTTTTTCAATATCCAATTGCTAAGATTGCCAGCTTGAGTGATGAGCTGTTACAGCAAAAAATGCAGGATTCAGGTCTTATCCGTCACTTGGGCAAGTTGAAGGCTATTCGTGACAACGCAGTTGCCTGGCAAAAACTTAAAGCTGAAGTCGGTGACGTAGGCCTCTGGTTATGGCAAGTTGTCGATGGTCAACCTTTATATCGAAATGTAACAGATTTTCGTCAGGCTCCTGCCCAGACAGAGACCAGTCTTGCACTTTCAAAAACTTTAAAAAAATATGGTTTCAAATTTGTTGGACCGACGACCTGTTATGCTTTTATGCAGGCAGTCGGTATGGTTGATGATCATGAAAATAGCTGTAAATTTAAGTCTAAGCCAAACATCCGCTTTTCTGCCAAGGAGTTGTTATGAGTCAGAAGAATACTATTCGTGCCTATGCTGCCATGCAGCCAGGTGCAGCACTGGTTCCCTATGAGTTCGATGCCGGTGATTTACAGCCACATCAGGTTGAAGTCAAGGTTGAGTACTGTGGCTTGTGTCACTCTGATATTTCAGTACTAAATAATGACTGGGGCAGTTCGGTTTATCCGGTTGTGGCTGGTCATGAAATTATCGGTACAATTATTGGCTTAGGCTCAGAAGCCAGAGGCTTGCAACTGGGTCAACGTGTGGGTATCGGCTGGACAGCAGAAAGCTGTCAGCATTGTGATTACTGTATTGCCGGCGATCAGGTAATGTGTAATGGTGGTTCTAAAGCGACTATTGTTGACCATGCTGGCGGTTTTGCTGAAAAAGTTCGTGCCGACTGGCAATGGGCGATTCCTCTTCCCGATGATCTGGATCCACAAAGTGCCGGCCCCCTGCTCTGTGGCGGTATTACTGTATTTGACCCCTTATTAAAACATCAGATTCAATCTGTACATCATGTCGGTGTTATCGGAATTGGGGGCTTGGGCCATATGGCCATCAAGCTGCTTAAAGCATGGGGCTGCGAAATTACTGCTTTCACTTCCAGTCTGGATAAAACACCCGAGCTGATTGAAATGGGTGCAGATCACATAGTAAACAGCCGTGATTCTGCGGCACTTAAAGACCAATACGGCAAGTTTGACTTATTGCTCAGTACCGTTAATGTCAGTCTGGACTGGAAATCCTATCTACACACACTGGCACCACATGGTACCGTACATATGTTGGGACTCACCCTTGAACCGATGCAGGTACCGGTAGGAACCCTTATTGGAGGGAACAAATCAGTGACGGGCTCACCCACCGGTTCACCGGCCGCTTTGCGTCAGTTACTCAAGTTTGCAGCACGTAAAAATATTGCTCCACAGATTGAACTGTTTCCAATGTCACAGATTAATGAAGCTATTGAACGCCTGCACTCAGGTCAAGTACGTTACCGGGTGGTTTTAAAAGCAGATTTTGACTAACTGTCTGTGTTATCAAGTTTTTGTTTTACCCATTCTGCCAGTTTATCAATCGACTGGCAGATCTCATAACTTAAGCCATGTCCGGCATTTAAACGGATAAAATGCCGGTAGCGCCGGTCTTCTCCAAATACTTCTCCCGGTACAATATTAATGCCATGCTGCTGTGCAAAATGATACATTTCTAGTCCATCAATCTGTACCGGAAATTCCAGCCACAGGGCATAACCACCCTCAGGCTGACTTAGACCGATTTTAACGCCTTGAAAAGCCTTTAAAATATATTCCTGATATTGTCTTACCTGCTGCATAAGACGGGGGCGTAAACTATTTAAATGTTCACGGTAACTGCGGCTATATATCAGATCGGCCAGTGCAAGCTGCAATGGTGTATTGACGATGGCATTTCCATTTAATAACCCGATTCTAAGAGGCTGTAGCTGCTGGCTGATACATACCCACCCAATGCGGTAAGCAGATGATAAAGACTTGGAAACTGAACCGCAGTAGATGACATAACCGGCCTGATCCCAGTACTTAATAGGTAATGGTCGTTCCAGATTAAAGCCGCATTCAGCATAAATATCATCTTCAATCACATAACAGCGGTAGCGTTCTGCCAGCTGTGCAATCTGTGCCTTTTCTGTATTGGTCAGACAGTAGCCGAGCGGATTCTGGTAATTCGCAGTCATCAGGCAGGCCTTTACCTGCCCGCTTTGCATCATCTGTTCCAGCCGGTCCAGATCAACGCCTGCATGACTGGCCGGTATTTCGATAATTTTACGCTTCAGACTGGCCAGTAGCTGTAACTGGCCATTAAAACTTGGGGTTGGTACCAGAATGCTATCACCCACTTCAGTAAGCTGCTGAATAATAAGTGATAACGCAGGCATACAGCCACTGGTAATTAAAATATCTTCTGGCTGAATATACAGGCCATCTTCTGCCCAGTGTTCGCTTAAAGCCTGACGTAACTTTTTATGGCCCTGCCGGTCACTGTATAGAAAGTCTTCCGGCTGGCTATGCTTGAGCGCACGCTGAATCGAACGGCGCAAAGCCTCTACAGGTACCAGTTGTGGTGATAGCTGGATAGCCCCCAGATGTACTAAATTATTCTGAATGGAAGCCTGCTGTATTTCAATTTGCAGTTCAAGATTACTGACATCACGCGGTCTGGACTGGAAATCTAAATGACTAGGTAATGGGTTTTGTAATGACTGCCCTTTCACAAAATAGCCAGATCTGGGCCGTACATAAATTAAGCCTTGAGCTTCCAGTAATTCATAACAGCTTTGTGCAGTGCTCAGACTCACTTCATGCTGCCGGGCAAAATCCCGAAGAGAACTGAGCCGCTGATCGGCTTTTAAAGCTTGGCTGTGAATTTTTCGGGCCAGCTGACTGGCAAGAAGTTGGTAATGAAATGCCATATCTGTACTGCTTTTTTAAATTTTTTTGTGTCTGTAATGCTCTATAGCATAGGTTTAAGCTGAAAAAAATTAAAATTGAGCAAAACTTGATGAAAACTTGTACTTTATTATTTATTTGTCTATGGCTAGCAGCTTGTCAGCCACAATATCAGCAGAATACTTCTCAAAATGCACTGTGTCAGTCATTAATTGGGGGTTATTTAAAAATGCAGTCACTGCCTGGCTATCAGCTCTGGAAAATTACAGCACTCCCTTCCAGCACAGAGTGGCATTATCTTTATAAGAAACCTACTGAAAACGGGCTGATTATGACAGGTCTACTCCAGCCTAAAATCGAGTTTGTCTGTTCACAACAGCAGCAGCATTTACGACTCGAATTATTGCAGACATCCAGACAGCTCAGGCTCCCATTATTTGAGCTCCGTTTGCCTGTGCCAGCCTCTCAGGTAAATGGTTCAAAATGAAAACCCGAGCTTAATTCCTGTACCAGATATTCGATCAGCAGCCTGACCCGTTTTGGTAAATGTTCCTGCTGATAATAAACCGCATGAATAGGCTGATAATGTAATTCAATCTGGTCTTCAAACAAGGCAACCAGTCTGTTCTGGGCCAGATCCTGACCCACCAGAAATTCAGACAGGCAGGTAATTCCATGATGCAACAGGGCCAGCTGCCGTACAGTCTCACCATTAGATGCCCGAATTGGTGCAGTTGCGGTAAAGTATTCATTACCCAGTTTGAGAGGCCAAGTGTTCAAATGCTTGGGAGAACTAAACCCGATTAACTGATGCTGCAATAGCTCCCCAGCAGTTTGTGGAGTGCCATACTGTTCCAGATAAGCGGGACTGGCAACTATATATAAACGGCTTTGAGTGAGTAAACGGGCATGCAGACTTGAATCATGCAGCTGACCAAAACGGATAGCCACATCGGTCCGATGTTCTAAAAGGTCAATAATCTGGTCATGGCTGTTCAGTTCAATTTCAATACACGGATAGTGCTGCATGAATTTCTGCATGAGTGGGGCAATTACATGCAGCACAAAGGGGGTGGCCGAGTCGATCCGGATTTTACCGGAAACTTCGTGGTCAGATTTAAGCAGCAGCTCTTCAGCATCGTTCAGCTCATTGATAATCTTGCGTGCACGCTCTAGAAACAGCTGGCCTTCCTGTGTCAGCGAGAGCTTGCGGGTAGTACGTTCCAGTAACGTAACGTTTAACTTACTCTCCAGACGCTGCAAAATACGGCTTAATCCAGAAGTTGACTGGCCGAGCTGTTCAGATGCCTTAACAATCGAACCACTATCTACAATACTGACAAAAACCTGCAGCTCTTCAAAAGTAGATTTCATCGCATCCAATTAATGACAAATTAACAATAATATTTTGCAGATTATCTACTTTTTTAGCAATAAAGCTTCCGACAAAATAATCTTAACTTTTAAAAATAGTCGAGGTTACGATGATTATTCCTAAAATCGGTGTAGGTACCTTTCGCCTGTCTGGCCAAACCGTCATTGATTCAGTCAGCCAGGCACTCGACGTTGGATACCGGGCGATTGATACAGCCCAGATTTATGGTAATGAAGCACAAGTCGGTACAGCCATACAGCAAAGTAAGGTCTCCCGACAGGAGCTTTTCTTAACCACCAAGATCTGGACTGAAAATTATGCACCAGAACGGATGATTGCCAGCCTGAAGGACAGCCTGCACAAGTTACAGACAGATGCTGTGAACTTGACACTCATTCATTGGCCAGCACCCGGTCTGGGCTACTCTGCTGCTGAACTGGTGCAGAGCCTGTATCAAGCCAAAAAGCTGGGACTCACCGAACATATTGGTGTGTCCAATTTCAATATTGCCCAGACAGAAGAGGCGATTGCAGCAGTTGGACCAGACCAGATTGTAACTAACCAGATCGAGCTAAGCCCTTATTTGCAAAACCGTACATTAGTGCAATATCTGCAGAGCCAGAATATACAGGTTACCTCTTATATGACACTGGCTTATGGCAAGGTGCTGCAAGACCCTGTTCTTATGCGTATTGCAGCCTTACATGAAGCGAGTACCGCCCAGATTGCCCTGGCATGGGCTATGCAGCAGGGCTTTTCAGTAATTCCATCTTCTACCAAGCGTGAGCATCTGCTCAGTAATCTAGAAGCCCAGAAAATTCTGCTGAGCCATGAAGAAATGCAGAAAATCGCCGAACTTGAACGTAATGGACGGGAAATCAGTCCGGAGCAGCTAGCACCAGTATGGGATTAAGTACGGATGAAAATTAATTTTCCGCTGCTTGCCCTTGCAGTCGGTGCGTTTGCGATTGGTACAACCGAATTCTCGCCAATGGGGCTGTTACCTGATATTGCCGGGGATCTTGATGTTTCTATTCCGAGAGCTGGTATGCTGATTACTGGTTATGCGCTGGGCGTAATGCTTGGCGCTCCAGTGATGACTTTATGGTTTAGCAGCTTTAGCCGCCGTAAGGCACTTATTCTACTTATGGCTATTTTCACTATAGGTAATTTGCTGGCAGCAGTTTCTACCAGTTATATGAGTCTGATGGGTGCACGTCTTATCACCAGTTTAAACCACGGTGCATTTTTTGGAATCGGGTCTGTAGTGGCCGCCAGTGTCGTTCCGGTCCATAAACAGGCCAGCGCAGTAGCAGCTATGTTCATGGGTTTGACTGTTGCCAATATTGGTGGTGTCCCTCTGGCAACCTGGGTTGGACAAAATATTGGCTGGCGAATGTCCTTTCTGGCAATTACCGGTCTTGGTCTGCTGACGATGCTATCTTTATGGAAAGCCTTACCTAAAGACCATAAAGGTAGCACACCTGATGTAAGAGCTGAGCTGAAAGTACTGACACGCAGGCCGGTCGTACTGGCAATGCTGACCACAGTATTGGCCTCTGGTGCAATGTTTACCCTGTATACATATATTGCCCCGAGCCTGGTTGAATTTACCCAGGCATCTCCAGGATTCATCACCTTGATGCTGGTACTGATTGGTATAGGTTTCTCGATCGGCAATCATTTAGGCGGAAAATTTGCTGACCTGTCTCTGGACAAAACCCTAATTGGTTTCTTTGTATTGCTGATCGTCAGTATGCTGCTCTTTCCGTTACTGGCAAAGAGTCCACTGGGGGCAGCAGTCGGACTGGTGATCTGGGGCATAGCCACCTTTGCTCTGGTACCCCCTTTACAGATGCGGGTAATGTCAGCCGCTCATGATGCACCAGGACTTGCGTCCTCAGTTAATATCGGGGCATTTAATCTGGGTAATGCGCTTGGCGCTGTAGCGGGTGGTGCCGTACTTAGCATGGGCTGGAGTTATATGGCAGTGTCGGTCAGTGGCGCAGTACTGAGCATAGTAGGCCTGCTTCTGGTATTCATCCAGAGGAAAGGACAACAGCCTTCCATAGCCTGTGAATTATAAGTGCTATCAATTTCAGCCTGTAAGGCAGGCTGAAATGACTTTATTGAATAGCCACAGGAAGTTTGGCATTGATATACATGGGCCGTTCAAGCTCGGATCGCATGATTTTAAGCATTTGGTAAGGCTGCTGTTCCACAAACATGTTCATAAAACTGATGGGCAAACTGCCTTCCGGGTTTACATATCCCATTGTGGTGACTTTAACTTTATTTGCACCTAAACGCTGAAAAGTCCAGTCCCCCTGATAGTCTTGAAGACGTATATAGTCAGGCTGACTAAAACGGGAATCTGCCATACCCCGGTTACGGATATTCACTGTACCATTACGCTCTCTAGTAATTTTACTTTGAATAATAAGGTCACGATCTTTAAGCGGAAAAGGTAAGTCCATTACCACATGCAGCAAAAATCCTCCAGCTTGATCATCTCGGTTTAATATACTGATTTTCCCCATATAGGGGACCCATTGTTGGGCACGCTCAACATCCATAATTAGCGCAACAGCCCGTTCCAGGGGTACATTAAATACTGTCTCTGCCTTATAGGATGCAGCCGGGTTACGAGACGTCTGGTAAGTCCAGACCTTGATATTCTGTTTATTAATTTTTAGTCTGGCCTGCTCTGCCGAGGTAGATTGAGTAATTAACAGACTCAGTAACATCAAGCAAATATTGAATATAGTTTTCTTTTTCATTTTTATTTTTCATACTTTTTATATAAGTGTAATCAGGCCCCTTTCTTCCTGAAAAGGGCCATTAGCGCTACATCTGGATATTATTGAATCCAAGCACATCTTTCATATCATATTTACCTGCTTCACGTCCAACAACCCATGCGGCTGCACGTACTGCACCTGCGGCAAAATTCATCCGGTTGGTTGCCTTATGGGTCACTTCGACGCGCTCACCTTCCCCGATAAACATGACAGTATGCTCACCAACAATATCGCCACCACGAATGGTTTCAAAGCCAATGGTCTGACGCTCACGTGGGCCGGTATGGCCTTCGCGGCCATAAACTGCCACTTCTTTTAAATTACGGCCTAAAGTATCCGCAATCGCTTCACCCATCATGAGCGCAGTGCCCGATGGAGCATCAACTTTGTGACGGTGATGTGCTTCAATCACTTCAATATCAACCGTATCACCAAACACTTTTGCTGCAAGCTCGAGCAGTTTGATCGACACATTGACTCCAACTGAATAATTGGCTGCATAAACTACAGGTGTCTGGCTAGCACTTTCTTCCAGTACGGCTTTTTGTTCATCATTCATGCCAGTGGTTCCGATGACCATTGCTACCCCTGCTTCACGGCAAAGTTTCAAGTGCTGTTCAGTGGCAGCAGGTGCCGTAAAATCAATGATCACATCACAGTCATTAAGCACGTCAGCCAGCTGTCCAGATACTTTGACCCCCAGCGTACCAATACCTGCCAGCTCACCCGCATCGGCTCCTACCAGTGAACTCTCTGGACGCTCTACTGCTGCTGCCAGCTGGTAACCTGCCTGCTGGACTGCCTGAACCAGAATCCGGCCCATACGGCCACCTGCGCCTAAAACACCAATACGTGGAGTTGCTGACATAACATTTTCCCTGAAGTCATCTTTAAAATTGCTCTACTATAACAAAACTCTCCCCGCTCTCTGAAACTTGTCTGGAAAAATTATGGCTTAAAATTCCTTTATAAAAATGAACCATTAAAAAAACAGGCTGTCCAAAGAAGAAGCAATATTTTTAGCTCATCCATGACGTTATTTATCCAGTTAACTGCTGAAAAATATTAAGAAATATTCAGACAATTTCGTATTTTTCACAATTCTTTAAACAAGCAGGTGCAGACTAGCCAGCACCATTGGGTGTCATCAAATAAGGAAAAAATATGCGCTTTCACTTTACGGGTTTGGGAATCGTTTTAATACTGTGTACGGGTGCAGTCTGGGCTGAGCCGGCAGTTCAAGCGGGCGATACACTGGCAAGTTTATCTACAGCACGCATCACGACGACTCTGCGCCAGACCTCTTTACCGTCTGGGACAGTACAGGTTCAGAATAAAACAGCTACAAGTATTGCAGTGGAGGAAATTGACACTATTATGCCCGATGAGCAGACAAGTAGAATACAGGAACAGTCTTCTGCGGCACAGGTTACCCAGCAGAGTATAGTGCAGGCCTCTACCTCAGCCACTGGGCAGGAGGAACTGGTAAGCTGGAATGATATTGATGCCATACAGCCAGAATAAACTTGTGACTAAACAGACAGGTTTGTTAAGTATTTCAGATTATTTTAAATAAGAAAAAGCAGCTATGAAGAAAAGCTCCTCAATAGCTGCCCTTTATTTCAGAGCACCTGCTTAGTCAAACAGGCGATCAAAGAATGACTTTTTCTTCGGTGAAGACGTACTGTCTTCGCCATCAAAAGAGGCCTGCAATTCTTTTAGCAGTTCACGTTGATGGCTGGTCAGATTGACCGGGGTTTCAATCACGATACGGCAAAGCAGATCGCCTACCATGCTGCTACGTACCGGACGTACGCCTTTACCACGTAAACGGAACAGCTTTCCGGTCTGGGTACCTTCAGGAATTTTCAGACTTACACGGCCTTCAAGTGTAGGAATCTGGATTTCCTTGCCAAGCGCTGCATCAGCAATGCTGACAGGCACGTCCATATACAGATCAGCCCCATCACGCTGGAAGATTTCATGCTCACGCACTACGACTTCAACATACAGGTCACCTGACTGGCCATCACGAATAGCTTCGCCCTTGCCACTCAGACGTACCCGGTCACCATTATCCACACCTGCAGGAATCGTGACTTCCAGAGTCTGCTGACGGTCTGCAACACCGGAACCATGACAGGCATGACATGGGTTTTTAATAATTTTACCTTGGCCACGACAAGTGCTACAGGTCTGCTGTACAGAGAAAAAGCCCTGCTGCATCCGTACCTGTCCTGCACCGTGACAGGTTTTACAGGTTTCTACATCATTTGGATTCTTGGAACCCTTTCCATGACAGACTTCACAAGGCGCAGGTGCATTGAAAGTAATAGTTTTCTTGACACCACGTACTGCCTCTTCAAGTGTCAATTCCATCACATAACGCAGGTCGGAACCACGGCGTTGACGCTGCTGACGTCCACCACCACCAAAAGCCCCGCCAAAGATATCACCAAACTGGCTAAAAATATCTTCAGCACTAAAACCGCCAAAGCCGCCGCCTGCGCCGCCAAAGCCGCCTTCAAACGCGCTATGACCCATACGGTCATACATACTACGCTTTTCGCTGTCAGACAGGACTTCATAAGCCTCTGAGGCTTCTTTAAATTTTTCTTCAGCTTCCGGGTTATCAGGATTTCGGTCCGGATGATATTTCATCGCCAACTTTCGGTAGGCTTTTTTAATCTCATCATCACTTGCGGTTTTGGAAACCCCTAAAACCTCATAATAATCACGTTTAGCCATGACTGGCGATGCTCCTCACGGAATTTTAATTTATACAACTGCCGTGTAAAATTGGGGATTAGGTACTGTTTTACAAGGGCAAAGCTGTTTTTTTTAAAAGACTTTAAAAAACTGCCTTGTAATTGAAGAACTTGGAAATACCTTTAATCCAGGCATTTAACAGGAACAGCCAGGCAATCGCAGTGAAGACGACACCTAGAACTGTACAGGCTGTAACCCAAAGTTCGCTGTCCCAGTAAAAGAAAATCAGCGGAATAAACCATAGCGCTGCAAAAACTGTCATTCCCAAAAACAGTACTATATTTCGCATAATCCATAAGGCATGGGAATTAAGCCAGACTTCTGCATGATCGACACCAGCAACTTTGCGCGCCAGAATATAGGCAATGACTGCGGTAATGACACTAAATAATGCCAGAAACATGAAAACATACGAGATCGCAATATAACGGCGATGCTGTGCGAGTGTATCTTGCCTCATGGATTCTCTGACCTCATTCATTGCATGCATCAGTTATTTTTATGCAATGAAATTTGCTGTGTTATTTTGTGTAAAAGATAAGGTGCTACTATATTGAAGTTTTCAATATTTCGCACCTCATATTCAGCAAAAATTACTGCATATTTACGGTTTTTTCACCTTAAACCATGCTGCATATAAAGCTGGCAGGAAAAATAGTGTTAACAGCGTCGCAATAATTAGTCCACCCATAATCGCTACAGCCATCGGACCGAAAAAAATACTGCGTGATAGGGGGATCATGGCCAGAACCGCCGCCAAGGCCGTCAGAATAATAGGACGGAAACGCCGAACCGTCGCATCAATAATGGCATTCCAGCGATCATGACCGGCCTGTATATCCTGCTCGATCTGGTCAATCAGGATCAGAGAGTTACGCATAATCATGCCAGACAGGGCAATCGTGCCCAGCATGGCTACAAAACCGAAAGGTTTGTTAAACAGCAACAAAAAGATGACTACACCAATCAGGCCAAGAGGTGCGGTCAGAAATACTATCAATGCCCGCGAGATACTCTTGAGCTGTAACATCAGTAAAGTCATGACCACAGCCAGAAATAGCGGCATTCCTGCATTTACTGAACTTTGGCCACGTGCCGACTCTTCCACTGTCCCGCCAACTTCAATCAGGTAACCAGGTGGTAACTCGTTACGTAACTGCTCGATCTGTCCGGCCATTTCATTCACGACTGTTGCAGGTTGCTGCTGACTGCGTATGTCTGCCCGGACTGTAATGGTCGGTAAACGGTTACGATGCCAGATCAATCCCTCTTCAAAGCTGTAATCAATCTGGGCAATCTGGGCCAAGGGGACGGTACTCCCTTGGCTGGTCGGTACGGCCAGGCTGGCCAATGAACCGACATCCACCCGTTCTGCCTGGTCTCCTCTTAGACGGATCTCAATCAGTTCACGTTTTTCCCGGTACTGGTCAATAGCCGCCCCGCTGATGGAACTGTTCAGGAATCCGGCCAGATCAGCACTGCTAATTCCCATCTGGCGAGCGCGGTCCTGATCAATATTTAAAATAATGGTCTTGCTGGGCTCACCCCAGTCCAGATGTACATTGGTAGTATTTGGATTTTTACCAATGACCTGCGCTACACGCTCTGCCCACTGACGGACCAAGCTTAAATCCTCACCTGAAACCCGGTACTGAATCGGATAACCGACCGGAGGCCCATTTTCCAGTAATGACACCCGGGTACGAACTTCCGGTAAAAGTTTACGGATCTGCTGGTCCAGTGAGCGACGGATTTCATCCCGATCATCCAGAGAAGAAGCCAGTACAACAAACTGGGCAAAGCTGGCTTGAGGTAACTGCTGGTCCAAAGGCAGATAAAATCGTGATGAACCGGTTCCGACATAGGCTACAAAATTATCAATACCCTCTTGTGTGGAGAGGAATCTCTCGACCTTTTTGACAGCATTTTCAGTAGCAGTAAGCGAGGCACCTTCTTCAAGTTTTAAATCAACCAGAATTTCAGCACGGTTAGATGGTGGAAAGAACTGCTGTGGCACCAGTTTAAACATGAGGATTGACAGTATAAATAATCCCACTGTACTGATGATGACGGTCTTACGATAAGTTACACAGGTATTGACGAGTTTTCTGAACCGTTGATAAAAACCGCTCTGATAGGGATCATGAACTTCATCCAATGCATGTACCGGTCTGACCGGCTCTGGTTCAGGGCGTTTGCGCAGCCGCGCCCATAGACGCTGGTACCACGGTGCCCGAACCGGTAACTGATTAAAATCAGGTAAAAACTTCTCACCTAAGTAAGGCACAAACAGCACTGCTGCGAACCAGGAAACAATCAGAGCAATTGTGACTACCTGAAAAATAGAACGGGTATATTCACCAGTACTTGAAGCAGCTGTGGCAATTGGCAGAAAACCGGCAGCAGTAATCAGTGTTCCGGTCAACATTGGAAAAGCTGTACTGTTCCATGCAAAACCAGCAGCTTTTATACGGCTGTAGCCCTGCTCCATTTTAATAGCCATCATTTCGACAGCAATAATAGCATCATCTACCAGCAGACCTAAAGCCAGAATCAGGGCACCAAGTGAAATCTTGTGTAGGCCGACATCAAACAGGTTCATTCCGGCAAATGTCATCGCCAGCACAAGCGGTATAGAAAAAGCCACCACCAGACCAGTGCGAAAGCCCAGAGAAAAAAAGCTGACCAGCAGAACAATAATAACTGCTTCGGCCAGTACTTTCATAAACTCGTTAACACTACGTTTCACTGCAACTGGCTGGTCAGATACTTTTTGCAGTTGCATACCCAGCGGCAAGGTTTTCTGTAACTTAGCAAAGTTATTTTCCAGATTTTTTCCCAGCGCCAGAATATCTCCACCCTTACGCATGGAAACGGCTATTCCAATTCCATTTTCACCCATAAAGCGCATCCGCGGCTGGGCCGGTTCACTAAAGCCGCGGTAAACCTCTGCCACATCAGATAACTGGATAGTCTGCCCGCCGACCAGTAACGGCATCTGTTTTAATTCTTCTACACTTTGAATCTGTCCGCTCACCCGTAGCTGGATACGATCAGTTCCGGTTTCAAAGAATCCGGCATTAGCAACACTATTTTGCTGTTGAAGGGCCTGCTGGATGGCAGTCACCGGGATACCCAGCTGTGCCGCCTTGGTATTAGAAATTTCAACCCAGATTTTCTGGTCCTGCAGTCCGATCAGCTCAACTTTACCGACGTCCTTGACCCGCTGTAACTGTAACTGCAAACGGTCGGCATATTCTTTTAAAATGGCGTAGTCAAAATCTTTTCCGGTCAGTACATAGATATTGCCAAAGGTATCTCCAAACTCGTCATTAAAAAATGGCCCCTGTACACCTTGAGGTAATTGATGGCGAATATCACTGACTTTTTTACGCACGTTGTACCAGACATCGGGAATCTGGTCTGATTTGAGCGAGTCCTTGGCAATAAAGGTAACCATTGACTCGCCCGGCCGGGAATAAGCCATGATGCGTTCATATTGTCCGGTGGTCATCAGCTCTTTTTCAATACGGTCAGTAACCTGCAAGGAAACTTCTCTGGCTGTTGCTCCCGGCCAGTAGGTTTGTACCACCATAACCTTAAAGGTAAATGGCGGGTCTTCACTTTGTGCCAGTTTGGAATAAGAATAAATGCCGACAATACCCAGCAATATCATCAAATAAAGTACTAATCCTTTATGACGCAGTGCCCATTCCGACAGGTTAAACTTCATGGTTGTGCTCCTGCTGCAAGCTTCACCGGACGATTATCACGGTCTACCGGATGAATTCTCTGCTTGTCATGCAACAGGTGTACTCCTCCAATTACCACCCAGTCCCCAGCTTTGAGACCGGAAAGTACGGGCACAGAGTCCCGGCCATAGGCTCCGAGCTGAACTGGTACTTTATGTATGCGTTGATCCGGCTGAAGAACCCAGATATAAGGCTGTTTTTCATGGGCAGATACACTGGATAAAGGCACACTCAGGACATTCGGCTGACTATAGTCAAAAAATACCCGTGCGCTTTGCCCGAGCTGAATGGCAGATGGCCCTTCACGTAACGCAACTTTAACCTTGAAGGTACGTGACTCATCTGCTGCAGGTGAGATTTCCCGAATATAAGCGGCTAATCTGGCTTGTGGCTGTGACCAAAGGGTGACCCAGGCAGTCTGACCAACTTTTATAGCGCTGGTAGTCTGCTCAGGTATGCCGATAACTACGTCCCGGTCGCCATCAATTGCCAGTTGATATGCTGCCTGCCCGGCTGCTACCACTTGCCCAACCTCAATATTACGTTCGGTAATCACGCCCGCTCGATTAGCCTGCAGCTGGTTATAGCGGGTCTGGTTGGTACTGACCTGATAATTGGACTGGGCCTGACGATAGGCGGACTCAGCCGATTTATACTGGTTTTCAACCGCGTCATACTGGGAACGGCTGACTGCATTCATCGGCAGCAGCTGTCTAAAGCGCTGTAATTCATCGGCCGCTATTTTTAAAGCAGCTTGAGCACTTTCCAGCTGGGCTCTGGCAGCATTACTTTGTAGTTGTGCATCACTCACATCCAGCCGGGCCAAGACCTGCCCTGCCCGGACTCGATCCCCTACCTCCGCCAGCCGGGCAGTAACCTGCCCGCCAACCCGAAAAGCCAGTGCTGTCTGCTGGCGGGCCTGAACCTCGCCGGCATAACTTTTCTTTTCATGATGCATAGTCAAGGGCTGTGCGACCATTACATAAGGAATTTCTTCAGTTTGAGGAGCTTCCCGGCTACACCCCCCTAAAGTCAGGTAACACATAAAAATCAGGCTCACCAGGGCGGATTTGGTTAAACTCATGCAAATTGCTCTTATTTTCAGATTTATTTTTAAGGCAGAATAATGATCGCTATACTAAATTGTTTATTTTTTAATTAATATACCGCGCGGTACATAAATTAAAATATTTTTAATTCTTCTTTTATTTAAAGTTTCTGGATAATGGTGTGCAAATAACAGCAGGTCGTCCTAAAGATTTGGAAAAACGAGCCCGGATCTTGGCCGCAGCCAAGTGTATGTTTTTAAAACAGGGCTATCACGGCTCCAGTATGAACCAGATTGCATCTGAAGCCGGTGTAACCAAGCTGACGGTCTATAATCATTTTCAGGACAAAGCCACTTTATTTACCTGTGCCATTGAAGAAAGTTGCGAGGAAGCGATACCGGCCCGCCAGTTCAGTCTGCATGCACAAAGCCATTTTGCTAAAGAGCTGTATCAGGTCTGTAGCCGGGTATTACATCTAATTTACCTGCCAGAAGCGCTCAAGCTTGAATACATCCTGCTGCAGCTGGCAGCCGAGCAGAGTCCTCTGGTAGAACAGTTTTTTAAGGCTTCACATCAGCGCCTGACCAATAGCCTGACAGATTTCTTCCGCCAGGCTATTGAGTTGAGCTTTATTCAGCCAGCTGCCCCGGTCATGTATACCGAGCTATTACTTTCCCTGTTATTGGGTATCCGACATCAGCATGTATTACTTGGTATGCAGCCGGTCCCAGATCAGCAAGAACGTGACTGTATGATTCAGCAGTCCATTGAGCTGTTTTTATTACGCTATCAGGTTCGCTCATCTCTACCTTGAACCAGACTTCTACTCTATTTTAAAAATTTTAACTGTATTGCCTGTTATTTTTTGCACAAAAGATCAGGAATTCAAATTCTCTGTCTTGGCAAGTCACATAATCGCGGTATAGTCAAAAAGATATAAGGAAAACAGCCTCAGGAGAAAGGTGATGATTCAACAAATTGATGCCCCGTTACGTGAAGATGTACGTTTACTCGGTAATCTTCTGGGTGAAACCCTCAAACTGCATGCGGGACAGGATTTGTTTAATCAGATTGAACAGATTCGTGCTTTAGCCAAAGGTGCACGTGACGGACAAAAAGAAGCAGAAAAACAGCTCGAAGAACTATTTTCAACATTAAAAGATGAAGAAATTCTGCCCCTGACCCGGGCTTTTTCCCATTTTCTGAACTTTGCCAATATTGCCGAGCAATATCATCTGGTCCGCAGTCGGAGACAACATGAATTCGATGAAAATGCTCCTTCTCCGAACCCGCTTGATCACCTGTTTCAGAAATTTAAACAAAAAGACATCAGTGCTGATGCGCTCTACCAGCAAGTTTGTGAACTCAAGATCGAGCTGGTACTGACCGCACATCCTACAGAAGTCAGCCGCCGTACCCTGATTCAGAAATATGATGGAATCAACCAGTGCCTGTCGCGTCTGGACCAGCAAAAACTGACCCCTCATGAACGTCAGAGTGTACTAGATGAAATGAAGCAGTTGATCTGTTCAGCCTGGCAAACTGATGAAATCCGCCAGCATCGTCCAACCCCGATTGATGAGGCAAAATGGGGTTTTACCACTATCGAACAAACCCTGTGGAATGCTGTACCTAAATTTATTCATGAACTGAATCAGCTGGTATTCGAGCATTGTGGCCGGCCTCTGCCGCTCGAAGTTGCACCTATTCGCTTTGCTTCATGGATGGGCGGCGACCGGGATGGGAATCCGAATGTAACCCATCAGGTTACACAGGAAGTTTTATGGCTATCACGCTGGCAGGCTGCTGATCTGTATGTACGTGATATTGAAGCCTTGCGCTGGGAACTTTCCATTCAGAACTGCTCCGAGGAAATGAGTGAAGCGTTGGGATATACTCACCCTGAACCCTACCGGGAATATCTGCGTCAAACACGCGAACGTTTACGCGCTACCCGTCACTGGCTTGCACAGAAATTACAGGGGCAAGATGCTGACGCCAGCCTTGTTATTCATAGTAAGGACGAATTACTCCAGCCTTTACTTCTCTGTTACCGCTCACTGATGGCCTGTAACCTGCCAGAAATTGCCAATGGCCGACTGCTGGATTTTATCCGTCGGGTTAACTGTTTTGGTATCGAACTCTTAAAACTGGATGTCCGTCAGGAGTCGGGCCGTCATCGCCAAGCCATCTCGGCCATTACTGAATACCTGGGTCTGGGCAATTTTGACACCTGGACAGAACAGGCACGCCAGAATTTCTTGTTGCAGGAATTACAAAGTAAACGGCCTTTACTGCCTAAACACTTCAATGAGCCGGCACAAAGTCTGATCCTGCATCCCGATGTTCAGGAAGTGTTTGCGACTATGCAGACCTTGGCCGAACAGCCATCTGAAAGCCTGGGTGCCTATATTATATCTATGGCAGAGTACCCGAGCGATGTACTGGCCGTACTGCTACTGCAAAAAGAAGCAGGTATACAACGACCATTGCGTGTTGTGCCCCTGTTCGAAACCTTAAAGGATCTGGATGGGGCAGCCGCTACGATGGCGACACTGTTCAATATGCACTGGTACAGACAGCACATTCAGGGTAAGCATGAGGTAATGATCGGATATTCCGACTCCGCAAAAGATGCCGGCTTTATGTCTGCCAACTGGGCACAATACCGTGCTCAGGAAGAGCTAACTGCGGTGGCCCGGCAACATGCTGTTCAGCTGACTTTGTTTCATGGTCGTGGTGGTTCTATTAGCCGTGGTGGAGCACCGACCCAGCAGGCTTTATTCTCCCAGCCGCCCGGTTCAATATCAGGGGCTATTCGGGTAACAGAACAGGGTGAAATGATCCGCTTCAAATTTGGTGTGGAAGGTATTGCCCTGCAAAATCTGGAAATTTATACCGCAGCAACGCTAGAGGCAACTTTATTGCCACCGCCAGAACCTAAAGCCGAATGGCGTGAACTGATGCATCGCATGACTGATCTTTCAGTACAGGTCTATCGCCAGACTGTACGGGAGAATCCACACTTTGTGCAATATCTGCGTACTGTAACTCCTGAGCTGGAACTGCAGATGCTGCCGCTAGGCTCACGCCCGGCCAAACGTAAAGTCAGTGGCGGTATCGAATCCCTGCGTGCTATTCCATGGGTATTTGCCTGGACCCAGATCCGCCTGATGCTCCCTGCCTGGCTGGGTACAGGTGCTGCGCTGAATCAGGTACTGGATCAGGGCCAAAAAGAACTGCTGGATGAAATGTTACAGCAATGGCCTTATTTTCAGACACTGATAGATATGCTGGAAATGGTGCTGTCCAAGGCCGATGCCCATGTAGCGCTATATTATGAAGCCCATCTGACTGATGACCCTGAACTCAAAGCACTTGGACAAGAGTTGCGTCAGCGTCTTCAAGATGCTGTTCAGACTTTATTGGCACTCAAGGGCGAATCCAAGCTGCTCAGCCATAATGAAGTACTGGACCAGTCAATGCGGGTGCGTAAACCGTATCTGTTGCCCCTGCACCTGTTACAGGCAAAATTGATGAAACGCCGCCGGATCTACCTGGCTGAACAGCAACTTGAACATACACCGGTTGACCACGCCCTGATGGTCAGTATTGCCGGTATTGCTGCAGGTTTACGTAACACAGGCTAATCCATACTTTAGCAAATAGGTTTTAAACAAAAAAATCTCTGCCAGTAAATAAGATTTAATTTACTGGCAGATCAATATGTAGCTCTCATCCGTTTTGCCATTCCGATCAGGTTCTATTAAAAAATACTGCTTAAAACATATTATTTTTATCTCATGCAAAAATTATTTTTAAAGTCAATACTCTAAAAAATCATAAATTAATTGATTGATTTCGTAAAATTTAGCTTATTCAACCTTTTTACCGGTTGGTAAAAAAACCAAAAAACTATTGTAATTATCATCATTTAATTTTACTGGAGAGATTAATTCTCCAGAAAAGAAAGAGTATGATGTCGCCAGTTTGAATTTCAAGAGCTCATTTTATGTCCAATTGGTTTCCCAAATGGCGTCCTTATGCCGGTCATATTGACCAGCGACCCGTCTCTACCAATGAATATCTCCCTCCGGCACAAAGTGTAGTTTTAGGTATCCAGCATGCATTTGCCATGTTTGGCGCAACGGTACTTGCACCTTTACTGATGGGCTTTGATCCTAACCTGGCTATTTTGATGTCCGGGATCTGCACCATTTTATTCTTTTTAATTACAGGCGGCCGGGTACCAAGTTATCTGGGTTCAAGCTTTGCTTTCATTGGTGTAGTCGCAGCAGCAAGTGGCCATGCCATTGGTAGCGGTGTCAATCCGAACCTGGCTGTTGCTTTGGGCGGTATAGTGGCCTGCGGGGTATTTTATGCCATCATCGGTTTCATTGTCATGCTGACTGGTACCCGCTGGATCGAGAAACTGATGCCTCCTGTGGTAACAGGCGCAGTGGTAATGATTATTGGCCTGAACCTTGCGCCAGTGACGGTCAAGAGTGTAGCAGGCAATCAGTTTGATATGTGGATGGCACTACTAACAGTACTTTCCATGGGTATTATCGCGGTCTTTACACGTGGACTTTTGCAGCGTTTATTATTGCTGGTTGGGCTACTACTGTCTTACCTGCTTTATTTTATCATCAGTAATGTGCTGGGCTATGGTAAACCGATTGATTTTTCGGTTATCTCGAATGCAGCCTGGTTTGGACTACCAAGTATGACCACACCCCGGTTTGAAATGAATGCCATGCTGATTATTGCACCTGTTGCATTGATCCTGGTAGCTGAAAACTTGGGACATATCAAGGCAGTTGGGGCGATGACAGGTGAAAATCTGACCCCGCATCTAGGCAAGGCATTTGTTGCAGACGGGATTGCGACTTCACTGTCTGGCAGTGTTGGTGCTCCCGGTATGACCACCTATGGTGAAAATATTGGGGTAATGGCGATTACCCGGGTTTACTCCACCCTTATTTTTGTGATTGCCGGTATCTTTGCAATTTTTCTGGGCCTTTCACCAAAATTTGGTGCAGTCATCTCTACTATTCCTACCGCTATCCTGACAGGTGCATCAATTGTAGTATTTGGCCTGATTACCATTGCCGGTGCCAAAATCTGGATTGAAAACAAGGTCGATTTTGCTAATAACAAAAATCTGGTGGTTGCTGCCGTGACTATTATTTTGGGAGCCGGTAATTTTGAACTGGTCTTTGGCAACTTTAATCTGGGCGGTATTGGTACTGCAACCTTCGCAGCAATTTTATTGAACTGGTTTTTTAGCCTTAAAGATAAAACCTGATTTGATCTGTTGATTTCGGCAGTCTTCGGGCTGCTTTTTTTATGGGGGTTTTAGTAAGATAGAGGTACTTTCCCAGAACAGCTCAGCCATGCGCCTTGACTTATTTGATCTACAGCTTTTTTTGAATATTGTAGACAGTGGCAGTCTGACCCGAGGTGCCGAGCACTCAGCCATTTCCTTGCAGGCAGCCAGTGAACGTATCAAAAAACTGGAACAGCAGTTTACCGTACAGCTGTTTATCCGGCACTCTTCTGGTGTTAGTCTGACCTTAGCCGGACAAGCCTTTGCCGAGCAGGCCACATTGATGATCCAGCAAGGGCGGCATTTACAACACAGTATGCTACCTTTCTCCAGAAATTTAAGCTGTGAAGTCGCACTCTGGTGTAACTCATCTGCACAAAGTGAGTATCTGCCACAGTTGCTACCCCAGTATCTGGTTGAAAATCCTCAGGTCAGAATCGATCTGAAAGAGGCAGAAAGTAACGATATTATTTATGCATTGGATAAGGGGACGGCGCTCCTGGGCCTGATTTCCAGTTTCTTTCAGGCCCATCAGTTACAGACACTGGAGTTCTCTGATGATCCTTTGGTACTGATCTGCCCCCTAAAGCATGAACTGAGTCATTTTAAAGAATTGGTTCTGGCCGATACGCTCACCCAGCCTTTTGTCGGATTAATGCAGCATCATTCTCTACAGCAGTCAATTGAAACCCAAGCCCAGCTTCTTGGCTGCGCTATCCAGTACCGTTTACGCCTGCCAAATTTTGCAGCCATTGCCCAGGTAGTTGCCAATGGCGTAGGAGTGGCAGTTATGCCTAAACGTGCAGCCATGCGACTAAGTGTTCATTACACCTTCCATCAGATCAAGCTGAATGGTGCTTGGGCCAATCGTAAACTCTTATTGGCCGCACGTAGTTTTGACGAGCTGCCTGTGCCATATCAGCATTTCAGCCAGTTTTTGCTGGCAAAGAAAAGTCAGCTCAGTCTGGGCTAGAGCCAGCCTAACTGGTGTAGCATCATATAACTGCCGAATAAAACCAGACCAATGAAAAACACTTTCCGGAATTTCTGCTCGCTTATCTGATAACGGATTTTAGTACCCAACCACATGCCAATAAGTGCCGGAATCAAGGCAATCATCGATAGAGTATAATCAATAGGTGTATTATCAACCGGGTTTTGATGGAGAAAAATAGCCAGACACAGTGTGGAAACGGTAAAAGCTAACCCCAAGGACTGTACCAGATCATCTTTTTTAAGCTGTAAAGACTGCAAATAAGGGACGACCGGGATTACTACCACCCCAGTTGCTACCGTCAGTGCTCCGCCCAGATATCCTATTGCTGGAGAAAGCCATTTCTCATACGGTGCCAGATTCGGCATATTTTTAGCGCACAGGCCATATAGTCCGTAAAGCGCCAACATAGCCCCTAGTAAAATTTCGCTATGAAACGCCGTATCTGTTTCACCCAGGGTTGGAAAAATACTCCATATTGTCCCGGTGACTATTCCCACTAGCATCGGCCAGAAACGTCGGATCAGTAGTACCACATGGCCTTCGGCAAAAAGCTGCCAAAAGTTGGTGACCATGGAAGGTATAATCAATAAGGTGGCCGCCTGGAATGGACTGATCACCAGACTTAGCAATCCCATTGAAACTGCGGGCAGGCCCAGACCAATAGTTCCCTTAATCATTCCCGCTAATGCAAATACACCTATGACATAACCAAGCATTCAACTCATCCCTTTGGGTAGAACGATTATTTTAGGTAAAGTCAGCAACTTCCCATATCAGGGTTTTATGGAGCAGGCCTCAACAGAAGATTGAGGCCAAATGATACAAGGGACAGAGCGGAAAAACTGTTTTAGCTGCCCATGTTATACTTCCATGCGCTTGGGCTGAGTAAAGAATACGTACCATGTTTAGTAACAAAAAAGTAATCTGTTTTGATCTGGATGGAACATTGATCGATTCAGTTGGTATCTGGAACGATATTGATGCCCACCTGATTGAAAGCTTGAGTGGCCAGAACATCTCACTGTCACAGATTCAACAGCAGCGTGACCAGCAACTGAATCTGTTCAGGACTCATGCTGATCCATACCTGGAATATTGTTGTTTTTTAAAAGACAGTTATGGTTCTGCTTTATCAAAACAGGAAATCAAAACATTACGTTATACCATCTCCCAGCATTTTCTTGATCAGGTAATACGTTTAAAACCGTATGCCGAGCATTTCATAAAGGACTTACAACAGCAGAATTTCCTGCTGGCCCTCGCTACCACAACCAGTATTCATAATATCCAGCGTTATCAGCAGAATAATCCCAACATTTACCAGAACTTAGATTTTAATACCCAGTTTTCCCTCATTCTTACCCGCGAAAATGTTACGCGCATTAAACCGGATCCTGAAGTTTACCTTAAGACCTTGGCACATTTTCAGATTACAGCCAGTGAATGCCTGATTATTGAAGACTCGCTGGTCGGTGTAGAGGCAGCACATGCGGCTGGCATACAAGTCGTGGCCATATATGATGAACATTCCCAGCATGAACAGGATCAAATCCATCTTAAAGCAGACTATACAGTGCGGGACTATAAAGAATTGTTGGAGGTTCTGAACCAGCAGGCTGTCAGCCCAGCCTGGTCAAAGAAAATATAACTGATATATTACTGTTTGGAACTTACAGCTGTTTTTTTTATTCCAGTCGGGTTCAGGTTCTTTGATTAATCCCTCTGCTGATGCTCTGCATCATTTTCAGTTTTATACTTTTCTTCCAATACATTGTTAAAAATACTTTCAATCATCCAGACCCGGTACAGGCTGTTAAAGGTATAGCTCTGCCCATCAATCCGTAATTGCAATACTGGTAAACTAGGTTGGTGCATGCTTTCACAGCGCATATCATTCTGTTCCAGTAATGTCACAACGTCCTGTTCACCAAGCTGCTCAATTCCCAGACTATGCTGTAGTTGCATAAAATGCAGTTTATACGACAAATCTTTGCCTTGCGTCCACACTGTTTTGAGTAGAGTGTACATGGTTTCAATACGCTGTTCTTCCGGCACACTATAAAATAGTCGTGCCATATTTAAAGTTGCTTCCTGAGTGGGGCGGCAAAATGGCGTAAAAGCAACTTCGGTGCGTTTTGATAGGCGGGTGGCCAGACTCCAGTCAAACCAGTCACGGCCATGGTAACTGAGCGGATAAACCTGCAACTGGATATTATAATAATCTGCCAACTCTTCTTTAATATAAGCCAGCAGTAGCCAGCTAATAGGGTCTTCAAGTGCAATATACAGATCAAGCTCCGGATGCATACTCTGAATATCTGACAACTCTTCAGCGTCACTGAGCAGATGCTCACGCCATTCGATATGATTGATCAGAAAAATCGGATTACCCGTCAGCAGTTTTTGCTGTTTGAGACGGCGGGTTAAACGCAGCAGATCATCAACTGCATGGTATTTTCGTCCACCGAACTCAAAGTAGCTGGACAAGACTGCATTATCTGTAAAGATTCGCTCCGGATAGTCATGCGGCTGTTGATGGCGCTTGGCCATTGCATACAGTGTGCGCAACTTACCATATTGCTGCTGCCAGAGCATATGAAATACATCCTCAAGCAGATACAGGAAATTACGCCCCTGTAACGGTGTATTACGAAGTATCAGTTCGGCCTGTTGCAAGGCCTCTGCAGTAGGCAGTTCCGGAGTTTCATGAAAACTAAAACGGTGCTGCTTTGCCAGAATCTGCGCATCATTAACACAATAGGTCTGCCATTCACTGGCAGTCATGTTATTAGGTGGTTCAGCTGCCCGGCTTGAAATAATAATTTTGAGCGGCTTGATGTCATCACTGAGAATATTGTCGAGTTGGGTCAGCTGCTGTGCAGCCAGATAACTATAGACATCATCCAGCCGCAGATAAATACTCAGCCCCTGATCTGTAGGCAATACCGCCTGCCGGGAAGGTTTTTGATAAAACCAGCTCGATCGGATCGGATCAAACCAACGGCGTAACAGTGACATGTGAGTAGCCTCTAAAAATAAAAAACCCTTGTCTTAATACAAGGGTTTATAACAAGTCAGGACAAAATGTTCAATTACACATCCAGATTTAGATCAGTAACGGCACCCTTGTCTGCGCCTGCTGCCAGTTTAGCAAACTTAGCCAGCGCACCCGAAGTATAATTTGGTTTCGGTTTAACCCAGGCGGCTTTACGAGCTGCCATTTCTTCATCTGAAATATGCAGGGTCATCTCACGGGTCTCGGCATTAATCGAAATCCGGTCACCATTCTTGACTAGGCCAATCGGTCCGCCTTCATAGGCTTCCGGAGTTACATGACCAATTACAAAGCCATGGCTACCACCCGAGAAGCGGCCATCTGTAATCAGGGCAACTGACTGGCCCAGGCCCTTACCAATAATGGCAGAGGTTGGCTTGAGCATTTCTGGCATACCGGGTCCACCTTTTGGTCCTTCACCACGGATGACCACAACTTCGCCTTCTTGAACTTCGCCATCCAGAATACCGCGCATAGCTCCAATTTCACCTTCAAATACCCGCGCCGGGCCTTCAAAGTAAAGCCCCTCTTTACCGGTAATTTTTGCCACGGCCCCCATAGGAGACAAGTTGCCCTTCAACACTACCAGATGTGAATCCTTTTTGATTGGTGCATCAAACGGCATGATAATCTGCTGACCCTCAGGATAATCTTCTACATCAGCCAAGTTTTCAGCCAGAGTCTTGCCAGTTACTGTCATGCAAGAACCATCCAGCATGCCACGGTCCAGCATCCGCTTCATCAGGGGCTGGATACCTCCGATTTTAATCAGTTCCGACATCAGGTATTTACCTGAAGGGCGTACATCAGCAACGACCGGAATATCCTTGCCAATACGTACGAAGTCATCCAGTGTCAGTTCGACACCGGCAGTATGTGCCATCGCAATCAAATGCAATACACCGTTGGTTGAACCGCCCAGAGCAATCAGAACTTTAATTGAGTTTTCAAATGCCGCCTTGGTCATGATATCGCGAGGCTTGATATCCAGACGTAACAGGTTCATTACTGCTTCGCCAGCACGCGCACAATCGAGCTGTTTGTCACTTGATATAGCTTCTTGCGAAGATGAACCCGGCAAGCTCATGCCAAGCGCCTCAATGGCAGAGGCCATTGAATTTGCGGTATACATTCCACCGCATGATCCCGGACCAGGCAATGCCACTTCTTCAATCTGCTTGACCTGAATTGCACTGATTTCACCTTTGGCATGCTGGCCTACTGCTTCAAAGACCGAAATCATATCAGTGTGACCTTCACCCGGTTGAATCGTACCACCATAAATAAACAGGCCCGGGCGGTTCAGACGGGCAAGTCCCATGATGCATCCCGGCATATTCTTGTCACAGCCACCAATTGCAATTACGCCATCATAAGCCTGACAGCCAACAACAGCTTCAATTGAGTCAGCAATAATTTCGCGGGATACCAGTGAGTATTTCATACCTTCAGTACCATTTGAGATACCGTCAGAAATAGTAATGGTATTAAAAATGATTCCTTTACCACCGGCTGTATTCACGCCACTTTCTACTTCACGCGCCAGACCATCAATATGCATATTGCATGGTGTAACATTTGCCCAAGTCGAGGCAATACCAATAAATGGACGGGTAAAATCATCATCATTAAAGCCCACTGCACGCATCATGGAACGTGCCGGCGCATTTTCGATGCCCTCATAAACTGGTGCTGAATGCTCGCGTATATTTTCTTTGCTCATGAAAACTCACTCCGTGGCTTAGGCGATGGCCGTAGCTATGATCGCATCATCTGTATTTTTTAATTGTAATCATTCTATAGAAGCCTCTGTATTTCTTAAAGCTGCAAAGGGCTTTATCTCTCGAATAATCCCGAAAACTTGCATGAATAATTTTTTATTTTTATATAAAATAAAATTATCAATAAATAGTTTTAAATAAATTTTTGTTCATATATAGCAGTCCGTTTGTTCAGGTTACAGCCGGATACGCATCGCTTTTAGGCCTCCAGCCGATTATGCCTTATACTTGAAACAAGTTTATAGCGGATTGCACTTGTGAGAATCATTTTTGCCGGCACCCCTGAATTTGCCGCAGTAGCTTTAAATGCATTATTAAAAACACCTCATGACATTGTGGCGGTTTATACCCAGCCAGACCGCAAGGCAGGTCGCGGCCAGAAATTGACTGCCTCAGCGGTAAAACAGCTGGCACTTGCACATGATCTACCCGTTTTTCAGCCTCTGCATTTTAAAAGCAGTACTGAAGAAGGGCTGGCCGCACAGCAGCAGCTGGCCGCACTTAATGCAGATGTAATGGTGGTGGCGGCTTATGGTCTAATTTTGCCACAAGCTGTTTTAGATACTCCTAAATATGGTTGCTTGAATATTCACGGTTCGCTGCTGCCACGCTGGCGTGGTGCTGCCCCTATTCAGCGCGCTATCGCTACAGGCGATCAGGTTACTGGTGTCACTATTATGAAAATGGCTGCCGGGCTGGATACAGGCGATATGATGCTTAAAACGCTATGTCCGATTCTGGCCAGTGATACCTCGGCAACCTTGCATGATAAACTCGCAGTACAAGGCGCTGAAGCCATCTGTACAGTGCTCGAATCTGAGCAGACCCTGCAACAGGCACTTGCTGACAGTGAAGTCCAGAATGACAGCTTGGCTGTGTATGCCCATAAGCTGAGCAAGGCTGAAGCAGAAATTGACTGGACTCAGGATGCAGTAGCTCTGGACCGCAATATCCGGGCGTTTAATCCGTGGCCGGTAGCATTTTGTCAACTTGATGACCATACTGCGCTGCGTGTCTGGGAATCACGGCTTTCAGACCAGCAAGATACTGCCGCCCAGCCAGGTGAGATTGTTGCGATCGATAAAAAAGGGGTTCATATAAAGTGCGGTCAGCACGCTGTACTTTGCTTGACCAGTCTGCAGTGGCCAGGCGGTAAACCGCTGAATGCTGTACAAATTAATCAAACCCAGAAACTGAAGGTTGGGCAAATCCTACAATGAGTTATATTCCCTCTCCCGGTCCAGACCTGAATTTACGTGCACAAGTGGTGCATAGTCTGCTGGCAGTACAACAGGGCCAGTCTCTGTCACTGATCCTGAACCAGCAGCTAAACCAGGTGGCCGACCGTGACCGAGCCTTGTTCCATGAGTTGTTACTAGGTACTTTACGCCAATGGTTCGCCCTCAAGTCACTGGCCCTGCCATTGCTGACCAAGCCCCTGAATAATCCTGTAGTCGAAACCTGCCTGTATTTAGGGTTGTATCAGGTACTTTGCACCCGTATTGCACCACATGCTGCAATTTCGGAAACGGTCACTGCAACCAAACAGCTGGGCTTTCATCCGCTCAGTGGTGTGGTTAATGCCATTTTAAGACGGGCCACACGGGAAACCGAGCAATTTCAGCACACCCTGAACCAGGCGCATGGTCTGCCAAGCTGGCTGTTTAAACGACTGAATAAAGACTGGCCCGAGCAGATCCAGTCACTCAGCCAGAACCTCAAGCAATCAGCCCCACTGACCCTAAGAGTAAACCAACGTAAAATCAGTCGTGAAGCCTATCTGGAACAACTGCATAATATACAGATTCAGGCCCATGCCTGCGTTGTATCAGATGTAGGAATTGTACTGGACCAGAGTATGCCTATCCGTGAACTACCAGGTTATGACGAGGGCTGGTTTTCAGTACAGGATGAACACGCCCAGCTAAGTACCAGCCTTTTGCCCAATCTGAATACCAAAACGGTTATTGATGCCTGTGCGGCGCCTGGCGGGAAAACGGCGCATCTTTTAGAAAAGTACCAACCTGCGCTACTGGTTGCATTAGATCAGGACCCACAGCGTTTAAAACGAATTACAGAGAATCTGCAACGGCTTGACCTTGAAGCTGGTCATGTTCAGATTGAAGCAGGCGATGCAACACGCTGGCAGCCTGAACAGCCAGTAGATTGTATTATTTTAGATGCGCCCTGTTCGGCTATTGGGGTCCTGCGCCGGCATCCCGACATCCGGCTGTTGCGTCAGCCCTCAGACATTGCCCAGACTGTCGATCTGCAAAAACGGATTTTGCATCATATGTGGCAACAGCTTAATGTTGGGGGAACTTTGCTTTATATCACCTGCTCGATTTTAAAAGTTGAAAATGAGCAGCAAATGACCCAATTCTTTATTGAACATAAAGATGCTGTAGAAGACAAGATTCAGGCAGATTGGGGGATTGAGCAGCTCTATGGCCGTCAGCTGCTGCCAGAACCTGGACATGGAGATGGCTTTTATTACTGTAGAATTAAGAAAGTGGCAATTTAAGCCACTTTTTTATTCAGCCACTCTTAACTGATGAATCTGAACAGTACCAGACTTGAAGCCAAAATCGCCATGCCGGATACCAGTCCATATACGGTTTCATGGCCTTGGCTATAACGTTTGGCTGTGGGCAGCAGCTCGTCTAAGGCCAGATAAACCATCACACCACCAATAATTCCAAAGACAATGCCATAAATTGCATCACTCATAAAAGGCTGCAAAATAAAATAGCCAAGTGCTGCACCTACAGGTTCAGCAAGACCGGAAACAAAGCTTGCACCTAAAGCAAGTTTTTTATTCTGAGTGGCTATATAGACGGGTAAAGCAATGGCTACCCCTTCAGGAATATTATGAATAGCAATTGCAACCGCAAGTGGTGCCCCCAAGGTCGGACTTTCCAATGTGGCAAAAAAAGTTGCCAGACCTTCGGGCAGATTATGGGCAGTAATAGCAAACAGGGTCAGCAGTCCCGTCCGCATCAGCTGCTGCTGATCCAGTCCATGCTCTGTACCTTTTTCTACACTTTCATGCGGATTGGGAATGAAGTGATCAAGCAGTAATACCAGAATAATACCCAGCAGCAATGAAAAAGTTCCTAACGCATAACCGGTTTTAGGGTCAAAAGCACCAGAGAAAGAAGCAATAGATTTATTAAGAATTTCAGTAAGCGAAACGTAAACCATCGCACCGGCTGAAAAGGCCAGACCGAATGATAAAAACCGGAAGCTGGGCTGCCTAAAAAACAGGACCAGCGCTCCGCCAATCACTGTGGCCAGTCCGGCCAATAAAGTGACCAGAAAAGCTGTCAGGACTTCTTGCTGCATGAAGTTATCCATGGTTTGTCCCTTAAAAGTAAAAAGTCATTATCTACAAGAGATAATGACTTTTTTTATAGGCTTTCAGTATTGAAGCAATGTATTTTTATTTAGAGTCTATGTTGGTCATTAATATCGATCTCTTCAGGATGTCGCATCAAGTGAAGAATAGATAAAATTAGACCACCCCATAGAAAGACAATGGAAATGACCAGCATAATAATTGCAGATGTATTCATATCACCTCCTAACGCTGACTAAGCTTAGTAAACAGCAATGCGCCTAGCGCACAGAAAATAATACTGCCCCAGCCAAACCAGACCTGAAGGCTTAAGGAGTAATCACCATAGCCTTTTTGCAGTAAGGCATTTAAAGTCAGTGCCAAAGTTGACAGCAGTACCACTGGAGTAACTACAGTTAGTGTAAGTTCCCAAGTACGGCCCAGTTTAACTGTAGAAATCGAGTTGATGTGAATTTCTAGCTCAGTCATCAGTACACGTTTGAACCAGGAAACGATAATAATTGAAACTAAAGCACCCGACACAATTCCAAGGTTATTAATAAAGTGGTCAATAATATCGACCAGCTTGATGGCATTGACACTTGAGAACAGGAAAATAGATACCGCACCTGTACTGAAACCAATCACACTTACAGCTTTCTTGCGGCTCCAGTTTAACTTGTCCTGCATGGCAGCAATTGGCACTTCCAGAATACTGACCATTGAAGTTACACCAGCTACAAACAGTGAACCAAAGAACAGAATACCAAACAGATCAGCCCCGGCTCCCAGACTTGAAATCAGTTTAGGAAATGCAATAAAGGCCAGTCCGATCCCGCCACTTACTACTTCCTGTACGCTAGTACCGGCCGAGTGAGCCATAAAGCCCAATGCAGCAAATACCCCAATACCAGCTAGAAGCTCAAATGACGAATTGGCAAAACCGACAATAAGACCCGAACCCGTTAAATTGGTTTTTGGCTTTAGATAGGAGGCGTAGGTCACCATAATACCGAAGCCAACAGACAAAGAAAAAAAGATATGACCATAAGCTGCCAGCCAGACCTTATAATCCATCATGGCTTTCCAGTTCGGGGTAAAGAAGGCATTCAAACCATCAGCTGCCCCTGGTAAGCGTAACGCCTGAATCACCAGAATAGTGAATAGCACTACCAGTAAAGGCATAAAGATACGGTTAGAAAGCTCAACTCCTTTTTTTACGCCTCCATAGAGAATAGCCAAAACCAGCGCCCAGACACCCACCAGAGGCCAAAAAAGATGGCTAACAAAAGACATATCAAAATTGCTGGCTTCTGAAGTTCTCAGGAAGGTTTTGAAGAAGAAAACCTCCGGGTCATTCCCCCATATTTGTCCCATAGAGAAAAATATATAACTACCCGCCCAGGTGAGCACTCCTGCATAGTACAAAGCAATAATGATACATACACACACCTGCCACCAGCCCAGTGATTCAGCAGGTTTAAACAGTTTTTTATAAGCCTTAGGCGGTGCGCCATTGCTTCGGTGCCCGACGGCATAGTCCAGAAATAGCAGGGGTAATCCTGCTGTTAATAAAGCAATAAGATAGGGAATTAAAAATGCACCACCGCCATTTTCATAGGCAACATAGGGAAAGCGCCAAATATTTCCCAACCCCACGGCTGAACCGATGGCCGCAATAATAAAACCTGATCGCGCGGACCAATTTTCACGAGTATCTGTCATAAAACACCTAAATCTTAGGTTTCTTTTAATGCTGCTTTTTTTTGGGATAATAACGCAAGCAAAAAAAGTATCCTGAATAAATCTTCCTTGTTTGAACTTAGGTCAGCCTTTTGAGCTGTATGTCTAATTCACAAACCTGCAAAGTCAGAAAGGCCTGCTTAAAGCCGAATCTGGAGTTTTGCTTTTTTATGAAGAAACAATACCTGTTTTTGTTTTACTTTGCTGTAATTTCTACAGTCACATTTTTAAATCTTTCGTCTATTCATCCTTCACTTGTTTTAATTTCAATTATTTAGAAAAATAATTTATAAAGTACAGTCTTATATGGTCCTAAAAATTATAAAAATCTTATTAAAAATTTTCTGTTTTATCCAATATAACCCAATATTTTTCTCTTGCTGACTCTACATTTAAATATAAGTCATCAAATAAAGTTTGCTATATGATGCGCTCTATTACCCGTAGAAATAGTAAAAAAACACCTTTTTACTGCTCCGGTTTTTAATTTGCTTTTTCATCATTATAAAAGGGACCTTATGAAGTTTTTTCAATATTCAGGTATTGCATTAATGGTCAGCCTAGCCCAGCTTAGCCATGCAGATATCATTGGTGCAAAAGCCGGTATAGATTACTGGTTCTATGATGGCCAGCTCAACCGCAACCAACAGAACCTTAATGATCAGGACCTTGACCAAAAAGGTAGCCCTCAGCTGTCGCTTTCTATTGAACATCCTGTACCGTTGATACCGAATGCCAAACTTAAATATGTTAATTTAAACAGTCAGACAGAAAATGAGCTTGCCGGTGTACCATTACATGAAGTAGATCTAGATCAGACTGATGCTATTTTATATTACGAGATACTCGACAATATTATCAGTGCTGATGTCGGTGTGGGAGCACGTTTTCTTGATGGTAAAATTTCTTCTGTAGGGCTAAATACCCTCGACATTGATGAGACCTACCCGGTACTTTATGGTCTGGTGCAGGCCAAACTTCCCTTTACTGGTCTAAGTGCTCAGGCAGAAGGTATTTATACTAACGTTAATGATGCCAAAATAACTGATCTACAAGCTGAAATAAAATATAACGTAATTGACAGTCTGCTCGTTGATTTAGGTGCAAAAGTTGGCTACCGTAGTTTGAGTATCGACCTGGATGACTATGAAGATAATGATCTGAAATTCGAGTTCAAAGGTCCATATCTAGGATTAGAAGCACATTTTTAACAAGAACATCCAGACGGCCAGCCAATAAAACTTCATTACTGGTTGTCATCACCTATGCATACTGAGTAAGCAATGAAAATCTTCTATTGCCAACAATGCCAGAACCAAGTTTTCTTTAATAATATCTACTGCGAAAAGTGCCAAGCCGCTCTAGGCTATATTGTCGAAAAGAAAATAATGGGTACTTTCAAGCCAGTTAATGACCAGCTTTGGCAACATGTGGATCCCAAGGACTCCAAGCCGGACTATAAACCCTGTTATAACTACGTTCACCACCAGGTCTGCAACTGGATGATTCCGGTAGATGACCCGAATATGTATTGTCCTTCGTGTCAGTTAACCCATAAGATTCCGGATCTATCCATTCCCGAAAATAAACAGTATTGGGGAGCATTAGAACAGGCCAAACGCAGATTTTTATATCTAACCCAGCAGATGAATATCTTGCCGCGTCCGAAAACAGATGATCATGACCGTTATGGCCTGCGTTTCAATTTCCTGATGCCCCTTCCGCATGAGTCTGTGATGACTGGCCATGCTGATGGTGTGATTACCTTAAATGCTTCAGAAGCGGATGTAGTGCATCGTGAACGGACACGGCTTAACATGGGTGAAAATTATCGCACCCTGCTCGGCCACTTCCGTCACGAAAGCGGCCATTATTATTTTGATCTGCTGACCCATACTTATCCGGAATGGCTGGAAGAATTTCGCCAGCTGTTTGGTGATGAAAGACAGGACTACGCAAAGGCCTTAGAGCATCATTATGAACAGGGTGCACCAGAGAACTGGAGTGAAAGCTATATTAGCCAGTATGCCTCTGCACATCCTTGGGAAGATTGGGCGGAAACCTGGGCGCATTACCTACATATGATGGATACGCTCGATACCGCATATCATGCAGGTCTAAGGTTAGAGCCTAACCGTCCATCTGACCCTGCCATGAAGTTTAAAGAATCTCCTATTGGCTCACAGGACTTTGAACAGACCCTGATTAACTGGTTTGCTTTGAGCTATAGCTTAAATGCACTTAATCGCAGTATGGGGCTTGAAGACGCTTATCCGTTTACCTTATCCGATACAGTACTGGATAAACTCCGTTTCATACATAATGGATTACTCAAAGTAGCATTACAGCCAGAAGTACGGGAAGCCTGAATCACTGAAATTGACAATGATTATTACTTAAATTAGACAGTTTAATGCTGAATAAAACACAGTATTTAAAAAGCCCTGCTTTTAGTAGGGCTTTTTAAATGAGTCGTAAAAATGAATGTAAATAAATTTGAAACTGTATCTGTTTTATACAAAGCTGCTTAAGAACTGCTATAGGGGGTTCTATAAAACTCGACTAATCTAAAGAAATATAAAACCAGTAAGGAGTTCAGAAACATGGCAAAAAAAGCATTAATTATTACTTCAAATGCCGGTGTAGAACATGACGAGCTGATTAAACCGCTTGAATTTTTGAAGAGTAAAGGCATTGAAGCAATTCATGCTGCCGAAAAAAATGAAGAAGTACAGACCATGAAAGGTGATAAAGAACCTGGACCAGCCTACACACCTGATAGTACTTTTGAAAAGGTCGATCCGATCGATTATGACATTCTGATTGTACCAGGCGGTACGGTAAATGCTGACACCCTGCGCATTAATGAACAGGTGCAACAACTCATTCAGCATTTTACAGATAACGGTAAACCCATTGCCATGATCTGTCATGCACCTTGGACATTAATTAATGCCGGGCGAATTGAAGGTAAAACCGTTACTGGTTATCAAAGCCTGGAACTGGACCTGAAAAATGCAGGTGGATTATGGAAAGATGAAGCGGTGGCCTATTGCAAGGCCCACGGGTGGATTTTAATTACTTCACGTAATCCAGGAGACCTGCCTGAATTTAATGAAGCAATTTTAAAAGAACTAGAAGCCGCTTAAACCGGGCTATCAGCCATTGCCAGTATTGCTATGACTAATTCCCCTTCTATTCCAAAATCAAAGCATAAAAAAAGCCCCCTCATGTGAGGGGGCTTTTTTGGAATAATGAGCTGGCGATGACTTACTCTCACATGGGTAACCCCACACTACCATCAGCGCTAAGAGGTTTCACTTCTGAGTTCGGGAAGGG